>Ga0207873_1001003_pt1 | contig 28757 bp, 20 predicted proteins | sample BGWIniCompost_FD_187373 | JGI IMG/M metagenome (GOLD analysis project Ga0207873, IMG submission 187373) | Cellulose adapted compost microbial communities from Newby Island Compost Facility, Milpitas, CA, USA - BGW Initial Compost (SPAdes)... ...
ACTCGAGAACGTACACAACTTCACCGGCACGCCGTAGGCGTTGGCAATGATGACACCGTGCAAGGAAGTAGATAGCACTGCCTCGCACGAAAGTAACTCGTCTATGAACTGCTCGATCTGCGCATAGCCGCACCGCACGATGCCGATCTCGCGGACGTCTTCTCCTAGGCGCAGCTCCATATTGGCGTGCACCCAATGGCGAATCAGGCCGAGCCGATGGGTTTTCCTGACCACGGGCGGTGTATACACGAGCGGCAACAACCATGCCGGATCGCCATACACTTCCGGACAATTTGCACCCGCAGCAAGCACCATCCGGCGCGTCAGCGGCCCTCGCACAGCGAAGTATCGGGCGTTTGCGTTGACCGCCGTAAGACCGGATGGGGCACCCGCTCCCCATACCGAATCTCCGTTCCTCGCGAACTTGAGTATCGAGCCTATCGCGAGAACCCTGGGCGATGCCGTGGAGAAGACCGGTGGAATGCCGGTTATCTTTTCGATGACGTAAGGGTTTATTATATCTCCCAAATTACCGGGATAGGGCTGTTCCCACCACCACAAAGGTACGCGTTCCTCCTTAGTGACGCCCTTCGCCTCGGCTCGGCGATCCAGGTCGAAGCGAAACATCCGACTCTCGGCGAACGCGATATCGCCGGCGTTGCCGTCCTTCCTGAGCGCTGCAAACGCTTTTCTTGCGCGGGAGTAGTCCTTTTCTTTCAGCCTCTTTTCGATGTCCGCGCGCAAAGCGGCGCTACGCAAAGCAGGGACCTTTTTCGCTCTGCTCAGGTGATAGCGGTACTTCTTGCGCTCGCCCAAACGGTCATAAATCGACAAAATCTTCAGCAGGGAATCACGATCGTTGGAATCGAGCCGCCTGATGCGCCGCAAGAATACGAGCGCATCCTGAAATTCCTGCTTCCTTATGGCGTCGGCCGCCGCTTCTCTGAGAACGCGTATCTGCCGTTCCCTGGACAGGACCTCGACACCATGCTGTACCGCGCTTTGGGCGTGCTCGCGAACATTGCCGCTGTCGGCGTGCTGAAAGATCGCGACGTCTCGACCGGCCGCTTCGTTGCTCGTGACGATGAAATCCGGCGGGAACAGCTCGAACCGCAGATAACCTCGGAAGTTCCGCAACACCTCGTGGAGCACATAATCGTCGGTCGCCCCCTCGGGCGACGCGGCGGCGGCCTCTTCCAACGCAGCCACGAACTTCAGCGTGCGCTCGTTATATGCGATGAATAAGTATCCGGGATGGAACAGCCTCGCATACTGAAGAGGGTCGAACCCGACCAAATAGGAAAAATTTCTCAGAAAGGCCGCCATGTCGGCAGAAGAGTCGAGCACCGTTTCCGGGTTGCCTATGATCTGCGCGTCGACGTCGACCCAGAAGACAGGTCTCTCGTATTCCCTGAGTTTCGTCGCGTAGAATTCGACCTTTCGCCGGCAAAGCTCCTTCCACCCTTCGCCCGGGCCGGGCACGTATTCGCAAATATCGTAGGAAATCCCCCAGTCCCCGCATTGTCGAGCAAGTCTCTCCGCACAGCGGTAGTAGTATTCGTCGCCTCCGAAGAAGCTGATCAGAACCGCGCTGGATCCATCCTTTACGTTCTTGTAAGAAGTCTTGAACATACGCTGTTACCGAACTGCGCGCTCCGGCTAGCGCCCGGAACGGCTCCGCCCTCCCGACGAAAAGCCCACGAATGAGAAGCAAATTCTTGTAATGATTCGTGATCTGAGTGCGCGCGTAGGTTAGCGCATTTCGAGCCGCGGGGCGTACAGCGGCGGCATGGGCTTCCGTCTTCCCACGATGCCTTGATCGGCCGCACGTGCTCGGCGCTCTTCGGTTCGAAGCGCGGCGGCGAAGGCCCGTGTCGTCGGATTACGCCGCCGGCCACGCGGTCGGCATGCACGTTGCCAGAAACGAGCCGAACCAGCAAGATCACGGCTGCTGTCAATTGCACCCGGTGAACGGAACTGGAATGAGCAGAGAGTCGACGGAATCCAAGCCGCCCAAGCAGGTTTACGTCGCGATGAGCGCCGATCTGGTCCATCCGGGCCATCTGAACATCATCAAACGGGCCAACGAGCTCGGAGAGGTAACGATCGGCCTGCTCACCGACGCCGCTATTGCCAGCTACAAGCGCCTCCCGCTCATGACCTACGAGCAGAGGAAAGCGGTCGTCGAGAACTTGAAGGGCGTCGCGCGGGTCGTGCCCCAGGAGACCCTCGACTACGTTCCCAATCTCCGCCGCTATCGCCCCGACTACGTCGTCCACGGTGACGACTGGCGAGAGGGCGTCCAGCGCGAGGTGCGAGAGGCCGTGATCCGGGTGCTCAAGGAGTGGGGCGGCGAGCTCGTCGAGGTTCCGTATACGAAGGGTATCTCGTCGACTCAGCTGCACCAGGCGATCAAGGAGATCGGCATCACGCCGGACGTTCGCCGCAACAAGCTTCGCCGTCTGCTGGCCGCGAAGCCCTTGGTGCGCCTGATGGAAGCCCACAACGGCCTGACCGGACTCATCGTCGAAAATACCGGCCTCGACCTCGTCGGCGCGCGCCGCGAGTTCGACGGCATCTGGGCGAGCAGCCTCACGGAGTCCACCGCCAAAGGGAAACCGGACATCGAGGCGGTCGACGTCACGGCCCGCACGCAGACGCTACACGATCTGCTCGAGGTCACGACGAAACCGATCGTTTACGACGCGGACACGGGCGGCAAGCCCGAGCATTTCCAGTTCACCGTGCGCACGCTCGACCGGCTCGGCATATCCGCCGCCGTGATCGAGGACAAAGTCGGCCTCAAGAAAAATTCCCTTTTCGGCAACGACGTCGTCCAGACGCAGGATACAATCGAAAACTTCTGTGCGAAGATCCGGGCGGGCAAGGAGGCTCGGATCACCGACGACTTCATGATCGTCGCGCGCATCGAGAGCCTGATCCTCGAGCAGGGGATCGCGGACGCGATGGCCCGCGCCGAGGCCTACATCGAAGCCGGCGCGGACGGCATCCTGATCCACAGCAAAGAGAAGGAGCCGGACGAGATCTTCGAGTTCTGCCGCCGGTACACGGCGCTCGACCGGCGCGCGCCGCTGTTCGTCGTGCCGACCACATATAATAAGGTGCGCGAAAGCGAGCTGATCGACCACGGGGTGAGCGTCGTGATCTACGCTAACCATTTGATTCGCGCGGCTTATCCGGCAATGGTCAAGGCCGCTAGGTCGATCCTCGAGCACGGCCGCTCCGCTGAGATCGAAGAGGAGCTCATGCCGATCTCGGAGGTTCTGGACCTGATCCCGGGCACTCGCTGATGCCAAGCTGTGCCGCCGTCTACGAGGAGCTCCGGAAACAAGGCCTCAGGTTCTTCACCGGAGTCCCGGACTCGCTCCTCAAGGATTTCTGCGCCTACATCACCGACCAAGTCCCCGCGGCCGACCACGTGATCGCGGCCAACGAGGGTAACGCAGTCGCGCTCGCAGTCGGTCACTTCCTCGGCACCGGCGAGCCGGCGCTCGTCTACATGCAGAACTCGGGGATCGGCAACGGCGTGAATCCCCTGTTGTCCCTCGCCGACCCCGAGGTCTACAGCATCCCAATGCTCCTCGTGATCGGCTGGCGCGGAGAGCCGGGCGTCAAGGATGAGCCGCAGCACGTCAAGCAGGGCCGGATCATGACCGACCTTCTCGACGCGATGGAGATTCCCTGGCGGGTGCTAGATGCGTCGACGAAGGATCCGGCCGCTCTCATCTCCGCGGCGTGCGAGTCGATGCGGGAGCGCATGGGACCCGCCGCGCTGCTCGTCCGCGCGGGAGCGTTCGAGCGCTACACGCTGCGCGCCAACCGGCCGATCGATTTCCCGATGACGCGAGAGGACGCGGTCAAAGCGATCGTCGACGCGCTCGATCCGACCGACGTCGTGGTATCTACCACCGGCAAGACCTCGCGCGAGCTCTTCGAGCACCGGAAAGCCACCGGCGTGCCGGGTAACGATTTCCTCACTGTCGGCGGCATGGGCCACACGGCGTCGATCGCGATGGGTCTCGCGCGCTCCCAGCCGGCGCGCCGCGTCGTCTGTCTCGACGGTGACGGCTCGGCGATCATGCATATGGGATCGCTCGCGGTCATCGGCAACTCGGGGCTCACGAATCTCCTGCACGTCGTCATCAACAACGGCTCGCACGAGTCGGTCGGCGGGCAGCCGACGGTCGGGCACGAGATCGACTTTCCGACGATCGCGCGTGCGTGCGGCTATCGGCACGCGTCGTCGGTCTCGACGCTCGAAGCGCTTCGTGAAAGCGTCGCAATGTTGCGACAGGTGGAAGGTCCTGCGCTGCTCGAGGTGAAGGTGCGCATCGGCTCCCGCTCCAATCTCGGCCGACCGACGTCGACGCCGCTCGAGAATCGCGACGCGCTGATGAAGCGACTCGGTCTCCGGATCCCCGAATCCTCGTCCCGCAGCGCTGACACGCAGTGACCACTATGTCCGCGCAGCCGTGGATCTTCCACAACCCGGTCAAGATCGTCTTCGCACCGGGCGCACTGGAGCGGCTCGCCGAGCACGTCTCGTTCGACCGCGTCGCGCTCGTCACGTCGCCCGGCTTCGCGCGGCGCGGGCTCGTCGCGACGATCGAGCGCGCACTCGGCAACCGGCTCGTCGCAGTCGTGGACGACGTCGCACCCAACCCGGCGATGAGGCACGTCGAGTCGCAGGCCGAACGTCTTCGTCCACGCTCGCCCGATGCGCTGATCGCGCTCGGCGGCGGCAGCACAATCGACTCGGCCAAGGCCCTCGCCCGCTTGCTGGCCTGGCCGGCGGGCACGTCGCTCGCGAAGCTACTCGCCGACGAAGGGCAATCGGGCCCTGCCGCGTTGCCGCTGATCGCGATGCCGACGACCTCCGGCACCGGAGCCGAGGTCACGCCGTTCGGCACCGTCTGGGATTACGACGCGCACAAGAAGCGGTCGATCGCAGGCTTGGATCTCTATCCGCGGCTCGCGCTGCTCGATCCCACGCTCACGCTCGACCTACCGGAGGAGATCACGGTCTCGTCCGGGCTCGACGCGATCTCGCACGCGCTCGAATCCGCATGGAACCGCAACGCGAATCCCGCGAGCCTCGCGCTCGTGACGAAGTCGCTCGAGCTTTCGCTGGCCGCGCTGCCGCGCGCGGTGCGCGAGCCGAACGATCTCGAGGCGCGCGCGGACATGATGCAGGCGAGCGTGCTCGCAGGCCTCGCAATCAGCCAGACGCGAACCGCGCTGGCGCACGCCATCTCCTATCCGCTGACGGCGCGCTTCGGCCTGCCGCACGGCCTCGCGTGCAGCTTCACGCTCCCGGCGCTCCTCAGGTTCAACGCCGCGCACGACGACGGGCGGCTCGATGCGCTCGCCCGCGCTCTCGGCCACGGCAGCACGGACGATCTCGCCGCAAGGCTCGGCGCGCTGCTCGAGGAGCTCGGAATGCGAGAGCGGCTCGCGGCGCGCCTACCCGAGCGCAGCTCGATCATGGCGCTTGCGCACGAGATGTTCGCGCCGGGCAGGGCCGAGAACAACGTGCGACAAGCGTCCGAGGACGAGGCGAAGGCGATCGTTGCCGAAGCGCTCGACGCGCTCGGGCTCTAGCGCCGCCGGCGCCGAACCGCTACAGATCGAGCGCGACGCGCGCGACGACCGCGAGCTGGAACAGGATCTCCGAAATGCCTCGCGCGACCTCGATGTTGCGAGTACCGACGCTCGGCAGCACGAGGATCTCGTCGCCGGGCTCGGGTCTCGCCCGCACATCCTCGACGAACGTGCCGTCCTGCCGCAGCAGCAGAATCCTCGTGTCTCGCTTGCGCTGCGTAGTCCCGCCCGCAAGCTCGATGTAGTCGGAGACGCGCGAGCGGCTGTCGTACGCGATCGCGCTCGGGTAGGTGACCTCGCCGTGCACCATCACGAGAGAGCTTCTCTCGGGAATGTGGATCACGTCACCGTCCGCGAGCAGCGTCTCCATCGCCTTCTCGCGGCCCGCGAGCACGATCTGCCCGCGCGGCTCGACGGTGCGCGCGCGCTCGATGAAACGCATGATCTGCTCGGCTTCCTGCGCGCGAAGCGCGGCCTCCTCGCTCGTCGTCGATCGCGACGTCAGCGCGAGCCGCTCGAGCACACGCAGCGAGACCTCGATCATCTCCCGCTGCCTTTCCCGCACGGACTCGCGGAAGAGCTGCACGGCCTCCATGTTCGCTTCGGGCATCGGGGTCACGCGCTCGAGCGCGTCGGCAAGCCTGGAGCCATAAGGCAATGTCAGCACGCGCGAGCTCTCGACCGCACCGTCGACGCGCACGAGGATCGTGCGAACGGTTCGATCGGCGACGACGGCCATCTCGTCGCCGGAGGCGAGGAAAACGCCGTCGAGCTCGTCGATCGCATAGTACTCGCCGAACTGCTCGGTCCCGGTCTTGTGAGTGATGCTGACGTGCGTGGCTCCCGGCCTCGGCCGCGCGAGCGCGAGCAGCTCGGCGGCCGAGATCGTGGGCGTCGTGAACTCGAAGCCGTATGCGTTGAACACCTCTCCGGTGACGCGAGCCGAGTTGTGTCGGCCCGCGACGACGATCGTATCGCCGTCCTGAAGCTGCACTTGCTCGAGCCGCCCTTCGATCAGGAAATCGTAGAGGTTGAACGAGGCCCTGACCTGGCCGCCGCGCAGGAGCCGGATATCGATGTAGCTGCCGCGGTCCGGATCGACGCCGCCGGCGCGCAACAGGAAATCGAGCACCGAGTCGGCCGCGACGCCGGCATACTGGCCCGGCGCGCGCACGTAGCCCGTGACGAAAACGCGCACCGGCTGTGACGCCTCGAGCGACGCATAGACGTCGACGTTCGAGCGATACACCTCGCGTATCGCGGCACGCACGACGTCGTTCAGATCTCTGTTCCGGACGCCGGCGACGCGGATGGGTCCGACGTTCGGCAGGAACAGGTTGCCCTGCGGGTCGACGGTCTGCACGTCCTCGTACGAGAACGCGCCCCACATCCGCAGCGAGACGCGGTCGCCGATCGCGAGCGTGTAATCCTCGTTGAAGCCCTGCCCGTAGGTCTTCGCCATGCCGGGCTGGAAGAGCTGCGCGCCGAACATCGCGTTCTCGGCCGGGCTGTAGCGGGTGCCGAGCAGCGACGCGGCGTCGGTCGGCTCGGGTGTCTCGGCGAGTGCCGCGGCTTGCTCGGCTTCGGCTTCGCGAGCGGCACGCACGCGCGCGGCGGCCGCGGCGTCGCCGTTCTGTTGCCCGAGCATCAAGGTCGAGATGTCGTCCGTCGGCCGCTGCTGCGCAACGCAGAACGGCGCAACGGCGAGCAGCACGAAGGCCGCCCACCAGCGCTTACAGCGAGCGGGAGATCGAATCATTCCAGATGATCCTCGATAGTGGCCACGATGAGCCGCCCGATGCCGTAGACGAGCAGGAGCCCCATCAGCAACGCGAACAGCACGTACGCCCTTCGCGGATACTCGGCGGACTCGGGCAGCGCCGGCGACTCGACCAGGACGAGGCTCTTGAGCTTGCGCGTCGACTCGATGCGCGCGGTCTCGAGCGCCGTCAAGGCGCCGCGATACGCGTCCTGCACGAACTCGAGCTCCGCGAGCAGCTCCTGATAGTCGCCCACCAGCACGTTGAGGCTGGTGCCTTCGTCGCTCGTCAGCCCGCGCAGCCGCTCGGTCTCGAGCTGGGCACGAAGGCCCGCAATCTGAGCTTCGAGCGCCTGAACTTGCGGCGCATCGTCGTTGAGATAGGCGAGCAAAGCCTTGAGCTCGGCCTCTTGACGAGCGAGCGCGGCCTGCAGCTCGGCGGTGAGCCCGGTGTTGGCCATGGCCTGCGCGGACGGATCGAGCACGCCGTGCTTCCTTTGGAACTCGGTCAGTCGACTCCGCACTTCGTCCAGCGCTTCGCGCGCCTTCTGCAGCTCGCCTTCGGCGAACCTCATCTGGTCGCGCGCGAGCCGATGCGAGCTCTCGTTGATGAACCGCTCGCTGATCTCGACGACGAGACGGTTGATGTCCTGGGCGAGTTCGGGTGTGAAACCCTGGGTCCGGATCGTCAGCAGGCCCGACTCGGGATCGACCTTGACCTCGACTCGCTTGCGATAGTACTCGAGGAACTCCTCTTGCGTTGCGTCCTCGTCCAACGCGAAGACGAAGTCCAGCCTCGGACGGCTGAAATGTTCCCGGAGGTCGAGCCGCTCGTCGAGCTGACGCAGCATGTCCATCGACAGGATGTGCGCGGCCAGCATGTGCTGATCCTCGCGGGACGCCGCGGTGCTGCCGAAGAGCGCGGACAACGCATCCATGCCGATCGGCATCGCCTGCTGCCCTTCGGAGCGGATCGCGACGATGGATTCGGAGACGTAGCGGTCGGCGGCGAACAGGTGCAGGTATGCGGCCGCCGCGAGCCACGGTATCGCGATGAGCCCGATTCGTAGATTGCGCGGGCTGAGCCAGACCAGGACCCGCTTCACTTGCCCCCTCCGGCGGCTTGCCGGGCGGCGCGTGCCGTTCTTCTGGCCACTCTCGCGCGGCGGCGCTCGAGCGCCGCCGCGTCATCGGCTTCGGCTGCCTCCTGCGCTACCCCGCTCGACGCGCCGGCCCGCGGCTCGGTGCCCCCGACGGCTTCGAGCTCGTCGTCCTCGGCGTCGATCGCGGCGGCTCTCTTGCCGTCGACGCCGCCCGCGGCGTGGTACGCGGCGATCCCTTCCACCACGTTTTCGTAGATCGTCGCCCGGCCGCGGTCGAGATGGACGACGATATCGCACATCTTCTGGATGCGGCGCATGTTGTGCGAGACCAGGATGATCTTCGAGTTCTGCAGCCGCTCCTTGAAGACGTCCGCGCTCTTCTGCTTGAACCTCGCGTCGCCGACCGCCATCACCTCGTCGATCAGGTAGTAGTCGAAGTCGAAGGCCATGCTGAGCCCGAACGCGAGGCGCGCGCGCATTCCGGAGGAATAGCTCGAGACCGGCTGATCGAAATAGTCGCCGAGCTCGGCGAAATCCTGCACGAAGCGAATCTTATCCGCGATGCCGGACTTGCGCACGCCATGGATGCGGCAGACGAACTTCACGTTGTCGCGTCCCGTGAGGCTCTTCTGCAGGCCTCCGGTAAGACCGACGGGCCACGAAAGCCGCGCGCTCGTCGTGATCTTCCCCGAGTCCGGGAAATCCACCGCGCTGATCAGCCGCATCAGCGTCGACTTCCCGGCGCCGTTGCGTCCGATCAGCCCGACGTTGCGCCCTTCCGGAATGTCGAGCCAAAAGTTGCGGAACACGACCTTGCGGCCGCGCAGCGTCAGGTACGACTTCGTGACGTTCTCCAAACGGATCACATCGTCACCTTCGTCAGGAACCGCTGCCTGTACAGCATCAAGCCGATCAGGGTGGTGACCATGCCGAGCGCCAAAGGATACAGGATGCTCGTGTACGGCATCGGCCTATAGCCCTCGACAGCCGCGACACGGGACAGTTCCACGAGATGCAGGACGGGATTGATCGAGAGGATTTGCACCCAGTGGTCGGGGAAACGCGTCACCGGGAACAGGATGCCGGACGCGAAATAGAGCGGCATGAACAGGATCTTGATCGCCGCCCGCGCGTCGGGAACGAGGCTCGCAACGGCGGCGAAGAGCAAGCCGAGGCCGAATGCCATCAAGAACGTCATCGCGATCACGCCCGCGAGCTCGATGGGCCTGACCGGCAGGACGTGGAAGCCGAGCATGCCGAGCCCCACGAGCACGACCAAGAACACGACGGCTTGGATCACGAAGTGCCCGACCGCCTTGGCGATGAACACGTCCATCAGCAGAACCTGGCGGTACGACAACAGGCCTTGGTTCGCGTTCGTGCCGTCGATGATCTGCAGGCAGATCGCCTTGAAGAGCAGGAACGGCAGGAAGCCGTAGACCAGGAATACGGGATACTCGACGCCCGGCACCGCTCGCGCGCGAATATAAGTGAAAATCAATATGGGCACGAGGAGATGGGCGATCGGCTCGACGAGCACCCAGAGGAAGCCGCCCCTGCTCTTGCCGAACCGCGACGACAGCTCGAGCAACAGCAACGCATACAGCACGTCGCGCTGGATTCGATAAGGCGAGCGTTCGACTCGGTACATGGCGGTCACGGCTTATACTATAGCCGGCCCACACGCCATACCGACGCCGTCCCGAACTCGCGGACTGGGTGCCGAAGGGCCGATTCGGGCGGGCCGCCGATGCGCCGCACGGGTCGGACAGGGCGTGCCGCGGCGTCTTTCCCCTCTCGATACAGGCATCCGCCCCCATTGACGGCCGAAATCGGCCGTTCGCAGTGTCAGCGCTGGTGTACGCGGCGCGTCGCATGATATCGGCGCGACGGAGAAGCTCGCAAGGCTCGCCGGCGCAGTACGGTCGAGAGCTCGCATTCGAAAGCCGCGTTATCACGCCGCGCCGGGCAGCGACCCCATGCCCTGCGCGGCAAGCCCGTGTCGGTGCCGACCGACACGAGGCGGCCCGACACGATCGCTGCTCGCGCTCGGTCGTCGGGCTCTCTCAAGATCGAGAGGACAATGCCGACAACGAGTCTCGTGATTTCGTGATAGCGAACACAGCAACGTACCTGGAAGCGCCGAATACTTCGGCCTTCCGATCGTTGATTTGGATAGCTATACTTCCGCGGCCTGAAATAGTTCCGCGCGGCACCCTTTTCTAGGAGACCTGGGTTGGTCGGCCCGATCGCGGCGAGTTTCTTGCTCTGCCTGCTCGCGACGTTCGCGTTGCGGCCCGTCGCATTCGCGTTGAACCTGGTCGATCGTCCCGGAGGACGGAAGATCCACGAAGGCGAGGTCCCGATCGTCGGCGGCCTCGCGATGCTCATCGGCCTCGTGTTCGGTCTCGGCTTCGTGCCGCTGTCGGACGCCGCCGTGACGCCGTTCATGGCGGCATGCGCGCTCCTCGTCACGGTCGGGCTCATAGACGACCGCTTCGACCTGTCGCCCTGGCTTCGCCTGCCGGTTCACTGCGCGGCGGGCGTCCTGCTGATCGACGCAGGGGTCTCGATCCAGACGCTCGGCGCGCCGTTCGGCGGCGACGAGATCCCTCTGCTCGGGCTCGATGCCTATCTCGTCACGATGCTCGTCGTCGTCGCGTCGATCAACGCGTTCAACATGCTCGACGGCATCGACGGGCTCGCAGGAGCCATGGGCATCGTGACCTTGTCGATGCTCGCGTTCCTCGCGCTCGACGTCGGCGCGGTCGTGCTCGCGACGACGGCGCTGACGGTCGTCGGCGCGATCGCGGCCTTCCTCGTGGCCAACGTGCCGGCACGGTTCAACCGCGAGGTGCGCTGCTTCATGGGAGATTCGGGCAGCACGCTGCTGGGCTTCACCGTCGCGGCGCTCGGCATTGCCGCGTGTCAGCCGCCGACTCGCGCGGCCGCACCGGTCACGCTGTTGTGGCTCGCCGCGCTGCCGCTCTTCGACTTCTCGTGGACGATCATACGGCGTCTCCTTCGCAAGACCTCCCCGCTCCGGCCCGACGACGAGCACCTGCATCATCTGCTCGTCAAAGCGGGCTTCGGAGTGCGCGGCGCGTTCGCGATCTTCGTCGTGCTGTCGTCGATGCTCGCCGGCATCGGCATCGTGCTGGACCGCTCCGACGTCTCGGACGGTATCTCGCTGCTCCTGCTCGTGGGAACGGGAATCGTCGTCGTTCGTCTCATGTACATGGCTCGCGCGTTTCGCGTGCGAGTATCCGCGTAGCATGAGGGGCCGGGACGCTTCCCGCCCGACCGTTGGTATGTTGCCACTTGTTAGGGGAACTGTGTCGATTTTGTGTTGCGCGATTGACACACGCCCTGGTTTGCGGCATCGAAATATGTCCGAGGACCCTGCCGCGCAAAGCGGTCGGGGGCACAATAACGAACTGAAAGGACACCTTTGAAAAACCGCAGCGTAGCAGGGCGTTCGGGTAGCGGAGCGGCACTATGACGATCGTCGGGCCGTTCCTCGCGTTTGTAGTGACCGTTCTCTTCATGTTCACGCTTCGGCCCGTCGCCGTGGAGGTCGGGCTCGTCGACGTTCCCGGCGGCCGCAAGCGCCACGATGCGCGCGTTCCGCTGATCGGCGGTATCGCGATGGCGGTCGGTCTCGGCTTCGGCTCGAGCATCATCGGGCCGCCGCCGTTCTGGAACTCGGTGCTGCTCGCGATGTACCTTCTGGTCGCGGTCGGAACGGTCGACGACCGCTACGAGCTGCCGCCGAGCGTGCGGCTGATCGCCCAATCCTGCGCCGCAATGCTCATCGTGTTCGGTGCCGAGCTCTCGGTGACGCATCTCGGCGCGCCGTTGTTCTTCGACCTGCCGCTCGGCCCGGCGTCGATCGCGTTCACGATTCTGTTCATCGTGACCGTCATCAGTGCGTTCAACGTGATCGACGGTCTCGACGGGCTGGCCGGAGGGCTCGCCTTCATCGCGATCGGCGCGTGCATGGCGGTCTCGTTCGGCACCGAGCTCTGGATCCTGACCGTGCTGATGCTCGCGGTGATCGCGGGCTTCCTGCTGTTCAACCTGCCGTTGCCGTTCAATCGGCCCGTGCGCGTCTTCATGGGCGACGCGGGCAGCACGTCTCTCGGTCTCGCGGTCGCGACCCTCGGCATCGCGCTCTGCCAGTCGCCCGAGGCCCGGCTTACCCCGGTCACCGGGCTGTGGCTCATCGCGGTGCCGGTCTACGACCTGTTCTCGGCGATCGTCAGACGGCTTCTCGCCGGCCGATCCGTCTTCGAGCCGGACCACCATCATCTGCACCACGTGCTGATCGAGCACGGGTTCTCGCGACACGCGGCCCTCGCGCTGATGCTCGGGCTCGCCCTCGTGCTGGCGGTGGTCGGCCTCGCGGCCCAGTTCGCGGGCGTGCCGGAAGGCATCATGCTGCTGGCATGGCTCGGCGGCGGGGTGATCTATTACCGCTCGATGCCCCGCTGGGACGCGCTGCTCGGCAAGATCGAGCGCCGCTGGATGCCGCCCTCGGCCGAGTGAGTCGTGTCGGCGGCTTCGGCCGCCGCGCTCTCAGTCGACGACGAACTCTATCCAGCCGAACATCGAGCGCTCGTCGAGCCGATCGTCGATCGCGTCGTCCAATCGGCTATAGCCGACGGCCGCGCGCAGCTCGCCGATCGGCAGCGCCCGGCTGTGCATCAGCATGAGCTCCGAGAAGTCGCGCGGCGTCGGCGAGAGCGTGTGACGAAGGTTCGCCGACACGTCCACGCGATTGATCTCGATGTGCCGGAGCGAGACGCGCCAGACGCGATCCTCGACGCTCGTCAGCGTCGAGCCGATCGTATACGAGCGGCCGTCTCCATCCATGCCGTGACCGAGGCTGCGTCCCTCGTAGCGGTATCCGGTCGTGTAGATGGAATGCTCGTACGCGCAGCGCGGCTTCTGATTGGATAGCCCCACACCGCCTTCGCGGCAGATCGTCTCGGCCACCTCGATATGCGTTCGGTGGTGCCAATCGCCGCGCGCGAACGGGCCCGCGAGCTCGACCCCGGCTTGCCTCAGCCAGCTGCCGATCTGCGGTCCGCCCTGGCGCGAGTCTTCGCCGATCCATTGCAGATAGAACGCGGCTATTCCGCTCGAGAACGGCGCCCAGCGCGCGTCGAATCCCGCGAGCTGATTGCCGGGCTCCGTCTCCTCGTCCACGTTCACGCCGCGGTTGTCCCGCCCGATGAGGAGATTGCCGAACGCTTCGGCATCGCACGGACGGCCCTCGCCGCACCACTGCGCGGCTCGCGACAAGCCGACCTCGAGCCCCGGCACCGGCTTGAACGCGAAGCGCGCGCCGAACAGCAATGTGTCGTCGACGTCGCGCTCGTCGTCGAGCTGCCCGATGAACGACGTCAACGACCACGGCCCGACCCAGCCGAGCCATCGCGGGCGGAACGGCGTCGAGCGCGCCCGCGAGATCGCGATCTGGGGAATCGGCCGGGCGTTCGTCGAGAGGATCAGGCTGCCGTCCCAGCCCGGTCCCCACCAGCGCTCCGGATAGCCTGCGGATACGATCCAGCCGCCCAGGTCCGCGCTCAAGTACGAGCCATCCAGTCGAAACGTGTCGCCGTCCGCCGGGTCCCACACGCGCGTCGCGTTCAGCTGCACCGCGAAACGGTCGTTGCTCCAGCCGAAGCCGGCCCCGACTTCGGCCTCCTCGCGCGGCGTATCGTCGAACGTGCGGATCACGCGCGGGTCCTCCGCGAACGAAACGCGCGTGTAAGGCGTGATCTTTCCGGCGCTCATCTCGTGCTCGGCACGCGCCTCGACGCGCCGATAAGCATCGAGCGCCCAGCCGTCGAGTCTCGCGACGTCGATCGCGTCGAGCTGCTCGCCGATGGCCTTCCACGGTATCGGCCACGTCGTGATCGGCGTGCGTAGCACGCCGGCGTCGGCGAGCGTCGCGAGATCGGCGCGCAGCGCGGCGTCGCCCGGAGGCAGCCACGGCTCGGCGACGGCCGTATCGGCCAGCGCGACGGCCACGGCCGAGGCGAGAAGCCCGCGGAGCGTGCAGCGTGCCGCTGCGACCATCGCCGTCGGCCGAGCGAGACTACGCGGAGCAAGATCGAGCATGTGGACGAAACTGGATGCGAATGCCGGGGCTGTGACGGCAGAGGGCCCAAACTCTACTACCGTCGGGGCAACGAAGGCCAGGTTTCGCTATTTCGAATGTACCGGGTGCGGACGCGTCGCCGAAGGCGCCGGTGAATTACCGCGTCATATGCGCCGATCGGCGCACACGCACGCGCGTCGCTTCAGCGCGACGATGGACGCGCGGCGCGAAGCCTCTCGATCGCGCCGCGCACCGGAAGCGGCGCATCGCGCGGGTCCCTCGCTCCGGCGACGAATCCGTCGAGCTCCGATGCGAGTCGCTTACCGAGCTCGACCCCCCACTGATCGAACGAGTTCACGTCCCAGACGACGCCTTGCACGAAGACCTTGTGCTCGTAGAGCGCGACGAGCTTGCCGAGCGTCTCCGGATCGAGCCGGTCGAACAGGATCAGCGTGCTGCCGCGATTGCCGGGGTAGCTGCGATGCGGTCCGTGCGCCTGCCCGCCCGGATCTCCCTCGGCGAGCGCCCATGCCTGCGCGAGGCAGTTCGCCGCGGCAAGATCCTGCTGCGCCTGCATTCCGACGGCCGAGCTCACCGGCAGCAGAAAGTCGATCGACACGCGCTCCGTGCCCTGGTGCAGCAGCTGGTAGAAGCTGTGCTGCGCGTTCGAGCCCGGCTCGCCCCACACGATCGGGCACGTCGCGCATTCGACGGGCTCGCCGCCGCGCCGCACGGACTTACCGTTGCTCTCCATCTCGAGCTGCTGGAGATAGGCCGGGAAGCGGTGCAGGTGATCGTCATACGGCAGAACCGCGTGGCTCGACGCGCCGAGGAAGTTGCGATTCCAGATGCCGATGAGCGCGAGCATCACCGGCAGGTTCTCCGCGAGCGGCGCACTCGCGAAGTGCTCGTCGATCGCATGGCCGCCCGCGAGGAAGCGCTCGAACGTCGGCCAGCCGACCGCGAGCGCGACGGTGAGCCCCACGGCCGACCATACGGAGTACCGGCCGCCGACCCAGTCCCACATCGCCAGACGCTTGTCTTTCGCGATGCCGAACGCATCCATCGCGGCGTCGTTCGTGGATACGGCGACGCACTGCGCCGCAACGGCGCGCTCCCCGCCGTGCTCGAGCAGCCACTGCCGGGCGACGCGGGCGTTCGTCAGCGTCTCGAGCGTCGTGAAGCTCTTCGAGCAGATCACGAACAGCGTCGTCTCGGGGTCGGCGGCGTCGAGCACGCGCTTGAGCCGCACGCCGTCGATGTTCGAGACGAAGTGCACGCGAAGACCGGGCTTCACATGCTCCGCCAGCGCTTCGACGGCCATGACGATGCCGAGATCCGACCCGCCGATGCCGATGTTGACGACGTCGGTGATCGCTCGGCCAGTATGCCCCTTGAGCTCGCCGGCATGGAGCGCGTCCGCGAGCGCGCGCATCTTGCGCCGCTCCGCGTCCACGTGCGGCATCACGTTCTCGCCCCACGCGTAGATCGGCCGATCCGCCGGCCGGCGCAAGGCCACGTGCAGCGCCGGACGGTCCTCCGTGTTGTTGATCGGATGGCCGGCGAACATCAGCTCGATCCAGCGCGGCACCTCGGTCTGCTCGGCGAGCTCGACGAGCAGACCGAGCGCGTGCCGGTCGAGAAGCTGGCGGCTGAAATCCAGCACGAGACCTTCGCGCTCGAGCGAGAAGTGATTGAACCGGTTCGGCTCGGCGTCGAAAAGCGCGCGGATCGTCGTCTTCTCGAGGACGCTCGCGTGATGCTGAAGGCCGCGCCAGGCCCGGGTGCGCGGGCCGTAGGTCTCGTGAGTTACCGGCCGAGTATCCGTCGCTCCCTCCGTCAGAGCTTCACGTTGTAGTAATCGACGTACCAGTCGACGAACCGCCGCACGCCGACCTCGACTGGTGTGCTCGGCCGGTAGCCGACGTCCTCGACCAGATCCTCCACGTCGGCCCACGTGTCGGGGACATCGCCGGGCTGCATCGGCAAGAGGTTCTTCTCGGCCTTGCGTCCGAGGCATTCCTCGAGCACCTCGATATAGCGCATCAGGTCGACCGGTTGCTGGTTGCCGATGTTGTAGAGACGGTAAGGCGCGGAGCTCGTGGCGGGATCGGGATCGTCGCCGTTCCAGCTCGGATTCGGAGTCGCTATGCGGTCGAGCGCGCCCACGACGCCGCCGACGATGTCGTCGATGTACGTGAAATCGCGGCGATGCTTGCCGTAGTTGAAGACGTCGATCGGCTTCCCGGCGAGGATGTTGCGCGTGAACTGGAACAGCGCCATGTCTGGGCGCCCGTAGGGTCCGTAGACCGTGAAGAATCTCAGCCCGGTGCACGGTACGCCGTACAGGCTCGCGTACGTATGAGCCATCAGCTCGTTCGCCTTCTTCGTCGCGGCGTAGAGCGACAGCGGGTGATCGACGTGGTGATGCACGGAGAACGGCATCTTCGTGTTCGCACCGTACACCGAGCTCGTCGACGCGAACACGAGATGCTCGATCCCGTGGTGGCGGCAACCTTCGAGGATCGTCAGCGTGCCCGTGACGTTGCTGTCGGTATAGGAAAACGGGTTCTCCAGGCTGTAGCGGACTCCAGCCTGAGCGCCCAAGTGGACGACGCGATCGAAACGCTCGGCGGCGAAGAGCTTCGCGACACCTTCACGATCGGCGAGATCGAGCTTCACGAACTTGAAGTTCGGGAACGGCTCGAGCAGCGCGAGCCGCGCCCGCTTCAGCGTGACGTCGTAGTATTCGTTGAGGTTGTCGAGCCCGATGACCTCGTCCCCGCGCTCGAGCAAACGCTTCGCCGTATGAAACCCGATGAAACCGGCGGCTCCGGTCACCAGTACCTTCAAGGTGCCTCCCTTCCGACAAAAAGGCCCGACGAAGAAAGGGATCCAACCCGATCTCCCGACCCATTCTCGACGATCGGCGCCGCGGGAGCTACCCTCGGCCGATACGCACTCCCGTCGTCAGAGCCGCGCGTCCACGATCTCCCGCGGCAGCACGGACTTGACGTCGTAGACGAGGTGATTCGGTGCGCCGTAGCGCTTGATGCCCGCACCGAGCTCGACGAACTCGCGGTGCGCGACCGCGAGCACGATCGCGTCGTAAGCGCCGGCCTCGGGCTCCGCGACGGGGCGAATGCCGTATTCGTGCTGAGCCTCGTCGGGATCGACCCAGGGATCGTAGACGGCGACACGGCAACGGAACGACTCGAGCTCGCGCACGACGTCCACGACCTTCGTGTTGCGCACGTCCGGGCAATTCTCCTTGAACGCGAGGCCGAGGACGAGCACGCGAGCTTCCGCGGGATTGATGTTCTTCGCGATCATCAGCTTCACGACTTGTGAAGCGACGTACGCACCCATGCTGTCGTTGAGCCGCCTCCCCGCGAGGATCATCTCCGGGTGATAGCCGATCTCCTGGGCCTTGTAGGTCAGATAGTACGGATCGACGCCGATGCAGTGACCGCCGACGAGCCCCGGCCGAAACGGCAGGAAGTTCCACTTCGTGCCCGCGGCCTCGAGCACCTCGAGCGTGTCGATGCCCATGATGTTGAAGATCAGCGCGAGCTCGTTGACGAGCGCGATATTGACGTCGCGCTGCGTATTCTCGATGACCTTCGCGGCCTCGGCGACCTTGATGCTCGATGCCTTGTGCGTGCCCGCGGTCACGATGCTCCGGTAGAGCGCATCGATGAACTCCGCGGCCTCGGGCGTCGAGCCGGACGTGATCTTGCGAATCGTCGGCAGGCGATGCTCCTTGTCGCCGGGATTGATGCGCTCGGGGCTGTAGCCGGCATAGAAGTCGCGGTTCAGCGTGAAGCCGGATTCCCTCTCGATGATCGGGATGCAGAACTCCTCGGTGCACCCCGGATAGACGGTCGACTCGTAGACGACGACGTCGCCCTTCGAGATCACTTGACCGATCGTCTGGCTCGCCCCCCTGAGCGGCGACAGCAGCGGGCGCTTGTCCTTCGAGACCGGGGTCGGAACCGTGACGATATAGACGTTGCAGTCGCGCAGCGCTTCCTTGTCGGTCGTGTACGTGAGGTGCTTCGCCGCGGCGAGATCCTCGGGCGTGGCCTCGAGCGTCGAATCCCGCCCGGCTTCGAGCTCCGCGACTCGCTCGGGTTTGATGTCGAAACCAACGGTCGGGTAACGCTTGCCGAACTCGATGGCCAGCGGCAACCCGACATAACCGAGGCCGATTACGCCGATTCGAGCGTCGTTTAACGTCAACAATGGAGTTACCTCTATGCGCCGACTGCGCTTCGAGAACTCATTCTAGAGGGAAGCGCAAGCCCCGGCCCATAGCCGGATCACACTCCGCCAACATCGCCTCCCTCCGTGTCCGGCGGCCTCGGCCGGCCGCGACTCGGCCCGTTACGCGGGGACGAGTGCCGGTTCGCCGGACTGGCCGAGCGCCGCGGCGCGACCGTCCGAAGCAGCCGACGCGCCGGCCGCGGCCTTCTGCGGCGCGTCGAGCGGGCTCGTGCTCTCGGAGGCCGCGGCGGCGGAAGCCGCGGCTCCGATGCGATCCCAAACCGTCTCGCCGCCGCACTGCTGCCGGATCCGCGCGAGAAACGCGTCGTGCGCCGCGGCTTCGTCGGCCGTCGCCTTCAGCACCGGCAGCACGAGACCGTCGCGCGCGATGCGCACGGCCAGCACGGCCTCGGTGCGGTCCGCCTCGAGCTCCGCATCGAGCAGCAGGCTGACCTGCCCGCCGGTCATCGCGAGGTAGACGTCGGCGAGGATTCGCGCGTCGAGCAGCGCGCCGTGCAGCTCGCGCATCGAGATGTCGACGTTGTAGCGCTTCGCGAGCGCGTCGAGGCTATTGCGTTGAGCCGGATGCATCTGGCGCGCGAGCGCGAGCGTATCGAGCACGGTGCAGCACTCGCGAACGTCGCGGATCGCGGCGCCGACGAGCCGGAGCTCGTGGTTGATGAACTCGATATCGAAGTCCGCGTTGTGGATCACGAGCTCCGCGCCGCGCACGAAGTCGAGGAACTCGTCGACGACGTCCGCGAAACGCGGTTGCTCGGCGAGGAACTCGTCGTCGATGCCGTGCACCTCGAGCGCACCGGCCTCGACGGCGCGCTCGGGATTCAGATATCGGTGAAACGTTCTTCCCGTCGGCCGCCGGTCGATCAGCTCCACGCAGCCGATCTCGATGATGCGATGCCCGGCGGCGGGCTCGAGGCCCGTGGTCTCGGTGTCGAGGACGACTTGTCTCGCCATGCTGCCTCGCCGATTACCCCGGTCGAATCTTGCCGTCTCTGCAACCAAATAAAAAGGGTTGACAACGTAGAAACGGATGAGGCGCCACCTCGGTTTCGAGGCAACGAATCCGGCGAGAGCTTTCGGCTAAATGACGTGGCCGGCGCGAAGCGCCTTCTCGAGCCCTTCGTTCGCGAGCCGATCGGCGCGTTCGTTCTCCGGGTGTCCCGCGTGCCCGCGCACCCAGTGCCACGAGACGTCGTGTCGCCTCGTCAGCGCTTCGAGCTCGAGCCATAGATCCTGGTTCTTCACCGGCTTCTTGTCGGCCGTGCGCCAGCCGCGCGCGACCCAGCGCGGCAGCCATTCGGTGATGCCCTGCTTCAAGTAATTCGAATCGGTGTAGAGGTGCACGCGGCACGGCTCCTTCAGCGCCTCGAGCGCGCGAATCGCCGCGGTGAGCTCCATGCGGTTATTCGTCGTCAGCGGATCGCCGCCGCAGAGCTCCTTCTCGCGGCCGCGATGGCGAAGCAGCACACCCCACCCGCCGGGGCCCGGGTTGCCGCGACACGCCCCGTCCGTGAACGCCTCGACTTCTTTCACTCGGGCTCAGGCTTCTTCTGCACGCGCGCGACGTGCTGTGAGATGCGCGTCGACGGCTCGAGCCCGCCGACGGCCTTGAGGCGCGGCTGACGCCACACGGGCCGGATCGGCGTGAGCGGATGCACGCGCTTCTGCGCATGGAGCAGATAGCCGCCGGACAGCATCGGCAACCACCGCTGCGCCCAGTCCTCTTTCGGGAAAGTTCCGAACTGACGGAACTGCTCGAGCGGCAGCGTATGGCAATACCGACGCGCGCTGCCGACCTCGAAGCTCAACAGCTCGAGCCAATCCCTGAGCCTCCCCTCGCGAATCATTCGCCGCTGCCCGACGGGGTAGCCCGCGGGCGCCAACAGGTGCCGCAAGCCCCAAGGCCCGGTCGGCGCGAAGCTGAGCACGATGAGCTGGCCGTCGGCGCGCAGGATGCGATCGACCTCGCGCAGCAGCGCGTGCGGCGACGGAATGCGCTCGAGGGTGTGCGGCAGAATCACCGCGTCGACGGAATCGGATGCGATCGCGAGCGCGGACGGATGGCAGATCAGGTCCGGGTCGTCCTCCGCGCACCAGCCGACGAGCGCCTTTCGCTGCGTGCGCGCATAGCGCAGGAACGAATCCCGGCCGCCCCAGCAGCCGATCTGCAGAAGCTGCTCGCCGAACACTCGTTCGAGCACCCGCCGGATCACGCGCTGCTCGTTCGCGAGACAGCGCCGGCCGAGCGGCGTCGCGAGCCAGTCGCCGAGCGTCTGACAACGATGGGCTCTGCCGTCGGACATACGGCCCATTCTAGCAGCGGGGATCGGTCGCGCGGCGGATCGCCCTTTGTCTCGAGGTGTCGTCGCTCGACGACATCGGTGGGGCCCCGGATTTCTGGAAATTTCTCGCGCTGTGACCGATACCGCTTGCCGACGGCGAATCGATCAGTAGGATCGCCATCAATGCACTCGAGCGAAGCCGGCGGGTCGACGCAAGACAACAACGACCAACCTTCGAGCCCCCGGCAGCCGCGCACCCGCACGTGCGTCGCGGTAGTGCTCGTCGGCGGATGGCTTGCCGGCTGCCAAAGCCTCGGTCCCAAGGCCGATGCGCCGATCGCCGACCACCAGCTGATCTCGCCGCTCGCGGACGCGGTCATCGGCGACCCGTCGAACGCCCTGCCGCTCCCGCTCGAGCCGACCGCGCGCCTGCCGGTGCCGGTCATCGAGCTCGAGCCCGTGCCCGACCCGCCGCCGGGCGACGTCATCGAGAGGCTCCGCGGAGCGTTCTCGCTGCCGAATGCGGACGACGACGCGCTGCGCAAGGAATTCGAGTGGTTCGCGAAGCATCCGGACTACGTCGAGCGCGTCCTCGAGCGCGCGAGCCCGTATCTCCACCACATCGCCGAGGCGCTGGACGAGCGCGGCATGCCGGCGGACCTCGCGCTGCTCCCGATCGTCGAAAGCGCTTTCGATCCGTTCGCGTACTCGCGCGGCCGCGCCGCGGGGTTGTGGCAGATCATCCCGGGCACCGCGCAGCGGCTCGACGTGAAGCAGAACTGGTGGTTCGACGGCCGACGCGACGTCATCGAGTCGACGCGCGGCGCGCTCGATTATCTCGAGGCCCTGCACGAGATGTTCGGCGGCGATTGGCTGCTCGCGGTCGCCGCGTACAACTCCGGGGAAGGCAACGTCAAGCGCGCCTTGCAACGCGCCGCGGCGGCGGGGAAAAGCAAGCCCGATTTCTGGACGATTCGTAGCTATTTGCCGCGCGAGACGCGGACGTACGTGCCGCGGCTCCTCGCGATCCGCAACCTCATCGCCGAAGCGGAGGCGCACGGCATCGAGCTGCCGCACGTGCCGAACGAGCCGTATTTCGCGATCGTCGAGACCGGCGGTCAGATCGAGCTCGCGCTCGCGGCCGAGCTCGCCGGCGTCACGCAGGAAGAGCTCAAGCGGCTCAATCCGGGCTTCAATCGCTGGGCGACGGATCCGGACGGCCCGCATCGGCTGCTCGTGCCGATCGCGAACGCCGCGCGGCTCGAGAGCGCGCTCGCGGAGATCGACGAGCGCGAGCGCGTGCAATGGACGCGTCATCGAATCCAGCCGGGCGAGACGCTCGCCCGGCTCGCCGAGCGCTACGGCACGACGACCGACGTGCTGCGCGAGATCAACGGGATCCGCGGTCACCTGATCCGCGCCGGGGATTATCTGATGATCCCGCGCTCGCCTGGCGCGTACGAGCGTTACGCGTCGCTCCGCGCGGCGAGCGGAGGCGAAGGCAGCTCCGGCGAGCGGATCGTGCACGTCGTGCAGCGCGGCGAGACGCTGTGGTCGATCGCTCGCCGGTACGGCGTCGACGTCGCATCGCTCGCCGCTTGGAACGGCATGGCGCCGAGCGATACGCTCGCCGTGGGCCGAGAGCTCGTCGTGCAGGTGGGCGACGGCGCCCTGCCGGTGCAGGCGAGCACGTCGACATCCGGGGTCGGCGCGCTCGTCGCGGGCACCGTGCGCCAGGTCACCTATATCGTCCGCCGCGGCGATTCTTTATCGTCGATCGCGAGACGCTTCCGAGTCACGGTCGCGCAGCTGCTCGAGTGGAACAAGGGCGTGTCGACGTCCCGCTATCTGCAGCCGGGCGAGCGTCTCGTGATGTTCGTCGACGTCACGGAGCAGAGCACCTAGATTCCGCGCGTCGCGAAGCCGTTGCCGCTCACACGCCGGCGGCGTTTTCTGCGTATACTCCGTCCCTTCTGACGAAAGCCACGAGGAGCGGGCAAGCATGGGTTTCCTGGCCGGCAAGCGGGCCGTGATCGTCGGCGTCGCGAGCAATCGATCGATCGCGTGGGGTATCGCACAAGCGATGCGGCGCGAAGGCGCCGAGCTCGCATTCAGCTATCAGACGGAGAAGCTCGCGGACCGGGTCCGCGGATTCGCCGCGGAGCTCGAAAGCGATATCGCGCTGCCGCTCGACGTCGCCGACGACGGCCAGATCGACGCGTTCTTCGATGCGCTCGCGGCGCGTTGGGACGGCTTCGACATTCTCGTGCACTCGGTCGCTTTCGCTCCGTCCGATCAGCTCGAGGGCCGCTACATCGACGTGGTGAACCGCGAAGGCTTCCGCATCGCGCACGACATCTCGAGCTACAGCTTCGCCGCGCTCGCCAAGCGGGCCGAGCCCGCGATGCGCGGACGCGCCGGCGCGCTGTTGACGCTGTCGTATCTCGGCGCCGTTCGCGCGCTGCCGAGCTACAACGTGATGGGCTTGGCGAAGGCGAGTCTCGAAGCGAACGTGCGCTTCCTCGCGTTCGATCTCGGACCGCAGAACATTCGCGTGAACGCGATCTCGGCCGGCCCGATTCGCACGCTCGCCGCATCGGGCATCAAAGGCTTCAAGCAGATGCTCGCGAAGAACGCGGCGGCGTCGCCGCTCAGGCGCAACGTCACGATCGAAGACGTCGGCAACGCCGCGGCGTTCCTCTGCTCCGACCTCGCGGCCGGCATCACGGGGCAGGTCCTCTACGTCGACGCCGGATACAGCATCGTCGGGCTGGCCCACGAAGAGCCCGATTCCGGCCCGTCCGCCGAGAAATGAAAAAGGGTCGGCGCCCCATCCTCGAATGGGGGCCGACCCTTGCGAGAAATCCGGTCTCAGTAGCTGTCGAGGACGTTGGGCGGAACCGACACGTCCGCCTGCTGCCGCACGGCGGTCACGTAGCCGCCCAGCTCGCCGTTCGCGTTCGCCCGCAGCAGCTGCTGCTGCACCGCGGAGCGGCGGTCGAGCGTCACCTCGTCCGGATTACCGGGCTCGACCTTGGCCAGCACGACCAGCGCCCGGTCGCCCGCGGCCATCTTCACGTCCCGCCGCACGTACTCGCCTTCGGCGGGCGCGGAAAGCCCGAACGCCGCCGCGACGATCTCGCTCGGCACGTTCGCATCGGAGCGCAGGATCTTCACGGGGCCGTGCCACATGCCGCCGTGCTCGGCGGCGAGCCGCGCCGCGGGGGAATCGTCGGACTGCGCGTCGCCGTCGGCCTCCTCCGCCGCGGCGTCGGCATCGTGGGTCGCGCTCGAGTCGCTCGCGTCGGTCGATGCGCCGAGGAATTCCGCGGTCAGCGTCTCGGGCAACGCGGCGGCGAACGCGGCCGCCGCCTCGTCGGCGAGCTGCTCGGCGCGCTCGCGCTCGAGCGTCTCGCGGATCTCGTCGGCGACCTCCTCGAGCGGACGCCGCTCGGGCTCGAAGCGGTCGACGACCCGCACGACGACGACGTGCTCGTCGCTCAACTCGATCAGCTCGCTGTTGATGCCGATGTCGAGCGGCTCGAAGCCGAACACGACGTCGACGACCGGCGCGCTGTTCGGGAACGCGCTGCGGTCGCCGCTGCGCGGGAACCGTTCGATGCGCTTCACCGCTAGACCGAGCTGCTCCGCGACGCGCTCGAGACTGTCGTATTCGTCGAACGCGAGATCCCCGAGCCGGTTCGCTCGCTCGAAGTAGATGTCGTCGGCCCGCTCGTTGCGCAGCTCCGTGAGGAGCTCGTCGCGCACTTCTTCGAACGTGCGTTCCTCGCCTTCGCGCACCTCGTCGAAGCGAATGATGTGCCAGCCGAAATCCGTGCGGACGGGTCCCGCCACCTCGCCGAGCTCGAGCGAGTAGAGCGTCTCCTCGAACGCGGGATCGAGCGAGCCGCGGCCGATCCAACCGAGATCGCCGCCCGAGGCCGCGGAGCCGGGATCGTCGGAGTGCTCCGCCGCGAGCGCCGCGAAATCCTCGCCGTCGCGGATCCGCGCGAGCAGCTCCTCGGCGCGTGCGCGCGCGTCGTCGTCGCTTTCGCCGCTCTCGGGCGCGATCAGGATATGGCTCGCGCGCCGCTCCTCGGGTGAGCGGAACCGCTCGCGCTGCTGCTCGTAGTATGCGCGCAGCTCGTCTTCCGAGACCTCGATCTGCTCCGCGATGTCGCTGCGGCGAAGCTCGACGTACTCGAGCTCGACGGCTTCCTCGGTCATGTAGGCATCGGGGTGCGCTTCGTAATGCGCCGCAACCTCGTCGTCCCCGACCTCGACGCGATCGAGAAACGCATCGACCGAGAACAGCGCGTACGCGATCTCGCGGCGCTGATTCGCGAGCTCGACGTAACGGCGATACTCTGCGGGGGTGACGAACGACGACAGCATCACGCCGTTCTGAAGATCGCGAAGCTCGAGCGCGCGGCGCTGCAGCTCCTCGAAGGATGCGGGGCTCAAGCCCTGCAACGCGAGCTGCCCCCTGTAGGCATCCGGCGAAAACTGCCCGCCGACCTGGAACAGAGAGTTCGACATGATCTGCTCGACGACCCGTGCGTCCGACGCCCGGTATCCGCGCTCGCGGACGCGCTGCTCGAGCGCCCGCTGGCCGATCATGCGCTCGAGCACCTGCGCGCGGAGCTCGCGCCGGATGTCCTCGTCGAGCTCGATGCGATACAGATTGAGGAACTGGGTCTGCTCGGCCTGGTAATTGCGCTCGAACTCCTCTAGCGGGATTTCCTCGCCGTTGACCTTCGCCGCAAAGTTCGGCCCCACCAGATTGAAGGGATCGACGCCCCAGAAAATGAACGAAACGGCGATGAGACCGAGGATGACGGCGACAACCCAGCGGCCGAACCCGTCACGTATCGCTTGCAGCATGGCATCCCCGAAACGACAAAAGGGGTCAGAGCCCTTTCATGCCCCGAGGCGGCCCTCGGAAAACGGCCCGCGCGGGCATCAAAGGGCTCCGACCCCTCATCGGTTTCGCCCGAGGGCCGACGGGGCCAGCGGCCCCTTCACGATCCTGGAAAAACAAAGGACAGACTCGTTTCCGGCTCCGGCCGGAAAGAAATCTGTCCTTCGTCAAAAAAACTGGCGGAGTGGACGGGACTCGAACCCGCGACCCCCGGCGTGACAGGCCGGTATTCTAACCAGCTGAACTACCACTCCATCGTCTACTCTGGTGGGTGCTGAGGGGATCGAACCCCCGACCTTCGCCTTGTAAGGGCGACGCTCTCCCAGCTGAGCTAAGCACCCTGGGACAGAGCCGGTCAGTTTACGGCATCCCGCAGCGCCTTGCCAGCCTTGAACCCCGGGACGTTCGTCGCCGCGATCTCGATCGTATCACCGGTTTTCGGGTTGCGCCCTTGACGCGCCGCGCGGTGCTTGACGCTGAACGTGCCGAATCCGACGACCGAGACCTGCTCACCCTTCCTTAGCGCATCGGTGATCGTGTCGACCACCGCGTCCACCGCACGTGTGGCCTCGGCCTTGGAAAGGTTGGCCGCGCTCGCAACGGCATCGATCAGTTCCGCCTTGTTCATTCCTGTCCCTTGAGAAAATAGTTAGCCGTTCTAAAGATTACCGCGACGCGCGGACTTGCGCGCCTCGCCCAGTCAACTCGTGAAGTGCTCGAAGTACGCGGCTCCCCGCCTTTTCCGCTGACATCTTCGAGACAGGCAACCTTATACCAACAGCGATTTTCACGTGTCAACTTGGCGCCAAACGGTTTCGTTGCGGTATCAATGCGCCAAAATCGCTTCGCTCGTTTCGCCCTCTTCCGCCTTCTTCTCGTCTCCGTCGACGACGTCTTCATCGCCGTCTTGCTTCGGACGCGGGGCGTACTGCAGCGATAGCTCGATCACCTCGTCTATCCACTTGACAGGAACTATCTTCAACTTCTCCTTGATGTTCTTCGGAATTTCTGTCAAGTCCTTCTCGTTGTCCCGCGGGATCAGAACGACCTCCACGCCGCCGCGGTGGGCGGCGAGCAACTTCTCCTTGAGGCCGCCGATCGGCAGCACCTCGCCCCGGAGAGTGATTTCACCCGTCATTGCAACGTTCGCTTTGACCGGGATCTTCGTCAACGCGGACACGAGCGCGACGCACATGCCGATGCCCGCCGAAGGGCCGTCCTTCGGGGTCGCCCCTTCCGGAACGTGAATGTGCACGTCGGATTTCTGGTAGAAGGTCTCGTCGATGCCGAGCAGCGCCGCGCGGCTTCGCACGACGGTCATCGCGGCCTGGATCGACTCCTGCATCACGTCGCCGAGCTGCCCGGTATGCACGAGCTTGCCCTTGCCCGGCACGACGGCCGCTTCGATCGTGAGCAGCTCGCCGCCGACCTCGGTCCACGCGAGACCGGTTACCTGGCCGATCTGGTCGCTCTCCTCGGCACGCCCGTATCGGAAACGCCGCACGCCGAGATACTTCGAGAGGTTGTCGTGCGTGACGCGCACGAGGCTCTTACGCGGCTTCTGTAAGAGCTGCTTGACGACCTTGCGGCAGATCGTCGCGATCTCGCGCTCGAGATTGCGGACGCCGGCCTCGCGCGTGTAGTACCGGATGATGTCGAGGATCGCCGCGTCGGAGATCTTGAGCTCGTTCTCCTTCAGCCCGTTCTGCCGCATCTGCTTCGGAATGAGATACCGACGGGCTATGTTGAGCTTCTCGTCCTCGGTATAACCGGGGATGCGGATGACCTCCATGCGGTCGAGCAACGGCGCCGGAATGTTCAGGCTGTTCGCCGTGCAGACGAACATCACCTCGGAAAGATCGAAATCGACCTCGAGGTAGTGATCGTTGAACGCCGAGTTCTGCTCGGGATCGAGCACCTCCAGCAGCGCCGACGACGGATCGCCGCGAAAATCCATCGACATCTTGTCGACCTCGTCGAGGAGAAAGAGCGGGTTGCGCACTTTCACCTTCGCGAGGTTCTGGATGATCTTGCCCGGCATCGAGCCGATATACGTGCGGCGATGCCCGCGGATCTCCGCCTCGTCGCGGACGCCGCCGAGCGACATCCGCACGAACTTGCGGTTCGTCGCGCGCGCGATGCTCTGACCGAGCGACGTCTTGCCGACGCCGGGCGGACCAACGAGGCACAGGATCGGCCCTTTCAGCTCCTTCACGCGCTGCTGCACCGCGAGGTACTCGAGGATCCGCTCCTTGACCTTCTCGAGCCCGTAGTGATCTTCCTCGAGGACGCGCTCGGCGGTTTCGAGGTTGCGATGCACTTTCGTGCGGGCCTTCCACGGCGCCTTCACGAGCCAGTCGATGTAGTTGCGGACGACGGTCGCCTCCGCGGACATCGGCGACATCATCTTGAGCTTGTTGAGCTCGCTCATCGCCTTCTCGTGCACGTCTTTCGGCATGCCGGCGGCTTTGATCTTCTGCTCGAGCTCCTGTAGCTCGTTCGGCGCGTCGTCCATCTCGCCGAGCTCTTTCTGAATGGCCTTCATCTGCTCATTCAGGTAGTACTCGCGCTGGCTCTTCTCCATCTGCTGCTTGACGCGGCCGCGGATGCGCTTCTCGATGCGCAGCATGTCGATCTCGCCGTCGATCAGCCCGAGCACGTGCTCGAGCCGCTC
>Ga0207873_1001004_pt1 | contig 28750 bp, 26 predicted proteins | sample BGWIniCompost_FD_187373 | JGI IMG/M metagenome (GOLD analysis project Ga0207873, IMG submission 187373) | Cellulose adapted compost microbial communities from Newby Island Compost Facility, Milpitas, CA, USA - BGW Initial Compost (SPAdes)... ...
CCCCCTCGTGGCCGCGTCCCCGAAGCAGCCATTTCCTGCGGGGCGAGGCGCCCGCGTCGCCCGGCCTGCCCGCTCGGCCCGCGTCGATCGGCGCCCCGCGCCGCTCACTCCTCGGGCGCCGCTCACTCCTCGGGCGCCGCTCACTCCTCGGGCGCCGCTCACCCGCGGACGTCGCCGCCCCGGGCGTGTCGCACGTCCTCGCCCTTCACCATGAACACGACCATCTCCGCCAGGTTCGTGGCGTGATCGGCGATGCGCTCCAGGTGCTTGGCGATCGACAAGACGCGCATCGCCTGGTCCACGATCTCCGGCTGCGACGTCATCCGGGCGATCAGGAGCGGGAAGAGGTCCGCGTAGAGCTTGTCGACCCGGGCGTCGCGCTCGATCACTGCTTGGGCGCGCAGGGCGTCACCGGCCACGAAGGCATCCAGCGCATCCCGCAGCATGGACCGGGTCGTGTCCGCCATTTTCCCGATCGTCTCTCGCCCCGCGGACGAGGTGTGGGCGCCGAGCTCGATGACGCGCGCGCAAATGTTCGTCGCCAGATCTCCGATGCGCTCCAGATCCGTGACGACCTTGAGCGCCGTGGTGACGAACCGCAGGTCCGACGCGACCGGCTGCCGGCGCGCGAGCACCTGGAGGCAAGCGTCGTCGATGTCGACCTCGAGCCGATCGACCTGCCGATCCAGCGTCGCCACCCGCCGCGCGCGCTCCGTGTCGCGCTCCTGGAACGCCTCGACGGCGCCCGTCAGCAGCTCCTCGACGCACGCCCCCATGAACAACACCTGCTCCCGGAGCGAGGTGAGCTGTTGCTCGTATTCGCGGTCGGTGTGGAATCTCTCCACGGGATCTCTCGCTTCGACGGAAAACGCGGCCTCCGAGCCCCCCATGGCTCGAGGGCCGCTCGCGCGGGCCCGCGGACCCTCCCCAGCGGACCCATCCTTCCAGGATACCACGAACCCACCCATCAGCCGAAGCGACCCGTGATGTAGTCTTCGGTCTTTTGCTGCCGGGGGCGCGTGAACATCGCGTCCGTCCTGCCGTGCTCGATCAGCTCGCCCATGTAGAAGAAAGCCGTGTAGTCGGAGACACGGGCCGCCTGCTGCATGTTGTGGGTCACGATCACGATCGTGTAGCTGCTCTGGAGCTCGTGGATGAGCTCCTCCACCCGCGCCGTCGCGATCGGGTCCAGGGCGGAGCAAGGCTCGTCCATCAGGATCACCTCCGGCTCCGTCGCGAGGGTCCGGGCGATGCACAGGCGCTGCTGCTGCCCGCCGGAGAGGCTCAGCCCCGAGCGCCCGAGGCCGTCCTTCACCTCGTCCCACAGGGCCACCCGGCGCAGCGCCGACTCGACCAGGGACGCCGGGTCTTTGGGGCGGAGGCCGTTCAAGCGCAACCCCGCCAGGACGTTGTCCCGGATGGACATCGTCGGGAACGGGTTCGGCTTCTGGAACACCATCCCGACGCGGCGCCGGATCCGCACCGGATCCACGCCGCGGGAGATCTCCTGCCCGTCCAGGAGCACCTTCCCCGTGGAGCGCGCGCCGGGGACCACCTCGTGCATCCGGTTCAGGCAGCGGATGAACGTCGATTTCCCGCACCCGGAGGGGCCGATGATGGCGGTCACCTTCTTCTCCGGGATGGGCAGGGTGATGCCCCGGATGACCTCGCTGCGCCCGAAGAACGCGCGCAGCTCCTCCGTCCGCATCTTGGAGGTCTGGGCACGACTGGCGACCGCGTCCGCGTCGCTCTGGGCATGCTCGCCGTTCGGAGCGCCCGCGAAGGGAGCGCTGGGAGCCCGTGACGAGCTCGCCTCTCGTTCGAACGCCACGCGGCCAGCGTCGGCGGGTCGACCCACTAGGTCCATCATCATCAGGTCCTCACTCGATGTCGCACGAGCACGCGTGCCAGGATGTTCAACGACAAAACGAGACCCACCAGGACGAGGGCAGCGGCCCACGCCTGGCGGTGCCACTCCTCGTAGGGGGAGACGGCGTAGGTGTAGATTTGTACGGGCAGGGAGGCGACGGGCTCATCGAGCCCCCGCGACCAGAAGCGGTTGCCGAACGCCGTGAACAGCAGGGGAGCCGTCTCCCCTGCGACGCGGGCCACCGCCAGCATGATCCCCGTGGCGATCCCGGGAGCCGCCGTGCGCAACATGATGCGCAACGTGGCGCGCCACTTCGGCACCCCCAACCCGAGCGCGGCCTCCCGGAGCGCCTCCGGGACGAGCTTCAGCAGCTCCTCCGTCGTGCGCGTCACCGTCGGCAGCATGATCACGGCCAAAGCGAGGCCCCCCGCGAAGGCGGAGAACTGCTTCGTGCGCAGGACGACGAGCGCGTAGACGAAGATCCCGATCGTGATCGAGGGGACCCCCGACATCACGTCCGCGCAGAAGCGGACCACCCGCCCGAACGCGCCGTTGCCGAACTCCGCGAGGTAGATCCCCGCCAAGACGCCCGGCGGGATCCCGAACAGGCAGGCGAGACCGACGAGCTGGAGAGAGCCGACGATCGCGTTCGCCATGCCGCCCCCCTCCTCCCCCACGGGCTTGGGGAGCTCGGTGAAGAACGCCGCATCGAGGCCGGCGAGGCCGCGCACCGTCAGGTAGTACAGGACGCTGAACAGGGGCACGAGCGCCACGAGCGCCGCGCCGGCACAGGCCCCGCGGACCAGGCGATCCTTGAGCACGCGCACCCGCACGCTGCCGCCGAACCTCTCGACGACCTCGGTCATGTCGCGGCGCCCCCCTGCGCCTGCACGCGCCACACGAGCAGGCGCGCCAACACGTTGAGCAGCACGGTCACCAGGAACAGCAACAGCCCGATCTCGGCGAGGGCCGCCAGGTAGAGGTCCTCCGTGGCCTCCGTGAACTCGTTCGCGATCACGCTCGCCATGGTGTAGGCGGGCGCGAAGAGCGACACGTCGATCTCCGGACGGTTGCCGATCAGCATGGTGATCGCCATCGTCTCCCCGAGGGCCCGCCCGAGGCCGAGGATCACCGCCCCCACGAGGCCGGAGCGCGCCACCGGGATCACGGCGGTCGCGATGGTCTCCCAGCGGGTCGCGCCGAGGCCCAGGGCCGCTTCACGGAAGGTCCGCGGCACCACCCGCAACACCTCACGGCTCACGGAGGAGATCGTGGGCGTGATCATGATGGCCAGCACGACACCTCCGGTCAGCATGCCGTAGCCCTGATTCGGTCCCTGGAAGAACGGCAAGAAGCCCAGGTGCTCCCGGAGGGCGGGCTCCACCGTGTCGCGCATCCACGGCGCCAGGGCAAAGATCCCCCAGAGCCCGTAGACGACGCTCGGCACGGCCGCGAGCAGCTCCACCAAGAACCCGAGGGGGTTCCGGAGCCAGTCGGGCGCCATTTCGCTCAGGAAGATCGCTACGCCGAAGGAGATCGGCACGGAGATCGCGAGGGCCAGCAGGGACGAGACGACGGTGCCGTAGATGAACGGCAGCGCCCCGAACTCCTCCGTGACGGGGTTCCAGTCCCGGCTCACGATGAACTCCGCGCCGAACTCACGGATGCTGAGCCAGGAGGCCCCCACCATCTCGGCGGCCATCGCCAGCAAGGTGACGACCACCGTCGCGGCGAAGGCCGCGGTGAGCCAGCGGAAGACGGCGTCCCCGACGTTGCCCTCCCCGCGGGCGCGCTTCGACGGCGCTCGGCTCACGGGCACGGAGGGCGATTGAACCGGTTGAGCCATGGGGACCTCAGAGCTCCGACAGCAGCGGCTTGCCCGCCGCCTTCAGGCTGCGCAGGCGCTCCTCGATGCGCGTCACCACCTTGGCGGGGAGCGGCGCGTAGTCCAGCTCCGCCGCGAAGCGCTGACCGTCGTGGATGGCCCACCACAGGAACTTCGCGAGGGCCTCGCCCTTGACGGGGTCTCGCGCGTCGCCGTGCACGAGCAGGTACGTGTAGGCCGCGATCGGGTAGACGCCGCTCCCGTCCGCGTCCGTGAGGGACCCGTGCAGATCCTCCGACAGCTCGGCGTTCTCCGCAGCCTTCGAGATGGCCGAGAGCTCCGGCACGACGAACTCCCCGGCCCGGTTGCGGAGCGCCGCGACGCTGAGGCCGTTCTGTCGCGCGTAAGCGAGCTCCGTGTAGCCGATGGCGCCCGGCGTCGTCTTGATCTGCCCGGTGACGCCCTCGTTGCCCTTGGCGCCGAGCCCCGTGGGCCAGCGCACGCTCTTGCCGACGCCGACGGAGCGCTCCCACTCCGGGCTCACCCGGCCGAGGTACTCCGTGAAGATCGCGCTGGTGCCGCTGCCATCGGAGCGGTGCACGACGGCGATGGTCCGATCCGGCAGGGGCGCGCCCTCGTTCTGGGCGGCGATGCGCGGGTCGCTCCACTTCGTGATCTTCCCCAGGAAGATGTCCGCGAGGAGGTCCCCGCTCAGGCGGAGCTCCTGCACGCCCTCGAGGTTGTAGGCGACCACCACGGCTCCGATGGTCGTCGGGATGTGGTGGAGGGGCGCGGCGGACTTCTTCCGTTCGCTCTCCGTGAGCGCGGTGTCGCTGGCGCCGAAGTCCACGGTGCCCGCGATGACCTGCCGAATGCCTCCGCCGGATCCGATCGACTGGTAGTTGATGCGGATCTCGGGGTGGAGCTGGTTGTAGGCGGCCATCCACTTCGAATAGAGCGGGTACGGGAACGTTGCCCCGGCTCCGTTGAGGGACACTGCCGCTCCGGCCACGTCGGCGCCGGCATCCTTCCGGCTGCAGCCGAAGGCCAGGACCGAGCACATCGCGATCAATACGAACGCCCTGCGTGCGATCATCGTCGTTTCCTTAGTGTGGGCCGGTTGAACACCGACGCCGGGGCTTTGCCGTGACCGCTCGGTGACACTTCTGTGACGCGCGGCGCGGGAGGGCAGCGCCGTCGAGTTGCCACGTCGGGTTGCCACGTCGGGTTGCCACGTCGGGTAATCACGAAGGGGGGCAGCGGCGAAACCGGCGCGGAGGGACGCCGACCCCGGCGGCGGCGACGACGAGCAGCGCGAGCACGGCACGATCGGCTCGCCACGCCGAGCGACCTCCAGCGCGGCAGCGAAGCGAGGCGAGGCGAGGCAGGGCGAACGGACGCGCTCCCCCGGACACATCGACGGCGACCACTCCGGGGAACCAGCGATGGGGCGCCCTCGACGCGCCACACGCAGCCGACGGCCGCAGCTCGGGTCGGCGCAGCGCGCAGGCCGACGAACACGCGCGGCGCGGTCCCCGAACCACGGCGCGCTGCCCGACGAGGCCGCGCGGACCCGCGGGCCACGGGGCAGACGGGAGTCAGCTCGCGGCTTCGGGGTGCGGCGGAAAGGACGGGCGCTCGCGTCGCGGCAGGAGCACCGTGAAGGTCGTGCCCACGCCGACGCTGCTGTCCACCCGCACCCTGCCCCCCATCGAGTCCACCAAGTGTTTGACGATGGACAGACCGAGGCCCGTGCCCCCGAGCTCCCGGGAGCGCCCCGCGTCGACGCGGTAGAACCGCTCGAACAGCCGCTGCAAGTGCCGCTCCTCGATCCCGGGGCCATCGTCGGACACCACCAGGGCCATCCAGTCCCGCCGCTGCTCCGCGCGCAGGGACACGGTCTTCCCCTCCCCCGCGTACTTGACCGCGTTGTCCACGAGGTTCGTCAGCACCCGCTCCAGGGCGCGCCGATCCCCCAGCACCAACCCCGTGCCTTCGGCGACGTCCCAGACGAGCCCCACCCGGCGGCGCTCCGCTCGCTCGGAGAACAACTCGACCACCTGCTCGAAGAGCTCCGCGGGGGGGATGCTCTCCAGGGACAGCCGGAACTGGCGCGACTCGATGCGGGAGAGATCCAGCAGGTCCTCCACGAGCTCGTGGAGCCGCGCGGCGTTGCGATCGATGATCTCGATGAAGCGCGGGGCCATGTCGGGGCGCGTCTCCACCGCGGCTTGCAGGGTCTCCGTCGCCGAGCGGATCGAGGTCACGGGGGTGCGGAGCTCGTGGGAGACGTTGGCGACGAACTCGCGCCGGATGTTCTCCAGGCGACGGGTCTCCGTGACGTCCACGAAGACGGCCAGCACGCCCCGCTGGTTGCCGTCCATGCGCGCGGCGCGCACGAGCAGCTGTCGGGGCTTGAGCCCGGAGACGTTGATCTCCGCGGTCGACGGCTCCCCCGACTGGACCTTGTCGATCAGCTCCTTCAGCTCCGAGCTCCGCACGGCGGAGAGGAGGGTCTGGCCCACCTCGTCCCCGTGGAGCAAGAGCATCTCCCGCAGCGCGGGGTTGAACAGGGCGACGCGCCCCTCCTCGTCGAGGAACAGCACCCCCTCTTGCATGCTCTCCAGGATCCCGCTGAGCCGGTCACGCTCCTCGCTCAGGTCCTTCAGGGTCTTCGAGAGGCTCCGCGCGAGCTGATCCAGAGCGCTCCCGAGCTCGGCGAACTCGTCGTCGCCCACGAGCCGCGTGCGCATGTCCAGATCTCCCGCGGCCATCCGGCGTGCCGCGTTCATCAGCACCTGCGCCTTGCGCGAGGCCACCTGCACGGCGAGGGACGCCACGATCATGGCCACGGTCAGCGCCAGCCCCGCGGAGATGATCAGGGCCTGCCGCATGGGGCGCACCGCCGTCTCGATGTCCGCCTGGGCCAGGCCGACGCGCGCCACGGCGATCCGCGCACCCGGCACGGGCACGGCGGCGTAGATCATGTGCCGGTCCGTCGTCGTGGAGAACCGCTGGCTCTGGCGATCGCGCCCGCCCATGGCGTCCACCACCTCGGGGCGCAGGCCATGGTTCTCGACGTCCCCGAGGCGCTCGAGGGGCACGAGGGAGTCCCCCACCACCCGTCCGTCCGCGTCGATGAAGGTGACCCGTCCCCCCGACTCCTCCCCGAGCTCGTCCGCCAGCGCGTCCCAGGCGGCGAGGTCATCGGCCGCGTGGGGCGCGACGGAGGCCCGCGTCGCGACGAGGCGGGCGCGCACCGTCAGATCTCCGCGGATACGCGCCAGGGCGTCCTGCTCGATCTCCGCCCGCGCGGAGGCGTAGGCGACGAAGACGGACAGGGTGATCAAGCCGAGGGCGATCAGGAAGAGCTTCGCCCGGATGCCCAGACGCACCCGCAGCGCCGGCGCCGAGGTCGGCGAGCTCGTCGGCGCCTCCTTCAAGGCGTCGCTTCCCCGACCTCGCCCACGAAGCGATACCCGACGCCGCGGACCGTCTCGATGTAGTCGCGGGCCGCCCCCAGCTTCTCCCGGAGGCGCTTCACGTGCGTGTCCACCGTGCGCGTGGTGACGTCGGCGCGGATGCCCCAGACGACGTCGAGGAGCGCGCTCCGGGTCTGGACCCGATCCCGGCGATCGTACAAGGTGGCCAGCAGCTTGAACTCGAGGGCGGTGAGCTCGATCTCCTCGCCAGCCACCCACACCCGGTGCGCCTCCCGATCCATCACGAGCACGCCGAACTGGACCTTGCTCGGGGCAGGCTCCGGATCGGCGCTCGCCCGCCGCAGGATCGCGCCGATGCGCAGCATGAGCTCGCGGACGCTGAACGGCTTGACGACGTAGTCGTCGGCGCCGATCTCGAAGCCCACCACGCGATCGATCTCCTCCCCGCGGGCCGTGAGCAGCACCACCGCGACGCCGTGGAGCGAGGCGTCCGCCTTGATCTGGCGACACACCTCCAGCCCCGTGAGATCCGGGAGCATGATGTCGAGCAGCACCAGGTCGGGGCGGCGAGCGCGGGCGCGGCGGAGCCCCTCGGTGCCGGTGCCAGCCGTCTCCACCTCGTGACCATTTTGCGCGAGGTTGAACTCAATCACCTGCCGCAGATCGGCTTCGTCCTCGACGACCAGAATGCGCGCCATGAAAGTCTCGTCTCCGCGCTGACTTGGAAGTGGTATTTTCTCCGAACGGCGCGGCTACGTCGAACCAGCGAGTGCGCCATCGAGCCGAGCACCGTCGCCGAGCGCTCGCGGCGGCTCTAGCAGGATTTTTCTCCTGGTTCTAGCGCTTCCACCGTCACCGAGCTGCCCCGGTCGTGTCACGAAAACGACACCTCTCCGTCACGCGACGGGAGCCGTCGCCTTCCCTTGGTCCGGGACTTTCCGCTATGGGAGAACTCGTCCAACTACGGAGAGGTATCCCCCATGAAGCTTCGATTCCCTACCCGCGCAGGGGCTGCCCTGCTCGTCCCCGCCCTGCTGGCCAACCTGCTCGTCGGCTGCGGCTACTCCGAGGAGGAGTGGCAGCGTCAGCTCGACAAATACAGCCAGCTCGAGAACCAGCACGAACAGGAGCGCGCCGCTCACGCCGCGACGCGCGCGGAGCTGGACGCCGCGAAGCAGCGCGTCGACTCACTCGCCAACAAGCTGAGCGAGATGGGCTTCAACATGGATGCCCTGAACGCCCAGCTGCAGCAGACGGGCACGGAGAAGGAGCAGCTCGCCGCGAGCCTCACCGAGCTCCAACAGGCGCTCGAGGAGTACAAGCGCCGCGCGGAGCAGCTCGAGCGCATCAAGGCGCGCTTCGAGACGCTCCGGACGCGCCTGCAGAAGCTCGTCAACATGGGCCTGAAGGTCGAGATCCGGCGCAATCGCATGGTGATCCGCCTCCCGGGAGACGTGTTGTTCGCCTCCGGGCAGGACAAGCTGCGTGACGAGGGCAAGGAGGTCATCGCCGCCGTCGCCGAGGTGATCCGGACGGACAAGGCCTTGCAGAACCGGTACTTCCAGGTGGCAGGGCACACGGACAACGTGCCCCTGAAGGGGGGACGGTTCGGCGACAACTGGGGCCTGTCCGCCATGCGCGCCCGGCAGGTGCTCCTCTACTTCATCGCCCCCGTCGACGAGAAGGACGGCGGCGGCGGGCTCAACCCCAACCAGCTCCACGCCGCGGGCTACGGCGAGACGGATCCAGTGGGAGAGAACGAGTCGGACGAGGGGCGCCAGGCCAACCGACGCGTCGAGCTGGTGATCATGCCCGACGTCGAGGAGATGCTCGACCTGAAGGAGCTGATCTGAGCGGGCACGACCCGGAACGCGCCGCGGGCGCCGGGACCGAAACCCCGGCGCCCCGAGGTGCGTACCAGGTGCGGTGTCTTATTTCGGCTTCGGTGGTCACGTCTCGGGGGGCGTACTAGGACTGCACCCGGTGGACGACGTGCGAGCTCCGCCCGGTACCTCGCCGGGCACCGCTCGGCAGGGTCCTGCGGGGCAACAGCCCGCGCACCAGGGCCCTCCGCAGCAGGCTCCTGCCCAGGAGCTGATGGAGCGCTACGTCGACGGGGACGGCGACGCCTTCGAGCAGCTGTTCCACCAGGTGGCGCCGAAGCTCTACAGCTACTTGCTGCGCCTGACCCGAGACCGGGAGCGCGCCGAAGATCTGGTGCAGGTCACCTTCGCCAAGGTCCATCGCGCCCGGGACAGCTACCTCCGCGGCGCCCCGGTGATCCCCTGGGTGCTGGCGATCGCGCGGCGCTCCTTCTATGACGAGCGCAGGCGCGCCAAGGCGAGACAAGAAGACTTGACCTTCGATGGCGTGGTCCCCGAACCCAAGCCGCAGCCCGACCAAGTGCCCAACGACGTGGCCGAGTCCCTCGAACGCGCCCTCGCCCGACTCCCCGACAATTACCGCGAAGCCATCGAGCTGACGAAGTTCACGGGCCTGTCCGTCGCGGAGACCGCGCAGGTCCTCGGGACCACCGAGACGGCCGTCAAGCTGCGGGTGCACCGTGGCTACAATCAGCTGCGGAGCGAGCTGGAGCGATTCCGGCGGGGGTCCCCGTGAACTCCGAAGATTCGATCAGCGAGAGCCTCGCTCAGCTCCAGGCACGCGCGAACCTCCAACCGCCGCCGGAGCTGCGCGCCAGGGTGTGTTCCCGGTGTACCCACGATCTCCGCCCCCGCCGAGGGTTGTCTCGGGGCGCGCGGCTCCTCCTGTCGGCGCTGCTCGGAACCGGCACGGTGCTGCTGCTCTGGATCGTCGGCGGTCGCGGCCCGGACACCTTGAACGCCGTGCTCCTCGGCACGGCGGCCTGGGGCGGGGTGCTCGGCGCGGTGCTCCTGCTCGGGCTCGGTCGCACCGGGACGTGCCCCGCCAGCGCGGGTGCCCGATGGGCAATGCTCATCCTTTTGCCGATCGCCTTCTGCGGCGGGTTGATGTTCGTGAGCCAGCACATGCTGCCGATGACGGACTTCTTCCGCGCCGATCAGGTCTGGCGCGTCCTGCCCTGCGGCTCCCTGGCCCTCGGCATCGGCGCGCTCGTCAGCGGCGGCATCATGCTGCTCTGGCGCCGCACGGATCCGTTCAGCCCGGGGCTCTCGGGAGCGCTGGTCGGGCTGCTCGGTGGGTTGGTGGGATCGGTGGGCATCGGCTTCGCTTGCCCGAACGCGGAGGGATGGCACATGGGCCTGGGGCATGGTCTCACCCTGGCCGCCCTCGTCGGTCTGGGCTGGCTCCTCGGGAAGCGGCTCCTGCCCCCGTGAGGGCACGTCGGGAGCGGGCCCTGCGTCGACTCGGCGTCGCTGCGGGCGACCATGGACGCGGTGCCGTCGCTGCGACGTAGCCGGGCGTGGAGGATCGCCCGGGGCTCGGCGCTGCTCGGTTCCGGTGCGCGGGAGCAGCTTTGGGTCGGAGCTCAGGGCGTCGCGGGGCTCGGCGCGGGAGCCGCGGGGCTCGGCGCGGGAGCCGCGGGGCTCGGCGCGGGCGCAGCGGGGCTCGGCGCGGGCGCAGCCGGACTCGGCGCGGGCGCAGCCGGACTCGGCGCGGGCGCAGCCGGACTCGGCGCGGGCGCGGCCGGACTCGGCGCGGGCGCCGCGGGGCTCGCGGGACGACTCGGCGTCCCGGAACCGGGCGCTGGGATGCCTGCTGGGGTCGGCGGCTGCTCACCGGGTTCCTGGGGCGCACGCAGCGCGGGCGGCGGCGGCTCCTTCAGGGGCGGCAGAGGGGCTCCCGCGGGCAGCTCGCGCGTCGCCTTCCAGGACGAGTCGACGCGCTCGAGCTCGTAGATCCGCTCGAGCTCACCGCCGGGCACACCGACCGTGCGCACGCGCACGAACGCGTTCGTCGGGCTGCGTCGCAGGACCTCTGCCACGGAGCGGGCGCTCTCCGCGGCCTGGCGCCGTCCCTCGCAGCCGCCCGTCTGGCAAGTCTGCTCGTCGGCCGCGATCGCCTTCGCGAGCTCTCCTGCCACCAGCTGCTTGGCGATCGAGAAATCCGCGGTGGCCCAGCGCTGGGCCAGCTCGAACGCGACGCCCTTCTCGTCCCGGGTGCGCGCCTCGAGGGCGACCTCCTTGGGGGACAGGCTCTCTCCTGGCTCGTGGTAGTTGCACGCAGCGCGGCCGGCCGCCCACGCGAGGAGCGTGGTCGTCGCGACGATGGTCAACATGCCCACCGTCTGCCGCGAGGGCGCGTTCAGCTGGTCTTCGGACCACGTCCCCGACGTCGTACGGGATCTGGGCGAACGGGGAGTTTCGCTCATGGCGAGCGGGAGCATCCCTGGCACCGGCGCGCCTGGCAAACGAAAAAAAGGGCGGCTCCAGTCTTCTCCGGGGCGCGACCGACGGCTCGCCACCGGGAGGGCTCCGCCCAGCAGGCCCCGACCCCTTACGGGCGGCCTGATGGGCTCACCTAGCCCGAACCTTGCTCGCAGATCGGGACTCTGGTCTTCCTCCGGGTCGCGACCAGCGGCTCGCCTTTCGGCAAGCCGTCGGTCGCTCTAGGATGGTCACCTCGAAATGAGCGCACGACTCGAGCTCGGGCCCACCCAGCCCCTCTGGCGGGGCCCCTGGGCGTTGGCCCGACTGGTCACCCGCGGCGGCTCGCAGCGTCGCGCGTTCCGTAGCGCCCTGTGGAGCGGGGTCTCCCTGGCCCTCCTCTCGACGCCGCTGATCGCCGTGTTGGCACGCACCAGCGCGGCGGACGCGACGGACATCCTCGCCGTTCGGGTCCTCGCCTACGCCTCCTGGCTCGTCGGGGGCTTCGGCGCCTGGGCGTTCTTCGGCCCGGGCGCGGTCAGCCCGATGGCGGACACCCTCGCCCGCGAGCGGGGCTTCTCGACCAGCGACCTCGGCACGCTGTGGAGCGTCGGGGTGGCGGTGCGGCTCGCCCTGGCGATCTTCCTCATCACGCTGCTGCCCCTGGGCGTGAGCGTCGCCCTCAGCCCCTCCACCTCCCTCCTCCTGTCCCGGGCCCTGCTCCTGCCCGCGGTGGCCGCCTACGCGACGCTCTTGGGCGGGGTGATCGCCGCCCTCGGCTCCCTCGCGCGTCGGCTCACGCCGCGTCACCCGCGCGCCACCCTCGCCCTCCTGGTGCTCCTCCCCTACTTCGCGAGCTTCTGGTTCTCCGCGATCCCCAGCGTGCCGGGGGTCTTCGGCTGGTTGCTGGACGGGCTCATCGCCCTCGGGGGATGGCTCCAATGACCGCGGCGAGCACCGCCAGCGTCACCTTCCAGGGGGTGCGGCTCCGCAACGGGTACACCCTCCACGCCACCCTGGACGCAGGCGTGCACACCTTCTTCGCGGACGCTCAGGAGCCCCTCGCCCAGGCCAGCCTCGAGGAGCTCTGCGCCCTCGTCGCGGGGGTCAACGCTCCTCGACGAGGCAACCTGCTCGTCCAAGGGCACCGCCCCTACGACCACCCGCCGACGCGGCGCCGCATCGCCAGCGTGCTGGCCTCGGAGCCCCCGCTCGTCGGGCCCACGGTGAAGGACCACGTCGAGCGGGTCGGCTCCCTCCTCGGCGTGGACGTCACGGATCTGGACGCCCCCCTCGACACCTGGCGAGAACGCCGCGCGGAACACCTCGACGGGACGGAGCGGCGCCGACTCGCCGCGGCGATCGCCTTCGCGCAGCCCGCTCCCCTCGTCGCCGTGCTCCACGAGCCCACCCGCATCGGGCCTCCCCTGGACGAGCCTCGAGTCCTCGCGCGCATCCAGAGCTGGCGGGAGGCAGGCTGCGTCGTGATCTGCGGCACCACCGATCCGCGGGTCGCCGCGCGCCTGAGCACCCAGGCGTGGTCCCTGTCCCGGATCGAGCGGGCGGAGGCGCCGCGCCCCGAGTATCTCGTGCGCAGCGGCGGCGCCCGCGGGCTGGCGGCGCGGCTCGTCGATCATCCGGCGGTCAGCGGGCTCCGCTACGACGAGCAGCTCCCCCGCGATCTCTGGGTCCGCGGCTCCGACGCGGAGGAGCTCGCGGACGCGATCCAGGCAGCGGTGCTCGCCGAAGGGTGTGAGCTCCACGAGCTGACGCAGCTGCAGCGCCAGGCCCACCTCCCCTCCACCCCGGGGGCGCCGTGAGCGGTCGCGTCTTCCCCTGGGAGGTCCGGGCGCTGTTCCCCGCGCGGCGCACCCTGTCCTGGCTCGCGATCCCCCTCGCCGCGGCGGCCCTGGTCGGGCGCGCCCGCAGCGCCGACGACGCCGCGGCCGCCGCAGACGCGAGCGTCGAGCTCACCTTCGGCATCCTGCTCCCGCTCCTCGCCACCGCCGCCGTCATCCACCTGACGGGCGGCTCGAACCTCCGGGATCTGGGGGCGTCCGCGGCCCGCTACGGCATGAACCGACGAGCGCGGGTCCTCACTGCCCTCGCCGCGGTCACCGTGGGGCTCGTCGGCGTCGCTTTGTTGCTCACCGCGGTGAGCCTCCCGGCGGCCCGCGGCCTGAGCGATCCCCGACTGGTCGCCGACCTCCTGGCGACGGCCCCCGTCGCCGTGACGCTGGGCCTCGCCTATGGCCCCTGGCTCGCGGCGGGGGCCTGCTTCGGCTCTCGGGGAGGCGGCGTCCTGGCCGCCCTCCTGATCGACTGGCTCGCGGGAGCCACCGCCCTGCCCATCGCCCTGGCCACACCGCGGGGTCACGCGCGCCACCTCCTGGGCCTGGAGGCGGCCTTCTCCTTCGCGCCCTGGCTGTCCTTCCTCGCCCTCCTGGGCCTGGCCGGTTTGGGGGCCCTGCTCGTGGTCCTCCGCACTCCCCGCTGATCGCCGGGCGGTGCCCCCTCGGCGCCCGGCTGACGGCCGACATCGCCTGGCTGACGACATTGCCCGTGCACCCCACTCGGCGCCCAACTGGCGCCGCCCGGTCCCCGCAGCTAGGCTGCCTGCCGTTCGTGCGCGCGACCGAATTTCATTTCCCCTGCCGCGGCAGCTTGGCGGAGGCGCTCGCGCGGGCCGAGGCCCGCGAGCTCGAGCTGTCCTGCGCCGACGGCCTGAGCGACGGCGACTGGCTGATGGTCACCGTGCGCGTGGCAGAGGACGCCACGTGCCTCGCGGGGCGCGTCATCGCCCGTGAAGGCCAGGGCGCCCCCTTCGGCGTGGAGTTCGCCGAACACGACTGGCATCACCTCCGCGCCCTCGCCGCGGAGCCAGCCGCCGCGCCCCAGAACCCGCGCACCCGTCAGACGCCCCCGTGCTCGGTCTGTCCGCCCTGTGACGCCAACGTGCTCATCGTGCACGACGATCCCACCGTCGCCGACATGCTGGGGCGCATGCTCGGGTCCCATGGGTTCTGCGCGACGTGGGTCTCGACCCCCGCGGAGGCCTTCGACGCGCTCCCCGACAAGAAGGTCGATCTCGTCCTCGCCGATTGGTCCCCCCGGGGCATGGCGGGCCACGAGTTCTGCGCGGAGCTGACGAGCCACTGCCAGGCCCTCGCGATGCGTCGCCCGTCCCTCGTCTTCCTCGCCTGCCCCAGCGCCCGCGCCCAGCGACCGCTGGCCCTCGAAGCGGGCGCCGACGACTTCGTGGTGTTGCCCTTCCGCTGGCGTGAGCTCGACGCCCGCCTCCTGAGCCTCCTGCACCGCCCGACCGCGTCCTGAGCCGCGCCGCGCGCGGGCGCCCCCGCACGGCCCGACGTGGGGACACGACTCCACCACACGCCCACCCGAAGCCTCCGCCGCGCGCGGCAGGCCAGCGACCGGCGCCCCGCCGCTCCCGAGCACGTCCGCTGTGCCCCCGCGCGCAGCACGCGGCTCACGACAGCCGCTCACGACTGGCTTACGACTCGAGGCGCCCGCGACACCCGCTCAGGGACACTGGCTCACGACTCGAAGCGCTCGCGATACCCGCTCAGGGACACGCGAGCTCACGACCCCCGCTCCGGGACACCCCTCACGAAGAGCTCACTGTAGCCGGCGCTCCGCCCGGCCACCGCGCCCGCCGCTCACTGCTCCCGGAACGCCTCCGCTGGGCGCAGACGCGCCGCGTGCATGGCGGGCCACACCGTGGCGATGAGGCAGATGGCCACCGCGAACACGCCCACCATCGTGAACTCGAAGGGACGCACCTCCACGGGCAGGTGCGAGATGAAGTAGACCTGCGGATCCAGGGGCACCGCCCAGATCAACAGCCCCTTGCACACGAGGAGCCCCAAGCCGAGCCCGATGGCGGCGCCGAAGACCCCGATGATGCCGCCCTGGTACAAGAACGCCCAGAGCACCGTCCCGTTGGTCGCGCCCATCGCCTTGAGCACCGCGATCTCACGCTTCTTGTCGAGCACGACCATGATCAGCGTCGCGATCACGGTGAAGGCGGCCACCACGATGATCAGCGCCAGGACCAGGCTCATCACGATCTGCTGGATGCGCAGGGCCGTGAACAGGCCGTGGTTCAGCTCCTCCCAATCCATCGTGTAGTGGAGGCCATCACCCAGCCGCTCGTCGATGAGCCGGGCGATGGATCGCGCGTCGTCGATGTCCTCGACGCGCATCTCGATGCCCGTGACGCTGTCGCCGGTGTCGTAGAACTCCTGGGCCTCGTAGAGATCCGTGTAGACGAGCCGCGAGTCGTACTGATCGAACCCGGCCTCGAACACCGCGATGACCCGGAACTCCTTGGCGACCGGGGCGCGGATGGTGTCCCGCGCGAAGCTGAGCCCGATGGTGGGCGACGTGACCCGCACGCAGCTCCCGATCGCCGCGTCGAGGTTGCGGGCGAGGGTCTTCCCCAACACGATCCCGGGCAGGGCGCTCTGATCCGAGGTGCACGGGTCCGGCAGCAGGTCGTCCGGCAGGATGTCGTCCTCCGGGAGCTCCGCCGCGTACCCCTCGTCGGGGACGATGCTGCCCTCGGGGAGGGTGTCCAGGTCCTCGGAGGGCGCGGCTGCTTCGGGCTCCTCCGCGGCCGCTGCGCTCGCCGCCTCGTCTTCCTGGATGATGCGCTGGATCTCGTCCAGGAGGCCGGTGGTGGTGACGGGATCCGGCGCCGGCACCCGCTTGGTCGTCTTGCCGCGCCGTCGCTCGGGGGGCTTCGCGCCGGGCCGACGCAGCCCCTCGAGGCTCCCCTCCGTGATGTGCTGCGGGAGATCGAGCACCTGGCCGACCCGCTCCGGATCGACGCCCTTGAGCAGCACGCCGGTGGCCGTGTAATCGCCGTGGGTGACCATCATGGGGTTGATGGCGAACGGCCCGATCCCGGTGACCCCGGGCACGTCCTCCACCTTCTTCATGAGGTCGCGGTACTCGCTGAAGTCGCTGGAGCGCTTCAGGATGAGCACGTGGGCGTTCACGCCGAGGACCTTGTCGCGGAACTGCGTCCGAAAACCTCCCGTGACGCTCATCACCGTGGCGAGGGCCGCCACGCCGAGCGCCACCCCGAAGATCGCGAACAGCGTCCCCACGGAGATGAACGCTCGCTTCTTCGAGCTCATGTAACGGAGTGCAAGCTCCAGGGAAAAACCCATCTCGATACGACCTCGGCGGGAGCGGCATCTACCACAGGGATGGACGCCGTCACACCCGCGCGCGGGCGCCGCAGCCCGCAGCTGATTCGTTAGCTAATGTGAGGCAGCCGTCCCGATCGCGCCGAGAACGGAATCTCCGAAGGGTCGCGGGCCGACGCGCGCGCGACGTGGCGCGCCGCGCGCCGAAAATGCGGCCGTTCTGCGGCGCCTCGCCGACAATTGCCCAGCCCGCGGCGCGAATTGCGCCTAGAATCCGCGTGACCCGTGACGAATCGATTCGACAAGGTCCGCCGCACGGCGGACGCGGTCAGCTCACCCGAGTCGTCGACCTCTCTCGAGGAGACGACCGCCGGGGAGACGACCGTCGTCGAGGAGACGACCGCCGCCGCGGACACGACGCCGACCGACGAACCCCAAGAGTCCGGGCTGCGGCAGGTGACCGTCGTCGGCGCGCCCCTCGAGGCGGGCGATCGACCGTCGGGAGAGCAGACGACGGCGCCGACCTCGGGGGAGCAGCGCACGAGCACGCAGGTCGAACCGTCGACCGATCCCTACATCGGACGGGTCGTGGACTCCCGTTACCACGTCGAAAAGATCCTCGGCGAGGGCGGGATGGGCGTCGTGTACCGCTGCCGCCACACCATCATCGGCAAGAAGGTCGCCATGAAGGTGTTGCGCGCGGATCTCGCTCGCAACTCCGAGGTCACCGAGCGCTTCCTCAACGAGGCGAAGTCCGCGTCCTCCATCGGCAACCCACACATCATCGACATCAGCGATTTCGGACGACTGCCGGACGGCTCCACGTACTTCGTGATGGAGTACCTGGAGGGTGAAGCCCTCGCCAACCTGGTGGACAAGGGCGGCCCCGTCCCCGCCGCGCGCCTGCTGCACATCGCCGAGCAGCTCGCCGAAGGGCTCTACGCCGCCCACCAGGCGGGGATCGTCCACCGCGATCTGAAGCCCGACAACATCTTCCTCATCCCCCGCGCCGGGCAGGATTTCGTGAAGATCCTCGACTTCGGCATCGCCAAGGCGTCGAGCACCGAGGGGAAGCTGACGCAGGCGGGACAGGTCTTCGGGACGCCGCACTACATGTCCCCGGAGCAAGCCGCGGGTTCGCCGCTCGATCATCGGGCGGACATCTACTCCCTGGGGATCATCCTCTACGAGATGGCCTGCGGCACCGTCCCCTTCGACGCGGACAGCTTCATGGGGATCCTCACCCAGCACATGTACAAGTCGCCCCCGCCCCTCGGCAGCGTCGGCGCCAAGCCCCAGGAGGTCCCGCCGGGGCTCGAGGCGATCATTCTGAAGTGCCTGTCGAAGCGCCCGGAGCAGCGGTACCCGACGATGCACGCCCTCCTCGAGGATCTGCAGCGGGTCAGCGCCGACGAGGTGCCCCAGGCCGCGGCGGAGCTGATGCGTCGCCCGGGCGGGTTCAGCCTCCCCCAGGACTACTTCGGCGGCTCGGGGCGGCTCGGTCGACGGCCCGCTCCGGAGGGCCCCGCCAAGGCGCGCTGGCCCTTGTATGCGGGGCTCGCTGGCTTGGGCGTCACCGTCGCCGCCATCGTCTTCTCGACGGGCAGCGACGCTCCCACGGCGCCGTCTCCGGATGAGACAGCGGCAGCAGCGGCCCTCACCGTTCCGTCGGCCCCGCCGCCCCGGGAGCGACCAGCGCCCCCGGCCCCCCCGCCCTCCCGCCGCCAGGTGGTGCTCGCGGTCGCCCCCCTCGACGCCCGGGTCTACCGAGGCGCAGAGGATCTGGGGACGAGCCCGGTGGTCGTGGACCTCGAGGAGGGCGAGCAGGTCGTCCTGCGAGTGGAGAAGACGGGCTACGAGTCGACCCAGGTCGTCCTGGACGGCTCCCAGGCGAAGCTCTCCGTGGCCCTGCAGAAGAAGGCGCCGACCCCGTCGAGGCCACCGGCCGCGCCGAAGAGGCCCTCGAGCAGCGAAATCGTCAATCCGTGGGAGTGACACACCGATGACAGGAATCTCGACGGCCGCCCTCAGGGCGGCGGTCCCCGACGCCGTGCGCACCATCGCCCGCACCCTCCGCGACGCCGGGTTCCGCTCCTGGGCCGTGGGAGGTTGCGTGCGCGACGAGCTCCTCGCCGAGCTCTTCCCCGAGCGCGGCGCGCCGACGAAGAACGACTGGGACCTGGCCACGGACGCGCGCCCGGAGCAGGTGCAGAAGCTGTTCCGGCGCGTCATCCCCACGGGCATCCAGCACGGCACGGTGACGGTCCTCCTGCGCGGGCAAGGCTACGAGGTCACGACCCTGCGCGGCGAGACGACCTACAGCGACGGCCGCCGCCCCGATGATGTGTTCTTCGTGAGTGACCTCGCGGCGGATCTGGAGCGGCGCGACTTCACGGTCAACGCCATCGCCTACGACGTCCTCGCAGACGAGCTCCACGATCCCTTCCACGGCATCGACGATCTCCGCCGACGCCTGCTCCGGGCGGTCGGTGATCCCGCGCGGCGCTTCGCGGAGGACGGCCTCCGGGTGTTGCGAGGCGCGCGCCTGGCGGCGACCCTCGACATGGACCTCGAGGAGGCGACGCGCGCGGCGATCGCCCCCTCCCTCGACAGCTACCGCCAGGTGAGCGCGGAGCGCATCCGCGACGAGTGGTACAAGGCGTTCAAGGCGCGCCAGCCGAGCCGCGCCTTCGAGATCATGCGCGACGAGGGCCTGCTCGCCGTCACCGCGCCGGAGCTGCTGCGGCTGCGAGACCTCGTCGAGGCGGGGCTCGACGTCGACGCCCTCACCCTGAGCTTCCGCACGATGGACCTCTTGCCCGCCGATCCGGCGCTGCGCTTCGCCGGTCTCTGCCATGGGCTCGGCGCGGACCATGCACCCGATGGGGCGCCCGGCGCCGCGCCCGCGGAGGACGCGCAAGGCGACGTCGGAGCCGCCGCAGCGAGCCGCGCGCGGGCCCTCGCGGCGCGGCTCCGCCTGTCGAACGCGGATCGCGACCGGGTGGTGACCATCGTGCGCCACCACCGCCTGCCCCCGTGCGTCGACGGCGGTGATCCGGAGCTGCGCCGCTGGCTCCGGGAGGTGACCCCGCAGCGGGTCGAGGACGTGCTGGCGGTGCAGGGCGCCCGCCTCCGAGCCGCCCAGCAGGACGCCGCCCTGGAGCGCTGGGCCGCCTTCCGCGATCGGGTCCGCGCCCAGCTCGAGGAAGCTCCTCCCCTCACCGCCCGCGATCTCGCGGTGACGGGGCGCGATCTGATGGACGTCGTCGGCCTGCCTCCGGGCCCCGTCCTCGGCCGCACCCTCGATGCGCTGGTGGGGGTCGTGCTCGACGACCCGAGCGCGAACACCCGCGAGACCCTCCTGGAGCACGCCCGTCGCTTGACCAGCGACTAGCCGCCGACTCGCTGGGCGGCCACCGCACAGACGGCCGTGCACTCGTCGTTCAGGCCCCTCCACCCCCAAGGCGGCTACCCGGCGCCGACGAGCTCCCATTTCGAGAAGCGTCGGCCGGGCCGGCCGCCGGTCGGCCGTCCATGGGAGCAGTGACCGCTCGCCTGCCAGCCCCTCGGAATCCCTCGGACGCCAGGGCACGGGCACGGGCACGGCACGCAGAAAGGCTTGCCGATGAAACTCACGAAGACGTTCGTCTGCGCGGCGACGCTGCTGCTCGGTGTGCTCCCGGACGTGCACGCTCAGACCGCGATCGACACGGAGACTCCGAGCTCGACCCATCCACCCCAGTTCGCCCTCGTCGAGGGATACCAGTACGTGCACCGCAACTGGTACCAGTTCTGGAAGTTCCCTTGGCAGCCGACGGATTGGACGGCGCCCGTGGACTACTACCGGGGCGCGACCTACCTGCGCTTCGAGATCCACGAGCTCCTCCAGCCGACGATGCTGCAGTTTTGCTACTTCCAGGATCGTCACGTCTCCGAGAAGCACGCCTGCGGCCCGCAGTGGACCTTCTCCGCGCCGGGCGTCTACTACCGCCGCGTAGTGAACCGTGAGCTCTGGCAGCAGCACGTGGTCGACTGGACCCGCGAGCTGCTCGATTTCATGCTCATCGACAACGCCACCGAGGGGGCCGCGCGCGCCAACGTCACCCTGGACATCGTGGTGGTGGCCGCAGGGGAGCGCCTCGAGGTGCCCGACCATTGGCAGTGTCCACTCGACTGGAACTGCCTCGGAGGATCCCCGCCCGCGGAGGAGCCGCCGGACGACGACGAACCGGAACCCGACGTGCCCCCGCCGGAGGACGACGAGGACGAGGATCCGGGCGTCGAGCCTCCCGAGGACGTGGAGGAGGAACCGGAAGAAGAGGAGCCCCCGGGCCCCGACGACGAGGTCGCCCCCGTGGACGCCCCCGTGGATGACCCCGTGGATGACCCCGTGGACGACCCCGTGGACGACCCTGCCCCGCCCCCGCCCGAGGACGACTCGACGGACGAGGACCTGCCCGACGACCCCGCGGAGCTGGACGTGGACGGCGCCCCACCGCAGACCTCGACGCCAACCACCTCGCAGGGGGCGGCCTGCACCTGGGGCCTCGCCCCGAGCGGCGCTGGGGGACTCCTCTGGGGCGCCCCGCTCGCCGCGCTGGGCTGGCGACGACGCCAGCGACGGTGAGTCACCTTCGGCCTCACGCGATGGCGCCCACGGCTCGGGCGCCCTTCGAGCACGGCGGGAGCCACGGCGGCACGGCGCTCCCAGTGCGGACGTCACAGCACCCGGAGGGGTCTTGCTCACGCGCACGGCCCCGCGCCACGGCCCCCGCGCACGACCCCACACCCCGTGATGCCTCCGTGAGCCGGGGAGGGCCGCGGGAGGGGCTCGTGGATACCGTAGCGGAGCTAGATACGGTAACGCACCTAAATACTGTAACGGAGCAGCGCGCTGGTGCCGCTCTCGGCGCTCCTCGTCATCCGCGCCAGATCCGCCAGGGTCGTCGTGTCGAGGACCCGCAGGGTGGCCTCGTGGACGTCACGCAGCACGAGGCGGATGCCGCACGTCTCCTCGCTGCGGCACCCCTCACAACGCTGGTAGGCGGTCTTGCTCAGGCAAGGCACCGGCGCGATGGGCCCGTCGAGGATCCGGATCAGCGCCGAGAGGGAGAGGCTCTCGGCCGGCTTGTTGAGGAAATAGCCCCCGCCGGGCCCCTTCCGGCTCCGGAGCACCCCATGCTGCCGCAGCTCGCGCAGGATGAGCTGCAGAAATTTCAAGGGGATGTCCTCGCGCTCGGCGATGGTGGCAATGAGCACCGGCTCGCCCTCCGTCGCGTTGGCGAGCAGCGCGAGCGCCTTCAGGGCGTATTTGGTCTTCATCGTCAGCATAACGACCGCGCCACTATGCTACGCCGGGACGGGCGCGGGGCCAGCCGAACCGGGACATTTGTTCCCGTAGGGCCCCGACGTCGGCGTCCTCGCGCACCAATTGCGCCGCGCGCAGGTCTCTCGCGCCGTCGACTCCGTCCGCGCCTCCCGCGCCGGCCCTACGCGGCGCCCCGCACCGAAAGCCCAGCCGAGGTCCAGCTTCGCGGCGCAGCTCCGAGGCCAGCTCTTCGAGGCCACCCTTTCACGGCAGCCGCGGTCGGGCCGCCGCAGCCTGGGAGCGGGTCATGCGTTTCATGCATGGGTTGCCCAGGTTCCATGCGAATTCTGCATGAATGTGTGCCGACGTGGTCGCCCGGCGGCCGTGGGCGCCGCCCGTGACGCGTTCCCGTCAGCGCCCGCGTCGGCGACCAGGGCCCGCACGAAGCGAAAACGCCGCGAACCCGGAGGTCCGCGGCGTTTTCCGCGCCTGGCCAGCGCCGCCCGTTCAGGTGCTCGGAGCGGGTTTCGGCGCCCCGAAGATGCTCGGAGAGCGCTTGCTGTCCTGATCCTTCTTCTGGGACCAGGTGGGGATCACCACCCGCTTGCGGGCGGGGAGCTCGCGCCCCTCGATGGCCGCGTCGATCTCCTGGGCGTCCAGGGTCTCCCGCTCGAGCAGCGCCAGCGCCAGACGATCGAGCCGCTCGCGGTTCTCGCGGATCACTCGGCGCGCCACCTCGTACTGCTCCTCGACGATGCGACGCACCTCCTGGTCGATCATGCTGGCGGTCGCCTCCGAGTAGTCCTCCCGGCGCTGGGACATCTCCCGACCGAGGAACACGCTCTCCTCGTTCTCGCCGTAGGCGATGGGCCCCATCTTGTCGCTCATGCCGAGCTCACACACCATGGCGCGGGCGAAGCGGGTGGCTCGCTTGATGTCGTCGGAGGCGCCCGTCGTCATCTCGTTGAACACCTCCTCCTCCGCGACCCGACCACCGAGCGCCATCGCGATGCGCGCCAGGGTCTGCTTGCGCGTCATCAGGTGACGGTCCTCGCTGGGCAGGAACATGGTCACGCCAAGGGCGGCGCCGCGGGGGATGATCGACACCTTGTGCACGGCGTCGTTGCCCTCGACCAGCTTGCCGACGATGGTGTGCCCCGCCTCGTGCCACGCGCTGGTGCGGCGCTCGTGCTCGCCCATCACCATGCTGCGCCGCTCGGTGCCCATGAGGACCTTGTCCTTGGCGAGCTCGAAGTCGGACATGGTCACGGCCTCCTTGTCCTGGCGCGCGGCGAGCAAGGCCGCCTCGTTCACCAGGTTCTCGAGGTCCGCGCCGACGAAGCCCGGCGTGCCCGCGGCGATGATGCTCAGGTCGACGTCGTCGCCCAGGGGCACCTTCTTCGTGTGCACGGCCAGGATGCCCTCGCGCCCGCGGATGTCGGGGCGCGGCACCGTGATGCGGCGGTCGAAGCGCCCGGGGCGCAGGATCGCGGGATCGAGCACGTCCGGCCGGTTCGTGGCGGCGATGATGATGACGCCCTCGTTCGACTCGAAGCCGTCCATCTCCACCAGGAGCTGGTTCAAGGTCTGCTCACGCTCGTCGTGACCGCCGCCGAGGCCGGCGCCCCGGTGACGACCCACCGCGTCGATCTCGTCGATGAAGATGATGCACGGCGCGTGCTTCTTGCCCTGCTCGAACAGGTCACGCACACGGCTCGCGCCCACGCCCACGAACATCTCGACGAAGTCGGAGCCGGAGATGCTGAAGAACGGGACCCCCGCCTCACCGGCGATGGCCCGCGCGAGCAGCGTCTTGCCGGTTCCCGGCGGCCCCATCATGAGCACGCCCTTGGGGATGCGCCCGCCGAGCCGCTGGAACTTCTTCGGGTCCTTGAGGAAGGCGATGATCTCCTCGACCTCGTCCTTCGCCTCGTCCACGCCGGCGACGTTGGCGAACGTCACCTTGTTCTGGGACTCGTTCAGGAGGCGCGCGCGGCTCTTGCCGAAGCTCATGGCCTTCCCGCCACCCGCCTGCAGCTGGCGCATGAACAGGTAGAACATGACCAGCAGGAACAGCATCGGCAGCATGATGGTGAGCGCGCTCATCCAGAAGGCGCCGCCTTCGTCCTTCTGGTAGGTCACCTTCACGCCGTGATCGATCAGCAGCTTCGCATCCGAGTCGGGGGGCCCGATCGTGATGCCGTTCTCCTGCTTCCCGTCACCGGGATTCTGGACCACGAAGGAGTACTCGCGATCCTTGATGTCGACCTTGGAGACGTGCCTCTGCTCCTTGGGAGCTTGCACCAGCTCCATGAACTCGCTGTACGGCATCGGCTGCCGCTGAGGTCCCTGGGGACCGAGCAGCTGCCAGACGGCAAGGAGGGCGACGATGACGACGACCCAGAGCAATAGGGTCTTTTGCGGCTGCTTCACCTAGAACCTCGTGACCATGGAGCTTGTTGAAAGGAACGCACGCAGAGACTCTCCGGTTTCGACTATGGCATCCCCCCTCGCGGGCGTCGATTCTCCCCAGGGGGCCCGGAGAAAGACCCCGAGCGAAGACCCGAGCAAAATCGGAGTGCCGTTGGACATTCTGGGTCGTTGACCTCAGCGGGGGGAGTTCACGTCGCCTCCGTCGCCGGAGGGACCCGAAGGGGAGGAGGGCCGCGCGCCGTCGGCGAGCCGGAGCGGCGCAGGGATCCGAGTGGGGGGCGTGATTGTGGGGCGTCCCGTCCGTGAGTCGAGCACCAGGGCTCTTTCCCGCGAGAGCGGAACGTGGAGCTGGCGAGCGTCCCCCCGAGCCCGCCCGGTTGCCGCGGCCCCCTCGGAGGAGGCCGTGGCCCGCGACAGGACCTGGCGGAGCTGCCGGGCCTGCTCGCGATTGAGCGGCACTCCGTCCACTGATGCATCGAAGGGAGCGGCGCAAGCGGCCATTTCCGCTGACCCGGACGCTGCGGGCGCTCCCGCGATCTGGAGCTGGTCCGCCACGGCGGCGAGGTGCTCCGTAATCCCGGGGGAGAGCTCGCGCAGCAGGGGCAGCAGCTCGTGGCGCACCCGGCTCCGCAGGAAGCGCGGGTCGTGGTTGGAAGGATCTTGCGACGATGGAACCCCGTGCCGCTGGAGGTGGAGGGTCACGTCGCGGCGGCTGGCACGGATCATCGGGCGCAGCACGTCTCCCGCGCGGGGGGGGAGGACGGCCAGCCCCCGGGGACCAGCTCCCCGGAGCAGCCGCAAGAGGACGGTCTCCGCCCGATCGTCCTGGTGGTGTCCCACGACGAGGTACTTCGCGTCGACGGCCCGCGCTCGCTCCCGGAGCGCCGCGTACCGCGCGTCCCGGGCCCGGGCCTGGAGATTTCCGCCGGGGGCGACGCACACGGAGCGGCGCTCGAAGGGCACCCCCCATTGAGCGGCAGCCTGCTCCGCCAAGGAAAGCTCTGCGGCCGCCTCCGGGCGCAATCCGTGGTCCACGCCGCAGGCGAACACGCCGAACCCCATGCGCGGGGCCAGGATCGACAGCACGTGCAGCAGCGCCATCGAGTCGGGTCCGCCGGAGACCGCCGCCAGGAGCACGTCTCCCGGGACGACGCCGCACTCCCGCTCGAGGCAGCGACCGACGAGGCGGATCAGGGTCGGGGGATGGCTCCGCGGCACCTCAGCTGCCCTCGAACGCCTTGCAGAACACCACGGTGCCGCCGACCTCGAGGCGAGCGTCCCTGTGCTCGTCCGTCGGGAACCCCTGGCTGCAGCCCGCACCGAGCTCGTCGAAATGGGCGCAGTGCTCGCAGGTGAAGAGCAGGCGATGGCGAGCTGCTTCTCGCCGCAAGCGGTCATCGACTTGGGTGCGCATCAGGGGAAGGGTTGGGCGGGCTGGCCCCGCTGGAAGAAGAAACGGAAATGGCCCGTGACCACGCTGAGCAGCGCGGGGTCGTGATCGTCGCCGGGGCTCAGCTCCCGGGGATCGGCGAAGGTCGCGGTGAACTCCGCTTCGGTCAGCCGGTTTTCGGCTCTGCTCTCCCGTGTGTTCCCATTGAACAGCGAGGTGAACCGGATCGTTCCATCGATCGCGTAGATGGCGCTGTTCTGCACGTGGCAGCTGTCGTTCAGGTAGAGGGTCATGCTCACGGGCGGGGGATCCGGATCGTACTCCACCACCTGACCCGGGGGCGCGACGCCCACCGGCAGGCCGATGCGCACGTCCTGACCGAGCCGCCCTTCGCCGCCGTCGTCCCCGCGGATGGCCGCGACGTCCGTGACCAGGATGGAGAGGCCATCGGAGAGCTCCTCCATGCGATCGCCGCGCTGCACCCGGATGGTCTGGGTGTCCTTGAAGGGGTTCGTCGCGAAGAAGTCCGGTTGCAGATCGAAGGGGCCGTTGTGGCAGTCGCGGAGGAACAGGTGCTCGCTGCGCACCTCCCCCGTGCCCTCGCCCGTCGTGCAAGCGCCGAGCGCGCCGGCACCGAACACGCACGCGCCGAGCCCGAGGAGCACCCGGCCGAGCTCGAGAGAGCGCATCCCTCTCATGGGCTGACCCCCACCTCCACCGGCGCGGCGGATGCTTCGTTCCCTGCGGCCACGGCGACCCCACGGCTGCCCTCGCGGATCACCCCGCCCCCGAGCACGCGGTCTCCCACGTAGAACACGGCGAACTGCCCCGGCACGACCGCCAGCTGCGGCTCGTGGAACTCGATCCGCGCCCGCGGCTCTCTTCTTCCGGATGGTCCACCGAATGGTCCACTCGCTGGCCCGTCCGGTGGCCCATTTCTTGGCTCGTCCGGGGCCGCGACGATCCGCGCCGGCACGGTGCGCCCTCGGTACCGCACCGCGACCTCGCACTCGAAGGGCAGCTCCACCCGATCCCGCAGCGCGAGCTCTCCCACGATCGCCTCACGGCACGCGAGCTGCTCCCGCTCGCCCAACTGCACGACCCCCGAGGTGGCGTCCACGCCCACCACGTAGGCGCGCTGCCCCACGGCGACACCCAGGTTCCGACGCTGGCCCAGCGTGAACCGATGCACGCCGCCGTGCACCCCCACCTGGCGCCCTGCCCCATCGAGGATGGGCCCGGGCCGCACCCGCTCCGGCGCCCTCGCCTCGACGAGCTCGTCGTAACGCCCCGTCGGCACGAAGCACAGCTCCTGGCTCTCCCCCTTCGTCGCTCCCGGCAGATCCAGTCGGCGTGCCTCGGCGCGCACCTCCGCCTTGCTCAGGCCCCCCAGGGGGAAGAGCAGGCGGCGCAGCACGTCGTCCGACAACATGTGCAGGAAGTAGCTCTGGTCCTTCCCGGCGTCCCGAGCGCGCAGGAGCTCCAGGCCCGCGGGGCCCTCCTCGATGCGGGCGTAGTGCCCGGTGGCCACCCGCTCCGCGCCCAACCGATCCGCCAGGCGCAGGAGCTCCTGGACCTTCACACCTCGGTTGCAGCGCACGCAGGGGCTCGGCGTCTCTCCGGCGAGGTAAGCGTCCACGAAGGGGGCCACCACCTCGCGCTCGAAGAGCTCGCGCCGATCGAAGGCGTAGTGGGGGAAGCCCAGTTTGTCGGCCACGCGCCGCGCGTCGTGCACGTCCTCGGGCGCGCAGCAGCGTCCTTGCACGGAGCCGTCGTCGGGCGTGTCCCACAGGTGCAGGGTGACCCCGACCACGTCGAACCCCTCCGCCAACAGGCGCGCGGCCGCGACGGAGGAGTCCACGCCGCCGCTCATGGCGACGAGCACGCGCCCGCGCCCCGGCGACGAAGGAGCGGGCGCGGACGAGGCAGCGGCGCCGAGCCGCGGGCTCCCCGAGGAGCCCGAAGGGGCGCCGGGACCTCCCGGTGGGTTCGTGAGGGACATCGCGCGCACCAGCCTAGAGCGAGGGACGGCTTGCCGAAAGGCAAGCCGTCCCTCGCGACCAGAAGAAGACTAGGGCACCGACCGGCGAGCAACACTTCGGCTGGGGCGAGCCCATCAGGCCCCCCGCGGTCAGCGACCCCCGCGGCCCGTGGTGCGGCCTGCGCTGCGGCCTGGGGTGCTGCACAGCTCGCCGGTCGGGAGCTGACGGAGGCGGAGCGTGAGGCGCCGGATGGCCCGGGTGTGCAGGCGGCTCGCCCACGACTTGCTCAGCCCGAGAGAGCCGCCCACCTTCTCGAGGCTCTCGCCGTCGAAGTAGTGGCGGCGGATGATCTCGTCTTCGGGGGGCGGCAGCTCGTCGACGCTGGAGCGCAGCAGGGACTCGAGCTCCGCGCTCGCGTACGCGGCCTCCGGATCGTCCCGACGGGCCACGGCGACGACCCCGTCGGCATCCTCCGCGCCCGCGGCGAACAGGCCCATCGTCATCGCCGTGGCCATCGCCGCCATGTGGTCGCGGAGCAACTGCTCCGCGCGCTCCGCGCTCAGGTCCCCCCGCGCCGCCAGGTAGTCCTCGTAGGCGCCCTCCGAGGTGCTCTGGGCCGCGCGCAGCAGCAGCACGCGCTCGTACCCGCGCCGGGACCAGGTGCCCATCTTGCGCAAGCCGTCGAGGATCGCCCCGCGTACCCGGTAGTAGGCGAAGGTGCGGAACCCGATGCCGCGGCTCGGATCGAAGCGACGCGCGGCGTCGAGCAGCCCCTCTCGCCCCCACGCCTCCAGCTCACTCCGCTCCCCTTGCAGACGCCCTCCGGCCGTGATCTGCCGCACCGCGAGGGCGACGAGATCCACCGCGGACTCGTAGCGGGCCACGACCTCCGGGTCGTCGCCGCGGGGCAGCTCGTCTCCTCTCCTCCTCGACCCCTCCACGCCACGGGCACTCTAGGTCGGTGGAGCCGCGCGCACCAGGGCAGGAGCCGCCCCGCGCGACAGAGGGCGCCCGCCCC
>Ga0207873_1001005_pt1 | contig 28748 bp, 19 predicted proteins | sample BGWIniCompost_FD_187373 | JGI IMG/M metagenome (GOLD analysis project Ga0207873, IMG submission 187373) | Cellulose adapted compost microbial communities from Newby Island Compost Facility, Milpitas, CA, USA - BGW Initial Compost (SPAdes)... ...
CGGAGCACTCGCACATGGGTTGGGCGTTCTGCCGGAACATATGGGCTATGTCGTGCATCAGCTTCTCGACGTAATCCGCAAACGTGGGGCGCTCAGCCGCACACTCCTGCAATACCATCCGGACGGGGTAGCCAAACAACAGATCCTACGCGGGGCGGAATGGGAACGTGGGGTACGCGAACCGATCGGGCTGCCTGCAGCTTCGGATGGCACCCTTGCGCTGCGTCTCGATGGCGATCTTCCAAGTGGCGTGCGCGTACAAACGGTCTGGTCGGCCAAAGGGCGCGCTACGAGCATCCAGGAAGCTGCTCTGCACCTGGCGGAGCGCCTGGCGGGGCAGTCCACGACCCCTGACGGCTTGCTGGCTCTGATGCACGCCCTGGTGGAGTGGCAGTACCTCAAGCTGGTCGATCTACACGGATATCGCGGGAAACCCATCCGGCTCTATCAATTGAACGATGGCTTGGTGGAGTTGTCACTTTCCTCCGATGAGACGCGCTATCACTGTCATGTCTGCGGGCGCAGTGTCCATGTGCCAGTATGGATGCGCACTGGCGGCGACATCCCGTGTCCTCAGTGCCGTTCCGGTTTTCTCCGGCCCTGGCCCCAAGACGAGGTACTGCAATCGCGGTATGCTGCGCGTGCCGTCAACGAAGCCAGTATTCCCCTGAAAGCCGCAGAACATACGGCCCAGGTTCCGGGATCGCGGCGCAGCGAGATCGAAACGGAGTTTAAGTCACCGGATGAAGCGCTGAATGTGCTGGCCTGTTCACCGACGCTGGAGCTAGGTATTCACGTCGGTGGCTTGGAAGCAGTCGCTCTGCGCAATATTCCGCCTCGCCCCGATAACTACGCCCAACGTGGTGGCCGTGCTGGCCGCGATGAGCGTGTCGGCTTGGTTGTCGGTTACACGCGCAATACACCTCATGACCAATACTTCTTCCAGCATCCTGATGAAATGATCGCGGGTGCTGTGCCCGCTCCAGCCTTCAATCTTGGGAACCGCGATGCTCTTGCGCGCCACTTGTACGCGATTGCGTTCGGACTCGCCGAACCAGGCGTGGCCGGCAAGATGAATGCCTACGTCACATTCCAGGGGGAAATCATTGAAGAGGCGGTAGCAGAACTGCTCGAAGGCTTGAAAGCTGCTAAAGAACCGGCACTGCTGATCGCGGCGGATGCGTTTACAAATGACATCCTCGAGCAGGCCGGTTATTCGCAAGCCGATCTGGCATTTCTGCTCGACGAGCTACCAGGACGGGTCGAAGAGGCGATTCAACGCACTGCGATTCAGGTCAGAAGGCTTTTCGATACCATTGAAAACTGGATTGAAATCGGGGGTACGGGCAGCGCCGCAACTCGCGCTGGACGGATTATCAACAACCTGCTTGGTATCGACGACGGCTCCCAAACCGAACAAGGCGATCTGGGATCGGCTTACCCTCTGCGTCGCCTGGCCGAAAGTGGCATTCTGCCCGGGTACGAATTCCCCGTTGAACCATCAACGCTGCGCTTGTTGAGCGATCAAGATGAGTGGTCCACGCTGTCCACGGCGCGTCCGTCAGGATTACACCAATATCAGCCTGGTGCACCTGTGTATGCTCGCGGTAAACGGTGGAAGGTTGTCGGACTCGATCTGTCATCACCTTGGAATCCACAAGGTAAGGAACCAACCTGGAATTATCTACGCTGTGAACACTGCAACCTTGCTTACGATCCGCAGAAATCTCCTCAATGCCCGCGTTGCCAACGATCTACAGTAGGCAAACCGCTTCCTGCCTACGATTATGCTGGTTTCATTGCCCGACCCGATGAAGGTCCAGTTAGCGATGAAGAGGACCGCATCTTTAGCCGGAATCTGGTCGAAATTCACCCAAGCTGGCAGACTGATCCTGAGCAACCTGTAGCAGGACGATGGGAACTTCCGGAAGGCTGGTTACTGGAGTGGAGACGTGGGGAAACAGTGACCTGGTTGAATGAAGGACCGCCTGACATCAACGGAATCAGGGTCGGATACCGATTGTGTCCTGATTGCGGCAAGATCATCCAGCCCCCAGCGGAACAAGACGCCAAAGGCAAGGGGCGTAAAGCTCCAGCTAAGGCAAAAGACAAACTGCTGGGCCATTCAGAAAACTGCCCACGAAAAGGTCAGCCCATAACAGGAGCGTCTTTGTATGCCGAAGGTAAGGTTGACACTCTCCGTCTGTTGTTTATCTGGCCAGGTATGGCAGAGAATAGGGATGAGTTCCGGAACCTCGAGATTTGGGCGCTGACGCTTGGTTACGCACTACTGGCTGGTGCTGAAAGACATTTCGCACTTGCCTCTGGCGACCTCGATGTGCTCTGGGAGGGGCTTCGCCAACGACAGTCCCGTTACCATGCTTATAATGAAGGGATTATTACTTTCATCGATCCCAATATTGGCGGCAGTGGCTACTTAGAGAAGATGGCTAAGGAATTTGACGCGGTTGCATCCACTGCACTCCGGCATTTGGAGCATGATGACTGTGAAAGTGCGTGCTATCGCTGCTTGAAAACCTATACGAATCAACGTTTTCATGATCGTCTACACTGGCCAATTATCACCTCGACCTTACAAGGATTGAGCGACGCGCGTCCAAAGCCAGCAGCGATAACACCAACCGATACGCGCGATCCTCGTCCCTGGCTAGAAGCATATCAGGCCGGATGCGCCTCACCTCTTGAGTATGAACTTTATACTCTTCTTCAGACCAACGGTTTCGAAGTAGAGCGGCAATATCCCATTCCGGCAGGTCATCCTTTCACCATGGCGGACTTCGCCTTTCCTGAACACCGGTTAGCAATATACGTAGATGGTTTGGCCTTTCATGCGGGTGATAGGTTGCGACGTGATAAGGCCATTGAGCGACGGCTTGAACAGATGACCCCTTCGTGGCGAGTGTTTAGGTTGAGTGCAAGAGAGATTTACCAGCATCCGGGCGAAACTATCACTCAAATCCGCTCGATCATACATACGTGAGCAAATCACATTGGATGAAGCCAACATGTCGCGCGTCTTTGGTGTTTGTTGCAGGACACTGTTGATTCAGAGCACACACCGAAGCATTTCACATAATTGGTGATGGCTTCGAATAGCATTCCATGAGAATATTCAGATGTCTCTTGAAACCGAGAAGAACTGGTTGTGGACTTGGCTCTGCCCCCTCGGATCTCCACGGGTAAACTACCGTCGTTTCACTTACATCGAGTTTGAGGAAGATGCAACAAAACGTTCAGAGGTTGAAATACTCCTGGCCCAGATGCTTCGCGACTATCACACCTATTCGGATGTCGATCAGAATCTCTTTCGCCAACTGGGGTATCCCAGGTTGGCGGCAACGCTTGCAGGTGATCAGCGGCCTAATGACCATCGAACGCGTATGGGGAATTTCATGGAAATCCTGGCCTACGAACTTGCCAAAGCATCTGGTTACGACCTTCCGGTCCTGCGTCTTCGATACAATCCCAATCCTGAGCAGAGTATGAAAGGTGACGACATATTGGGATTCCGCTTCGCTCAGGAGGGAAAAGAACGCGATACAGTTCTGGTAGGTGAAGCTAAATTCCGTAAAGAATACAAAAAAAGAGCGGTTGAAGAGGCTTATGAGGCTCTCACAAGAAGTTTCCGCCCGTATCCTCGCTCAATGGAGTTTGTACGTACTATTTTGTCTTTGCGGGGTGATATAGCCACGGCTGATAAAGTGGACCTCCTGAGGCGAAAGCTGGCGTCAAATCCGGAGAGTGTAGAAAGAAAGTACCTGCTTATTATGGGGACAGTAGGGCGGCATCCAGACCCATTTCGGTACTTGGATGAACTGAATGAAATAAGAACTGGCGTAATTGCTGCCTATGTTGTCTTTCAAGAGGAATTTACCTCTTGGCTTGAGCAGGCTTACGAATGTCGGGGATGAGAAGATGAGCACAACGGCTGGTGTTTTCGAGAACACCCACAGACAAGCAACAAGCCCAGAAGTCCGGCTACTTCATAACAAGATCCATGCTCAAGATATTCATCTTCAGCAGCAGACTCCAGAACCCCTACGACCGAGATTCAGTAGCGGTAATCCCGAAGCAGGGCGGAATCAAGCCCACGAAATTCTCCTGTCTACGTTGAAACTGCTTGCAGCCAATGAACCTGACGAACAGTCAGACGAATCGTTGATCATGGCAGCACAGTTTTTAGAGAAACTCTATTTACGAAGGCCACCCGAAACGCCAGACAGAGTACAAGAACTTCACAATGCGGCGCTGGCCTACTATCTTGCAGGTCAATACGCTCGTGCTTATGTGATTATGCGAGGAATTGAAGAGGAAAATGATACCCCTTTAGATCTAGGTCTCATGAGATCGATGTTTCTTCGCAATTTATCGTCGCTGAAATATGAAGCGGTTCGATTCCTGAGGAATAACTATACGGACGATGCTCTTGCCAACGCTGTGCTAGCGGGTGAAATGGGTAACTCGGAAGCAATCAATGCTGCATTGAGAACCACTCTGTGTCGAGTCTACATCCATTTCTACGAATACGCTCGAACTGGCGAGGAATCCCATATACTGCAAGCTGTCGATCTGTCAAGAGTGGCACAAGAATTGGCCATCCAGCTTTCGAATGACCGCCAGATGCGTGATTGGTGGTGGTTCTTCTATACTACAGTGAATCTCTTACGCGAATATCATCGCAATTCACTTTGGACTCAACTACGTCCGATGATCGAGCGTGATCATAGTGGCCTCGTCGAGGAGTATATAAAGACCTCCTTTGCCCGCTCTCCACTTCCAATCTTGGAATTGTGGCGTTCTCAAGCTCATGCAGTTGAGTACATTCAGGGCGAGGACAGTTACTGCTTGAAAATGCCAACTAGTGCAGGAAAAACACGTATTGCCGAGTTGGCCATACTGAGGTTTTTGTCAGAGGCGCGAGAAAGCCCTGACAAGAAATGCATCTATGTTGCCCCCTATCGGGCACTTGCCGTCGAAATTGAGGCCAGCCTGAAACAAAGTTTTGGGCCACTTGGTATTGGGGTTTCTCAGCTATACGGCAGCTATGACCTCAACCCGGCTGAGATTTCGTTGTCTGAGCAGTCTCGCATTCTTGTAGGAACCCCTGAAAAACTTGACGCAGTGATGCGGTATAGCCCTGAAATTGCGCAAGAAATCGGATTAGTGATTGTTGATGAAGGGCATATTATCGACGCAGGTGATCGGGGCCTGCGATATGAATTGTTTATTCAGCGCCTCGTTCGACGCTATCGACGTAGAGGTGCCCGAATACTGTTCATCTCTGCGGTGATGCCGAACGTGGAACAATTCAGTGAATGGATTACTGGCAGATCGGGCCACGAGGGAATCATCGAGTCAAACTGGCGGCCTTCTCAGCAGATGATCGGGATGTTGACCTGGAATGGCAGCAACGGGAGGATCGACTTTCTATATCGAGACTTGGAGAGACTGGACGAGGACTTCTTCATAACGAACTATCTCACTTCATTCAACAAGGCGGAACTTCAAGCCGCTGGACTTAGAAGCAGAAGGTTTCCTAGGAAAAACGCCTCAAAAGGGATCATTCTTGCACTCGCCGCGGTGCGAGCAGCCAACGAAGGGGCAACATATGTTTATGCGCCCCAGATCCGGCTTGTTGAAGGTATCGCAGAATCCCTGCTGGAAGTGATAAAGATTCAAAAAACAATTAATGCCCTTTCCTCAAGTAGTGTTTCAGTTCTTCCTGTCAGTTCGAAACCTGAGGATCAGGCAAAATTGCAGCAGTGCATAGAATACGCTGAGGAATGCACTGGTAAAGACTCACTCGTTGTACGGGGATTGAAGAATGGTTTTGTTGTGCATCATGGTGACGTGCCTAGAGCACTGCGAATATCCCTTGAAGAACTGGTTCGGGATGGGATACTCCAGTTAGTGATAGCAACCAATACACTGGCCCAAGGTGTCAACTTGCCAGTGCGAACAGTATTGATACATAGCCTCCAACAGGGACCTAGCAAAACCCTTTCATCGAGGGATTTCTGGAATATCTGCGGTCGCGCTGGTCGGGCGATGAAAGAAACCGAGGGTTTCGTCCTTCTTGTGAACGACACGTCTCAGTGCAAAACTCCCGACGAAGCTGTAAGGCTTCGTCGTCAAGCAGAGCAAACCATTCGTGATTATGTTGAGCAAGCAACTGGGAAACAGGATGCCGAGCAAATATCAAGTGCTGTCCGAGTTTTGTTAGAGAATCTTGTTGGGGCTTTGTCTCCAGAATATCCAGCAATTGAACCTCCAGACATTGCAGAATTGTGCCAAGCACTTGCATCAAACGATTTGAGATGGTTAGAACCATCTTTGAAGAAACAGTTGGATATCCTGGACGCTCAACTTCTGGCCCTAACTGAGGAAGAACGGTTAGATGAGGTTGATATCAACCGTATAACCGAGATTTTCCAAGATTCCCTGCTGCGTATCCAGTTGAATAATCCGGCACAGCATTGCTGGTTGACCTATGAGGACGCGATTAGCCTGATTGTCCAGCGTATCCGAGTTATTTTCGACGTGTGCCGGACTACGAGTCGGCGCAGAAGCTTCTACAGCATGGGCATTTCGGTTAGTGACTGTGTAGCTATCGAGAATCGCCGAACAGAACTTGTTGAGTATCTTCAAAATGCCCAGCGCTATAAAGACTGGTCAGCCGAAGAGAGAGCAGATTATGTCGTTGGACTATGTGTCGATTTCTTGATGCAACTAGAGGATGTGGCACAAACTGAAGATGAATTGCCTGATTGTTGGCCCCAGATTTTGAAACGATGGCTGATGGGACAGAATGCAGATCAGATAGCTTCTTGGGATACTATCCCGAATGCTTGGCAGGACGCGATGCGCATTAGCACGCTTATCGACGACCTGTGTGAATTCCGCCTACCCTGGGGACTAAATGCGATTACGATGTTTCTTCAGACTCCTAAAGATGGAACTGATGAGCTCACATTACCAGAAGTTATCGCCTATTTCCCAGCGATGCTTCGTTTCGGTGTTCACGATCCAGTCGCTACTATTCTATTGACTCTTGGACTATGGAAGCGCCAAGCCGCATTGGCGTTGGCAACTGTTTACAAAGGAAAACTTGAACTGGGAAGCATACTTGGTTGGCTCCAGACTATAGGAGATGACCTGATTCAGGGTTGTGCCGACGAACTCCAATTGCGCGAAATCATTAGAGACTTCATCCGATTCGTACAACCAAGACAACAACCTGATCACGCGGTTGGGCCTGTTTGCTTGGAAATCAGCGTCCCATCCAATGAGCAGGTCCTATCACTTACGCCCAATACTACCCTGATAAGCCAGATTGAGGGAGAGTCCGTTCATCTATTGATCTCAGATAGCGTCACCTATCTGGCAACTATTAGTCTCGATGACCCGATACTGCTTAGCAAACTCAGGACAAGTGAAACTGGAACTAGAGTGAAGTCCATTCAAACGGAAAATGGGATTGCCAAAATCGCTCTCGAAATTGGGTAGGCATAACATGTACAACTAGGCTTCTTGGCGAACAGTTTCCAGGTAGGCATTGATGGTGTCAATAGGGCGCTTGCCCAGGTTGCGATAGCCATGATTCGGACATTCAGCTGTAAAGTTCAGAAGTGTTCTAAAGCCCCGGTGATGTAGCCAGCCAGAGCAGTATGTGCTGTTTTTTACGTCTGCGCTTAGCGCGCTGACGGCAGGCATTGGAACAATACACCCGACGGCGTCCGCCCAACTCCGACGGCGCTGACAACTTCGCTCCACACACCGCGCACCGCCTCACACGGCGGAGGCGCTCACTTTTGGGCGGTGGCCATTCCTCCGGAACAGATCACTGTCGATATGCTCCACTGCTATCGCCTCTTCGTGAGATTCCGGCTCTTCGTACCACAAATCCGCTTGCATTTCACGCTGGACAACCGTCCGCCAGTCATCGACAGTCATATCGCCTAACGCTTCCTTACGGCGCGAGTTAGCTTTGATCAAGGCATCTCGCAGCGCATTCGCGTATACCTGAGGCCAGTTCGGGTGTCGTTCGGGGTCGGCGGTCGCGGCTTGCCAATCCGCAAGTGCCGCCTGAAATGCGCGCTCGTCGGCGTGTCTCCGCTCGATAGTCTCAAGCACTTGTTCCTTTAACACGTAAGCTGTACTGAGGACCAATAGTGGCGGTGTCACTGCCTCAAGCCAGGCGAAGGGACTTTTTGTATGTCCTGGGAGCGCAATCTGGATGTTCCCCGTTAAGGCGAGAATTGTGGAAATCGCCATCGAGAGATACAAGAGCCTGCGGGAAGACCGGCTAGTCCCAAGTGTTGCTAGTGCCAGCGAGAACACCACCTGGCCGACCTCGGCGGATAGCACCGTGGCAAGGCCTACTGCGGTCATGGCTATGCTGCTGGATACAGCCTGCCCGAAGGTTTGGGAGCCAATCACATACAGACGAATAGCCGAAGGGGTGAATGCGGCCAGCAGCAGGATAATGCACAGGATGCTGATAAGCCGGGTGACGGAGGAAGGATACTTGCTTATCGTGTGATGGGCGAAGTGCTCTCGCGCAGGTCGCGGGCCGATAGATCGTACAACGGCTTGGCGAGCAGCCTGACGTGCCGCTTGGCGTTGTTCTTGAGTGAGTGGGCGAATATCGAGAGCCATTGTCTGGTTTTCTCCCATCCTACGCCGCTTGCTTGAAACTGAAGATGGTTTCGACGCAGCGGCGATAGTCCGTTTTCCGCCCAAAAATCACGTAGCCGCCGAGGGTTCCAAGCCCGTCGCTCCCGTATAGGCCCACAGAGAGCCAGGCGATCAGTCTGGCTCTTTTACTTCCATTGGTTTGAGTTCCTCACGCGGGTTTCGTGCCGAAACCAGCATCATCTTCGAGCCAGCACCCTACCCAAACTCAAACTCATCCAGCCGGCGCTTGCGCGCCTCCCAGTCCGGCATGACACGGCTCAGCAGCGCATAGAACTCCGGCCCATGGTGGTGCTCTTTCAGGTGACAGAGTTCATGCACAATCACGTAGTCGATGCAGGGCTTCGGCACCTGGATCAGCTTTGGGTTGAGCAGGATGCGCCCATTTGCCGTGCAGCTTCCCCACCGCGTCTGCATTACCCGCAGGGACAACTGTGGACGCTCCAGCCCGAAGCGTGCAAACCGGGGGAACAACTCATCCAGCCGCTCGCGGAACACCCGCTCGGCGTGCTTGCGGTACCATGCGTCGAGAAGCTGCTTCACCTGTCCGGTATCGGTCGGGTCGGGAAGCGTCACGAAGATCCGCCCGCGCTGCATCTTCACACCTTCGTAGCTCGTCTGGCTCGGCACCACCTTGAGGCGGTACTGCCTGCCGAGGTAGCGGTGTGTCTCACCGCTGACGTACTCGCGGGGTGGCAGATGCGGCAGATAGCGCGAGAATTCTCGCTTCTGGCGCAGGATCCAGGGGGCGCGCTTGTGGACTTTCTCCTGCACGCGCGACAAGTCGCTGCCCTCCGGCGCGACGACCGTCACCCGCAGGTCGGGGTGGACGTGGATAGCCAGCGTCTTCCGGTTGCTGTAGATGAGTTCGTACTCGATGGTGGTGTTGCCGTACCTGACGCTGTGCATCGTCATAGCCTTCGACCGTCACGCTTCCTCGCCACGTCCACAAGCTCTCTGATGATGCTGTCAACCGTATCCCCGTCGAGTGGCGTGCTCTCGCTCACTGCTCGGTACAGGTAGTCGTCGATGTCCCGCTTGATGCGATTCTCCACGTCGACGTTCTCCGCCCAGTCGCGGATTTTGTGGCTCTCAATAATGGCTTCGATGTCGATAGCCATGTCGGCCAGGTAGTCCTGCTTCGCCTCCGGGCTGTCGCCGAACGCCACTTCGGCCAGCGCCTCATTGAGGATACCGTAATACGCCGGCGCGTCCCGGTAGCGCGCCAGCTTGCGCGGCTGGCTGAGGTCGTGCCCGGTGCGCACCTGATCGAGTGCGTCCGTCATGCGCTGGAGATACTCGGCCTCGCTGATGCGCCCCTGGCGGTAGGCCTCAATCGTGTCTTCGATGAGATCCGAAAACTTGCGATAGAAGGCCGGGTCGCGCTCCATGCGCTCGGTAATCGTGCGCTTCAGCCGGTAGGCGATGGTATCGGCCTTGGCTGCAGCCCCCTCGACCCGCTCGACCTCACGGTCGAAGGCCTCCTGATCGAAGATGTTCACAAGATCGGTGATGGGCCGGGTGCCTTCCGCAGTTACATGGTCGTCGAGCAGCTTGCGGATCTTCTGCTCGTACTCCTTATAGTCGATGGTCTCGGCGTAGCGCATCTTCACCGCCATCCGCAGGTTGTGGAAGAACTGCAGATCGCGCTTGTAGCGGTTGATTGTCTCCGGCGGCTGCTCGTAGAATACCACCGTGCCCAGCGCAAGCTTCAGAGTGCGTGCGTAGGCCGCCAGCGCATCGTAGAAGCGGTGACGCACATCCTCCGGCTCGAGGAAGCGTTCCATGGCCTCGGCGTCGTTCGTGTTGACGCCGTTGAAAATCGCCCACAGGTCGGAGTGGAGCTGCGGTAACTTCTCGATCTCGGCGGCGACGTCGATGATAGTGCCCGCCACGTCCTCCGGATCGTACTCCTCGAGCGCGTTGTACACCTGCATCGCCACGTTGAGATCACCGAGAATCCCCCGGTAGTCGATGACGAGGCCGGCGTCCTTGCCCTCGAACAGGCGGTTGACGCGGGCGATGGCTTGTAGGATGCCGTGCTCTTTCAGCGGCTTGTCGACGTAGAGCACGGTGTTGCGCGGCTCGTCGAAGCCCACGAGCAGCTTGTCGACAACGATCAGGATCTCCACGCCGTCCGGTTCGTGGAAGCTGCGCAGGATCTCCCGATTGTACGTCGCTTCGTCGCCGTAACGGTCCATCATCCGCTTCCAGAAGGCCTGAACCGCCGGCAGCGAGGTCTCGTCGACCGCCTCATGACCCTCCCGCGTGTCCGGCGGGGAGATGATGACCGCCGCGCTGACCCTCCGTTCCTGGCCGTTGTGCCAGATGGAGACCTCTTCCAGGTGCTCCAGGTATTTGATCGCCATCTCCTTGCTGTCCGTGGCGAGCTGCGCCTTCAGGCCGGTCCCCTGCACATTCATAATGTAGTGCCGTCCGATATCCCATGCGATCTCCTGGATGCGCTTCTCAGCCTTGCTGATCTCCTCGTTACGGCTCATCTTGCGCTTGAGGTCGGCCTTCTGCTCGTCCGTCAGCCCGGCGGTCTGACGCTCAAACCAGCGGTCGATCTGCTCCTTCGACACATCGAGGTCGACGATACGCCCCTCGTACAGCAGCTTCACGACCGTCTCGTCCTCGACGGCTGGCGCATGGTGTACTTGTGGATGAAGCCACCGAACTTCGCCGCGGTGTTCTTCTCCTTGCGCGTGAGCGGCGTGCCGGTGAAGCCGATGTAGCAGGCGTTCTTGAACACCCGGCGCATCATGCTGTGCAGATGACCGTACTGCGTGCGGTGGCTCTCATCGACCAGCACAAAGACGTTCGGATCGTGGTTCTGGACGTTCTCCTGGGCCACCGTCTCGAACTTGTGCACGGTCGTGGCGATAATGTCGGCGCTCTTCGAGTTGACGAGCTGGATCAGATGCCGACCCGAGTTGGCCTGCTGGATAGACTTGCCGCACGCCTTGAAGGTGCCGTAGATCTGCTCGTCGAGGTCAACGCGGTCGGTGACGAGCACGACGCGCGGGTTGGGGATGGAGGGGTGCAGCGCGAGCGCCTTGGCCAGCATCACCATCGTCAGCGACTTGCCGCTGCCGGTCGTGTGCCAGATGACGCCGCCGGTGCGCTGCCCCTGCGCGTTGAGATGCGCCACGCGGTCGAGCGTCGCCTTGATGGCGAAGTACTGCTGGTAGCGGGCGATCTTCTTCACCCCGCCGTCGAAGACGATGAACCCGTAGACAAGCTCCAGCAGGCGCTCTGGGTGAAGCAGGCTGTAGAGCGTGCGGTCCTGCTCGGTGGGCAGGCGCTTGCCGATGCTCTCGAAGTGCCGCCGCACCCGGTAGCCATCGTCGCGCCAGTCGTACAGGCGCGCGGCCTGCTCCTCGCTGAGCGGCTGGTTGATCAGCTCGTAGGTCGCCGCCTCGTGCGCCTCTGCATCCTCCTCCTTCCACACCGTCCAGAACTTGGCCGCCGTGTCCGTTGTGGCATACTTCGCGACGTTCTTGTTAACCGCGAGCAGAAGCTGCGAGTACACAAACAGGTGCGGGATATACTCCGGCTTCTGGTTGCGGATCATCTGCGAGATGCCTTCCTCGACGCTGTCCTTGTCGCCGGAGTCCTTGTCCGGGCGCTTGCACTCGATGACGACGAGCGGAATGCCGTTCACAAACAGCACGATGTCCGGGCGGCAGGTCTCATAGCTGCCGGTCCGCTCGACGGCGAACTCCTCCGTGACGTGATAGACGTTGTTCTCCGGGTGCTGCCAGTCGATGTAGTGCAGACTGTGGTGTTTGGTGTCGCCGTCCACGGTTTGCGGCAGGCTGATGCCGAGCGTCAGCAACTCGTACATGGCCTCGTTGGCCTTCACCAGCCCCTGATTAAGCTCGACGGTGGTCAGCCTGCGGATCGCGGTGTCGATGTTGCCCTCGCTGAAGGCGACCAGCTGCCCGCGCCGCTCGATGGCGTTGTGCTCACGCAGCCAGGGCGCGAGGATGCCGGTGAGCACGACGTTGCGCTTCCTACCGCCGCGCAGCGCCAGCGCCTCGGCGGGCGTGAGATACTGCCAGCCAAGCTGCATGAGCACCTGCAGCGCGGGGATCTGCGAGATGAATAGTTCGCGGTAGGATGGGGTGATCATGGTTTAGCTCTCCTCTTCGGCAACCGGTGCGATCTGCGCCTGAATGGCCGCCAGTACATCGTCGAGGTGGTGGCGCACCTGCTCATTCGTGAAGCGCAGCACGCGGCAGCCCTGCGCCTCCAGCCACTCGGTGCGGGCGGCGTCGTGCTCGACTTGAGCGTGATGCGACGGGCCATCCACTTCGACGACCAACCGGTACTCCGCACAGAAAAAGTCAAGAACGTAGCGGCCCAGCGGGTGCTGCCGCCGGAAGTGCAGACCGTGAAACTGGCGGCGGCGCAGCCGCGCCCACAGCCGGCGCTCCATTGGTGTCAGGTCACGTCGCAGGTCGCGGGCGCGTTCCACGACTGCGCGGGCGGCTCGGCGGCGATGTGGCATGATGACCCCCTTCGACTGGCTGCGCCAGCAACTTCCCCCTACGAGGGGGCAGGCGGAACGACCAGCCGCCCTGCGGGTGGACCCCCTCTGTCGGCGCTTTGCGCCGACATCTCCCCCTGTCAGGGGGCGATTCAGCCGGGCACCACTTTCCCCTATGAGCGGGCCCCCTTCGCCCCTTAGGAGCACTTCCCCCTAGGAGGGGACAGGTGGAGCGTGCGCTGGTTTTGCGGCCAAACTCACTTCGCCCCCCGTGGGGGGAGATGGCGGTGTTTGCGGAGCGAACACCGCCAGAGGGGGCCGCACCGCCTGCTCAATCGTCAACTGGAGATGCTTATCATGCTGGCGGCACAGGCCAAGGATGTGCTCGGCGCTGCTGTGCAGCTTGTTCCCGGCGGTAGTGGCGGGGAGGGCGGTGCAGCGCGGCTTTATTGCCCAGCGCATGGCGATACAGCTGATAGCGCACCTGCGGCTTGTCGCTCTCCTGCTCGGCGAGATCGGCGTAAAGCTGCTGAAGGGTGAGAACGGTTAGAGGTGGCTTGCGACGCAGGTACGCCCGCATCTTGTTACCCATATCGGGTCTGTTCATGAGGGCCTTCCAGTTGTGCCAGGTAGAGAGAAGTTAGCCTAAGCATCACACGAGGCGGTCCTGTCCGCCCGGCCTAGTAGTCATCATCATCCCAGGGTCCATCCGCAGGATCGTAATTATCCAACATGTATTCAATCCAATCCTCACGACTCTCCCAGCTTGATGAGCTGCCTGGATTCCCGCCGAGGAAGCCCTGATAATGCGCGTGGATCATCCCTCCGTACCCATCATCGTTTTCCCTGGCCCATTCGTCAGCTTCCTCCTGCTCCTGTCGCTCAAGAGCTTCCCAGTCAATATGGTCGCCCCAATCGTCGGGGCCTGAGAACGATTCAGGGTGGTTCATGGTGGGTCTCCTTATTGTAAGTATTGGGGTGATGGATTGATTGACATGCACGATACAGCGGGTAGCTACACCTTCACCCGCACCTGCCCGGTGAGCAGGCGCTGCATGAGCCCTTTTTTCTGTTGCTGGAGTGCATCACGCTGTCGTTGGACAAGCTTGATCTCCTGGTCGGACGTCTCTAAGACCTCCGCGATGGCCTGTTGTTCGTGGAGAGGTGGCAGTGGGATGTGGATGCGAGAGAAGTCATTCCAGCGTAGACTGCCCCGCCTGTTTACTGTGCCGCTCGTACTAACCTCAAAGATGTGCCTGTATAGCTCTGTTTTCAGGAGCTTAAAGAGGTAGCGGTCGTCGATGAGTCCTCTTTCCGTCTCAAACACTGTGTACATTGGGCTAATGAGGGCGCAGTCATACAGGTCTTGATAGCCGATTGAGCCTTCCTCAATGTGATTCGTCGCATAGGCGAACTGACCACGTGCCACAAGCTTGTAGGTCGAAGTATCATCGCTGAATATCTGCCGGCCAAAATACTCCAAAGAGTCGACGAGGCCATCGTACTTCGTGCAGGACAATACCGTCAGATCGCGCCCACCATCGTTCTTTCGCGACACTTCGCGGGCAACTTCACCTATTGGGACATAACCCCAATCGGCGGGGATATCACCATACTTTGTCTCGATAACGTCATTGGAGCGCACATACTCCGGGAACCGCACCGCCCCGGTGAGCAGCCGCTGCATCAGCCCCTTTTTCCGGCGCTCCAGCGCGTCGATGAGCTGCTCGGTCAGGGCGATCGCCTCGTCCCACGTGCTGAGGATCTCGGCGATTTTGCGCTGCTCGGGGAGGGGTGGGAGGTAGAGCGCGGTGTCCTCCACGATTGTCGAGTTTATGTTGGCCTGTGAGCCATGCTGCCCCGCCTTCTTGAATGTCGGTTGGTTGAAGAGGAGCACATAGTAGAGATACCGGGTGTCGACATCGGAAGCAAGGTTCTTAAGCGCGACGAAGCCATCATGAATACATGCTGCCATGTCGATGATCGCGACTTCTCCTACGGTAGCAGCAATGCTCAGAATCACTTCGCCAGGATAGACCCGGACGCTTTTGGCAACCCCTAATGGAGACAGATAATCGGTTGTCTTGCGTAAGTACACATGCGAAGATGTGACGTCTGCGATTCTAACCCAGCCAACATCGCCGCCGAACCACCGAGGATCACGAATCGGGCGAGGTGAAGCGCCACGTTTTACGTGGGCAATGTCACCTATTAACACACGTTTCCAGCCATGCAGTAGCTCAGTCATCTAGCCCCAACTCCCGCAGATACTCCGCCATCCGGCTTTCTACCTCGGCCAGTTGCGACTTGAGGTTGTTGATCTCTGCGTTAACCGCGCCTATATCCACCAGCGGCTCGGGCTCGAAGGTGTCCACGTAGCGCGGGATGTTGAGGTTAAAGTCGTTCTCCTCAATCTCCTCGAACGTCGCGAGATAGCTGTACTTGTCCACCGTCGCCCGGTCGCAGTAGGTCCGCACGATCTTCTCGACATCCTGCTCGCGCAGACGGTTCTGGTTCGTGCCCGCCTCAAACTCGCGGCTGGCGTCGATGAACAGCACGCGCGTATCGGGCCGGTTGCGCTTGAAGATCAGGATCGCCGCCCGGATGCCCGTCCCGTAGAACAGGTTCTCCGGCAGGCCGATGACGGCGTCGAGCAGGTTCTCGCGGATGAACGCCTCGCGGATCTTCCCCTCGGCCTTACCCCGGAACAGCACACCGTGCGGCACGATCACGCCGACGCGCCCGTTTTGGCTCGGCTCCAGGTAGGTCGACTCGATCATATGGCTCAGGAAGGCGTAATCGGCGAGGCCCTTGGGCGGCAGCCCGCGCCAGAAGCGGTTGTATGGCCTCCCGCCCGCCGCCTCAACCTGGGCATCCTCCCAGCCCCACTTGCCGAGCGAGAAGGGCGGGTTGGCGACCACCACGTTGAAGCGCCGGAGCGTATTGTCCTCGAGGTGCTGCGGGTCGCGCAGCGTGTCACCCCACAGGATTTTCGGCTGATTGACGTCGTGCAAAAACATGTTCATCATGCACAGCGCCCAGGTCGAGCCGTTCGACTCCTGCCCCCACAGCGAGTAGTCCTTGCTGCCGACCTGGTTGGCGCACTTGATCAGCAGCGAGCCGGAGCCGCAGGCCGGGTCATAGATGCGCTCGCCGGGCTGCGGGTCGAGCAGGCGCGCCAGCAGCAGCGAGACTTCCGGCGGGGTGTAGAACTCGCCGGCCTTCTTGCCCGCCCCTGCCGCGAACTTGCCGATGAGGTACTCGTAGGCGTTGCCGATGACATCCTGCCCGTTGATGCGCGAGGGGCGCATGTCGAGGCGCGGGTCGGCAAAGTCTTCCAGCAGGTGCTTGAGGCGGGCGTTGCGCTCCCTGGTCTTGCCCAGCGCCGCCTCCGAGTTGAAGCTGATGTTGCGGAAGACGCCCTCCAGCTTCTCGATGTTCGCCTCCTCGATGGCCTCCAGCGCCTTGTCGATGCGCTCGCCGATGTCGGGCTCGTTGCGGTTCTCGTACAGCGTGTAGAAGTCGCAGCCCTCGGGTATCACGAAGCGCTCGTAGCGCATCTTGCGCCGGGCGCGCTCCTCGTCGCCGGTCTCGGCGAGGTAGCGGGCGTAGTGGTCGCGCCATACGTCGGAGATGTACTTCAGGAACAGCATCACAAGGATGTAGTTCTTGTACTCGGCGGGGTCGATGGTGCCGCGGAAGGCGTCGCACGCCTTCCACAGGATGGCGTTGATCTCATCCTGGTTGATTTGTTGGGAGACAGGTTGAGTCATACAGGAACTACCTTTCTAGCAGCGCAGTCTCGGTGTGTTTGAAGGCCTTGCCAGCGAGAAGCCAAAGTGCAGAGGCGGTGCTCACCGCCCTGCATACCAACTGCAACACTGTGCTCGTAGCGTGTCGAGGGAAGAGTTCACGGCTTGAGGCTATTATAGAGCAGACTCGGCGACAGGGGGAATCCGGGGAGGTGGCTCTTGGGCGCGAAACGAGGAGACGGGGCACGATGGCCGGCCAGATCGCATTTCTGGGTAAGGGGGTTGACACGGCCACGTATTACTGTAGAGTACGGGTGGGCACCCCCATAGACATCGTCAAAATCTATCCACAGAATTTGGGCAGTTTGCGCCGTGTAGACATGACAATGGAGGCAGAGAGCTATGGCCGAAAACGGCCCATCGTATGTCGAGTACTACGAGCGAGTGCTTGCAGCGGAGCCATACGGCTTCAAACTCGTGGTTGGTGGCACCGGGCTCGGCAAGACATCTGGCATCCTTGAAGTCGTCAAGCAGCATCCTGACCGCAAGTTCATCTATATAGCCAACCGACGGCGGTTACTGAGCGAAATGCAGTCCGATGCTGAGAGTAAACTTCCAGCCGGTAGTTACGTCCGTATCTACCGTGATATTGACCAGGTGCAAAGAGCCATAAGGCACGCTGGCTTCGACGAGTTGCTTGATTCCGAACTTGCTCGACAGATAGACGCCGAATCGCGGTCTTCGCAACGGCGTAATGCGGTCCTCCGTGCTGTGGAGCGCATCAGGAGGTTAGGAGGAAGCGATTTGCCAAGAACTGATCTCCATGAGCTTCTAGAAGATGAGGCTCGGGTTGTTATGCGCTTCTTCCGGAATCTTGTTTCTGCCTCTGATGGCCACCTTTTCAACGACCGAGTCGTGCAAACTCTCTTCCCATTCATCCGATTTCGGCACGAAACCTCTGTGAACTTGGCCCTTGTAACTTTGCAGAAGCTCTTTTTCGGTGTCTTTGACGGCGAAACAGACGTAGATCTTAGCAACCTGTCCGAATACGTCATATTTCTCGACGAGTTCGATTTCCTCGAACAGGAACTGCTGGACTTGTTGTGTCGTGCCCCAGAGATTGACAATGTATTTGAGTTTGTTGCTCCTTTCTACCGCGTCATGCAATACAGCAAACTCCCGTATGCAGGATACGCGGAGAACCATCCTCGTCTCAAACCACGTTTAAAACAAATTGTTCGCTTGGTGAAACCTCTGCGGAAAAAGGACGGTCTGAAATTTCCTCACTTCACACAGTGTTTCATGTCACCTGTGCACACCCTTCCAGAACAGGGCGTTCAGATCTTTCACACGGATCGGGCTGTCTCAACAGCACATCTTCTCATCCGCCAAGGGGAACGTGGCTTTGAGTTAGCCCCGGCCCGGGATGTTGACTGGGAGGACGGTATTAACCTTTCGCACGTTCTTGGCCGGCTGCATAATGCCACCCGGCGTATCCTGACGCTGCTGAAGGAGTATAAATTCGCTTCCCCAGCAGTCTACGAAGAACTACGCGAGCAATGTTATGGGCAATCACGTAGCCAGTACTATGATCTGGTGGAGAGGATAGGGCAGTTTCCTCGAAAGCGCCTTACCAGCCATAACGGCTTCGATAGTCTGCTTAGTAGCGGCTACCACGTGTATGAAGTCCAGAACTTACACCAGTACACGGACCCCGAAGCGGTTGAAGTGCGCACCCTTGCACTTTATTCAACTCCCGAACGCATCCTGTACGATCTGGTCACACAGAACTTAGTTTTCGGTCTCTCTGCCACTGCCGACATTGAGCGTTGCCTGCATAACTTCGATCTGAAGTGGCTGAGGGCACAGCAAAACGTACGCTGGCTGCCAATTTCTGACGAAGATCGACAACTGGTGCAAGAGATCAACGACTACAAGCGCAAGGTTCGAGGTAACACGGTGCACGTTTACAAACTTCCCCCACTTGAGAATGTTGCCATTCAGAGGGTTGTGGAAGATATTTCCGGTGAAGAAGGGTTTGCAGCAACGCAGGTTACCAAATACCACAAGCAGCGCTTAGTACATTTCTTCGCAGCGCTTGAGTGGATCGTCGGTGAGTATGCTGGTAAGCCAGAAGAACTCAGTTTGTCTAGCCATTTGATGTTTTTTGCTTCCTACCGCCAGATTGAACTCCTCTTCCGCTCGCCTGAGTTCCGGCGTATGGGGTCAACCTACATGATCGCGCCAATCGATGAGGCTGAGGGATTTGCAGCATATCACTTACAGTTCCAGGGCCAAGAGTTCATCGTAGTGTTCCTCGACTCCGAGGCCGGAGAGAACATCCTCGAGAACGACAAGGCGCGCATTGCCTATGACAAGCTATTCTGGTCAGGCATTCCAGTAATTGTTGTGACACAATTTGCTTCAGCGGGTGCTGGTGTTAATCTTCAATACCGGCTATCTGAACACGCTGAGCGCAACGAATGGGCCGATTTCACGCATATCTATCTCCTGGATCGACCGTTCTATTTCTTCCATTTTGATCTCAAACATCCCATCAAGAACCGAAAGAAGAACATCTGGCAATTAGCGAAGCTCTACCATACTAAAAGAATTAGCCGGCGGGAGTTCATTCGTCTTCTCGGTATAGAAGATGGTCGCGTATTAAGCCAGCAGTATATCTCCGGACATCGTACTAAATCGGATGCCATACTCAATCGCGTCGTCACGCTCATCCAAGCCCTAGGGCGTATCGAAAGGACTTGGCAAGCTGTACCCGATCAGCACGTAGTGCTCGCGCCACAGGTGTATGATGACCTACGGCAATTCATTGTAGAGCCAGATTTTGAGCATCTGCGACGGCACCGATCTGCTCTAAATTCAGTCAACATATCTGCTGTTTTCAACGAGGTAAAGAGGTTGTCATCCGAAGAGCGGCGGAGCCTCAGGCGGCATGTTGATAAGAAGTTGCCGATCAAAGACCGTGCCTGTCGTAACGCGCTGGGAGCGCTGCTCGACAGACTGGAGGCGCTCCGCCAAGGGGAAAATGAACACGAAGCTCGAGAGACCTGGCAACATTTGAGGCAAGCAGCACTTCGCCATGATTTCGCGCTGACAGTAGGCGACAATAACGTTCCATTACTCGACCAGTACCACATGCTTTACCGTACGCCGTTTCTCCGCTCTGGTGCAGTATGGCTCGATGATAATGGCAACCTGGTTGATCCTCAACTCCAGGTGGGTACCGAGTTCTATCTGGATGCAGCTTACGCCCTCATACGTGACAATCCGACCATAAGGGATTACTTTCGTAGCAACGGCTATGAATTGAGCTTTATCGACTCTGCGGCAACTATCTTCACACCATATGCTTATCAAGCCGTGCTTGTCGGCGCGATTGGTGAGGCCGCAGTAAAGGCTCTGCTTGAGCACCAATGCGGCCCTGATATTTTTGAAGAAGTGCCCGACTCGCTCTATGAACTGGTAGACTTAAAACTTAAGGGTCGGCCCACCTTCATCGATGCAAAGTACTACAGTGAAGGTACGTTAATTCGGTTTGGCCTAGACACCCTCGACGTCGATTACCATCCGAAGCTGAACAGTGAACAGTTTGCGGCTAACGCTGTCAGAAAACTCGAGTGCATCGAAGCACTATACGGGGATGCGGCGAAGCTGGTCTATCTTAACCTCGTCTCTGGCCAGGATCGGAGACTGGAGTTGTTCGACAGCAGGTTCAGGCCTGTGGAAGCTTTTGCTGACGCAAGCATTTTCATTGTCCAGGGGGCGCTAGACCGCAATAACCCCGCCAGCCTTACCCATGAGATGCTTACCTTCTTGGATGCAGTGCAGAGAGGTCAAATATGATAGTACGGCACGACAATGAACTTGAGGTACGCGAGGTTGAGACCTCTTCTCTTGTCATTGAAATGCCAAGTAGCTACGAGGCCCTATCAAGCGCCTTTACCTTTGTTCGCTATGCTTTGCCTGAGCAGGCAGATTACGATGAAGTTCATATGGCGCTGCGCAACCAGCTAACCTCTCCGTATCGGGTGTGGTGGCGCGATCCGTTAGGCCGTAGCGTATATGCACTTTGGCCATCAGAGCGAGTCCCGCAGCCATTCGAGTTCGGCGGAGAACAAATTGCCCCAGACCATGTGGCACCCGACGAAATACCATTTCATATGCTCGTCAAGTTACTTATGGCTCACTACTTCCGTGGACAAGAGGACGTTTTTACTGGTCAGGGGAAGCACTACCAGTTCGTTCGACACGACTCGTGGAGGGATGAAGTTATCTGCCTTGAGTTTGATCTTGCGGCTGCCAAGGGTGTCGAGGTAGATGATCCAGTTCAGCTATTTGATGTACTCATTTCGGCTTGCCGATTCAAGGTTGTATCGCCCGATAGAGCGCGCCCGGCACGTAACAGCTACTATGCGCGCACAATAGGAGATGATGGTATTAGTCGCATGCAACTGCTCACGAGAAGCGAGGCTGAACGAAGGCTTGCTGCTGGTGAGCCGTTGTGGGAGCTTGGCGGGGACTCTAGACGTCCTGCTCGTCTGGACTTCTTCAACCTAAAGGCAATCGAGAAGTCTCGCGGTTTCTTGCTACAAGAGTTTTGTCACCGCTTTGCTGCACTTCTTAATAGTTATGGCATTTCAGCTCAGCCCCAAGCACGGCGGTTCACACGGTATCTGGCCTCAAAACCAATGGCCGGGGGTTCGCTTGATATCGCCCTCTCTGGCCGCGTGTTTTTCGTTCTAGACCAGCGCCATCAGAGGAGCGTGCCATCAGAGTACTACATCAGGCACTTCCGCCAGTGGTTTCCGGAATGCGATTTCACTCCAATAGAAGACGTCAGTTTACTACCAGAAACCCACGAAGGTCCAACGATTGTGCTACTTGACGCTCCCCCCGAGGCCTACAAGGGGCCTCTGCCGGGGGATGCGTGGGAAGATCCGTACCAGAGATTATATGCCGAGTACCCAGGTATCCCATTGCAGAGTTTCGTTGTGAACCCAAATATCATTCCAGACTTCGGCGTTACAACTCCTGAGACCTATCTCTCCTACAATCGTTGGACGGCAGACGAGGAATCTAAGTTTGAGCAGCGTGCTCAACTCACTCTACGTGATGCCTTTCTCAAGCATCTCATTCTCAGGGAACTGCCCCTGAGCGACGCACTGCCAAAAACACCTGCACTACAACGATATGCTTTCGTATATCGCGGCCTGTATAACGGCGATCGTTATACAGCAATGATGTATGTTGTAGATAATAAGCCCGTGCTCCGAGCTGTCATGGACCCAGAAGGATTTGCCGAGCTCGATGAGGTCTGTGAGCGGTATGGGCTAAAGTGGGATGATGTTGAGGACGCTCTCGATAGCTGGCGGAGAAACCCAGATCGTGAATACAACTTTAAGGTTGTGCTGGGACAGGGAGTGGCGGCCGAACTCGTCGACCTCCCAGAGTATGCTCTGCACGAGTTCCAGGAGATCCACCGACGCGTCCGGGAGCGAAATGAGCCGCAACCAATCGACTTCTTCCTTACCTTGCCCCATTTCGACGCCTATACGGCGTCACGAGGATGGCCCACACAGGAGCTAATCAGCAGCGAGCGCATGGAAGAGCAGATTGACAGCCTCCGCGGAAACAATGCGAAAGCAGTACGGTTGCTTCAGCAACTGCGCCAGCACGATGCGTTCATTGAGGAGCTAGCAGAATCTACTTCGGAATGCAGCTTTGAAGAGTTATGGCACAGAGAGGATTATCGGGAACTCCTGTACTCCTTGTTCGGGACCAGACATCCGCGCATAATTCGTGACGTCTTCGCAGCTAGTGACAAGTTTCTGTCTCCGCGACAGAATGAACTGCCCTTCTACACAGGTATCTGGTATGACGAGGCCAACATGACCTATATGGTTGGCTCTCCTGATCCAATCAAACCTTCGCAGTCAAACGCGCACCGGTTGCGGAGCTTCAGGATGCTGGTCGGCGACTCAATTAACCTAGAGGATATGCTGCAGCTGATGGCCGTGGGCTTTGTGCGTTTGCGCCAGTACACGGTGCTGCCGTACCCATTTAAGTTGATACGGCTATACATCGAGAACTACCTGTCTTGGGCGATGCGGGCCTAAGACCTCAGTTTGAGTAGCTTGTGCCTTCTGCTAGCGTGAAGCGCACTGGCTCGTGTATCGCATCTGGCACGGTAACACGCTGACAGGGCACGAGGTCTACGGCGGGCTGTACACCAACGCCCCTGCCCTGTACGATGTTATTCTCACTAACCCACCGTTCGGCAGCAAGGAGGGTAAGGAAGCGCAGACGCAGTTTGCGTACAAGACAAGCTCGACGCAGGTGCTCTTCCTCCAGCATATCATCGACAGCCTTAAAGAAGGCGGTCGTTGCGGCATGGTTATTGATGAGGGCGTGCTGTTCCGCACTAATGAGAAAGCGTTCGTGCAGACAAAGCGTAAGCTGCTGAATGAGTGCAACCTCTGGTGTATTGTGAGCCTGCCGGCGGGCACGTTCCTCGGTGCTGGTGGAGGCGTAAAGACGAATCTCCTGTTCTTCACTAAGGGGCAGCCAACCGAACGCATCTGGTACTACGATCTGTCTGATGTCAAAGTAACGAAGCGCAAGCCGCTCACGCTTGAGGCGTTTAAGGAGTTCTTCAAGCACCTACCTGAGCGTGCCGACAGTGAGCGCAGCTGGACCGTAGAGCGAGAGGAACTCGAAAAGCGGAACTACGACCTGAAGGCTGTCAATCCGAACGCGACAGTAGTGGATGACACCCGAACTCCTGAGGAGTTGCTGGATCTGATCGAGGCAAAGGGGGAGATTGTCGCTGACGCACTGGCCCGGCTGAGGAAGTGGTACAACAATGGGGAGTGATGAGTTAACAGCTAGAACATCTATTCAGCCGTGTCGAACATGGTATTCAGCACGCGCTATTCATGTGTCGGCGGAATAGAGAACAGTCAGAAGTGGTCGCATGAGAGTTATGCGACCGGCAGGTTTCAGCAGCACGATCAAGGACACTGAAACACCCGGTGTGCTGCGGCGGGCCATAGCTCCTTATTGGTTTCAAGTGTATGGTGGATTACCACAAACCATCAGTATTGATAGCGTGTGGAAGCTGGTACTAAGCTGTCGGCGTGCAATCGGGGCCTGCAGGGTAAGTTTGCTCGGGTCCCTGACCTACGCTACCTGGAGCGTCTACAGCGCCGGAACAACTATCTCATCGATAGCCATCACCCACTTCGGGAGACGCTCATCAATCAAACGGGACGTAGTGCCGAGGCTCGAACTCAATTCCTGAACGCGATGGATCGGTTCACGATAGGACGGTTAATACACCAATAGAGAGCCAACGATGAACGGCCAGCCGTCTTCTGATGAGAGGATGCGGCAGACAATTGGCTATTATGAGACAACAGTGAGGGTGAGCGCATGTGCGGTGGTCGCCTGTTTAATGATTATACTGAGAAGTCGCTGTAGACCCTCATAGACCAGCAGCCCGCATTGAACACGGTTGAGATGTGGCGCACCCATGATATCCGCCCGGACTGTGCTGACGAAGTATGGCTAAACGACCTCCTGCGTGCTGAATAGTCACCCCGTGAACCCTCGGTTGCGCCCTCGCATAGCAGTTGACAGTATTCGGCTGTTTGGCCTCTTGTTTCGCTTCCAGCCGATGGGGAGATCGAAAGTGGTCGCAAAATAAGTTTGCGACCACTTCTTTGACACCACCGATTTTCCCGTTCCTAGCTTTACCTACCACGTACCAGACTTACAACACTTCTACCTCTAGCCCCTCGCACACCTCTCCCAGGAGAAACGAGAACTGTGGCAGCGGCTCGATAGCCGTGATGCGTTGCTCGACGATATCGACGTAGACGTCCTTGACCATCAGCCGGGTGAGATCCCGCTGCTCCTCAGGCGTCGCTGCTTCCCATAACGTTCCCAGCTTGGCGAGAAGCTCGCCTGCCTCGACAACACTGGGACTGTCGGGCGGGACAGATGCAGCGATGCGAGATTGCAGCTGGTCGCGCTGCGGCTGGTCTCGGTCAGTGACGGGGCTAACACGACCACCTACGCCTACAATGGCGACGGTGACCGGGTCAGCCAGGCGGTAGACGGCGTGACCACCACCTACCTGCTGGATATCGCCACGCCGCTGACCATGGTGCTCGCCGAGCAGACCGGCAGTGAGACCATCGCCTATCTGCACGGGCTGGACCTCGTCGCGCAGAGTGACGGCGTGACCACCGAGTACTTCGCTTATGACGGGCTGGGCTCGGTGCGCCAGGTGGTGGACGAGGCGGGCTCCCCGCTGCTCACCCAGACCTTCGACCCGTACGGAAGTGTATTTGCCAGTGTAGGCAGCGGCACATCAAGTTTCGGCTTTACAGGTGAGCAGACCGATCCCAATGGACTTGTCTATCTTCGAGCACGATACTATCAGCCAGGGACAGGTCAGTTCTTCCAACCAGATCCTTCACGGAAGCAGACAAATCTATACCAGTATGCTCTAGCGAATCCCATTTCTTACACTGATCCGAGTGGCGAAATACCGCCAGAGGTTTTGATAGCATGCTTAACAGCTTTGGCGCTGCCCGTCGACGGTCCGATTCTGGATATTCCCGCCTGCCTTACAGCTGCAATCTGGCTCGGCATCGACACCGTTATCATCTATGCAACAGTCGGTGCATTGGACACGGCTGGCGATGGTGTTCTGGATGGACAGTTTTGTCTGCCCGAAATTGACGCACCTGCGGTACCTCAGACCAGTGACCGACGCGTATACGAGGATGTTTGGAACCTTGAGCCGATTTATCGGGCGACACCAGCGCCTACTCCCGCCCCCGAACCTGCTCCAACGCCCGGAGGGGCTCCACTTCCGCTTCCAACACAAACACCTAGACCCAGAATCATTCTTTATCACTACACCTTTGCACGGAACATACCTAGCATCTTGCTTAAAGGATTACGGCCATCACTTGAAGAATATGGTGACGCGATGCAGGGTGATGGACAGTATTTCACTGATTTGACTCCGCAGGAGTCAGAAACAGTGACGCGTCAACAGCATTCCGCAGCACTCTTTGTGAGCCAATGGAGATGGGGTGGAGGAGAGCATGCCGGCCAAGTGGGTTATATAGCCGTTGAGGTGCAGTCAAATCAAGTTATAAAAGCCGCGCCACTATACGGACGGCGATTTCCTCATCGATCAATTTACGTGTACCCAAATCGCGACAATTTACCGTTGGCCGATATACTAGTTGATCAGGGTACAATCACATTCCGACCTGGACCCGCAGGATACAGATGAACTATGATTAGCTTGGAGAGGATACTGTATGCGAGAGCTAAGGTGGTTGGAAACCCACATAGGAACACTTGATCGCGGGATAGAGTTAATTAACAGCCTTTATTGGCATCTTTCAGTAGTTCAGAAAGACAGTATATGGCTCGTTAGAAGTGGAGATCAAGTAGTATTGAGGACAGATTCACGAGAAACAGTAGATGCTTTCATATATGGAATGGCTCTAGCATATTCCATTTTGCCGCATGAGCTCATAAAGCAATTCGTTAGTGAACTTAATAATAGCTAGTAGAAACCCAAAATAGCGGGAAATTTGAGGATTGTAACCGACTTACCAACAACGAGAATATCTGACGTTCTCAGTCAGTAGGGCGCTCTTAGATCAGAGATCTCAAACGAGGGCATACTTTCTCTTTGCAACACACTACTCGACTACAACGGCGATGGCCACCGTGTCAGCCAGATGGTAGACGGCGTGACGACCACCTACCTGCTCGACACGGCTACGCCACTGACGATGGTGCTGGCCGAGCAGACCGGCGCCGCCCCGGCTATCTACTATCTGCATGGGCTGGACCTCACCGCCCAGAGTGACGGCGTGACCACCGAGTACTTCGCCTACGACGGGCTGGGCTCGGTGCGGCAGGTGGCGGACGCGATCGGCTCCCCGCTGCTCACCCAGACCTTCGACCCGTACGGAAGCCTCTACGCCCGCGCGGGCATCGCTGAGACGGCATGGGGATTCACAGGGGAGTACGGGGATACGAACGGCTTGCTCTACCTGCGGGCGCGCTACTATGCGCCGTCGCAGGGCCGCTTCTTCCAGTTGGATCCAAGCCGGTTGGAAGTGAATCCCTACCAGTATTCCTATAGCAATCCTCTTAGCTATACTGACCCCGGCGGAATGTTGCCAGAGCTGTTTGGCGCAGAATCTGTACAATTGGGATTTGGGGACTTAATAGAAATACTGAATGAACTCCGACGAGAGGAGACTCAGGTATATGGACTCGCTGCGGTAGTTCGTAATCTTGATACGATTCTTGATGCAGCGGGACGTTACGACTTGGACCCGGCATTGCTAGCCGCAGTGATTGATTGGGAATCCAACGCAATCGAGCGTGTCCTTGCCAATCATATGCTCTTGACGAAAGATGAGACAGCATTTCTGTATGATCTAGACCTTTGGAAGTACATCTTTACCTCAGAAAGTTCAGTCGGCATCGGGCAAGTCAGGATTGATCGTGCCTTGTACCTAGAAAAGGGTCATACGGTCGATTTGCCAACACCGCAACTTTGGTTCCCGCTCTTTTTCAACCGGCAATTCCGAGTGGTGAGACTGGAACGAGGTCTTGAGATAGCTCTCGGAATGTCGGTATCGGAGCCAATAGCCATTGAGTACACTGCGGCAAACCTTAAGGACATCCAGAATATCATCGAGCGCTCGGGGTTGACTATTACTGAAGGGGAGATTAGTAGACTCGCAATAGTTGCATATAACAAAGGCCAGGAGATGATCCAGCGAACTCTAGCGGCTGTTACCGATTGTCCAGATTTGGAAAATATCTTGGCAGATGGTTATTTAACTAATCAGGTCGGACCCTTATATGATCGCTGGAGTAGCATGTTGCAATGAAATTCGCAGATTATCTACGCGGGCTGTGTGGCTTGATTGGTGGCGTACTACTGGTAGGATGTGGCCTCTTCCCTAGAGGGCAAAGCTACATCCCTTCTCAGTACACTCTCCAGCCCATTGACGCTGCTGGCGAAGGACTCAGTATAGCGATGGAGGTCGCCAATAACTGGGACGAGAGTGCTTACCTAGCTGAGGTTACCAGCGTATTTGAAATCGCAGATGGAGACTATCAACTCAGCCATTCCTTTTATATTTTCGTTTCCGGGAGTCGCGAGCGATATATTGGCGTCGTGGTTGATGCATCAGGAGAAGTAACAGTTAGCCCGCCGCCTGCCCCTGCAGAAGGTTCGTTTATTACAACGACTCCTTATATTCTCGCTGACAACGCTTTCGAAGATGTTCAAGCTTTGGAACTAGGCTGGCGCCTGCTGGGAAAGCATCTGGAGACTAACTGTGAAATTCCCCGAACAGTATCGGTTCAGGGGATAGCTTTGGATCAACAGAGCCAAGTGTGGAACTTGAATTACAGCGGGAGCAGTGCGCACCTAGGGAGCTTAACGATAGATGCTATAACGGGCGAACTAGTCGTCATCGATGTTAACGAGCGTTATTGCTTTCCATGACAATCCTGTGAGGCGCAACACTGAACTGTAGGCATGAGCGCGTACAGTAATTCGTGCGTCGCTTGATTGCATGTAGATCGAATAGACACCGCTATGGAGACGGTCACCTACCTGCACGGGCTGGGCCTCGTCGCGCAGAGTGACGGCGTGACCACCGAGTACTTCGCTTATGACGGGCTGGGCTCGGTGCGCCAGGTGGTGG
>Ga0207873_1001006_pt1 | contig 28727 bp, 32 predicted proteins | sample BGWIniCompost_FD_187373 | JGI IMG/M metagenome (GOLD analysis project Ga0207873, IMG submission 187373) | Cellulose adapted compost microbial communities from Newby Island Compost Facility, Milpitas, CA, USA - BGW Initial Compost (SPAdes)... ...
CCGCGGCCGCCTGGCCGCGCTGCGCTGGCTGGCGCCGCTGTCGCGGCGGTTCGGCGGCCGCGCCCGTGAGGTCGCCGTGGCCCTGGACAGCCTGGCCAGGGCCAGCGCCTGACCCTACGCGCCGGTACAGACGCGGGGCCGGGGCCGTGCCGTATGATTCCGCCTCTTTGCTTCACGGAGGGCCCATGGGCCAGTCGCTTGCCTTCGTATTCCCCGGCCAGGGCTCGCAGTCCCTGGGCATGATGGCCGAGCTGGCGGCCGCGCATCCCGAGGTGCGCGCCGCATTCGACGAGGCCTCCGCCGGCGCCGGCGTGGACCTGTGGCAGCTCTCGCAGCAGGGTCCCGAGGAACAGCTCAACCAGACCGAGTTCACCCAGCCGGCCCTGCTGGCCGCCGGCGTCGCCGCCTGGCGCGCCTGGCAGGCCCGCGGCGGTGCGATGCCGTCGGTGCTGGCCGGCCACAGCCTGGGCGAGTACAGCGCCCTGGTTGCCGCTGGCGCGATCTCCCTGGCCGACGGCGCCCGCCTGGTGCGCGAGCGCGGCCGCCTGATGCAGCTGGCCGTGCCGGCCGGCACCGGCGCGATGGCGGCGGTGCTGGGTGCCGAGGACGCGCTGGTCGCCGAGGTCTGCCAGGCCGTCTCCGGCGATGAGGTGGTGGTGCCGGCGAACTTCAACTCGCCGGGCCAGATCGTCATCGGTGGCCATGCCGCGGCCGTGGACCGCGCACTGGCCGAGCTGTCGGCCCGCGGCGTGCGCAAGGCGGTCAAGCTGGCGGTGTCGGTGCCTTCGCACACGCCGCTGATGCGCGAGGCAGCCAACCGCCTGTCCGAGGTGATGGCGGGCATGAGCTGGTCCGAGCCGGCCATCCCGGTGGTGCAGAACGTGGATGGCGAAGTGCACGAGGGCGTGCAGTCCATCCGCGACGCCCTGGTCCGCCAGCTCTACCTGCCGGTGCGCTGGACCGAATGCGTGCAGGCCCTGGCCGCGCGTGGCGTCACCCGCATCGCCGAGTGCGGCCCGGGCAAGGTCCTGGCCGGCCTGGTCAAGCGCATCGACAAGTCCCTGGATGCCCGCGCCATCGGCACTCCCGCCGACTTCGATGCCGCGCTGGCTGACTGGAAGGAATGAGTTTTGGCCGCGGCCAAATGACACTGATGGAGAACCGCAATGTCTGAGGTGCTGAAGGGTGAGATCGCGCTGGTGACCGGTGCCAGCCGGGGTATCGGTGCGGCCATCGCCGACGAGCTGGCGGCGCAGGGCGCCACCGTGATCGGCACGGCCACCAGCGAAGCCGGCGCCGCCGCCATCAGCGAGCGCCTTGCCCCGCATGGCGGTGTCGGCCGCGTGCTGAACGTCACCGACGGCGCCGCCGTCGAGGCCCTGGTCGAGGCCATCGGCAAGGAGTTCGGTCCGGTGACCATCCTGGTCAACAACGCCGGCATCACCCGCGACAACCTGCTGATGCGGATGAAGGACGAGGACTGGCAGGCCATCCTCGACACCAACCTCAGCAGCGTCTACCGCACCAGCAAGGCGGTGATGCGCGGCATGATGAAGGCGCGCAAGGGCCGCATCATCAACATCGCCTCGGTGATCGGCGTGACCGGCAATGCCGGCCAGGCCAATTACGCCGCGGCCAAGGCCGGCATCATCGCCTTCAGCAAGTCGCTGGCCAAGGAGATCGGCAGCCGCGGCATCACCGTCAACGTGGTGGCGCCTGGCTTCATCCAGACCGACATGACCCGCGACCTGCCCGAGGCCTCACGCCAGGCCCTGGAAGGGCAGATCGCCCTGGGCCGGCTGGGCGAGCCGGAGGACATCGCCCGGGCGGTGGCCTTCCTGGCCGGGCCGGCGGCCTCCTACATCACCGGCGAGACCCTGCACGTCAATGGTGGCATGTACATGCCCTAAACCCTTGCGGGACGGGGATTTGCGCTAGAATCCCCGCCCCAGGCACAGGCCGTGGCGAGACCGGCGCCCGCGGCGGCCGACTTTGATTACAATGCGCCCGCACCATATCCCCTCCGGGAGGAGACCATTCAAATGAGCAGCATCGAAGAACGCGTCAAGAAAATCGTCGTCGAGCAGTTGGGCGTGAAGGAAGAGGAAGTCACCGCCAACGCTTCCTTCGTGGACGACCTCGGCGCCGACTCCCTGGACACCGTCGAGCTGGTCATGGCCCTCGAGGAGGAGTTCGAGTGCGAGATCCCGGACGAGGAAGCCGAGAAGATCACCTCCGTCCAGCAGGCCATCGACTACATCAAGGCCCACGTCAAGGCCTGAGCGCCTGACGGTCACAACGCCGGGGCCGCGCTTGCGCGGCCCTGCGCGTTTGCGGCGCCGGCACGATACGCCGGCGCACGCGCGGCCCGCGCCGCGCGCCTGAACAACCGCGGAGTTCCGACATGAGCCATCGTCGCGTCGTCGTCACCGGTATGGGCATCGTCTCGCCCATCGGCAACACCCTGGCCGCCGCCTGGGACAGCATCAAGGCCGGCCGCAGCGGCATCGGCCCGATCACCCACTTCGATCCCTCGGCCTATGCCACCCGCATCGCCGGCGAAGTGCGCGATTTCGACGCGAAGTCCTTCCTGCCGCCGAAGGACGTCAAGAAGATGGACACCTTCATCCACTATGGCCTGGCTGCCTGCTTCCAGGCCATGGAGGACGCCGGCCTGGAGGTGACCGAGGAGAACGCCGAGCGCATCGGCGCCCTGGTCGGCTCCGGCATCGGCGGCGTGCGCGGCATCGAGGAGACCGCCATCGCCCTGCACGAGGGCGGTCCGCGCAAGGTCTCGCCCTTCTACGTGCCCAGCACCATCATCAATATGCTGCCGGGCCAGCTGAGCATCCTGAAGGGCATCAAGGGCCCGAACTTCTCGGCGGTCTCGGCCTGCGCCACCTCCAACCATTCGATCGGCATGGCCATGCGCATGATCCAGTACGGCGATGCCGACGTGATGATCGCCGGCGGCGCCGAGCACGGCTGCACCCCGACCTCGGTCGGCGGCTTCTGCTCGATGAAGGCCATGTCCACCCGCAACGACGAGCCGACCCGCGCCTCCCGCCCGTGGGACAAGGACCGCGACGGTTTCGTGCTCGGCGACGGCGCCGGCATCCTGGTGCTGGAGGAATACGAGCACGCAAAGAAGCGCGGCGCCCGCATCTACTGCGAGCTGGCCGGCTTCGGCGCCAGCTCCGACGCCTTCCACATGACCGCCCCCAGCGAGAACGGCGAGGGCCCGGCCCGCTGCATGGCCTCGGCGCTCAAGGACGCCGGCGTGAACCCGGAGCAGGTCGGCTACCTCAACGCGCACGGCACCTCCACGCCGCTGGGCGACCTGGCCGAGACCCTGGCGGTGAAGCGCGCCTTCGGCGACCACGCTTACAGGACGATGGTCAGCTCGACCAAGTCCATGACCGGCCACCTGCTGGGTGCCGCCGGCGGTGTCGAGGCCATCTTCACGGTGATGGCGCTGCATACCGGCATCATCCCGCCGACCATCAACCTGGACGAGCCGGGCGAGGGCTGCGACCTCGACTACGTGCCCAATACCGCCCGCGAGGCGAAGATCGACGTGGCCATGTCCAACGGCTTCGGCTTCGGCGGCACCAACGGCACCCTGGTGTTCCGCCGGATCTGATATCCGGCGGAGCGGCCGTTGCGATGCCCGTCCGCGACCTGCCCGCCGGCACCGACCTGCTGCGCCTGCAGTCGGCCGATCCGGCCGGCTTCCCGCTGCTGCTGGAAAGCGTCGCCGGCGGCAACGCGCTCTCGCGCTGGGACCTGCTGCTGGCCAGCGACGGCAGCGGCCTGCGCCTGGACCGGCTGGACGGACCCGTGCGGCGCCTGCAGGGCGGGGAGGCCGGCGGGGACTTCCTGGCCGCCCTCGACGCCGATTTCCTCGCCGGGCCGGCCCCCGCGCCCGAATCCGGACCCGTGCCCGGCCTGCCGTTCCGCGGCGGCTGGGCCCTGTTCCTGGCCTACGAGCTGGCGGGGCAGGTCGAATCCAGCCTGCAGCTCCCGGCCGCTCCCGGCCCGCTGCCGGTGGCCCTGGCCCTGCGTTGCCCGGCCGCGGTCCTGCGCGACCGCCGCGACGGCCGTTGCCTGGTCGTGGCCGAGCCGGGCGCCGAGGCGCTGCTGGAGCGCATCGCCGCGCTGGCGGCCGGTCCACTGCCGGACATCGCCGCTTCCGCGCCGGCGCCGGACCGGCTGGATGAGGACCCGCCGGAACGCTTCCTGGCCGGCGTCGGCCGCATCCACGACTACCTGCGCGCCGGCGACGTCTTCCAGGTGAACCTCTCGCGCGCCTGGCGCGCGCATTTCGACGAGGCACCGGATCCGGCCGGCCTCTACGCCAGCCTGCGCCGCGCCAATCCCGCGCCCTTCGCCGGCCTGCTGCGGGTGGGCGGCGCGGCCCTGCTCAGCAGTTCGCCGGAACGGCTGGTATCGGTACGCGGCCGCCGTGCCGATACCCGCCCGATCGCCGGCACCCGCCCGCGTTTCCCCGGTGATGACGAAGCCGAGCGCATCCGCGAGCTGGTCGGCCATCCCAAGGAGCGGGCCGAGCATGTGATGCTGATCGACCTGGAGCGCAACGACCTGGGCCGGGTCTGCCGGCCGGGCAGCGTGCGCGTGGACGAGCTGATGGTGGTGGAGACCTACGAACACGTGCACCACATCGTCTCCAACGTCAGCGGCGAACTGCGCGAGGGCGTGACGCCGGGGCAGGTGATCCGGGCGGTCTTTCCCGGCGGCACCATCACCGGCGCGCCCAAGGTGCGCTGCATGGAAATCATCGCCGAGCTGGAAGGCGAGGGCCGCGGCCCCTACACCGGCGCCTTCGGCTACCTCGACCGCAGCGGCGACCTCGACCTCAACATCCTGATCCGCAGCGCCTGGCTGCACGGGCGCGAGCTGCAGCTGCGCACCGGCGCCGGCATCGTCGTCGACAGCATCGCCGAGCGCGAGCTGGACGAGACCCGGGCCAAGGCCCGCGGCTGGCTGCGTGCGCTGGGGCTGCCCGGATGAGCGCGCTGGCCCTGCAATGTTTCGCCGGTGGCGAGCCGGTGGCGGCGATTTCGCCGCTGGACCGCGGCCTGGCCTACGGCGACGGCCTGTTCGAAACCCTGCGCCTGCACGAGGGCCAGCCGGTGTGGTGGCAGGAACACATGCAGCGGCTGGCGCGCGGCTGCGAGGCGCTGGGCCTGGCCATGCCCGACGCCGCCTGGCTGCGCGCGCGCGTCGACGAACTGCGGGCGAAGGCGCCCGGGGCCGGTGTCCTGAAACTCGTGCTGAGCCGTGGCGAAGGCGGGCGCGGTTACGCGCCGCCGCCCCGGCCGAGGCCGACGCTGATCCTCTCCCTGCACGACCTGCCGCCGCCGGCACCGGCCGAAGGCCTGAGCCTGCGCTGGTGCGATACCCGCCTGGCAGCGCAGCCGGCCATGGCCGGCCTCAAGCACCTCAACCGGCTGGAACAGGTGCTGGCGCGGCGCGAATGGCAGGACGCGGACATCCACGAAGGCCTGATGCTGGACGGCGAGGGTCGCGTGGTCTGCGCCACTGCCGCCAATCTCTTCGCCCTGGTGGATGGCCATTGGCTGACGCCGCCGGTGGACCGCTGCGGCGTGGCCGGCATCTGCCGGCGCTGGCTGCTGGCCGAGGGCCTGGCGCGCGAGGCCGCGCTGGAGCGGGCCGACGTCGAGGGCGCGCAGGCGCTTTTCCTCTGCAATGCCGTGCGGGGTATCCTGCCGGTCCGCCGGCTGGGCGGGCGGGAGTGGCCGGCGCATCCGGACCTGCACGCCCTGCGCCAGCGGCTGGGCCGGGCCGTCCCGGCCTTTGCCCCCTGAACCGAACGGAGCCCGGGTTTGCCGAAGAAGTCCTCGCACAAGCTGCTCAAGGCGGTGTTCGCGCTCGGCCTGCTGGCGGTGGTCACCGTCGGCGGCTGGCTGTGGCAGCGTTACCAGGGATTCGCCGACACGCCGATCGCGCTGGCCGGCGAGGAACGCATTCTCTCGGTGGAGCGCGGCGACGGCTTCCAGGACATCCTCGACAAGCTGCGCGAGCTGGGCATCAACGAGGGCCATGACCTGGAATGGAAGGCGCTGGCGCACGAGATGCAGGTCGTGGCCCGCCTGCAGGTTGGCGAGTACGCCATCGGCCACGGCATCACCCCGCGCGAGCTGCTGCGCAAGCTGGAGAGCGGCCGCGTCATCCAGTACCGCTTCACCATCGTCGAGGGCTGGAACTGGCGCGAGCTGCGCGCCGCCCTGTCCCGCAACGAAGTGCTGGAACAGCGGCTTCCGGACATGAGCGATGCCGAGCTGATGGCGGCGCTCGGCCGGCCCGGCCAGCATCCCGAGGGCCGCTTCCTGCCCGAGACCTACCACTTCGCCCGCGGCATGAGCGACGTCGACCTGCTGCGCCGGGCCATGCTGGCCATGGACAAGGCGCTGGAGGAGGCCTGGCAGGCGCGCGATCCCGGCCTGCCGGTGGAAACTCCCGAGCAACTGCTGACCCTGGCCTCGATCGTCGAGAAGGAAACCGGCAAGGCCGAGGAGCGGCCGCAGATCGCCGGCGTCTTCGCCCGCCGCCTGAAGCTGGGCATGAAGCTGCAGACCGACCCGACGGTGATCTACGGTCTCGGCAGCGCCTACGACGGCAATATCCGCCGCCGCGACCTCGAGACCGACACGCCCTACAACACCTACACCCGCACCGGCCTGCCGCCGACGCCGATCGCCATGCCCGGCCGGCACGCGCTGATGGCCGCCGCCAGGCCCGCCGAGGGCGACGCGCTGTATTTCGTCTCGCGCAACGACGGCAGCCATGTCTTCTCCGCCACCCTGCGCGAGCACAATCGTGCGGTGGACTGTTACCAGCGCAGGCGCTGCCGATGAACGCGCGAGGCCTCTTCATTTCCATCGAGGGCGGCGAGGGCGCCGGCAAGTCCACCGTGATCTCCGCCCTGCGCGAGGCCCTGCAGGCCGAGGGCAGGGAAGTGGTGCTGACCCGCGAACCGGGCGGCACGCCCGAGGGCGAGGCCATCCGCGAGCTGCTGCTGGATCCCGGCAACGACCTCAGCCCGGAAACCGAGCTGCTGCTGATGTTCGCCTCGCGCGCGCAGCTGGTGCGCAAGCTGATCCGGCCGGCACTGGAGCGTGGTGCGGTGGTGATCACCGACCGCTTCACCGACGCCAGCTATGCCTACCAGGGTGGTGGCCGCGGCATGGACATGGGCCGCATCGCCGAACTGGAACGCTGGGCCGCCGGCATCCGCCCGGACCTGACCCTGCTGCTGGACGTGGGCGTGTCGCAGGGCCTGTCGCGCGCCCGCGCCCGCGGCGGCGAGCTGGACCGGATCGAACGCGAGCGCGAGGACTTCTTCGAACGCGTGCGCAGCGCCTACCTGGCCCGGGCCGCTGCCGAACCGGAGCGCTTCCGGGTGGTGGACGCCAGCCGGCCCGCTGACGAAGTACGTGCCGCCGTGCTGGACGCGCTGGCGCGGTGGCGGCGGCGATGAACAGCGACCGCTTCGCGCCCTGGCAGCGACGCGCCCTGCAGACGGCGCTGTCGGCCCTGGCCGAGGGCCGGCTGGGCCACGCCCTGCTGCTGGCCGGGCCGGAGCAGATGGGCAAGCGCGAGGTGGCCACAGCCCTGGCCGCGCGCCTGCTCTGCACGCAAGCCGGCGCGGAGGGCCTGGCCTGCGGCCAGTGCCGCAGTTGCACGCTGTTGGCTGCCGGAACCCATCCCGACCTGAAGCCGGTTGGCCTGGCGGTCAACGAGAACACCGGCAAGCAGCGCAGCGAGATCGTCGTCGAGCAGATGCGCGAGCTGGCCGAGTGGTTCACGCTGACGCCGCAGCTGGGCGGGGCCCAGGTGGCGGTGATCGCCCCCGCCGACGCCCTCAACGCCGCCGCCGCCAACGCCCTGCTCAAGACCCTGGAGGAACCGGCCCAGGGCCGCTACCTGCTGCTGGTGGCCGATCATCCCGGCCGGCTGGTCGCCACCATCCGCAGCCGCTGCCACCGGCTGGAATTCCGCCTGCCGGCGCTGGAGGAGGCCAGGGCCTGGCTGGCGGCCCGCGGCCATGCCGAGCCGGCCCTGACGCAGGCCCTGGAGGCCGCACGCGGCCATCCCGGCCTGGCCGCCGACTGGCTGGACCGGGGCGGCCTGGCCCTGCGCGAGGCCGTGCGCCGCGATCTGGAGTCCCTGGCCAGCGGCCGCGGCCAGCCGCTGGAGCTGGCCCAGGCGTGGCTGGCCGACGAGCAGGCGGCACTGCGCCTGCGCTTCGCCGCCGAGCTGGTGCTGGAAGGCGCTGCCGCCGGGCTGGGCGCGCGCGCGGCCGGCGGCTTGACCGTTCCGGCCGATTTCCAGAAAGTCGGTGCCTGGTACGACGGCATCAACCGCCTGCGCGAGCAACTGCAGGTGCCGGGCCTGCGCCACGACCTGGTCCTGGCCGGTCAGTTGCTCGAATGGCGTAGCCTAATGGGCAAGGAAAGCAGGAGAGCGTGAGCATGATCGGAGGAGGCGCGGGCGCAGGCGCGAGGCAGGGCATCCTGTCCCTGGCCATCAAGGACAAGGCGGCGCTCTACAACGCCTACATGCCCTTCGTGAAGGGCGGCGGCATCTTCGTGCCGACGACCAAGCGCTACTCCATCGGCGACGAGGTCTTCATCCTGCTGACCCTGATGGAGGAGAAGGATCGTCTGCCGGTGGCCGGCAAGGTGGTCTGGATCACCCCCGCCGGTTCCCAGGGCAACCGCACTGCCGGCATCGGCGTACAGTTCGCCGACACGGCCGAGGCCGAGGCCGTGAAGGGCAAGATCGAAACCCTGCTGGCCGGCACCCTCGAGGCCGACAAGCCCACCCAGACGATGTGAGCGCGGCGGCGCCTGCCGGCGCCGCCTATTCCGGCGCCGACTGATACTTGGCCTTCATGAAGTTGTGGTAGACCCAGCCATAGCGCTGGTACCAGTCTTCCTCGCCATAGTGTTCGGCCTCGCAGCGGCCCAGTTCCTGCAGTGCGCCTTCCAGGTTGCGCAGGTAGATGGCCGCCTTCTCGGTGTAGGTCTTCTTCAGCTTCTCCACCGCTTCCTGGATCTGCGGCTTGCCTTCCAGCTGCCAGGCCAGGCCGGTGATGGCGTGGATGCCCGAGGAGCTGTCGCCGAAGGCCATGGCCGAGTTGGCCATGCGCACGTTGGCGGCGGTGATGCAGCGGGCGCGCTCGATGTAGAAGCGGTTGAAGTTGATCTTGGCCACCGCGTCCTCGTAGCAGCGCAGGCAGTCCTCGCCTTCGGCGCAGCGCGAGGGCACGGTCGGGCCGGAGGAATCGGTGTAGGCGGAGCCGCAGGCGGCTTCCTCGGCGTCCAGCGATTCCAGGTTGCGCAGGAAGGCGTCGGCATCGCGGGTGACACCGATGGCCTTGCTGTCCGAGATCACGTCGATCAGGTCGAGGGCGCGGTCCAGGTCCATGCCGTCGCTGAAGGAGGTCCAGTCGCCGCCGGTGGGGCCGTCGCTGGCCATCGCCGGTGCCCAGGCCAGGGGCAGGCAGAGCATCAGGATGCGGAATGCGTGCTTGCTCATGACGACTTCCTCCGGAACACCAGCACCGCCAGCAGGGCCAGGATGCCGGCCAGCACCACGGCGATCACCCACAGCACCAGCGAACCACCGCCGCCGCCGCCGGCTTCCTTGAACTCGCTGGCCTTGACCACCACGGGCGCGAAGTCCGGCTTGGTCTCGTCGCCCACCCAGACCAGCAGGCGGTATTCGGTGCCCGGCTCGGGCGCGGTCACGCTGAGCTGGAACTCGCCCTCGGTGCGGAAGGCATAGCGCAGGATGTCGCCGTCGGTCCTGCCCTGGCGCAGCGGCCGGTTCCAGGCGTACTTGGTGATGTCCAGGCGGACTTCCTCGCCGCGCTTCACCGGCCGCAGGGCCACCGCCACCGGCTGCATGTAGCTGATGCCCTCGAGCATGAAGCGGTGCGGCGTTGCCCCGGCGCGGCCCTTGACCACCACGGCCTTGCCCTGGTCGATGCCGGCCATGGTCTTGGGTTCGAGGCGGATGACGGTGGGCTGCCGGTCCTGCGCGGCGGTGACCGCGCTGATCAGCAGCAGGAGCATGGCCAGCGGCCAATGCCGGCGGAGGACGCTGCGCATGTGCGGACTCCCCAGGGGGCGGTGGCCGAAGTCTGGCCCGGCCCGGAGCCCGGGGCAAGGCTTCAGGCGAACAGCATCCGGATGACCAGCAGGCCGCCCAGGGCGGCCACTACCGCCAGCAGCAGCATGCGGATCCTGGCGATGCGCCGGGCAGGGTCCGGCGGCGCCTTTTCGGCGAAGCGCAGGTTCTCCGGCAGGTAGGAGGGCTCGCGTTCGCGGCTGGATTCGAGCAGGCCGGCCTCGTGCAGGATCTCGCGCGCCCGCTTGTAGTCGTCCGGGCGGATCACCCAGACCGCCGGCTGCTGGCTGGGATCATGCTTGCGGTCGCTGTAGCTGAAGGAACGGCGGCTGCTGCCCTTCCAGCTGCGGCCCTGGGTGATCTTGGTCTCGATGCCGGCCTCGGCGAGCAACTGCTGCACGCCCTCGACGTTCTCCAGCCGGTGGGAAGTGAAGATCTGACGCATCAGCGGCCCTCCTTGCGCTCGGGCAGCACGCGGATCAGGCCCTCCTGGGCGGTGGAGGCGACCAGCTGGCCGTCGCGCCGGTAGATCATGCCCCGGGCCAGGCCACGCGCGCCCTGGGCGCTGGGGCTGTCGATGGAATACAGCAGCCAGTCGTCGGCGCGGAAGGGCCGGTGGAACCACATGGCATGGTCCAGCGAGGCCATCTGCACGTTCGGCTGGTAGTAGCTGATGCCGTGCGGGAAGGTGGCGGTGCCGAGCAGGTGGAAGTCGGAGGCATAGGCCAGCAGGGCCTGGTGCAGCACCGGCGAATCGCCCACCGGCGCGCCCAGCCGGAACCAGACCTGCTGGAAGGGCGGGCGCTTGGGCGGACGCAGCTCGTCGCGCGGATAGACCGGGCGGATCTCGAAGGGACCGACCCGGTTCAGCCAGCGCTGCGCCTTGGGCGGCAGTTGCGCCAGCTGCTCGGGCGTGGGCGCCGGCACCGGCTCGATGTCCTCCGGCGGCGGCACCGTCGGCATCGGCACCTGGTGTTCGTTGCCCGGCTCGTCCTCCTGGAAGGAGGCGGCCAGCACGAAGATCGGCTTGCCGTGCTGGATGGCGGTGACCCGGCGCACCGAGAAGCTGTTGCCGTCGCGGGTGCGGTCGACGTCGTAGACGATCGGCGCCTCGACGTCGCCGGCGCGCAGGAAGTAGGCGTGCAGGGAATGCACGTGCCGGTCCTGTTCCAGGGTCTGCTGGCAGGCCGACAGGGCCTGGCCCAGCACCTGGCCGCCAAAGACGTACTTGGTGCCGATGTCGCGGCTCTGGCCACGGAACAGGTTGTCTTCCAGGCGCTCCAGGCGCAGCAGTTCGACCAGTTCGGCGACGAGGGAGGCGTTCATGGCGGTTCCGGTGGGGAAGGCCGCGGATTATACCGGCCCGGCCGGCCCGCTCAGGGCCGGATGCGTTCCAGCGGCACGTCCTGCAGCAGGCGCGACCAGGGGAAGCGCGGGCCCGGGTCCAGCTTGCGCCGGACCCGGCGTTCCGGGTCGTCGCTGGCCGGGACCTCCTCGCGGTCCAGGTCCTCGTGGCCGGCGACGAACTCCAGGCTGGGGATCTCCTGCCGCAGCCGCCGCAGCAGGGCGGTCAGGGAGGCGATCTGGGCGTCGGTATAGGGCTCGACCATGGACTGGTGGCGGGAGTCCAGCCAGTCCGGGTAGCGGCCGCGGTTGACCAGCTCGATGCCGATCGAGCGCGGGTTGTAGCCGCGGGTGTGGTGGGCGGTGCGATCGGGGCGCACGAAGACGTGCACGCTGCCGTCGCGATCGATGTAGTAGTGGCCGCTGTTGCCGGTGCCGTCGTCGTAGTGCACGCGCTCACCGTACTCGCGGGCGGTGGCGAGGTCGGGCAGCTCGGTACAGTGGATCACCACCAGGTCCACGCGCGTCAGCGGACGCGCTTCCAGCCGCTGCTCGTAAGGCAGCGGCCATTCGTGCAGGGGCAGCTCGGGCGGCAGGTCGGGGCTCATGGCCGCATGCTAGCATTGCGCCGCTTCCGCGCGCCGTCGCTCCGTGCCGGCCGCGCCCCACGCACGAGGATGCCGCATGGCCGGCCACGTCATCATTTCCCACGGCCTGGAATCCGGTCCCGGCGCCAGCAAGGCCACGGCCCTGGCCGAGGTGGCGGAGTCGCTGGGCTGGAGCCACGAGCGCCCCGACTACCGCGACCTCGATGCCGTCGGCGAGTTCGGCGATGTCGAAGGCCGTATCCGTCGCCTGGTCGAACAGGCGCGGCGGGCGCCGCGACAGCCGCTGGTGCTGGCCGGGTCCAGCATGGGTGCCTACATCTCCGGTTTCGCCTCGCTGCAGGTGCAGGTGGCTGGCCTGTTCCTGATGGCGCCGCCGGTGGCCTCGCACGATCCGAACCGGTCGCCGCCGCCGCTGCCGGCTGCCGGGGTGCCCGTGCGGGTCGTGCACGGCTGGGACGACGAGCTGATTCCGGCGATGGCGGTGGCACGCTGGGCCGAAGAGCGCCGCGCGCACCTGGTGATGGTGCCCGACAGCCATCGCCTGGCCGGGCACGTGGACCTCTGCGCCGAGGAGTTCGGCCGCTTCCTGCGTTCCCTGCCGGCGTGAAGTTCTTCGTCGCCTGCGCCCGCGGCCTGGAATACCTGCTCGCCGACGAGCTGGCCGCCCTGGGCGCGTCCCGCGCCACCGCCGCCATCGCCGGCGTGAACGTCGAGGGCGATCAGGCGGTGGCCCTGCGCGCGGTGATGCATTCGCGCCTGGCCAGCCGGGTGCTCTGGCCGCTGGCCGAGTTCGACTGTCCGGATGAGCAGGCGCTGTACCAGGCCGTGCATGCGCTGGACTGGTCGCGCCACCTCGATCCCGACGGCAGCCTGGCGGTGGACGCGCACGTCAGCGGTCCGCAGCTCACGCATGGCCGCTATGCCGCGCAGAAGGTGAAGGATGCGGTGGTGGACCGCCTGCGCGCCGAACACGGTCGGCGTCCTTCCGTCGACACGGAGTCGCCCGACCTGCGCCTGGACCTGGTGCTGCGCAAGGGCCGGGCGGTGCTTTCGGTCGACCTGGGCGGTGGCTCCCTGCACCGGCGCGGCTGGCGCCTGGAGCGGGGCGAGGCGCCGCTGAAGGAAACCCTGGCCGCCGCCATGCTCCTGCGAGGCGACTGGCCGCGTTGTTACGCCGAGGGCGGCGCCCTGCTGGATCCGATGTGCGGCAGCGGCACCCTGCTGATCGAAGGTGCACTGATGGCGGCCGGGGTCGCCCCGGGCCTGCAGCGCTACGGGCAACGGCCGCCCGGCCGCTGGCTGGGTTTCGACGCCGATGCCTGGGCCGGCATCCGTGCCGAGGCGCAACATCGCGCCGAGGCCGGGCTGGCGGCGCTGCGTCCGGTCTTCTCCGGTTCCGATCTGGACGGCGAGGCGGTGGCGGCGGCCCGTGCCAACGCCGCGCGCGCCGGCGTGGCCCAGGCCATCCGCTTCGAACGCCGCGATGTGCGCGCGCTGCAGGCGCCGGATGCCGCCTCGGGCCTGGTGGTCAGCAATCCGCCCTACGACATCCGCCTGGCCGCCGATCCGGTGCTGTACCGCGAACTCGGCGAGGCGCTGCGCCGGGTGGTGCCGGACTGGTCAGCGGTACTGCTGTGCGGTGACGAAGAACTGGCCCGCGCCACCGGCCTGCGCGCACGCAAGACCTATGCGCTGCGCAATGGCGCCCTCGACTGCACCCTGCTGGTGGTGGACAGGATCCGGCCGCCGGAACGCGAGCCGCGGCCGCCGCGGCCGCTGAGCGAAGGCGCGCTGATGGTTGCCAACCGGCTGCGCAAGAACCTGCGCAACTCCCGCCGCTGGCGCGAGCGCGAGGGCATCACCTGCTTCCGCGCCTACGACGCCGACCTGCCCGAGTACGCCGCCGCCGTCGACGTGTACGCCGAGGAGGGTGGCCAGGGCCGGACCTTCCTGCACGTGCAGGAATACGCCGCGCCGGCGACCGTGCCCGAGGCCGATGCCCGCCGCCGCCTCGGCGAACTGCTGGACGCGGTGCGCGAGGTGTTCGCACTGCCGCCGGCGCAGGTGGCGGTGAAGCGGCGCCAGCGCGGCAAGGGCGGCAGCAAGTACGGGCGCATGGATCAGCGCGGCGAGTTCTTCGTGGTGCGCGAGGGCGGCGCGCGGCTGTGGGTGAACCTGTTCGACTACCTGGACACGGGCCTGTTCCTGGACCATCGGCCGGTACGCCTGCGCATCGCCGGCGAAGCGGCGGGAAAGCGCTTCCTCAACCTGTTCTGCTACACCGGCGCCGCCAGCGTGCAGGCCGCCGTCGGCGGCGCCGCCTCGACCACCAGTGTCGACCTGTCGGCCACCTATCTGGACTGGGCGGCCCGCAACCTGGCACTGAACGGTGTCGCCGGCCCGAAGCACCGGCTGGTGCAGGCCGACGCCGTGGCCTGGCTGGAGGCCGACCGCGGCCAGTACGACCTGGTGTTCTGCGATCCGCCGACCTTCTCGAACTCGGCCCGGGCCGAGGACTTCGACACCCAGCGCGACCACGTGCGCCTGCTGCGCGCAGCGGTGGCCAGGCTGGCGCCGGGCGGACTGCTGCTGTTCTCGAACAACTACCGGCGCTTCCGCCTGGACGAGGCGGCGCTGGCGGAGTTCGCCCAGGTCCGCGAGATCAGCCCCGACACCATCGGTCCGGACTTCGCCCGCAACCCGCGCATCCACCGTTGCTGGGAGTTGCGGCGGCGCTGATTCAGTCGCCGTCGCCGGTGTCGACGCGCTTGCCGTCCCTGCCGGCGGTGGCCTGCCTCCAGGCCTCCTCGTCCAGCAGTTCGATGCCGTCGATCCGGCAGTTTCGGCCGCGCACCAGGACCTGTTCGCCGACGTGGCCGCAGATGCGATCGCCGATGCCCGAGCCCTTGAAGGCGATGACCGGCGCCAAGGCAAGTTCGGTGCAGATGTCGCCGACCTGGATGCGGTACTTGCGGCGGCCGGCATCCACCAGCAGGGAATCGCTGTCCAGGTAGTGCCAGCTCCTGGCCAGGTCGGGGTCCAGGCAGGCGGTGCCCTGCAACATGGCGCGGCCGGGGCCGGAGGCCGGCTTTCCGTCGCCGGCACAGGCAGCCAGCAGGGGCAGGGCGATCAGCAGCAGGGGCAGGGCGGGATGACGCATATGGCTCCTTCCTTGCGGCGGGTGGCCAGTTTTACCGCGGCAACGGACCGTGCCGATTAACCCGTGCGAAACGCCGGCCCGGGCAGTATGCTCCGGCCATGAGTCGCCCCGGAAACTCCGCCCTCTCCAGCACCTGGACCTTCTTCCGCCAGTGGCTGAAGAACCCGCTCACCGTCGCGGCGATCTCGCCGTCCAGCCGGCAGCTGGCGCGGCAGATGACCGCCGAGCTGCCGCATTCGGCCAAGCGGGTGATCGAACTGGGCGGCGGCACCGGTGTGTTCACCCGCGCCCTGCTGGAACACGGCATCGCCCCGGCCGACCTGCTGGTGCTGGAGCTGAACGAGGAACTGCACCAGCACCTGGTCCGGGCCTTCCCGCAGGTGCAGGTGGCCTGCGCGGACGCGCGCGACCTGGTGCGGGTGGCCGGCGACCGCGGCTTCGGCCCCGAGGCGCCAGCCGACGCCATCGTTTCCGGCCTCGGCCTGCTGTCCATGCCGCGCCAGGACCAGCAGGCCATCCTCTCGGCCGCCTTCCAGTGCCTGGCGCCCGAGGGCCGCTTCATCCAGTTCACCTACGGGCCGGCCAATCCGGTGGCCAGGGAGGTGCTGGAGGCGCTGGACCTGAGCTCGCGTCGCGCCAGCTTCACCTGGTGGAACGTGCCGCCGGCCACCGTCTACGTCTACGCCCGCCGCTACTCGAAGGCGATCCGGCCGCGCTCGATGCGCTGAGCCCCGGGCTTCGCCGCACCATACCCGGAAACAGCGATGCCGCCCGGAGGCGGCATCGCTTTCACGCATGCGGCAGACGCTTACTGGCCGGTCTTGATCACCGTCCAGGCGCGCACGCGCTCGCGGGTGACCTCGGGCGGCAGGGTCGCCGGGTCGACCAGCTTGGCCATCACCTCCTCGGGCGGATACACCGAGGGATCCTCGGCGATCTCCGGGTCCAGCAACGGCTTTGCGGCGGCGTTCGGGCTGGCGTAGGCGACGTAGTTGGTGATCGTGGCCGCCACGTCCGGGCGCAGCAGGTAGTCGATGAAGGCATGCGCCTCATCCGGGTGCGGCGCGTCCCGGGGGATGGCGATCAGGTCGAACCAGCGCACCGCGCCTTCCTTCGGGATCACGTAGATGATCTCGTAGCCGGTCCCGGCCTCCTCGGAACGGGCCGCCGCCTGGGCGATGTCGCCGGAATAGCCCATGGTCAGGCAGAGGTCGCCATTGGCCAGGTCGTCCATGTAGCGGGCGGAGTTGAAGTAGCGCAGGTGCGGCTTGATCGCCTTGTAGACCTCGGTGACCACTTCGGTCTCGTTGCTGTCGTGGCCGTTCGGGTCCATGCCCTTCCAGATCAGGGCGGCGGCGAAGGCTTCCTGCTCGTCGTCCAGCACGGCCACGCCGCAGCCCTGCAGCTTGCTGACGATGGCCGGGTCGAACAGCAGCGACCAGGAATCCAGCGGCACGTCCTCACCCAGGGCCTCGCGCACCATGCCCACGTTGATGCCCAGGCCGGTGGTGCCCCACATGTAGGGCACGGTGTGGGCATTGCCCGGGTCCACGTCCTCCAGGCCGGCCATCAGCCGCGGCTCGAGGTTGCCCAGGTTGCCGAGCTTGTCCTTGTCCAGCGGCAGGTAGACACCGGCCTGGATATGGCGCTGGGCGAAGGGGCGGGCCGAGGGGAAGATCACGTCGTAGCCGGAGGCGCCGGCCAGCAGCTTGGCCTCCAGCATCTCGTTGCTGTCGTAGACGTCGTAGACGACCTTGATGCCGGTCTCCTGCTCGAACTCGCCCAGGACTTCCTCGGCGATGTAGTCCGACCAGTTGTAGACGTAGACGACGCGGTCGCCGGCGGCGGCCTTGTCGCCGGCGTCGGCGCTGGCGGAGGGATCGGGACTGCCCGACTGGCCACAGGCGGCCAGCAGCAGGGCGGAGGCGAGAATGCTCAGTCGCGCGGTCATGGCGTCATCTCCACGGGCGGGGATGCCATGGTCGGCAGCGCGGCGGGAGCTGTCAAACCCCGGGGGAATGGGCGGCTCAGTGCGCCGGTGGCCACTCGCTGGCCAGCAGGCCCATGATCACGCTGTCCTGCAGCTCGCCGGCGACCCGCCAGCGCTGCCGAAGGTAGCCCTCGCGGCGGAAGCCCAGCGCCTCCAGCGTGCGCAGCGAGCCCTGATTGCGCGGATCCACGTCGGCCTCCAGCCGGCGCAGGCCGAGCGCGCCGAAGGCGTGCTCGATCAGCACCGTCAGCGCCTCCCGGGCATAGCGGCGGCCCCAGTGTGCCCGCGCCAGGGCGAATCCGATCTCCGCGCGGCCCTGGCCGTGGTCGATGCCGTACAGGGTGGCGGTGCCGATGACCTGGTCGGTGGCGCGCAGGGCGATGCCCCACTGGAACAGGTCGCCCTGCTCGAAGCCGCGGTGGATGGATTCCAGGTAGATCTCGGCCTCGTCCTGGTGCGGCCAGGCGGCATGGCTCCAGAAGCGCATGACCTCCGGATCGGAGAACACCGCGTAGAGATCGGCCAGGTCCGCCGCCTCCATCCAGCGCAGGCACAGCCGCGGCGCCACCAGGGTCGGCAGGCGCGGCGCCGCGTCCGCTGCCGGCTTCGGCGACGGGACTTCCTTGAGGCGGCGGTTGCTGGGCATCAGACCGAGGGCCATCGTCGGGGGGAATGGATGGGGTTGGCTACTGGCGGATACGTAATTTCCGCGGGCGACCGGCCGGCGGCCGGACCGGCACGCAACCCTGCGTTGCGGGTCCCGGGCTGTGGAACGGGCGATTGGGCCCTACATTGGGCGTCAGGCGGGGCGTTGAGCCCCAACATGTCGAGGAGAAGGCCATGACCGCACGGATTCGCCAGGTACGCAACGTGCTGCGCGGCATGCCCACGTCCGATGGCGCCGGCGTCCGGCTCACCCGGGTCATAGGCACGCCGCAGCTGCCGCAGCTGGATCCCTTCCTGCTGCTGGACGAGTTCGGCACCGACCGTCCCGAGGACTACATCGCCGGCTTTCCGGCGCATCCGCATCGCGGCTTCGAAACCGTGACCTACATGCTCGACGGCCGCATGCGCCATCGCGACAACCACGGCAACGAGGGCGTGCTGGTGCCGGGCGCCGTGCAGTGGATGACCGCCGGCCGCGGCATCGTGCATTCGGAAATGCCCGAGCAGGAGGAAGGCCGCATGCGCGGTTTCCAGCTCTGGGTGAACCTGCCGGCCAAGGACAAGATGACCGCGCCGCGCTACCAGGAGCTCGGACCCGAACACTTCCCGGAGCAGGAGGTGGGCGAGGGCGTGCGGGTGAAGGTCATCGCCGGCCAGGTGGGCGGGGTCACCGGCCCGATCTCGCAGCCGGCCACCGATCCGACCTACCTGGATGTCCGCCTCGGTGCCGGCGCCGCCTTCACGCACACGTTGCCGGAGGGCCACAACGCCTTCCTGTACGTGTACGAGGGCTCGGCGCGGGTCGGCGATGGGCCGGAGGCCGCCACCATCGGCACCCGCGAGATGGCGGTGCTGGGCCAGGGCGGGCAGGTGCGCGTCGAAGGCCGCGAGGCCGATACCCGCCTGATCCTGGTCGCGGGCCGGCCGCTCAACGAGCCGGTGGCGCGCTATGGTCCCTTCGTCATGAACACCCAGGCCGAACTGCGCCAGGCATTCGAGGATTACCAGGCCGGGCGCTTCTGAGCCCGGCCATCACAAGGAGCATGTCATGAGCCGCACCGCCACCGTCCGTTACGGGGCAAGCTATCCGCCTTACGCCACCCAGCTCATCGTCGGCCGCCACCACACGGTGGCCGACGAGCCGGTGGACCTCGGCGGCGCCGATACCGGCCCCTCGCCGGACGAGCTGGTGCTGCAGGCCCTGGGCGCGTGCACGGCCATCACCCTGCGCATGTACGCCGAGCGCAAGCAGTGGCCGCTGGAGGGTGTCGACGTCAGCCTGGATTACAGCCGGCGCGACAAGGAAGGCACGGTCATCGAGCGCCGGCTGAGCCTGCGCGGCCCGCTGGACGATTCGCAGCGCGAACGCCTGCTGCAGATCGCCAACGCCTGCCCGGTGCACCGCTTGCTGACCGGAAAGGTCGATGTGAACACCTCGATTCCCGACTGATCCGACCGGGCGCGCTTCAGCGCTCGGGCAGGGGGATGAACTCGTCGTCGCCCGGCACCTTGCCGAAGCGACCCTCGCGCCAGTCGGCCTTGGCCTGTTCGATGCGTTCGCGCGAGCTGGAGACGAAGTTCCACCACATGAAGCGCGGGCCGTCCAGCGGTTCGCCGCCCAGCAGCATCAGCGTGGCATCGGTGAGGGCGACCAGTTCCGGCTCGCCATCGCCGTCCAGTACGGCCAGGCGTTCGTGCGGCAGTGCCTCGCCGTCCAGGGTCGCCTCGCCGATCACCGGGTAGATCGCGCGCTCGGCGTGTTCGGCCGGGATGCGCAGGCGGCTGCCGGCCTTGAGGCTGACCGAGACGTAGAGGGTGTCGCTGAACACCCGCACCGGCGAGCGCAGGCCGAACGCGTGGCCGGCGACCACCACCAGGCGCACGCCATCTTCTTCCAGTTCCAGGACCGGCAGGCTGTCGGCGGGGTGGTGGCTGAATTCGGGTTCGACTTCTTCCCGGTCCAGCGGCAGCGCCACCCAGGTCTGCAGGCCGTGCATGCGCTGCGACTGCCCGCGCAGGCGTTCGGGCGTGCGCTCGGAATGGACGATGCCGCGGCCGGCGGTCATCCAGTTGACGTCGCCGGGCTGGATCTCCTGCAGCGAGCCCAGGCTGTCGCGATGCAGGATCGCGCCTTCCCAGAGATAGGTCACCGTCGCCAGGCCAATGTGCGGATGCGGCCGCACGTCCAGGGCCTGGGCAGGGCCCAGCGCCGCCGGGCCGATGTGGTCGAGGAAGACGAAGGGGCCGACGCTGCGCTGCGTGGCGTGCGGCAGCAGGCGCTTGACCAGGAAGCCGTCGCCGAGGTCGTGCACGCGCGGCGGCAGCAGTCTGGTCATGGCGTTCTCCCGTTCGCTTGCGCGGTTCAGTAGCGGTCGATCTGCAGGCTGGCGCGGCCGTTCCCGTCGATGTGCACCAGCATCCAGCGGTCGTATTCGCTTTCCGGCATCTCCTCGACCGCCAGGCCCGACAACTGCTGCACCAGCGGCGGGACGGTATTGCTGTGGCCCACCACCAGGACACGGCTGTCGGCCGGCAGGGCGCAGATCTTCGCGATCAGCTCGTCCGGACGGGAAGGATCATAGATGCGCACCACCACGCCGGCGGCCTCGGCGGCGGGACGTGCCGTTTCGATGGCGCGACGGTAGCGCGTGGCATAGACGACGTCCGGCCGGAAACGCCCGGCGACGCGGGCGGCACGTTCCTGGCCGGCCAGGGCCAGGCCGGGATCGGAACCGGCCCCGGACGCTTTCTCGGCGTGGCGAAGTACCAGAATGTCCATGGCGAAGGCAGGCGCGGCGGAGAAGGCGAGCAGCGCGGCGAACAGCAATCCGGTGAGCCGATGCATCACATCTGGTCCAGCGCAGCCATGGTGCCCAGGAACACCGCCAGACCGATGAAGTAGACCAGCGGCGACACCAGCAGCGTGCAGATCAGCTGGCCGATGCCGTGGCCGGTCGCGCCCTTGGACAGCACCACGATGGACAGCACCAGGGCAACGACGTTGGTGACCCAGCCCAGGATGCCGAGGCCGGGGAAGGGAATCAGGAAGAGCAGCCAGGTCACCCCGAGGGTGATCCAGCCGGCTGCCACCGGTGGCTGGCTGGCCTGCGCGGACGGAGCGTTCATGCGGTTTTCCCCCTGTGGAAGGTGGCGCCAGCCTAGCCCGGGCCGCCGCCGGGGCCAAGTCCGGCGTCCGGGACCTTCCTCAGCCGCGCGCCAGCAGGGTCAGCAGGCCGCGGGCGGTGCGCAGGCGGGAGGCGGCGTCGGGCAGCTCCATGCGGATGCGCAGCTTGTCCGGGCCGTCCATCGAATAGATCTTCGGCTGCGACTGGATCAGCCGGATCACCGCCATCGGATCCACCGCCGGCCTGGCGATGAAGGCGACGCGGCCGCCGCTCGGGCCCAGCTCCAGGCGGCGGATGCCGAGGGGCGTGGCCTGCAGCTTCAGGGCGGCGGTGGCGAACAGCTGCCTGGTCGGTTCCGGCAGCACGCCGAAGCGGTCCACCATCTCCGCCTGCAGTTCCGCCAGCGCGTCCTCGTCGCGGGCGCCGGCAATGCGCTTGTACAGGGTCAGGCGGGCGTGCACGTCCGGCAGGTAGTCGTCCGGGATCAGCGCCGGCACGTTGAGCTCGATCTCGGTGCCGTGGCGCTCGCCCGGGTCGGCGTCCGGCAGCTGGCCGCTGCGGATGGCCTTGACCGCGCGCTCCAGCAGCTCGGTGTAGAGGCTGAAGCCGATCTCGGCCATCTGCCCGCTCTGCTCCTCGCCCAGCAACTCGCCGGCGCCGCGGATCTCCATGTCGTGGGTGGCCAGGGTGAAGCCGGCGCCCAGTTCCTCCAGCGAGGCCAGGGCCTCCAGGCGCTTGCGTGCGTCGGCGGTCATCGCGCGCTTGTCCGGCACCACCAGGTAGGCGTAGGCGCGGTGGTGGCTGCGGCCGACACGGCCGCGCAGCTGGTGCAGCTGCGCCAGGCCGAAGCGGTCGGCGCGGTTGATGATGATGGTGTTGGCGCTGGGAATGTCGATGCCCGACTCGATGATGGTGGTGCAGACCAGTACGTTGAAGCGCTGCCGGTGGAAATCCAGCATCACCTGTTCCAGCTCGCGCTCGGGCATTTGCCCGTGGGCGATGCGGATGCGCGCCTGCGGCACCAGCTCGCCGAGCTCGCGCGCCATCTTCTCGATGGTCTCCACCTCGTTGTGCAGGAAATAGACCTGGCCGCCGCGGGCCAGCTCGCGCTGGAAGGCCTCGCGCAGCAGGCCCGGGTCCCAGGGCGTGATCACCGTCTGCACCGCCAGCCGGTGCTGCGGCGGGGTGGCGATGATGCTCAGCTCGCGCAGGCCGCTCATGGCCATGTTCAGGGTGCGCGGGATCGGCGTGGCAGTCAGGGTCAGCAGGTGCACTTCGGCGCGAAGGGCCTTCAGCGCCTCCTTCTGGCGCACGCCGAAACGCTGCTCCTCGTCGACGATCACCAGGCCGAGGTCGTGGAACTTCACGTCCGGCTGCAGCAGGCGATGGGTGCCGACGATGACGTCGATCTGCCCTGCCTCCAGCTGCGCCAGCACTGCCTTCACGTCCTTGGCCGACTTGAAGCGGCTCAGCACCTCGACGCGGATCGGCCAGTCGGCGTAGCGGTCGCGGAAGTTGCGGTAGTGCTGCTCGGCCAGCAGGGTGGTCGGCACCAGCACCGCCACCTGCTTGCCGGCAGTGGCGGCGACGAAGGCGGCGCGCACGGCCACCTCGGTCTTGCCGAAGCCGACGTCGCCGCAGACCACCCGGTCCATGGGCGTGGGCTGGCCGAGATCGGCGATCACCGCCTCGATGGCGGCCAGCTGGTCGGGCGTTTCCTCGAAGGGGAAGCTGGCGGCGAAGGGCTCATACATGGCCCGGTCCACCGGCAGGGCCAGACCCTTGCGTGCCTGTCGCCGCGCCTGGATCTCCAGCAGTTCGGCCGCAACGTCGCGCACCTTCTCGGCGGCCCGGCGCTTGGCCTTGTCCCAGGCCTCGCCGCCCAGGGAATGCAGCGGCGCGTGTTCCGGCGAGGCGCCGGCGTAGCGGCTCACCAGGTGCAACTGGGTCACCGGCACGTACAGCCGGTCGCCCTTGGCGTACTCGATCTGCAGGAACTCGCCGGGCACGCCGCCGGCTTCCAGCGCGACCAGGCCCTGGTAGCGGCCGACGCCGTGGTCCTCGTGCACGATCGGCGCGCCGATGGCGATCTCGGAAAGATCGCGCAGCACCGTGTCCGGGTCGCGCACCGGCTTGCGCCGGCGCCGCGACTGTTCGGCGCGTTCCGGGAACAGCTGCCGCTCGGTCAGCACGGCGATGCGCGGCGATGTCAGGACGAAGCCGTCCTCCAGCGCCGCCACCGTGACGGCGAAGCGGTCCTGGCCTTCGGCGAAGGCCTGCCAGTCCGGCAGCACCTCCGGCCGCAGCTCGGCGGCACGCAGCAGGTCGAGCAGGGCCTCGCGGCGGCCGGCGGAGTCGGCCGCCAGCAGCACCCGGCCCGGCCAGTTGAGCAGGTGGTGGTGCAGGGCGGCGCCGGCCTCCTCGCCCTTGCGGTTCCAGGGCAGTTGCGGCGCTTCCTGCTCCGGCAGCGCATGCGCCTGCTCGTAGCGCGGATGGCCTTCACCCACCACCTCGGTGCGCGGCAGGCGGTTGAGTTCGGCGCGCAGCTCCTCCGGCGGCAGGAACAACTCGCCCGGGCCCAGCACCGGCCGTTCGATGTCGTGCCGGCGCTGCTCCCAGCGGTCGTGGGTCTGGCCCCAGAACTCCTCGGCCGCCTCCATCACGCCCGCCGCCAGCACCACCAGGGCGCCCGGTGCCAGGTGCTGGAACAGCGGCGCGGTGCGCTCGAAGAACAGCGGCAGGTAGTACTCGGCGCCGGCCGGGGCGGTGCCTTCCTTGAGGTCCTGGTAGAGCGGGCAGTGGCGCGGATCGAAGTCGAAACGCTCGCTCAGGGCCTCGCGGGCCCGGCGCATCGAGTTCTCGTCCATGGGGAATTCGCGCGCCGGCAGCAGCCGGATCGATTCCACCGGCTGCTCGGAGCGCTGCGTTTCCGGATCGAAGCTGCGCAGCGAGTCGATCTCGTCGTCGAACAGCTCGATGCGGCAGGGCCGGTCGGCGCCCATCGGGTAGAGGTCGAGCAGGGCGCCGCGCACGGCGAAGTCGCCCGGGTCCAGCACCTGGCGCACGTGACGGTAGCCGGCGGCCTCGAGCCGGCGCTGCTCGGCCTCCAGGTCCAGCTTCTGGCCGCGGCGCAGGTCCAGCACATTGCCGGCGATCCAGTCCGGCGGCGGCAGCCGCTGCATCAGCGAGGCGACCGGCACCACCAGCACGCCGCGCTTCTGCGTCGGCAGCCGCGACAGGGCGGAGATGCGCTGGGAAACGATGTCCGGGTGCGGACTGAACAGGTCGTAGGGCAGGGTTTCCCAGTCGGCGAAATGCAGCACCGGCAGGCCGGGGCCGGCGAACACCCGCAGGTCGTGCTCGAGCGACTGTGCCGCGTGGCTGTCGCGGGCCACGGCCAGGACCAGGCCGTCGTGGCCGCGGGCGAGCTCGGCCACCGCCAGGGCCAGGGTGCTGGCGCTGTGCGGAGCGCGCAGGTACGCGCGCTGCTGGCCAGGCCGGGGGCGCGGCGCGGAAGGAAGGGCGGGGGTTTCCATGGGGCCGCGAAGTTTAGCGCAGGCGGTCGTGCCTGGCCCGTGGCCTCAGCGGCGGGGCGGCTTGCGCCTGCGCGGCGCGTCCAGGTCCAGCACCACCCGCACCAGGCCGCTGCCGGGCTCGGCCGTGCGTTCGATCCGGAAGCCCAGCAGCTGGCACAGCGCCAGCATCGGGACGTTGTCCTGCAGCACATCGCCCCAGATGCGGCGCAGGCCGTTGGCCCGGGCCCATTCCAGCAGCCGGTCCATCAGCACCCGGCCCAGGCCCTGGCCGGCCAGGTAGTGCGAGACCAGGATGGCGAACTCGGCGCTGTCTCCGCCCGGGTCGCAGGTCAGCCGGGCCAGGGCGCCGACCAGGGCCTCGCCCGGCGGCAGCGGTTCGGCGGCGACGACAGCGAAGGCGCGGCCCGGTTCGGGTTCCACCAGACCGCGCAGGTAGGCCTCGTCCAGCGACTTCACCGGATGCAGGTAGCGGCGCCGGACCTCGTCCTCGTTGAGCAGGCAGAAGCCGCCGGAGATCGGCCCGGCGTCGGCGGGGTGCACCGGCCGGATCCAGACCTCGCGCCGGTCCGGCAGGCGCCGGACTTCGGTGCGTTCGGGGCGACGCGACGGCCGCCGGGGCTGGCGCAGCGGTTTCATGGCCGGAAGCGTGGCAGGGCCGGTTCGGGTTCGTGCTCTAATCCTGCCGACAAGTTTCCAGGCAGGCGAGGTGCGGACGTGGACGAAACCTGGCTCCGCCGGCTCTGCGGCCCCTGGCCCGGCGTCGGCACCGACATCAAATGGGATGACGACCTCGTGTTCATGGTGGACGGCAAGATGTTCGCCTGACTGTGCATCGGCGGTAAGAGCCGCGGCAAGCTGGCCTTCAAGGTCGAGCCCGAGCGCTTCCTGGAGTTCACGGACCGCCCCGGCATCGTACCGGCGCCTTACATGGCCCGGGCGCACTGGATCGCCATGGACGACCCGGGCGTGATGCCGAAGGCGGAACTCGAGGTCCTGCTGCGCCGGGCCTACGAGCTGGTGCGGGCCAAACTGCCGAAGAAGCGCCAGCGCGAGCTGGCCGACTGAAGGTCGGCCGCCTCAGCCTTCCTGCTCGCCGAAGCGGGCGAAGGTGACCACGTGGCCGCCGGGCTCGCGATAGCCGACCTCGGTGGCGCCGTAGAAGGTCTGCCGGCGCGGCAGCACCACCGGATAGGCCGACAGCGCCTGCTCGACCGGCTCCAGCTCGGCGACTTCCACGAACAGGAAGGCGCGGCCCTGGCGGGCATCGTCGGCCAGGGCGGGCACGTCTTCGGCCACCGAGGCGTGGCTCTGCAGCATCAGCTCGATGCCGTGGCCGGCCAGGATCACGAAGCCCAGCGCTTCGCCGTGCGGCACTTCCACGGTGCGGGTGAATCCGACGGCTTCCCAGAAGGGCAGGCTGGCTTCGATGCTCGGCACCGGCAGGACCGGCGTGGACTTGCGCAGGACGGGCTTCTTCATGGGGAACCTCCGGGGGGCCTGGCCGGAGTTTAGGCAGCCGCGCGGGGGCGCGGGCAAGCGCCGGCTTGCACCGGCCGCCGGCCTGGGCTGTCATGCATGCATGGAAAGCCGGACACGCTTCGATACCCACCGGGTCGAGAACCAGCCGCTGCCGCTGGAGCCCTACGACGCCTGGGCCACCGACTTGCCGCTGCGCGAGGCCGTCGGCCGCGAGGGCGGCGACTGGGCCACCGCCGAACTGGCCGCCTATGGCCGGCTGGCCGGCGGCGAGCTGATGGAGCTGGGCCGCCTGGCCAACGAGAACCGCCCGCGCTTCCGTCCCTTCGACCGCTACGGCCGGCGGGTGGACGAGGTCGAATTCCACCCGGCCTACCACCGGCTGATGGAGGCGGCGATCAGCCACGGCGTCACCGGCTTCGCCTGGCGCCATGCCGACCAGGCCGGCGCGCACGTGGCGCGCGCGGCGCTGATGTACCTGCACTACCAGGCCGACCAGGGCACGGCCTGTCCGCTGACCATGACCTATGCCTGCGTGCCCAGCCTGCGCGCCGAGCCCATCCTGGCCCGCGAGTGGCTGCCGCGGGTGGTGGCGCCGCATTACGACCCGGCGCAGCGGCCGGCCTGGGAAAAGGCCGGCAACACGCTCGGCATGGGCATGACCGAGAAGCAGGGCGGCTCGGACGTGCGCGCCAACTCCACCGTGGCCACGCCCACCGGCGATGGCATGTACGCCCTGGTCGGGCACAAGTGGTTCTTCTCGGCGCCGATGTGCGATGCCTTCCTGGTGCTGGCGCAGGCGCCGGGCGGGCTGACCTGCTTCCTGCTGCCGCGCTTCGCCCCCGACGGTTCGCGCAACGGCCTGCGCCTGCAGCGCCTGAAGGACAAGCTGGGCGACTGGAGCAATGCCAGCAGCGAGGTCGAGTTCCAGGATGCCCTGGCCTGGCGCGTGGGCGAGGAGGGCAGGGGCGTGGCCACCGTGCTGCAGATGGTGGCCCTGACGCGGCTCGACTGCCTGCTGGGCTCAGCGGCGCTGATGCGCCACGCGCTGGTGCAGGCCCTGCATCACTGCCGCCAGCGTCGCGCCTTCGGAAAACTGCTGTACGAGCAGCCGCTGATGCGCAATGTGCTGGCCGATCTGGCCCTGGAATCGGAAGCGGCCACGGCCCTGGCCTTCCGCATCGCCCGGGCGGTGGATGCCTCCGGTCGCGATCCCTCCGAGGCGGCGCTGGCGCGCCTGGGCACGGCCCTGGGCAAGTACTGGGTGTGCAAGCGCGCGCCCGCCTTCGTCAACGAGGCGCAGGAATGTCTGGGCGGCATCGGCTACGTCGAGGACACGCCGATGCCGCGCCTGTACCGGCAGGCGCCGCTCAACTCGATCTGGGAAGGCAGCGGCAACATCCAGTGCCTGGACGTGCTGCGCGCCCTGCAGCGCGAACCGGACTGCGGCCGCGCGCTGCTGGCGGAACTGCAGCCGGCCCGCGGCGCGCATGCGCGCCTGGATGCCGCCATCGCCTGGCTGCAGGGCGCACTGTCGGAAGGCGGCGACCGCGACGCGCTGGAAGCCGGTGCGCGCCGCCTGGCCGGCACCATGGCCCTGGCGCTGCAGGCGGCGCTGCTGTTCCGCGCCGGCCATGCCGACCTCGCCGCCGCCTTCTGCGAGTCGCGACTGGGCGAGGGCGGCGGTGCCTACGGCATGCTGCCGGCCGGCGCGCCGTTCACGCGCCTGCTCGAGCGGGCGATGCCTTGAGGGCGCGAAGCGTCGCGCGCGTTCGCGACGCGCGAATCCGCGGCTGAAGTGCCGTTCATGCGCGGACGGGTCTAATGACGCGCCCGTGAAACCTGACGAGAACGACATGAAGCCCGCATTCCTGCCCTTCCTGATCGCCCTTTCCCTGTCCTTGCCGGTGATGGCGGAGGAGCCGGTCGCTGCCGGCAATACCGCCGAAGGCGACACCGCCGCCGAGGCCAGGGCCGCGTCGCGCTGGCAGCCCGAAGCCGAGCTGGGCCTGGTGGCCACCTCCGGTAATTCCGACACGACCAGCGCCCGCGGCCGTTTTGCCCTCAAGGGCGAGAGCGGCGACTGGCTGCACGACCACTACCTGGCCGCGCTGCGCGCCGAGGATTCCGGCGAGGTCACGGCGTCCCGCTACGAGCTGGGCAGCAAGTTCGGCCGCAACTTCAGCGAGCGCCGTTACCTGGCCGGCATCGGCCGTTACGAGCACGACGATTTCGGCGCCTATTCGCACCAGAGCACGCTGGCGGTCAATTACGGCGCCTGGCTGCTCAAGGACGAGCGCAAGAGCCTGCAGGCCGAGTTCGGCCCCGGCCTGCGCCAGGCCCGCGATGCCGTCACCGGCGAGTTCCAGCGCGACGGCCTGTTGCGCGGCTATGCCGACTACCGGCACCAGCTGACCGAGACCACCCGCTTCTTCAACACCTTCCTGGTGGAATCGGGCGAGGACAATACCTTCGCCCAGAACGACATCGGCGTGCAGGTGGCCATCAATGCCTCGCTGGCGCTCAAGGCCAGCGTCCAGGCCCGGCACAACACCGAGGTCCAGCCCGGGACCGAGCGGACCGACACCCTGACCTCGGTGAACATCGTCTGGTCGCCCAAGCGGAAGGACTGAGGCCGGCCAG
>Ga0207873_1001008_pt1 | contig 28673 bp, 26 predicted proteins | sample BGWIniCompost_FD_187373 | JGI IMG/M metagenome (GOLD analysis project Ga0207873, IMG submission 187373) | Cellulose adapted compost microbial communities from Newby Island Compost Facility, Milpitas, CA, USA - BGW Initial Compost (SPAdes)... ...
ACCGCCATGATCTACGACCCGGTCCGCGACAGCTGGACCGCGCGGTCGATGAAGCAGGCGCGCTACGGCCACACGATGCACGTGCTGGGCAACCGCGTCCTCATCATCGGCGGCAGGGACGAGACCGGCGCGATCCTCGGGACGACGGAGGTCTTCAATCCGGCGACGAACGAGTTCATCCCGGACGCGCCGATCCCCGCCGACGAGGACAGCCAGCCCGGGGGCCGCGCCTTCCACACCGGCGTGGTGGTGAACGCCACCACGGTGGTGGTGGCGGGCGGCGTGAACGGCACCGGCGCCGTCTCGCCCTACGTCCTCACCTTCCAGATGGACAAGTCCGGCAAGGTGACGCCGATGCGGCGCCAGACCGCGCTCAACACCGCCGTGCTCCACGGCACCGGCGGGCTGCTCGGCGGCCGCGTCGTGATCGCGGGCGGGACTGCCGGCTACACGGTGGGCAGCGGCAGGTGGAACACCGGCGACCAGGTCCAGGCGATCGCCCAGTCCTTCGACTGGACCCAGAACGGCGGCGAGGTCGGCCAGATCGCCCTCGAGAAGAAGCGGATGGGCATCTGCGGCGCGGCGCTCGACGCCGACCGGATCCTCCTCGTCGGCGGCATCTCCGCCGATCAGCCGGAGGCCTACGCCGAGGTGCTCACCTGGGCGGACGAGCAGGTCAAGGTCAGCCGGATCGGCCTGGGCGGGACCGTCGGCGACAGCCGCATGGCGACGCCGCGCTCGTGGGCCACCTGCACCTCGCTCGGTGACGGGCGGGTGCTCGTCGCGGGCGGCGTCGGCCCCTCCGGCACCGGCGTCCTCTCCAGCGCGGAGATCTTCCTCGATCCGAGGATCTGAACGAAACGAACCCCTCGAACTCCTGCGACCGGGCGATCCGCCGCGCGGCGGCATCGCCCGGTCGCGCAACCGGCAGCGGGCCTCGCCCGTCGGAACCAAATGGAAGCCATCGGATTCGTGATCGCGGGCGTGCTCGGGCTCGCCTTCGTCTTCACCCTCCTCTCCCGCAACCGACTGGCGGGGGAGATCGAGTCGGCGCGCGCCGCGGCGGAGCGGGCGCGGGCCGAGGCGGCCGCCGCCCGGCGCGAGGCGGAGAAGCGGGCGGAGGACAAGAAGGGCCGTGCCGAGGAGCTGGCTGCCACCCGGGCGAAGCTGGCGGACGCGAAGCGGCGCCTGCACGAGAGCCAGGAGGCGGAGCGCCGCGCGCGCGAGCTCGTGGGCGCGCGCGCCGACGAGCTGCGGGTGATCGAGGAGCAGCTCGCGCACCTGCGCGAGGAGAACGCGTCGCTCGCGGAGGAGCTGCGGCGGCTGCGCGAGGAGGCGGAGCGGCCGCGGTCGGCGCGGCGCGAGCCCGCTGCGCCCGCGCCGGCGCCCGCCGTCGTCGCGGCGCCGGTGCCGGTGCCGGTGGACGAGCGCCTCGCCCAGATGGCGCGCGAGGTGGAGGCGTACAAGGAACAGGCGCAGGAGGCGGAGCGCCGGCGCGCCAACGCCGAGCGCCAGGCGAACGAGGCCCGCAAGCAGGCGGCGGAGGCGCGCGAGGAGGTCAAGCGCGCCCGCGGCAGGGCCGAGGCCAACAACCGGGTCTACCTGGTCGCGAAGGGCGAGGCGGAGCTCTGGAAGGATCGCTACGCCCACCTCGAGCAGAAGTGGAACGAGCTCTGGCGCGAGCTGGAGGGCATCGGCTGGAGCGGGCGCACCTCCCGCGACCTCGACGCGCCCGCCGCCGGCGGCGAGGGCCGGCGGGGCAGGGGCCGCAGGCGGGGGCCGCGCCGCCCGGACGGCACGGGTGTGGAGGCCACCGCGCCCGGCGCGACCGAGGCCGGGGCCGGGAGCGCCGCCGCCGAGGTGGCGACCGGGATCCAGCCGGTGCGGGATGGCGCCGAGGCCGAGCGCGCCCACGCCGCCACCGAAGCCGAGGCGCCGGCGACCGCGCCCGAGGCACCTGCCGAGGAGGCCGAGGCGTCGGCGGACGAGCGCCGTGCCGCCCCCGTCGCGACCGGCGAGGCGGACGCCTCGCGGGTAGACGCCGCCCAGCCCCGAGGCTACCACCTCGTCCCCCGGCTCGAACGAGGCCGCCGGCGTCAGCGCCCGGACGCGCAGGGGACCACCGGTCCCGGTGCCCTCGACCAGCACCAGGTCCCCGGTGCGCACCACCAGGCCACCGGCCGCGCTGCGCACATCCGTCAGGAGGGTGACGACGGCGGTCCGGGCCGTGACGCTCTGGACCTGACCGATGACGCCCCCCGGGGCGACGACCGCCATGCCGCCCCGGACGCCGTCGCCGCTGCCCCGGTTGATGACGATCTGGCTGTACCAGCGAGAGGGCTCCCGCTGGATGACGTCCGCGGCCAGCAGGCGGTGGTCGTCGAGCTCGGGCAACCCCAGCTGCCGGCGGAGCTCCCGGTTTTCAGCGGCCACACCGGCCAGCATGGAGAGCTCGAGGGCGAGGCGCTCGTTGTGCGCGAGCAGCTCCTCGTAGCTGCGACGGAGGGTGGTCAGCTCCCGCAGGTTGTCCAGGCCCTCCTGGACCCGCCGCTCCAGGTTGGCCACCAGCGTCTGGCCGGGCGCGAGGAGGTCGGCGAGCCAGCGCTCCGGCGCGCTACGCTCGGGCCGGGGCTGCGCGCTGAGGAAGGCCGTGCTGACCAGGACGATGGCGCCCACGACGGCCAGTCCCGGCGCCAGCCGCCGGGGTCGGCTTCCCTCCGTGTGGGGCTGCCCCTTCCCCCTGGCACGCATCGCGGCTCGGTCTCCTCACGCTGCCGTCCCTCCTCGGGACCCGCCGGCTCGTTCTAGACGCGCCGGGGATTGAGGAGGACCCGGTTCATGCGGTCGAACTGCTCCAGGGCGATACCCGCTCCGGTGACCACCGCCGTCAGCGGGTCCTCGGCCACGTGGACGGGCATGTGGGTGGTCTCGGCCATGAGCCGGTCCAGCCCCTTCAAAAGCGCCCCGCCACCGGCCAGCACCAGGCCTCGGTCCACGATGTCGGCCGCCAGCTCGGGGGGCGTACGCTCCAAAGTCACCCGCACCGCCTCCACGATGGCCGCCACGGTCTCGGACAGCGCCTCGCGGATCTCCTTGCCCGTCAGCGTCATCGTCTTCGGGAGACCCGTCACCAGATCCCGCCCGCGCACCTCGAAGGTCTGGTCGTCCACCACCGGGTAGGCCGAGCCGATGGCCTTCTTGACCTCCTCGGCCGTGCGCTCGCCGATGAGCAGGTTGTAGGTGCGGCGCACGTACTGCACGATGGCCTCGTCCATCTCGTCGCCGGCGATGCGCACGGAGCGCTGGGCCACGATGCCCCCCAGCGAGATGACCGCCACCTCGGTGGTGCCCCCGCCGATGTCGACCACCATGCTGCCGGTAGGCTCCTGCACCGGCAGCCCGACCCCGATGGCAGCCGCCATGGGCTCTTCGATGAGCCGGGCGTCTCGAGCGCCGGCGGAGAGGGCGGCGTCCACCACGGCCCGCCGCTCCACCTCCGTCACCCCCGAGGGCACGGAGACGACCACCCGGGGGCGCCCCATCCAGCGCCCGCCGCCAGCCTTCTCCATGAAGTAGCGCAACATGCGCTCGGTCACTTCGAAGTTGGCGATGACGCCGTCGTGCATCGGGCGCACCGCCACGATGTTGCCCGGGGTCCGCCCCACCATCTGCTTGGCCTCGTCGCCGACGGCCAGCACCTCGCCCGTCTCGCGATCGATGGCCACCACCGAGGGCTCCTGGAGCACCACCCCACGGCCCTTCACCCACACCAGGGTATTGGCCGTACCCAGGTCGATTCCCATGTCCCGCCCAAACCACGAAGGCATGGATGGCTCACCCGTTCCCTTCTGGCCGCGCCCGATGAAGGCCGGGCCCCTAGCGCCCGGCGCCCGCCGGCGAGTGGGGCAACACGCCCATCGCCCGCAGGCTCTCGTATCGACCGTGACCGATCACGACGTGATCCAGCACCTCGATGCCCAGCGTCTCGCCCGCCGTCGCCAGCCGCTGGGTCAGCGCCACGTCCTCCGGGCTGGGCGTCGGATCCCCGCTGGGGTGGTTGTGCACCAGCACCACGGCCGCCGCGGAGTGCCGCACCGCCGCCTTGAAGACCTCCCGGGGGTGGGCCGGGACCTGCGTCAGGTGGCCCACCGCCACCGGACACGCCCGGATCAGGCGGTGGCGCGCGTCCAGCAGCAGGACCGCGAACTGCTCCCGGTCCTGCCGGCTCATCTCGACGGCCATCAGGTCGTAGACGTCCGCCGGCGTCCGCAGCACCGGCCGCTGCTCGGGACCGGCCCGCACCATGCGGCGTGCCAGCTCGATGGCCGCCAGTACCTGAGCCGCCTTGGCCGGGCCTATCCCCGGCACCGCCGTCAGGGCTGCGGGGTCGGCCGTCGCCATCCCCGACAACCCACCCAGGGCCAGCAAGAGCTCGGCGGCGAGCTCCACCGCGGGGCGCCCTCTCCGCCCCGTGCCCAGCAGCACCGCCAGCAGCTCCGCGTCCGACAGCCCGGCTGCGTCGCCCGAGACGAGCCGCTCACGGGGCCGCATGGAAAGCGGGCGCTCCCGCATCGTCACCATAAGGAGAGGCCAAACCCCTCCAGCATCCGATGCAGTCGCGCCAGCGGCAGCCCCACCACGTTGAAATAGCAGCCCTCCAGCCGCTCCACGAAGACGGCCCCGACCCCCTGCACCGCGTAGGCGCCCGCCTTGTCCATCCCCTCGCCGAGATGGACGTACCGGTCCACCTCGTCGGCGCTCAGCGCCCGGAAGGTGACGTCGGTCCGCTCGGCCTCCACCGCGACGCGGCCGGCGACCAGATGGACCACGGCGACGCCCGTCCAGACCTGGTGGGTGCGCCCCGAAAGACGGGTCAACATGCGCCGCGCCTCCTCGCGATCACGGGGCTTGCCCAGGATCTGGCCGTCCAGCACCACGACGGTATCCGCGCCGACCACGACGTCGTGGGGCCGGCGCGCTGCCACGTCACGGGCTTTGGCCTCGGCCAGGCGCATGACGAGCCGATCGGGCGACGCGGCGTCATCGAAGGCCGACTCGTCGACGGAAGGGGACTCGAGCTCGAAGCGGGTCCCCAGCATCGCCAGCAACTGGCGGCGCCGGGGCGACGTGGAGGCCAGCACCAGGGTCACGGGGGCCCCTACCTCCCCCGCAGGAGCCACGCCGCGATGATGAGCCCCAGGGCGGTGCCGAGGTTGACCTTGAGGTGCATGTTGAGGCCGAAGTTGAGGACGCCGGCCAGGGAGACCTCATCCACACGGAAGCCCATCTCGGCGGCCTTGCCCATGATGGGGAAGACGTCGGCCAGCGCCTCCGAGATCCCGCTCCCGATGACCGCCCCGACCACCAGGATCAGCAGCACCCAGCCAAGACGCAGGCTACGCGTGTAAGGTCGAATCACCTGGCGCACCTCTCAGCCGTCTCGCGGCAGCGCTCTAACCCCGCCCACCCCTCGTCGATTCGTGCCGGATATTCTCGGAGGGCGGGGCCGTTCCTGCCCGGCTCAGCCTCGGGCCGCCGGTATCTTACCACGGCAACCTGTCGATTCCATGCCAGGTGACGCGTCCCGGAGAATGACAAAAGATCCCTTGCCTGTTCAGCGCAGGTAGCGAAGGATGACGTCCGTCAGCTCGCGGATGGCGGCGTCGGCCGACTCGTCGTCGAGCAGGGCGCGTCGCACGCAGCCACGGGTATGCTCCTCCAGCAGCGCCATGCCGACCTTGTCGAGAGCGGCCTTGATGGCGGCGATCTGGATCAGGACGTCGACGCAGTACTTCTGCTCCTCCACCATTCGCTGCAGCCCGCGGACCTGCCCCTCGATGCGGCGCAGCCGCCGCAGCAGGTCCGCCCGTCGCTCTCCGTACGACCCCTCCCGGGGGCGCCCGCCGGCCGATGGGTGCTCCCTCATCGTTCCTTCGGAAGAAGGGTGCCCTGTCGTGCTCATGGGATGAAGGCATCCGGCATGGTGGGCTTGAGTCGCTGCAGCACCAGCACGGCGTCCTCCCGGCGAGCGTAGGGCCCCACCCGGACCTTGTACAGCACGGGGTTGCCCGATTGCGTCTCCACCACCACGGGCAGCCCCTGCTGGCGGAGCTGCTGGGCGAGATCGGATGCGCGCTCCGACGACCCGAAGGCGCCCACCTGCACGAAGAAGGACGCCCCTCCGCCGACGGCCGGGGACGGCGTCGTCGCCGGCGGCTGGGATCCCTGCGTCGGTGGGGTGGTACGGCTGCTGGACGACGTCTGTGGCAGCGTGGCGGTCGGCGCCGGCTCGGGGGCTGCCGCCGGTCCGGGCGAGGGAGAGGTCGCAACCGACCGGGGTGCCTGCGCCACCGTGCCTCCGGTCATCAGCCGATCGAAGACGTAGCGGCCCAGCATGTAACCGCCCAGCGCGCCCACGACGATGACCACGACGAGGGTGAGCCCAAACGAGATCCCGCTGCGCAGGCGGCTCGACATGGCATGAGGCTCCGGCCCTTCGTCCACGGCTTCTCCCTCCTCGCCGGCGCCTTCATTATGGGGGTGGCCGACAGATCCCTGCTGGCTTCGAGAGAGTCGTGGCCCTCAGGCGACACCGCCGGCTTCGGCCAGGATCTCGCCGGCCAGATAAAGCGAGCCACAGACCGCGACCAGGTCCTCGGGGCCCGCGAGCTCCAGGGCGCGGGCCAGCGCCCGCGCCGGCGGCTCCACGCACTCGGCACGGCCCGCCCCCAGCTCCATCGCCAGCTGTGCCATGCGCTCGGGGGGCATGGGCTCGGTGCGGCTCGAGCGCGCCCGGGTCGCCACCACCGTGCACCCCGGCGAGAGCAGCGCCTCCAGCACCCCCCGCACGTCCTTCTCCGCCAGCATGCCGATGACCAGCAGCCGGGGAAGCCTCCCCAGCACCTCGACGAAGCTCTGCGCAAGGGCCCGGGCGGCCGCGGGATTGTGGGCGCCGTCGACCACGACGGTGGGACGGGTGCTCAGCACGTGGAAGCGCCCCGGCCATCGCACCTGGCGTAGCCCGGCCTCGATGGCCGCCTCGTCGATGCGCCACCCGCGCGCCCGCAGGCGGTCCGCGCACGCCACCGCCACGGCCGCGTTGTACAGCTGGAAGCTGCCGACGAGTCCCACCCAGAGGCCCTCGAGCCGCGCGCCCTGCGGCGTCACCACGTCGAGCCGTCCGCCGGACAGCCCCGCGACCCGGCCCTCCCACCGGTAGGTGCCGGCCCCGGGCAGCGCCGGACGGTTCCCCACCGGGGCCACCTCCCACAGCGGCGCCCCCACCTCGCTGGCCCGGGCCGCCACCACCGCCGCGGCCTCCGCGGGAGGCGACGCCACCACCGCATCGGCCCCCGGCTTGAGGATGCCCGCCTTCTCGGACGCGATGGAGGCCAGGGTGGGGCCCAGCACCTGGGTGTGGTCCAGGCCCAGCGCGGTGATGGCGCACACCTCGGGGTGCCGCACCACGTTGGTGGCGTCCAGCCGCCCGCCCAGCCCCACCTCCAGCACCGCCAGCTCCACGTCCGCCTGTGCGAAGGCCCACAGGGCCATGGCCGTGGCGAACTCGAACTGGGTGGGCGGTTCGTCAGTCCCCACGGCATCCACGGCACGGCGGGTCGCCTCGAAGGCCTCCAGCAGCGCCGCATCGGCGATGGGGCGGCCGTCCACCACGATCCGCTCGTTGAAGCGCACCAGGTGCGGCGAGACGTACAACCCCGTCCGCAGCCCCGCGGCACGGGCGATGGAGGCGGCCATGGCCGCCGTGGCGCCCTTGCCGTTGGTGCCGGCGACGTGCACGACCCCGTAGCGCCGCTCCGGGTGCCCCAGGCGCTCCAGGATGGCCTCCATCCGCTCGAGCCCCAGGCGCATCCCGAAGCGGGCCAGGTGCGCCAGGTAGGAGCGCAGCTCCTCGAGCTCCGTCAGCGTGGTGTCCTCAGCGGACAAGTCGCCTCAGCTGCTCCATCTGCTCCACGAGACGGGCCCGGCGCTGCTCGGCCTGCTCCTGCTTGCGCCGGGTCGCCTCCACCACGTCCCGGGGTGCCCGGTCGACGAAGGCCGGATTGGACAGCATCGCCTGCCAGCGGGTCAGGAGCTGCTCCACCTCGGCCAGCTCCTTGCCCAGTCGGCGCAGCTCCTCCTCGGCGTCGACCAGCCCCGCCAGCGGCACGAAGACCTCCACCTGCGGCCCCGCCACGGCGGGCACCGCGTCCTGCGGGCGTTGGGGGCCCGGCGGCTCGATGCTCAGATCCGACACGCCGGCCAGGCGACGGATGTCGTCGGCATGCTCCGCCAGCGTGGCCCGGACCTCCTCGGGCGCCCAGACCCGGGCCGGGATCCGGCGGCTCACCGAGACGCCCTTTTCCGCACGTACGTTGCGGATGGCGCGGATGACGTCCATCACCTGGCGCATCTGCTCCTCGGCCGCCTCGTCCACCAGATCGTCGTCGGGCTGCGGCCACGGTGCCAGCATGACCGTGGGGCCCTCGTGCGGCAGGCGCTGCCAGATCTCCTCGGTGACGAAGGGCATGAAGGGGTGCAGGAGCCGTGCGGTGCGCTCCAGCACGTACCAGAGCACGACGGCCGTGCGCTCCCTCTCGGCCTCGTCGGCCTGCGCCGACAACCGGGGCTTGGCCAGCTCGATGTACCAGTCGCAGAGCTCATCCCAGGCGAAGTCGTACAGCGCCCTGGCAGCCTCGCCCACCTCGTAGCGCTCCAGTAGCTCCGTCACCTCGCGGGTGCGCCGGGCCAGCCGCGACAGGATCCAGCGGTCGGGCAGCGCCAGCTCCCCGGCGGCTGCCCAGCGCCGGATGCGCTCCGGCGAGAAGGCGCTCGCCGCCTGACCGTTGCGCGTGCCCGCCCCGTCCGCGGCGATGCGCATCAGGGCGAAGCGGGCGGCGTTCCACAGCTTGTTGGCGAAGTTGCGGCTGGCCTCCACCCGCTCGGGATGCCAGCGCAGGTCGTTGCCCATGCCCACGCCCATCACCAGGGTGAGCCGCAGGGCATCGGCGCCGTACTCCTCGATCACCTCGAGGGGGTCGACGCCCGTGCCGCGGGACTTGCTCATCTTGCGCCCCAGTGCGTCCCGCACGAGCCCGTGCAGCAGCACGTCCCGGAAGGGCACGTCGCCCATCAGCTCCAGGCCCATCACCATCATCCGGGCGACCCAGAAGAACAGGATGTCGAAGCCGGTCACCAACAGCGACGTCGGGTAGTAGAAGGCCAGATCCTCGGTGCGCTCCGGCCATCCCATGGTCGAGAAGGGCCACAGCGCCGAACTGAACCACGTGTCCAGCACGTCGGGGTCCTGCTCGATGTCCGGACTGCCGCAGTGCCGGCAGGCCGTGGGGTCCTCCACGCTGACCGTCTCGCGCCCGCAGGCGGAGCAGTACCAGACCGGGATCCGATGGCCCCACCACAGCTGGCGGGAGATGCACCAGTCCCGGACGTTCTCCATCCAGTGGAAGAAGTGGCTCTCGAAGCGTTCGGGCAGCAGCCGCACCCGCTTCTCCCGCACGGCCCGGATGGCCGGCTCGGCCAGCGGCTTCATCCGCACGAACCACTGCTTGGAGACCAGGGGCTCCACCACGGTGCCGCACCGCTGACAGTGCCCCACCGCGTGGCGGATCGTCTCCTCGCGCACCAGATAGCCGCCCCGGCGCAGCGCCTCCACCACCCGCTGGCGCGCTTCGGCCCGGTCCAGGTCCACGAACTCCCGCGGCGCCGCCTCGGTGATCCGCCCGCGCTCGTCGATGACCTTGATGATGTCGAGGCCGTGCCGGCGGCCGATCTCGAAGTCGGTGGGGTCGTGGGCCGGCGTCACCTTGACGGCCCCCGTGCCGAAGCCCATGTCCACCGCCTCGTCGGCCACGATGGGCAGCCTGCGGCCCACCAGGGGCAGGATCGCGGCCTTGCCGATGAAGGGCAGGTAGCGGGTGTCCTCGGGGTGGACGGCGATACCCGTGTCGCCCAGCATGGTCTCCGGCCGGGTGGTGGCCACCATGATGTCGCCGCTGCCGCCCTCCAGCGGGTAGCGCAGGTACCAGAGCCGGCCCTCGGTCTCCTCGTGCTCCACCTCCAGGTCCGACAGCGCCGTGCGGCAACGCGGACACCAGTTGATGATGTAGTCGCCGCGGTAGATGAGGCCCTTCTCGTACAGGTGCACGAAGGCCTCCCGCACGGCCCGCGAGCAGCCGGGGTCCATGGTGAAGCGCTCCCGGGACCAGTCGCAGGAGGAGCCCAGCCGGCGGAGCTGCTGCGTGATGATGCCGCCGTAGCGCTCCTTCCACGCCCAGACCCGCTCCAGAAACTTCTCCCGGCCCAGGTCGTGACGGCTCTTGCCCTCGCGGGCCAGCTCCTGCTCCACCACCACCTGGGTCGCGATGCCGGCGTGGTCGGTGCCCGGCAGCCACAACGTGGAGTAGCCCTGCATGCGCCGGAAGCGCACCAGGATGTCGGCCAGGGTGTTGTCCATGGCGTGGCCCACGTGCAGCGAACCCGTCACGTTGGGCGGCGGCATCACGATGCCGAACGGGGGCCGGGACCGGTCCGGATCCCCGTTGAAGTAGCCGTTGCTCTCCCAGTACGCGTACCAGCGCGGCTCGATCTGCCGGGGCTCGTAGACCGGCGGCAGGGCCTGTCCGTCGGACGGCCCCGGTGCCGCAGCCGGAGCTGCCGCCTCGTGGGCGGTGGAGGTCTTGGGATCGTCACGCATCGCGCAAGCGGCCTCCTCGTCGCATCGTGGCTGTAACAAGAGACCCCCTCGCCAAAGGGCGAGGGGGTCCCCGCGGTACCACCTTTGTTTCCCCGCCGTGCCCGCGCCATCACGCGAGCCCCGGCGAGGCTCTGAGGCTGTAACGGGCCACCCGTCCGACCCTACCCGGCCAGGGCTCGAGCCCCGCCGCTGGGGCCGGAGGCTCAGGGGCGACCTTCGGCGCCATCGCCACCCAGGAGCCTCGCAGCCATGGGCTCCCTCTCTGGAGGGGGGATGGGGCGCCTACTCCTCCCCGTCGTCGCCGAGACGCTCGAATCTTTGGCGGAAGTCTACCAGCCGGCTCCTTTTCGTGTCAAGGGCAGGCCCTCATGCCGCAGGGCCAGCCTCGCGCGGGGCCGTGCGGTGGAGCCCCCTCGACCTCGGATCCAGCAGGTCCCGCAGCCCGTCCCCCAACATGTTGAAGGCCAGCACCGTCACCATGATGGCCAGCCCGGGAAAGGTGACGGTGTGGTGGGCCAGGCGGAGGTAGGGCCTGGCGCTGGCCAGCATGCTGCCCCACTCCGGCGTCGGAGGTTGCGCCCCCAATCCCAGGAAGCTCAGTCCCGCCGCCGCCAGGATGGAACTCGCCATGGCCAGCGTCCCCTGCACGATCAGCGGGTTGATGGCGTTGGGCAAGATGTGTCGCAGCATGATGCGAAAGTCGCCAGCTCCGATGGCCCTGGCCGCCGCGACGTAGTCCAGCTCCCGGACCGTGAGGACGGTGGCGCGGGTCAACCGGGCGAAGATGGGGACGTAAGAGATGCCGACCGCTATCATCACGTTGTTGAGCCCGGGGCCCAGCACGGCGACCACGGTCAGGGCCAGGAGGAAGGCGGGCAGGGCCAGCAGCACGTCGACCAACCGCATCAGCACCTGCTCCAGCCAACCTCCGTAGTAAGCCGCCACGAGCCCCATGGCGCCACCCAGGAGCAGGGCGATCCCGACCGACACGAGACCGAGCCGCAGCGAGATGCGAGCGCCGTACAGGATGCGGGCAAACATGTCACGCCCATACTGGTCGGTCCCCAGCCAGTGCTCCCAGCTCGGGCCGCGCAGCCGCTGGCTGAGGTTTTGCTGGATGGGATCGTGAGGGGTCAGCCAGGGGGCCAGGACGGCCCCGACCGTGATCACGGCGAGGATGGCTGCGCCGGCTGCCGCCTTGTGGTTGCTGAGCAGACGCTGGATCGACATGACCTCTCACCCGTAGCGAATCCGCGGATCCAACAGCGCGTACGTCACGTCCACCACGAGATTGATGAGAGCGTAGCTGGCTGCGAAGAAGAGGACGCATCCCTGGACCACCGGCAGGTCGCGGGAACGGATGGCATCGACCACCAGGCGGCCGACCCCGGGCCAGGCGAAGACCGTCTCCGTGATGACCGCACCTGCCATCAAGCTGCCGAACTCCAGCCCTACGATGGTCACGACCGGGACCAGGGCATTGCGCAAGGCGTGGTGGAAGAAGACACGCGCTTCGCTCACGCCCTTGGCCCGGGCCGTCCGGATGAAGTCGAGCCCCAGGACCTCCAGCATGGTGGACCGGGTCATCCGCGTGATGGCGGCTGCGGCACTGGTCCCCAGCGTGACGGCCGGCAGCACCAGATACTGCCATCCGCCGAGCCTGCCCGATGGCGGTAGCCAGCCGAGGTAGACCGAAAACAACAGGATGAGCATCAGGGCCTGCCAGAAGACAGGCATGGCCACGCCCGCCATGGCGACGATCGTCACGACCTGATCGACCCACGTGTTGGCTCGACGCGCCGAGACCACCCCTGCGGTGACGCCGATGGCGACGGCCACCGCCACGGCCGTCGCCGCGAGCTGAGCCGTGGCCGGGATGCGCGCGCCGATCTCCTCGACGACGGGGCGATTGGACCGGATAGACCGCCCCAGGTCCAGCTGCACCAGGCGCCCCAGCCACCTGACGTACTGGACGACCAGGGGCTGATCCAGGCCCAGCTCCTGGCGCAACCGCTCCAACTGTTCACGGGGCGCCACCTCGCCCAGCATGATCTGGGCCGGATCGCCAGGCGCCAGATGGAGGGCCAGGAAGACGAGAACCGAGACGCCGAGCAGGACCAGCGGAAGGGCCAGGAGTCGTCTTGCAATGTATACCCACATCGATGGGCGCCCTCCGGCGAACTCGCGTGAGGGCACGGGTGCCTCGCGCAGAAGGCCCCGTGCCCTCAGTCACGAGCGGCTTACCGCTTGACGACTTGCTGGAGTCGATGGTGCCCGGCGGGGTGCGGGACGAACCCCGTCACGTTGCTCCGCACGCCGGTGACCTCGGTGAGGAAGAGCAGGAAGACCCACGGTGCCTCGCGGACGATGATCTCCTGGGCCTCCCGATAGGCCCGGAGCCGTACCTGCGGGTCGGCGGTCGTGCGACCGAGGTCCAGCAACTCGTCGACTCGAGGATGGGACCAGAACGTCCGGTTGCCGGGATCGCCGAAGGTGCTGCTGTGGAACAGCGAGTAGAGCCCGTAGTCGGCATCGGCCGTCACGGTCACCCATCCGAGGATGAACATGTCGTGGTTGCCCTGCGCCGTCTCCCGCAGGTAGGCGCCCCACTCCATCACGTTGACCTCGACGTCGATGCCCACCTTGCGCAGGTCGGACTGGACGACCTCGGCGATCTGCATCCGCAAGGGGTTGTCGTTGGTCCAGATCGTGGTCTTGAAGCCGTTGGGATAGCCCGCCTCCGCGAGGAGCTGCCGGGCGCGCTCGGGATTGTACTCGTACGGCCTCAGCTCAGGATGGGCACCCCAGACCATCTGCGAGATGGGGCCGGCGGCCCGGGAGGCCTGGCCGGTGTAGATGTGCTCGATGATGGCGTCGACGTTGATGGCGTGGTTGATGGCCTGCCTCACACGCGCGTCGTTGAAGGGAGGCTTTCGCGCATTGAACCCGATGTAGGTGGTCGAGAGGGTCTCGACCCGCACGAGGTCGATGCCCGGCACATCCGCAAGGCGAAGCTCGTCCTGCGGCTCGATGTTGTAGGCGAGGTCGACCGCGCCGGTCTCCAGCTCGATGGCCCGCACCGTGCCCTCGGGGATGGCTCGGAAGACGACGCGGCCGGGCTTGACCTCCCCGCCCCAATAGTCGGGGTTGCGGCTCAGCACGATGTGCGAACCGGTCACCCACTCCTCGAACCGGAAGGGCCCGGTCCCGACCACGACCCGCGTCCCGTACGCGTCACCGGCCCGGGTCACGGCGTTGCGGCTCAGGATCGACGTCGTGGTGTGGGCCAGGTGGTTGAGCAGCGGAGCGAACGGATACGACGTCTCGATCACGATGGTGTAGTCATCGACCACTTCGACGTTGGCCACGGGTGACAGGATGAAGGCTCCCGGAGCGGCCGTCGCCGGGTCCCGCAGCCTGTCGAAGGTAAACTTGACGTCGTGCGCGGTCAGCACGTCGCCGTTGTGAAAGCGTACGCCCTGGCGGATCTTGAACTCCCACCGGGTCGGGCTCAGTTGCCGCCACTCGGTGGCCAGACCGGGGTACAGCTGCAGGTCCTCACCCTGGACGAGCAGCGTGTCGTAGATCTGCCGCATCACACGGGAGGATGGCTGATCGTTGGTGCGGTGAGGATCCAGGCTGACCGCATCCGCGCCCTGGGCCACGACCAACTCCGGCCCCTGGGCCAGCGCACCCGAGCCCAACGTCAGCGCCAGCCCGAGGGCCAGTGCCACCACCCAAGCGAGGCCCCTGCCAGGATATCTGTGGCGCATGCTTGCTCACTCGCCCCCCTTTTGACAACAAGATTGGCAGCCACTATGTACGACGACCTGGCAGAGCGCCCCTGCTTTGGTCATGGTAGCCATCCTCACGGCGAGGCCGGCACCGTCGCCACCAGCACGGCCTCGTGGGTCGCGCTGGGCGCGACGGCGATGAAGCCGCCATCCTCGTCTCCCAGGGCCTCGTAGCCGCCCGGCCGCCACAACTCCCGCCGGGCGGTGACGATGGAGGACTGCCCCTCGAAGCGCAGCCCCAGGAGCTCCCCCACCATCATGGGGTTTAGCCCCCAGCGAAGCTGGGGCCACCGGCGCACGGCCGTCCAGGCGCTGCGCTTCCAGTCGAGCTGCTGCTCCGGCGTCCAGGGGCCCGGGTTGGCCGAGGGCTGCACCAGGATGTCCGCCCCGGCCGCCACGAGCCGCTCCAGCACGGGCTCCTGAAAGGCGTCCAGGCAGACGGCCACGCCCAGCCGCCCGATGCGGGTGGGGATCACCCGCAGTTCGTCGAGGGGGGCGGGCGCGATGTCGAGCTCCCCGGGACCTTCGATGGGGGTCAGGTGCGTCTTGGGCTGCCAGCCCAGCAGCTCGCCGTTGGGGCCGAAGACGTAGGCGACGTTGGCGGTGACACAGGGCCGGTACGGCGCGGGCAGCACGGCGGACCCCGCCACCACGAAAGCCCGGTACCTGCGGGCCGCCTCGGAGAAGATGCGCCGGTAGGCCTGTCTCACCGCCGGGCCCAGGGTCAGGGCCAGGGCCCGCACCCACCCGGCCCGGCAGCGCAGCCGCCGCAGGATCACCTCGAGCCGGTGGCGCCGGATCAGCGCGGCGATGGCCTCGGGCAGCGTCCTCGCCCCGCGCAGGATGTCGCCGTGGCCGAAGAAGACCATGAACGTGCCGATGTCCTCGGGGAAGGCCACCAGCAGGGGGTCGTCCTGCCCCACTCGACGCCGGATGGTGCTCATCCAGGCCTCGACCCGCCTGTAGAAGGCTTCCTCCGAGGCGTAGTCGTCGGCTCGCAGCTCCTGCTGGACACAGGCCAGGTGCAAGCGCCCCTCGGGCATCGCCATCCCCCCTCGGTCCGACCTGCGGGAGGTCTCTTGCCCGCCTCAGCGCCTGGCTCCTGCCGCCGCCAGGCTAGGGTCGGTCCGAGGGGCGGGGCCACAGCTCGTAGAGGCCCACGGCCAGCAAGAACAGCCCGTAGACCCGGCTGAGCATGGCGCTGGCCATCTGGTTGGCGAGCCAGGCCCCTGTCACCGCCCCGACCAGCACCCAGGGCGCCAGGCCGCGCAGCAGCCTCGTCTCGATGCGACCGGCCCGCCAGTGCACCCAGGCCGCCGCCAGGGCCGTCGGGATGAAAGCCGCCAGGGAGATGGCCTGCGCTCCCTGTTGCGTGAGCCCGATGGTCAGCACCATGACGGGCACCAGGAGCTTGCCGCCGCCGATGCCCATGCCCGTCAGGATCCCCATGGCCACGCCGAGTCCGACCGCGACCAGGATGGCCGTCACCGCCTCATCCCCACAGCATCCGCACCGCGGCTGCCACCAGCGCCAGCCCGAAGAGCCGCCGCAGGCGCGCGGGCGAGAGGTGGCGCATCAGCCACGCGCCGACCAGCCCGCCCAGGGTACCGCCCACCGCGACCAGCAGCCCCACCGCCGGAGGCAGGCGCCCGTGACTCGCGTAGACGCCCAGGCTGACCGACGAAGCCAGGAGGATCAGGGGAAGCGCGGTGCCGTGGGCGGCCGCCCGGGGCGCCCCCATGATGTGGTCGAGGGCGGGCACCAGCAGCGTGGCGCCCGCCCCCAACAGCCCGTTGAGCAGGCCGACCAGGAGCCCGATGACGGCTCTGACGGCACCTTGCCAAGCCCGTGTCGCCACGGGCTTAGTATGCGGCGCTCACACCTCCAGCGTCTCACCCGGGCGGAGCACCTTGACCTCGACCCCGGCCTGCCGGGCCCTGGCGGCGAAGGCCTCAGCGTCCTGGCGGATCACGTCGAAGGTGTCGTAGTGCATCGGGACGGCCAGCTTGGGTTTGATCAGCGAGAGGGCGTGGAGGGCGTCATCGGGCCCCATCGTGTAGTTGTCGCCGATGGGGACGAACGCGACGTCGATGGGATGCCGCTGGCCGATGAGGGCCATGTCGCCGAAGAGAGCCGTGTCGCCGGTGTGGTAGAGGGTCTTGCCGTCGATCCTCAACAGATAGCCGCACGGGTTGCCCGTGTAGACCGTCCGCCCGTCATCCTCCACCACCGCCGAGCCGTGCCATGCCGGCGTCAGCTTGACCCAACCCCAGTCGAACTCGCGGCTGCCCCCGATGTGCATGGCGTGGACCGAGGCGCCGTGGCGCTGGCAGTACATGGCCAGCTCGTAGGGCGCCACGATGGTCGCGCCGCTGGCCCGGGCGATGGCCAGGGCGTCGCCCAGGTGGTCGCCGTGGCCATGGGTGAGCAGGATGGCCCGGGGCCTGAAGGCTTGGGGTCGAGCCCCCGCGCCTTCGGCCTGCGGGTTGCCCGTCACGAAGGGGTCGATCAGGATCACGGCCCCGTCGCGCCCGGTCACCTCTACGAAGGCGTGTCCCCAAAACCGCACTCGCATCTACGGCAACCCCCCATCCGACATGGACGGGCGCCCGGCCGCGAGGTACCGGTGGCCTCGATCAGACGCCCGCCTTCAACGCCGCGATGATGGCGTCGGCCATCTCCTGGGTGCCCACGGCCGTGGGGTCGTCCCGATGAGGCTTGAGGTCGTAGGTGACGTAGCGGCCTTCGGCGATGACGTGGGCGACGGCCCGCTCGAGCCGGTCGGCGGCCTCCTGCTCGCCCAGGTGGCGCAGCATCAGCATGCCCGACAGGATGAGGGCGGTCGGGTTGACCTTGTTGAGCCCCTTGTACTTGGGCGCGGAGCCGTGGATGGCCTCGAAGACCGCATAGCCGTCGCCGATGTTGGCGCCCGGCGCCACCCCGAGCCCGCCGACCAGGCCGGCTGCCAGGTCCGAGACGATGTCACCGTAGAGGTTGGGCATCACCAGCACGTCGTAGAGCTCGGGCTTCTGCACGAGCTGCATGCACATGTTGTCGATGAGGCGCTCCTCGTACTCGACCTTGCCCTCGTACTCACGCGCCACCTCGCGGGCCACGCGGAAGAAGAGGCCGTCGGTGAACTTCATGATGTTGGCCTTGGTGACGGCCGTCACCTTGCGACGGCCATGGGCCAGGGCGTACTCGAAGGCGTACTTGACGATGCGGCGGCTGGCACCCGGCGAGATGGGCTTGATGGAGATGGCCGCGTCCGGCGCGACCTTGCCCCGGCCCATCTCGACGATCTGCTTCGCCTCGGGCGTGCCGCTGTCGAACTCCACGCCGGCGTAGAGATCCTCGGTGTTTTCCCGGATGATGACGAGGTCCACGTGCTGGTAGGGCGAGCGCACGCCCTTGTACAGCTTGCAGGGCCGCACGCAGGCGTACAGCCCCAGCTCCTGGCGCAACGCCACGTTGACGCTGCGAAAGCCGGTACCGATGGGGGTCGTGATGGGGCCCTTGAGGGCGACGCGGTTCTTGCGGATCGACTCCAGCACCTGCGGGGGAAGGGGCGTGCCGTAGCGATCGATGACGTCCGCGCCGGCCTCCACCACCTCCCACTCGATGTCGACACCGGTGGCGTCGATGACCCGCCGGGCGGCCTCGGCCAGCTCGGGGCCGGTGCCGTCACCAGGGATGAGGGTTACGGTGTGTTTCAACGCTGTCAAACCTCCTCTTCGCGGGATGGGCGGTACCGTAACGAGATTAGATCTCGTAGGCCCGAATGCCTTCCCGGAAGGGCACCGACGGCACCGCGAAGTCCGCGTAGAAGGCCCGGGTATCGCCGGTGCTCCCTCGGGTGAGCAGCTCCAGCTGCTGCACCGTGATGGGGAAGCCCGGCAGGCCCTGGCCCACCAGCGCCGCCGCCCTCACCCACCCCAGCGGCACCCGCACGAAGGCCGGCCGAGCGCCGACCCGCTCGGCCACCGCGGCCAGGAGCTCCCGATAGGTGAGCACGTCCGCCCCGCCCACCTCGTAGAGCCGCACGCGTCCCGGCTCACCGGCAGCCGGCAGCGGCGCCCCCGCCGCCTCGGCGACGGCCTGCGCCACCACCCAGACCGGCACCGGCTGCAACGGGAAGGCCCCGTCGCCGAAGACCGGAAAGAGCGGCAGCCGGCGCATCATCCGGGCCAGCATCCCCACGAAGCCGTCGCCGGGGCCGTAGATGATGGAGGGGCGGAAGATGACGAGATCCGTGAAGCCTGCTTCACGCGCGATGGCCTCGGCCAGACCCTTGGTGCGGGGATAGGGCCACGGGTCGTCGGCATCCGCGCCCAGCGCGCTCATCAGCACGAAGCGCCCGATGCCGGCCGAGCGCGCCGCGGCCACCAGGCGGCGAGTGCCCTCCACCACGACGCGCTCGAAGGTGACGTCCTGGCGAGGATGCTCGCGGATGATGCCGACGAGATGCACGACGGCATCGGCCCCGGCCACCAGTTCCGAGAGGGCGCCCGTCTCCAGCAGGTCCCCCTCGACGACTCGCCCGCCGCGGCGGGCCACCTCGGCCAGCGTGCGGTTGGCCTCGCGGGGACGCTGCCGGTCCCGTCCGGGCCGGCGCAGGATGGTCACGTGGAGGCCTCGCTCCAGCAGGGCGGAAACGACGGCGCGCCCCACGAAGCCCGTGCCTCCCGTGACCGCCACGTGCCGTACGTGCGTACGGCACCCCTCCTCTCGGGCCTCGCCGGACGGGCAGCCCCGTGAGGCCCGCTCCGGCGAGGAACTCCTCGGATCACGGCGAAACGAATGACGACGTCGTCGCCGACGCCGGTGGCTCTTTCGAGCCGGCCCCGTCTTACCCTCCGTCGGGACACGGGAGGCAGCCTTCGCCATGGTCGGAACCCTCGTCAACGCCGCCGCCATCGTGGCCGGCAGCACGCTGGGCATGGTGCTGCGTCGGCGCGCGGCCTCTGCCGCCACCGACACCGTTATGCAGGGCCTCGGGCTCGTCACCCTCCTCGTCGGGGGCCAGATGGCGTACGAGGCCATCAGCACCCGCCAGCCCGCCGCCCCGCTCTTGTCCGTGCTGGTCGGCATGGCGCTGGGCGCCTACCTGGGCGAGCGGTGGGCCATCGAGCGACGGCTGAGCAGGCTCGGCGAGCGAGCCCGAGAGCTGGTCGAGCGGCGCTTCGGACGGCAGGACGGCGAGTTCGTCAGGGCCTTCGTCGCCTCCAGCCTGCTGTTCGCGGTGGGGCCCATGGCGGTGGTGGGCAGCCTGGCCGACGGGATATCGGGCGACGCCCGCATCCTTTTGACCAAGTCGGCGATGGACGGGATCGCCTCGGTCGCCTTAGCCTCGGCGATGGGACCCGGCGTCTTCCTGTCGGCCGGGACGGTGCTGATCTATCAGGGTGCGCTGACGCTGGCCGGGGCCGTGCTGGGCAGGGCGTTCGATCCCCTGACGATGAGCGCCATCGACGCAGCCGGGGGGCTGCTGATCCTGGCCATCGGGCTCAACATGGTGGGCGCCACGCGCCTGCCCATCGGCAACCTGCTGCCGGCCCTGGCGGCCTCTCCGCTGCTGGCGTGGGTTTGGAAGGGCCTGGGCCTGCCCTGACCCCCGCGCCGGCCCGGACGCTCAGCCCAGGCTCACCCAGGCCAGTCTCGCGAGCCCTAGCAGCGGCTCCGGCCAGACCCCCAGGGCCACCAGGGTCACCGCCGCGGCCACGACCGCCACGGCCAAGAGCCGCCGCCGGCCCCCACGCCCGGCCGCCGGGGATGCCGGCGCCGCCGTCTCCGGCGAGCGGCGCACGGCTCGCTCCACCAGCTTCAGGTAGGGATAGGCCAGGATGGCGGTGGAGGCCACCAGCATGAAGGCCAGCCACTGGGCCCCCTCGCGCACTGCCGTACCCACCAGCAGCACCTTGCCGACGAAGCCGCCCGTCAGGGGCATGCCCACCAGCGCGAGCACAAAGGCCACCAGCGCCCACCCCGCCAGCGGATCCCGCCCGACCGCCCCCTCCAGGAGGTGGAGCGGATAGCGGGAGGCGGGGACAGGCTGAAGCAGGGCCACCGCAGCGAAGAGGCCCAGGTTGATGAGCGCGTAGCTGCCCAGGTAGAAGAGGGCCGCCTCGATCCCGGGCCGGGTCATGTGCGGCAGGGCGATGAGCAGGTAGCCCGCGTTGGCGATGCCGGAGTAGGCCATGAGCCGCCGCAACTCGGTCTGGCGCAGGGCGCCCAGGCTGCCGACGGCCATGCTGAGTGCGGCCAGCAGCCACAGCGGGCGCTGGGCCTGCTCGGGTGCAGCCAGCGCCACCCGCAGCAGGGCGGCGAAGGCGGCCGCCTTGGTCGCCACCGACATGAAGGCGGTCACCCCCAGCCCCGCGCCCTCGTAGGCATCCGGCGCCCACAGGTGCAGCGGTGCCAGCGCCAGCTTGAAGGCGATCCCCACCAGCACCAGGACCAGGCCGCCCAGCCACAGGCGCTCGGCCCCGGGCATCACGCTGCCACGAGCGATGCCCTCGAGCGCCAGCTCGCCTGTGGCCGCAAAGACCAGCGCCATCCCAAACAACAGCAGCCCCGACGCCACCGAGCCCAGGAGCAGGTACTTGAAGGCCCCCTCCCGGGCCGCCGGCTCCCGCCGGTGGTAGCCCACCATGACGTAGAGCCCCAGCGACAGGAGTTCGAGCCCCAGGAAGAGCACGGGCAACGTCGTGGCCGATGCCAAGAGCCCCATGCCCGCCGTGACCAGCAACAACAGGGCCGAGAAGGCGGCCGGCTCGCCGGGGTCCAGGGCCGGCGCCGAGATGACGAGCGTCACCAGGGCCGCGACCAGCACGATCCCGTACGCCAGCCGGCCGATGCCGTCCTGTGCCAGCCGGGCGGCGCTCGAGGCCGGGTCGACGATGACCGCCGAGCCACCGATGGCCACGGCCAGGCCAGCCAGCACCAGCGCCGCCGCCGTCAGGCCCAGCACCCAGCCCGCTCGGCGGCCCGGTGGGGCCGCCAGCTCCACCACCAGCACCGCCAGGGCGCCGGCGGCCAGGATCAGGGCCGGCATCGCGGTCGAGGGGAAGATCTGCCCGATGTCGAGTTGCATGTCAGACCCCTGCCACCACCCAGATGAGCAAGACGGCGGCAGTCGCCAGCACCACCAGCGTGTACCGGCGGACGAAGCCGCTCTGGAGCCCCTTCAACCACTCGCTGGCCTGGGCGGCCAGCAGGGCCACGCCGTGCACCGACTCGTCGATGCCCCCGGCCTCCACGTGTCGGCTCACCCAGCCCGCGAAGCGCAGGGCGGGTTCTACCAGCACGCGCCGGTAGGCATGGTCCACGTACAGCCCGGCGGCCCAGGCCGCCGCTACCCCGGCCGGGGCCGGGATCCGGGTGCGGGACGGCCCCGCCGCCCCGGCGTAGACGGCCAGTGCGGCCGCCGCTCCGACGGCGGCGGCGGCGAGAGGCGCCCACAGTACCCACGCCGGCAGCGAGCCCGCCGCGTGGCCGGCCGCCTCCAGCCCATCCCGGAAGCGACCGAAGAAGCCGTCCAGCACCGTGGCAGCCCATGCCGTGCGGCCGGGGATCCAGACCCACCCGCCTGCCGTCGCCAGCACCGCCAGCACCGCCACGGGTACGCCCATCGACCGCACCACCCACGCGGGCTCAGGGTGCCCGTGGCCGCCACCGTGCGAGGCGGCCACGACAGCCGGGCCGGGCGACCCGCCGAAGATGAGCGCCAGCATCCGCACCGAGTAGAAGGCCGTCAGGGTCGCCGCCAGGATGCCGATGGCCCACAGCGCCACGTGCCCGTGGCTCCAGGCCGCCTCGAGGATGGCATCCTTGCTGTAGAAGCCCGAGAAGGGCGGGATCCCCATCATGGCCGCAGCTCCGACCAGGTAGGCGCCGAAGGCCAGGCGCATGGTCCGCGCCAGCCCGCCCATGCGGGTCATGTCCTGCTCGCCGCCCAGGCGATGGATGACCAGGCCCGCCGCCAGGAAGAGCAGCGCCTTGAAGAACGCCTGCGTGAAGAAGTGGAAGACGCCCGCCGCCTCGGCGGCCACCCCCACCCCCAGCAGCATGTAGCCGATCTGGCTCATGGTGGAGTAGGCCAGCACCCGCTTGATGTCGGTCTGGCCGCAGGCCACCAAGGCTCCCATCAGGGCCGACAGCCCTCCGACCCACGCCACCGCCGCCTGCGCCACCGGCGCCGCCGCGTACAGCGGGTACATGCGGGCCGTCAGGTAGACCCCGGCCGTCACCATGGTCGCCGCGTGGATCAGGGCGCTGACGGGCGTCGGGCCCGCCATGGCATCGGGCAGCCAGACGTGCAGCGGCAACTGCGCCGACTTGGCCGCTGCCCCCCACAAGAGCAACAGCCCCGCGGCGGTCAGCACCCCCGCGGGCACGTGCTCCAGGCGCTCGAAGAGGACGTAGTACTGCACGGTGCCCGTCTGGTTCCAGAGCAGGGCCGTCGCCAGCACCAGGCCCACCTCGCCCGAGAATGTGACCAGGAAGGCCTTGATGGCCGCCGCCCTGGCGTCCTCCCGCTGGTACCAGAAGCCGATGAGCAGGTACGAGGCCAGGCCTACGTTGGCCCATCCGGCGATGGTGCCGACGAGCCCGTCGCTCATCACCAGCAGGCTCATGGCGAAGATGAAGTAGTTGAGCTGGGCGAAGTAGCGGCGAAAGCCGGGATCGTCGGCCATGTAGCCCACCGAGTAGACGTGGATCAACAGGCCGACCCCTGTCACGATGAGCGCGAACCACAGCGACAGCCCGTCACCCAGCAGTCCCAGCTCGATGCCGGGCGCCTGCGGCCCACCGAACGACCACAGCCGGGTCGAGAGCCCGACGAAGGCCTCGCCCATGGCCTCCCGCCGGGCCAGATAGTCGAGCAGCGCCGCCACCGTCGACGCGAAGGCCACCCCGACCGCCGAGATGGCGATCCAAGCGACGGTCCGGGGATGCATGCGCCGCCCCGCGGCCGCCAGCACCAAAGCGCCCGCCAGGGGCACCCCGACCACCGCGGCCGGCCAGAGGCTCGCCACCATACCCTGGGGCTCTGTCACCACGGTACCCGGTCGCCTCCCCTACCCCGCCAGATCGTGCACGTCGTCGACGTCCACCCGCTCCCGCGGGCGGAAGATGATGACGACCAGGGCGAGCCCGATGGCTACCTCGGCGGCCGCCACCGTCATCGCCAGGAAGGTGAGGATATGGCCGGACATGTCCAGCCACCAGCGGGCCGCGGCGACGAACGCCAGGCCCGCCGCGCTCCACATGATCTCGACCGACATCAGCATGGCCAGAGGCGAGCGCCGCAACAGGACGCCCATGGCCCCGATGCCGAACAGGAGGGCCGCCACCGCCAGGTAAGCCTCCAGCGTCGCACCGGGCATCACCTGGGCCTCACCCCCGTCGACTCACCCGAGGCCGTCACGGCCACACCGACCGGCTCCCGGACGCTGCCATCGGCCACGGCATCGACGGTGGCCGGCATCTCCCCGGTGCTCGACGGCAACCGGGTCTCGACCGTCTCCACCCGGCGACCCACCAGCACCATCACGCCCACCAGGGCCACCAGGAGTACCAGGCCCGCCAGCTCCAGCTCGAAGGGGAAGGCCGTCAGCAGCACCCGCCCGAAGGCCTCGACCCCGCCGAACCCCTCGGGCACCGGCCGCCACGACCCCGCCGCGCCTCCCATCGTGGCCGATGGCCCCGCCACGGTCATGACCAGCCCGGCCACCACCACCGCCGCCGTCGCGACCCCCGCGGGGAGCTGCCCCCAGAGGCGGTCCTCGGGCCCCTCGGTAGGCCGGTTGCGGGCGCTCAAGAGCGAGATGACGAAGAGGAAGAGCACCATCACCGCGCCCGCGTAGACGATGATCTGAGCCACCGCCATAAACTCGGCCTGCAGCGACAGGAACAGCGCCGACAGCCCCGCGAAGTTGGTCAGCATGGCCAGCACGCCGTGCACCGGCGTCCGGGCCGCCACCACGCCCAGGGCGCCGGCGATGGCCACCGTCGAGGCCGCGACGAAGAGGATGGTCATGCCCTCTCACGCTCCCCTTCGGCGCGAGCCGGCTCACCCTCGCCCCGGCGGGTCACGCCGTGAAACGGCGGGTAGACACCTTCGGGGATGGCGAACGGGCTCGCCTCCGGCGAGACCAGCAGGTCCCGCCCGTAGACCAGAGCGTCCCGGGAGAAAGCCGCCAGCTCGAATTGCTGCGTCAGGTGCAGGGCGTCGGTCGGGCACGCCTCCTCGCAGAGCCCGCAGTAGATGCACCGCAACAGGTCGATCTCGTAGCGGAAGGCGTAGCGCTCGCCGGGAGAGTGGGGTTGGGCCGGGTCGTTCTCCGCCGCGTACACGGTGATGGCGTTGGCCGGGCAGGCGACCTGGCACAGCTCGCAGCCCACGCACATCTCCATGCCGTTGGCGTAGCGCCGCAGCTCGTGGCGGCCGCGAAAGCGCGGGCTGCGCACCCTGCGGCGATCCGGATAGGGCACCGTGTGCTTGCGCTCCCACAGCAAGCGCCAGGTGGTCCCCAGCCCCTTGAGGATCCCCTTGACCGCAGACATCTCGCTCGGGCCCTCTTTCTTCTCTCGTCCTGTCATCCGACCAGGGCGACCCACGTCGAGTAGGCCACCAGATTGGCCACGGCCAGCGGCAGCAGCACCTTCCAGCCGAGCGCCATCAGCTGGTCGTAGCGGAGTCGGGGCAGCGTGGCGCGCACCCAGATGAAGAAGAACAGCACCGCCGCCACCTTGAGCACGAACCACGCGACCGGCGGCAAGAAGCCCGGCCCCAGCCAGCCGCCCAGGTAGAAGAGGGTGATCAGGCTCGACTGGGTGATGAGGTGGATGTATTCGGAGATGAAGAACATGGCCATGCGCATCCCGCTGTACTCGGTGTGGTAGCCCGCCACCAGCTCGGTCTCGGCCTCGGGCAGGTCGAAGGGCGCCCGCGCCGACTCGGCCGCCGCGCAGATCAGGTACAGCACGAACCCCAGGGGCTGCACGATGGCATAGGGCAGCGAGCGCTGGGCCTCGACGATGTCGGCCAGCCGCACCGATCCCGCCAGCACCAGCACCGACAGGATGTTGATGGCCATCGCGACCTCGTAGCTGATGAGCTGCGCGCTGGAGCGCAGCCCGCCCAGGAGCGCGTACTTGCTCTGGGAGGCCCAGCCGCCCAGGGCCACCCCGTATACCGCCAGCGAGCCGAAGGCCAACGCCACCAGCACCCCGGCACCGGGATCGGCGATGCTAAGGGGGATGGTGTAGCCCGCCACCTCCAGCGGCGGCCCCACGGGGATGACGGCATAGGCCGCCAGGGCCATGAAGAGGCTGATGACGGGAGCCGCCAGGTAGACGGTACGGTCGGCCTCCGCCGGGACGATGTCCTCCTTGAAGAGAGCCTTGACCCCGTCGGCCACGGGTTGCAGCAGCCCCCACGGCCCCACCCGGTTGGGCCCCACCCGAAACTGGAAGTAGCCGAGGATCTTGCGCTCGAAGAGCAGCAGGTAGGCGAAGCCGCCCAACAGCAGCAGCACCAGGATGAGCGACTTGATGGCGACGCCCGCCACCCACAGCAGCGACGAGAGAGCCGTCATGACCGCTGCTCCACCACCTCGGCCCGCACCACGAGCGACGTCACCGCGGGGTGCGGGTCGTCCCACGCCGTCACCTGCGCGGCGCCACCCTGGGCCGCCGCCAGCGGCACGCCCGCCAGGCCCTCCGCCATCGCCGGGTCGATCCGCGCCGGCGCCCGGATGGCCCCGTGGGCGGTGCGCAGTTCGATCTCAGCCCCCGAGACGACACCCAGCCGCTCGGCATCCGCGGGGTGCAGCCAGACGGCCAGCCGCTCCCGGTGCGGGGCGAAGGCGGGATCGAAGGCCACGGTGCCCCCGCCACCGTACAGCCGCACCAGCGGCACCACCCGCAGCCCCACGTCCGGGGCGTCGGATGGGCGTGCCGCCTTGTCGGCCGCCGATGCCTGTCGCGCAGCCCCCCACAGCCGGCGAGCATCCCCGGCGCTCAGGGCGGCGACCCGGTCGCCCCAGGCGGGCCCCTCCTCGCGGCGCCCGTCGGCACGCACGCTCGCCAGCAGCGCGGCCAGGATCTCGCCGTCGGCCCGGCCCCGGCCGTCGGGGGGCAGGGCCGCCTCCAAGCGGCGCGTGACCCCGTCCAGGTCGACCAGCGTGCCCGCCCGCATGGCGGACGGCAGCGCCGGCAGCACCAGATCGGCCATGGTGGCCGTCGCCGTCACGAAGAGGTCCTGTACCACCACGAAGGGCGTCCGCTCCAGCGCCCGCTCCACCAGGGAGCGGTCCGGGAAGGTCTCCAGCAGGTTGGCGCCCACCAGGTAGAGCACCTGGATGCCTCCGTCGGCGGCGCGGCGCAGGATCCCCGCGGTGTCGAGCCCGTCGGGCCCCGGCAGCACGCCCGCCGCCTCGGCCGCCCGGCTCTGCGCCTGATCGCCGGGCACCAGCACGTGCACCTCGGCACCCGCGGACTCCAGCGCCTGCGCCAGCTCCAGCACGGCCTCGCCTACCACGGCCGCCGTGCCGTCCCAGGCGCCCCGGCCATCCCAGAGCACGCAGGCCACCGCCCCCGGGGCCTCGGCCACCGCTCGCACCAACTCGGCCTTCCAGGCCCGCAGGGCGTCGGCCAGTCCGGCACCCACCGCCTGGCGGGTCTGCACCCGGCCTGGGTAGCGGGGGCGCACCGGCCCGGTGGCGTAGATTGCGGCGCCCGACTGCGCCGCCCGGCGCACCGCCAGATCCAGCACGGGGGCCTGCTCTACCAGGGGCTGTCCGACCAGCACCACCAGGCGCGCTCGCTCCAGCGCGTCGGCGCTGCCGGTGCGCCCCGAGGGCGACGCCAGCGAGGCGACGGCCTGATCCGAGACCCGGTGATCGCGATGGGGGGTGCCCAGCGCGTCGGCCAGTTGCCTCAGCAGCCACGCCTCCTCGGCCATCAGCCGGCCACCGCCGACGATGGCGACGCTGCCGGGCCCGTGGGTGCGCACCGCCTCTTCGAGAGCCCGGCGCACCCGGTTCAGGGCTTCGTCCCACGACAGCGGCTGCTTGAGGGCACCTCGCCCGGCCAGCGGGCCGTCGGGACGGTGGGGCGAATGGAGATAGCGGTAGTCAAACCGCCCCCGGTCGCACAGCCACCCCATGCCCCTGAAGCCCGGGACCTCCTCTGCCGGCGTCCGGTAGGCCGCCATCATGCCGGGAGTGCCGAAGATGCGCTCCTCGGGGGCTCCCTGCGACACCACTCGCATCAGCTGCCCGTGACGGAAGTCGAGCCGCACGGGGCAGTGCACCGAGCAGAGCGTGCAGTACGACGCCACCGGGCTCAGGTCCCACGGGCGAGCTCGGAAGCGGTAGACCCGTGAGGTGAGGGCGCCCACCGGGCACAGCTCGATGGTGTTGCCGGTGAAGTAGTGGTCGTAAGGCTGGCCATCTGCGGTGGTGATGAGGGTGTCGATGGCCCGCTCGCTCACCACCAGCTTGGACTCGGCCGCCACCTCGTCGTCGAAGCGCACGCACCGGCGGCAGAGGATGCAGCGCTCCTCGTCCAGCACGATGAAGGGCCCGAGCTCGACCGCCTTGCGCCGCTTCACCTTGGCGTCGGCGAGGCGGCTGGTGGCGGGGCCGTACTTGAAGGTCAGGTCCTGCAGCTCGCACTCCCCGCCCTTGTCGCAGACCGGGCAGTCGAGGGGGTGGTTGATGAGCAAGAACTCCAGCACGGCCTGCTGCATCTGCCGGACCTCGGGGTCCCGGGTATCCACCACCATGCCGTCGGTCACCGGCGTGGTGCAGGCCGGCACCAGCTTGGGCATGCGCTCCACCTTGACCAGGCACATGCGGCAGACGCCGACCGGCTTGAGCTTGGGGTGGTAGCAGAAGACCGGGATGTGCACCCCCGCTTGCCGGGCCGCCTCCACCAGCAGGGTCCCGGGCGCCACCTCGACGGTCCGGCCGTCGATGGTGACGGTCACGCGCGTCGGCTGACCATTGGCGCCGCTCATGCCACGTACGCCTCCCGGACGCAGCGGCCCAGCGTCACGTGGGCCCGGTACTCGTCCACGAAGTACTTGAGGCTGGAGCTCAAGAAGCCCACCCCCGCATCGGCCAGCGGGCAGATGGTACGCCCGGCGATGCGGCTCC
>Ga0207873_1001009_pt1 | contig 28658 bp, 21 predicted proteins | sample BGWIniCompost_FD_187373 | JGI IMG/M metagenome (GOLD analysis project Ga0207873, IMG submission 187373) | Cellulose adapted compost microbial communities from Newby Island Compost Facility, Milpitas, CA, USA - BGW Initial Compost (SPAdes)... ...
CCTCCCCCCGCAAGCGGGGGGAGGGGCCGAACGCGGCGCAGGAACCGTGCAAGCCCTTCCACGCCACGCATCACTCCCTCCCCCGCGTGCACGTCCCTCCATTCCACGCGTCACTCCCTCCCCCGCGTGCGGGGGAGGGTTGGGTGGGGGCAGCCGGTCAGCGATGCGATCCGGGCGTTGCCCCCCCTCCCGGCCTTCCCCCGCAGGCGGGGGGAGGGGCAGCGGGTAGGGCGAGGACCATGCACCCTCCCGCGCGCTTTCGCGTTTCGACCTGAGCCGGACACCCCGAGGATCCACATCGCATGACCCCGACTCCCTCCCGCACCGCGCCGCGCTGGTTCGTCGCCGGCGACCTCAACGGCTTCTTCGGCCTCGTCGTCGACAACCTTTCGATCCTCGGCTTCATCGCCATGGCCCTCGTGGGCATCTTCGGCGTGCCCGCGGAGATCGTGTTCGGCCGCATGTTCCCGGGCACCGCGCTCGGCGTCCTGCTGGGCAACCTCGCCTACACCGTCATGGCGCGACGGCTGGCCGCGCGCACCGGCCGCGACGATGTCACCGCGATGCCGCTGGGCCTGGACGCGCCGACCAGCATCGGCATGGCCCTGCTGGTGCTCGGGCCGGCCTTCCTCGCGTTCCGCGCCGAGGGCATGGACGCCGGGGCGGCGGGCATCGCCACCTGGCAGGTGGGCATGGCCTCGCTGGTGGTGATGGGCGTGCTCAAGACGGTGCTGTCGTTCGCCGGCGACTGGATCACGCGGGTGCTGCCGCGCGCGGCGCTGCTCGGGTCGATCGGTGGCGCGGCGCTGACCCTGCTGGGGTTCCTGCCGCTGGTCGAACTGCTGCGCAATCCGGTGGTCGGGATGGTCACGTTCGGCCTGCTGCTGTACGTACTGGTCGCGCGCGGATCGCTGCCGGTGCGGATCCCGGGCGTGCTGCTCGCGTTCCTGGTCGGCACCGCGCTGTACTACGGGCTCGGGCTGGCCGGACTCGGCGTGCCCGGCTTCGCCCTGCCCGAGCCGGTGCGACTGTCGCCGCAGCTGCCGCTGCCGGGCCTGGGCTTCATCGACGGCCTGCCGGCCACCGTGCCCTACCTGCCGCTGCTGCTGCCGTTCGGGCTGCTGATGGTGGTGGGCGGGATCAACGTCAGCGAAAGCGCGCGCGCGGCGGGCGACGACTACCGCACCCGCGACGTGCTGCTGGTCGAGGCGCTCTCGACCCTGGTCGCCGGCCTGTGCGGCGGCGTCGCCCAGACCACGCCCTACATCGGCCAGCCGGCCTACAAGCAGATGGGCGCGCGCAGCGGCTACACCCTGCTGACCGGCCTGTTCGTCGGCATCGGCGGCATGCTGGGCGTGGTCGCCGGCCTGGTGCAGTGGCTGCCGCTGGCGGTGCTGGCGCCGATCATCGCGTACGTGGGAATCGGCATCACCGTGCAGGCGTTCGAGGCCACGCCTGCGCGCCATGCGCCGGCGGTGGTGCTGGCGTTCCTGCCCTCGCTGGCCTACCTGCTCGGGATCAAGCTCGGCAATCCGGACTGGATCTCGCCGGGCCACTTCGCCGAGCTGTACGCGCAGACCGGCGCGCACGGACTGCCCGAACTGGCGGTGCTGGTGACGCTGGGCAACGGCTTCATCATCACCGCGATGCTGTGGGCCACCGCACTGGTGGCGATGGTCGAGGGCCGCCTGCGCGCCGCGGCCGGGGTGCTGCTGCTGTGCGCGGGGCTGTCGCTGGTGGGCGTGGTGCATTCGGTGGATCCGCGCGGCGGGGTGTACCTGCCGTGGGCGCTGGACGGCCTGCGGGCGGTGATCGCCTGGCAGTTCGCCGGCGGCTACGCGGCGCTGGCCGTGCTGCTCGGCCTGCTGTCCCTGCAGCGCGGGCGGGTCGCGGTGGCGACGGGCTAGGCAGGAACGCGACCTCCGGCACGGACCCGGGGTGCGGGACGGGGGCTATGCTTGCCGCCTCGCGACACGAGGCCTGGCATGCAGCCGTCCCTGTTCCAGCAGGTGCTCGGGGCCGCCTTCTTCCGGCTGCCCGACAGCCTGCGCCAGCTCCACTCCAGCCGCGGCCTGGTCCGCTACGCCGGCCAGGCGACGATCGAGCGCGGCCGCAATCCGCTCGCGCGCCTGTGCGCCTGGCTGGCCGGCCTGCCGCCGGCGGGTCAGGACGTGGCGACCGTGGTCGAGTTCGAATGCGAACCCGCGCGCGAGACGTGGCGGCGCCGGTTCGGGGAAGCGCGGATGACATCGACCCTGCGCCTGCGCGGCGGCCGGCTGCGCGAGCGGCTGGGGCCGGTGTCGCTGCGCATCGAGCTGCATGCCAACGATGGCGTGGTCTGGTGGACGGTGTCGGGGGCGCGGCTGTTCGGGCTGCTGCCGCTGCCGGCCTCGATGTTCGACGGCGTGCGCTGCCGCGAGTTCGAGCAGGACGCGCGCTACCGCTTCGAGGTGGAGGCGGTGCTGCCGGCGGCCGGGCGGGTGATCCGGTATTGGGGGTGGCTGGAGCCGGCATAGGCGGCGGAAGTCGCTTTGCGATCTCCGCGCGCGTTCCGGGCGAGGCGATGCGCTTCACTGCACCTCTCCCCGCTTGCGGGGAGGGGACGGCTTCAGGGACTTTGCTGCCTGGCGTGCCCCCACCCCGACCCTCCCCCGCAAGCGGGGGAGGGGGCTGGTTTCTCGCGGGGGTGATGCGACGGGCGCGTCTGTCGTGCTCCTCCCCCCGCTTGCGGGGGGAGGCCGGGAGGGGGGCGGCTTCAGGAGGCTCTGCTGCCTGGCGTGCCCCCACCCCAACCCTCCCCGCGAGCGGGGGAGGGAGGCGCTTCGCCCCGAGGCTTGTTTCCAGACGGCGACGACCGCATCTGGAGAGCATCGCCGGCCTTGCCGGCCACACCGTTTCCGAGGAAATCCCCATGCGGATGGACAAGCTCACGTCGCGTTTCCAGCAGGCGCTGGCCGACGCGCAGTCGCTGGCCGTGGGCCGCGACCACAACATGATCGAGCCGGTGCACCTGCTCGTCGCGCTGCTGGACCAGCAGGGCGGCGGCACGCGCCCGCTGCTCTCCCAGGCCGGCGTCAACGTGCCGCTGCTGCGCGAGCGCCTGGGCGAGGCGCTGGACCGGCTGCCGAAGGTGACCGGCCAGGCCGGGCAGCTGTCGGTCAGCAACGACCTGGGCCGCCTGCTCAACGTCACCGACAAGCTCGCCCAGCAGCGCGGCGACGCCTTCATCGCCAGCGAGCTGTTCCTGCTCGCCGCGCTCGAGGACGGCGGCGAGGCCGGGCGCCTGCTCAAGGCCGCCGGCGCCACGAAGCAGGGCCTCGAGGCCGCGATCGACAAGGTGCGCGGCGGCGAGACCGTGCAGGACGAGAACGCCGAGGATTCGCGCCAGGCGCTGGAGAAGTACACCATCGACCTGACCGCGCGCGCCGAGTCGGGCAAGCTCGACCCGGTGGTCGGCCGCGACGAGGAGATCCGCCGCACGATCCAGGTGCTGCAGCGCCGGACCAAGAACAACCCGGTGCTGATCGGCGAGCCCGGCGTCGGCAAGACCGCGATCGTCGAAGGCCTGGCCCAGCGCATCGTCAACGGCGAGGTGCCCGAGCAGCTCAAGGGCAAGCGCGTGCTCAGCCTCGACATGGGCGCGCTGATCGCCGGCGCGAAGTACCGCGGCGAATTCGAGGAGCGGCTCAAGGCCGTGCTCAACGACCTGGCCAAGAACGAGGGCCAGATCATCCTGTTCATCGACGAGCTGCACACCATGGTCGGCGCCGGCAAGGCCGAGGGCGCGATGGACGCCGGCAACATGCTCAAGCCGGCGCTGGCGCGCGGCGAGCTGCACTGCATCGGCGCCACCACGCTCGACGAGTACCGCAAGTACGTGGAGAAGGACGCCGCGCTCGAGCGTCGCTTCCAGAAGGTGTTCGTGGGCGAGCCCAGCGTCGAGGACACCATCGCCATCCTGCGCGGCCTCAAGGAGCGCTACGCGGTGCACCACGGCGTGGAGATCACCGACCCGGCGATCGTCGCCGCGGCCACGCTCAGCCACCGCTACATCGCCGACCGCCAGCTGCCCGACAAGGCCATCGACCTGATGGACGAGGCGGCCTCGCGGATCCGCATGGAGATCGACTCCAAGCCCGAGGAGCTCGACCGCAAGGAGCGGCGCCTGATCCAGCTCAAGATCCAGCGCGAGGCTCTGAAGAAGGAGACCGACGACGCCTCGAAGCAGCGCCTGGCCGACCTGGAGGCCGAGATCGCCACCCTCGAGCGCGAGTACAACGACCTCGAGGAGATCTGGAAGGCCGAGAAGGCCACGGTCCAGGGCGCGACCAGGATCAAGGAGCAGATCGAGCAGGCCCGGCTGGAGCTAGAAGCCGCGCAGCGCCGCCAGGACTACGCGAAGATGAGCGAGATCCAGTACGGCCGGCTGCCCGAGCTGGAGAAGCAGCTCACGGCCGCGCAGGAGGCCGAGCGCAGCGGCTTCAAGCTGCTGCAGGACCGCGTGACCGCCGAGGAGATCGCCGAGGTGGTGTCGCGCTGGACCGGCATCCCGGTGAGCAAGATGCTCGAGGGCGAGCGCGAGAAGCTGCTCAAGATGGAGCAGGCGCTGCACGAGCGCGTGGTCGGCCAGGACGAGGCGATCAAGGTCGTCTCCGACGCCGTGCGCCGTTCGCGCGCCGGCCTGTCGGACCCGAACCGCCCGAGCGGCTCGTTCCTGTTCCTGGGCCCGACCGGCGTGGGCAAGACCGAGCTGTGCAAGGCGCTGGCCGAGTTCCTGTTCGATTCCAGCGACGCGATGGTGCGCATCGACATGAGCGAGTTCATGGAGAAGCACGCCGTCTCGCGCCTGGTCGGCGCGCCCCCGGGCTACGTCGGCTACGAGGAGGGTGGCTACCTCACCGAGGCCGTGCGCCGCCGCCCCTACAGCGTGATCCTGCTCGACGAGGTCGAGAAGGCGCACCCGGACGTGTTCAACATCCTGCTGCAGGTGCTCGACGACGGCCGCCTGACCGACGGCCAGGGCCGCACGGTGGACTTCCGCAACACCGTGATCGTGATGACCTCGAACCTGGGCTCGCACCAGATCCAGGAGTTCAGCGCCGACGATTCGCCCGAGGCCTACCTGCAGATGAAGGCGGCGGTGATGGGCGTGGTGCAGGCGCACTTCCGGCCCGAGTTCATCAACCGGCTCGACGACATCGTCGTGTTCCACCCGCTGGACAAGGCGCAGATCAAGTCGATCGCGCGGATCCAGCTGCGCGGGCTGGAGAAGCGGCTGGCCGAGCGCGGCATCCGCATCGAGGTGTCGGACAGGGCACTGGAGCTGCTGGGCAACGTCGGCTTCGACCCGGTGTACGGCGCCCGCCCGCTCAAGCGCGCGATCCAGCAGCAGTTGGAGAACCCGCTGGCGCAGGAGATCCTGTCGGGCCACTTCGGCAACGGCGACACGGTGCGCGTCGACGCCGAGGGCGGCAAGCTGGTGTTCGTGAAGGGCTGAGCCCGCGCGGCGCCCACGCGGCGACCCACGCAAGGCCGGCGGCATCCGCCGGCCTTGCGTCTGATCCACGCCCGGCCGTCGCCCGACGCCCCGTCGCCCGGACAAGCGAAGCGCATCCGGGACAGCGCGGCGCCGGGTGGCCCGGAAGAAGCTCCCGATCCACCCGCCGTTCCGGTCCCGGATGCGGCCTTCGCCCTCGCCCGGACGACGCGGCCATGCCACGGGCTCCCGTCAGGGCTTCCAGTCCTGCGTGTGGACGATGACCCGCTTGCCCTCGCTGCGCGCGGACTCCAGGAGCATGGTGATGTAGTGCGCGCGCTCGCGACCGACCGTGTCGAGCGCGGTGGGAATGCACTCGCCCTCGACCTGCTGCACGCCCGCCCTCGCGCCGAGCCAGCGACCGATGGCCTCGTCCGGCGCGGAGGCGCCGATCGGCAGGGCTCCGCTCAGGGCGACATGCATCACGCGCCCGGGCTCGTCCCCCGCGTACATGGCGCAGAACTCCACCGCCCTGGGATCCTGCGGGACACGCAGGCCGTGATCGCGTCGCGCCTTCACCACGGCCGAGATGAGGTTCTGCTTGGGGTACAGGTCCGACCCGGACCGCGCCCCTGTGGGGCACAGCGCGGCGAGCATCTCATTCGGTATCTCCCGCTCCGGGACTTCTTCAAACTTCCAGTCGGGATCCGGCGTCCGGAAATCCTTCATCACGACCCCGTCGCTCAGGCGCATCCGGCGCGTGTTGCAATCGGCGAGGAGCCTGCTTTCCAGATACCACCCGCCGTGCTCGCCCGGCTTGTCCAGGACCATGAACACCGTGTACCCGCGGAAGCCGCCTTTCCCGCTGTCGGCGTCCTCCAGTCCGATCGTGGCGACGTCCATCGCGTGCTGGACGAGGAACCAATTGCGTTCCCAGGCGTCCTCGGCCGGATACAGACCGCGCGGACCGAAGTCGTCGTGCCCGTCCCCCGACCGCGGCTGGCGTGCGCCGGCCTGCCCGGGGCCGATGATGGCGGGAGGCGGGCCGCTCGCCCCGCGCGCCTGCAGGAAGCGGTCGCCCTTATACCAGCGCGCATACTCGAGGAACGCTCGCCCCGCGCGCCTGCAGGAAGCGGGCTTCGAGATCCGCCAGCGGCTCGCCCGCCACGCCGCCGTTGCCGGTCTGCCAGTCGCAGGCGATCCGGAGCAGGGCCTCGTGCGATCCCACCGGCTCCCAGGCGCCAGGCTTCGATTCGACATGGACGACGCTGCCGTCCGCCGTTTCGTACTGCACCAGGTCGACGCGCTTGACCTGCTCGTAGCACTTGTAGCGCACGTGGCCGACCACGCGCTGGTGGGGCGGCACGCCGTTGCGCGCGGCCTCGGTGTCGTAGGTCAGGGCGTAGGGCGCCTGCTTCTCGAAGGGATTGGGCGGTACCAGGTCGTGAATGCCGACCAGCTCGACGGGGTTGCGGCTGCCGGGCGCGCCGTCGTCGGCGATAGCCAGACGGCGGCGCGCCGCGTGTGCTCGGGCACCGGATTGCACAGCGCCGGCGCGGAGGCCGCGCACAACAGGACCAGCAGGAAGCGCGCCGCGGCGCGCCGCGAAGTAGCGGCTCTTGGTGGATGCATCGAGTTCTCCCCGGGGGCGTGCGTTCGAGGCCCGGCGACAGGCCTGCAACTTGCCCGTCGACGCCGGTCGCCCGCATCCCCCCAATGCAGACGCCCCAGGTGTGGAATCGCGTCCCTGCCGTGGCGACCCGTCCGGCCCGGTGGGCCAGGATGTCGACGGCGCGGGATCCGGGACCGGCCATCCCCGGCCCGTCCAGGACCCCGGCAGCATACGCAAGCCGCGGGGCGCGGTGCCAGCACGGGGAACTGGCGTGGGGCCATGCCCCCGGTGTGCAGCGTGCGGGGGATGGTTGGGGTGGGGGCAATGCAGTCCGGGAACGGCGCCTGGCACATCGGCGACGCCATCCCGCGACCGCCGCCAAGCCTTGTGACGATGCCTCGTCCGCAGCGTCGTGCGGCGCACCGGTCCGCACATCCGGCGCGCGCGATGGACCGGGGATCCGCATCCTGCGACATGTGCTCATGCCGACCGGGAATCTGTTGGCGCTGAAACCATGCGTCCGCGACGTCGCGCCAGCGGCTATCTTCGTGGTCTTCGCACCACGACCCGCACGAGCCGCGCATGTCCGACGAACAGCAGAACTGGAAGCCCGAGACCATCGCCGTCCACGGCGGTTACCGGCCCGACCCGACCACCCGCGCGGTGGCGGTGCCGATCTACCAGACGGTCGCCTACGCCTTCGACAACACCCAGCACGGCGCCGACCTGTTCGACCTCAAGGTCCCGGGCAACATCTACACCCGGATCATGAACCCGACCACCGACGTGCTCGAGCAGCGGCTCGCGGCGCTGGAGGGCGGCGTCGGGGCGCTGGCGCTGGCCTCGGGCCAGGCCGCGATCACCTACGCCATCCAGACCATCTCCGAGGCCGGCGACAACATCGTGTCCTCGTCGGCGCTCTACGGTGGCACCTACAACCTGTTCGCGCACACCCTGCCGCAGTTCGGGATCCAGGTCCGCTTCGCCGACCATCGCGACCCGGCCTCGTTCGACGCCCTGATCGACGAGCGCACCAAGGCGGTGTTCGTCGAGTCGATCGGCAACCCGCTCGGCAACATCACCGACATCGAGGCGGTGGCCAGGGTCGCGCACGCGCGCGGGGTGCCGCTGATCGTCGACAATACGGTGCCCACCCCCTACCTGCTGCGGCCGATCGACTTCGGCGCCGACATCGTGGTGCACTCGCTGACCAAGTACCTCGGCGGCCACGGCAACAGCATCGGCGGCGCGATCGTCGATTCCGGCCGCTTCCCGTGGGCCGAGCACGCCAAGCGCTTCCCGCGCCTGAACGAGCCGGACGTGAGCTACCACGGCGTGGTCTATACCGAGGCGCTCGGGCCGGCCGCGTTCATCGGCCGTGCCCGCGTGGTGCCGCTGCGCAACACCGGCGCGGCGCTGTCGCCGTTCAACGCGTTCCTGATCCTGCAGGGCATCGAGACGCTCGCCCTGCGCATGGACCGCATCAACGCCAACACGCTGGCGGTGGCGCGCCACCTGCAGCAACACCCGAAGGTGGCCTGGGTCAGCTACGCGGGCCTGGAAGACCACCCCGACCACGCGCTGGCCAGGAAGTACTTCCGCGACGGTGGGGCGTCGGGCCTGCTCACCTTCGGCCTGCCCGGCGGGCGCGAGGCGGGCGCGCGCTTCCTCGACGCGCTGCAGCTGTTCACCCGCCTGGTGAACATCGGCGACACGCGTTCGCTGGCCACGCATCCGGCCTCGACCACGCATCGCCAGCTCTCGCCGGAGGAACTGGAGAAGGCCGGCGTCAGCGAGGACACCGTGCGCCTGTGCGTGGGCATCGAGCACATCGACGACCTGGTCGCCGACCTCGACCAGGCGCTGGACCGGGCCTGAGCCTCAGTCCAGTCGCGCGAGCAGGGTGGGGATGCCGGTCGCGGCCGGCATCCGGATCCATTCGTGGGCGAGCGCGCTCACGGCGCTGTCCACCGGGTTGATCTCCACCACCCGTGCGCCGCATTCGCGCGCCAGCCGCGGAAGCGAGGCGGCCGGGTGGACCAGGCCCGAGGTGCCGACCACCACCAGCAGCGCGCAGCGGGACACGAGCTCGCAGGCCCGCTGCCAGGCGTCTTCCGGCAGCGCCTCGCCGAACCAGACCACGCCGGGGCGGAACGCGCCGCCGCAGCGCGGGCACGGCGGGGGCGCCTCGCGGGTGCCATCGGCCGGTACGGCATCGAGGCGCTCGAGGATCGGATCGGGCGACTCCACGTGGCCGCAGTCAAGGCAGCGCGACGCGAACAGGCTGCCGTGCAGGTGGACCACGTCGCGCGAGCCGGCGCGCTCGTGCAGGTCGTCGACGTTCTGGGTGACGACGGCGACCGCGTGCCCGGCATCGGCGTGGGCCGCGATCGCGAGGTGGCCGGCGTTGGGCGCGGCACGGCGAACCAGCGCGGCGCGCCACCGGTACCAGCCCCAGCACAGCGCGGGATCCCGGCGGAAGGCCACCGGCGTCGCCAGGCGCTCGGCGTCGAACCGCGCCCACAGGCCGGTGAGCGCGTCGCGGAAGGTCGGGACGCCGCTCTCGGCGGACATCCCCGCGCCGGTGAGGAAGACCGTGTGCATGCCGCGCGGCTTCAGGCCGCGGCGGGCGCGGGGTCGCTCGGCGCGTCGTCGTCGCTGGCCTTGCGCGCCGGGCGGTAGGGCGGGGTGGACATCACCATCTCGGCCAGCGAGAAAGCCAGCTCGCGCTCGGCCAGCACCGCGCCGTCGGCGCCGTGCTGGAGCAGGTGCCGCACCTCGGCCTCGCTGTGGGCGCGCGCCAGCACGGTCAGCGCCGGGTTGATCGCCTTCATCCGCTCGATGGTCTCGCCGGCCTCGAGCGCACGCGGGATCGCGAACACGGCCAGGCGCGCGCGTTCGGGCACGGCCTCGAGCATCACCGGCTCGGAGGCGACGTTGCCGCGCACCACCAGCAGCCCTTCCTCGCGCGCGCGCTGGGTCAGGTCGGCTTCTTCCTCCACCACCACGACCGGGACGCCGCGGTCGCGCAGCAGCAGCGCCAGCTGGCGGCCGACCCGGCCGTAGCCGACCACGATGGTGTGGTCGTTGACCGCGAGCACCGGGCGTTCGGCCGGGTCCTCGTGCGGCGCGGCCGCCGCCGCCGCTTCCGCGGCCGCCTTCTGCCTGGCCAGCCGGCGGTCGAGCATGCGGAAGATCATCGGGTTGAGCATGATCGAGATCAGCGCGCCGGCCAGCACCAGCGACTGCTCCTCGCCCGACATCATCCCCAGCGACACTCCGAGCCCGGCGATGATGAACGCGAACTCGCCGATCTGGGCCAGGCTGCACGAGATCGTGAGCGCGGTCTGGTTGGGATGGCCGAAGGCGCGGACGATGAAGTACGCCGCCGCAGACTTGCCGAACAGGATGATCGACGCGGTGGCCAGCACCTCCAGCGGACGCTGCACCAGGATCGAGGGGTCGAACAGCATCCCGACCGAGACGAAGAACAGCACCGCGAACGCGTCGCGCAGCGGCAGCGAGTCGTTGGCCGCCTTGTGGCTGAGCTCGGACTCGTTGAGCAGCATGCCGGCGAAGAACGCGCCCAGCGCGAACGACACGCCGAACAGCAGCGCCGAGCCGAACGCGATGCCCAGCGCGATCGCCAGCACCGACAGGGTGAACAGCTCGCGCGAGCCGGTGCCCGCGATGCGCTCGAGCAGGGCCGGGATGGCGCGGCGGCCCACCACCAGCATCACCGCCACGAACGCGGCGACCTTGAGCAGGGTCCACAGCACCGTGGTGGCGACCATCCGCAGGGTCGGCGGCGCCGTGCCCTCGGTGCCGACGAAGATGTCGGCCATCACCGGCATCATCACCAGGGCGATCACGCAGGCCAGGTCCTCGACGATCAGCCAGCCCACCGCGATCCGCCCGCGGGTGGTATCGAGCAGGCGCCGTTCCTCCATCGCCCGCAGCAGCACCACGGTGCTGGCGGTGGCCAGCGAGAAGCCGAACACCACGCCGTGCAGCGTCGGCCAGCCCAGAGCCGCCGACATGGCCCAGCCCAGGAACGTGGCCACGGCGATCTGCGCGACCGCGCCGGGGATCGCGATCGCCTTGACCTCCATCAGGTCCTTGAGCGAGAAGTGCAGGCCGACGCCGAACATCAGCAGCATCACGCCGATCTCGGCCAGCTGGTTGGCCAGCTCCTGGTCGGCCACGAAGCCGGGCGTGAACGGCCCGACGATGATCCCCGCCGCCAGGTAGCCCACCAGCGGGGACATGCGCAGCCGGTTGGCCAGCGCGCCGAGCACGAAGGCAATGGCAAGGCCAACCGCGACGATGCTGATCAGGCTGGTGTCATGGTGCATCGAGCATCGAATCGTCGCTTCCGGGGACGCAGTGTCGCCGAACGGGCCGGTCGCGGGCAAATTCGGCCGTGTTTCCGGCCGCCGCAAATGCGGAGGCCCGGCATGGCCGGGCCTCCGGGGGATGCGGCCGTGGCGCGGTTACCAGCGGTACCCCACCTTGCCGTACACGAACGCGCCGCCGAAGCCGAACGGCGAGAGGTTGCTGTACGGGAACTGGCCGTTGGTCGAGTTGCCGAAGCTGTTCTCGTCCGGGTACTCGTCGAGCACGTTGTCCGCGCCCAGGGTCAGCGTCCAGCGCTCGTCCGGGCGGTAGCTGGCCGAGACGTCCAGCAGCCACTTGGCGCCGTACTCCTGGTCCAGCTCCGGATTGTTGGGCGTGGTGCGCACGCTGCCGTAGCGGGTGGCGGTGGCCGACAGCGTCCATTGGCTCGCGTTCCAGACGCTGCCCAGCAGCAGCTTGTTGCGCGGGAAGCCCTGCTCGATGCGGCCGATCTCGACCCGGTCGATGCGCTCAAGGTTCAGCCCGCTTTCCTCCAGCTCCTCCGGGTTCGGGGCGATGCGGGTGATCTCGGTCCTGGTGTGGTTGTAGCCGGCGGTCAGGTCCAGGGTGCTGGCCTGCAGCGGCACGCGCCAGGTGCCGACCACGTCCACCCCGCGGGTGCGGGTGTCGATGGCGTTGGTGAAGTAGCGCCCGCCGTTGACGCCGTAGATCCCGCGCGACTCGAGCAGCGCGCGCACCCCTTCGCCGGTGAGGTTGGACGAGAGCGCGATGCGGTCGTCGACGTCGATCTGGTAGGCGTCGACCGTCACGTACAGCCCGTCGGCCGGCTGCAGCACCAGGCCCAGGCTGTAGGACAGCGATTCCTCCGGCTGCAGCGGCTCGGCGCCGAAGGCCTGGGCCACCGCGCTGCTGGCCGGGAAGGTGCGGATCTCGAACGGGGTCGGGATGCCCGGCAGGAACACCGTGCTCACGGTCTGGAAGTACTGCTGGGCCAGCGACGGCGCGCGGAAGCCCGAGGACACCGTGCCGCGCAGGGCGACCGCGTCGGTGAACGCGTAGCGGGCCGAGAGCTTGCCGGAGGCCTGGCTGCCGAAGTCGTCGAAGTCCTCGTAGCGGGCGGCGACGCCGGCGGAGAACTTCTCGGTAAAGTCGGCCTCCAGCCCCACGTAGGCGGCATAGCTGTCGCGGTCGTAGGCGCCCGAGACCTCCGGCGCGAAGCCGCCGAAGCCCTGCGCCCCGGGCGGCGCGCCCGGCACGCCCAGGCCGGCGTCGGCGTAGGAGCCGTACTCGCCCGGCGACTGGTTCCACTTCTCGTTCCTGGCCTCGAGCCCGAACGAGAGCGTGGCCGGGTAGGCCAGGCCCCAGTCGAACTGGCGGCTGACATCGAGGTTGAGGATGTTCTGGGTGGTCTCGAGCGCGCCGTCGTAGAACTCGGTCGGCGAGTCCGGGCCGAGCGTCGCGTTGAGGGTGTTGCGGGTGTAGAACTCGAGGTGGTTGTAGCCGTAGTTGTAGCTCAGGTCCCAGTTCCAGCCGCCCTCGGTGAAACCCTTCAGGCCGGCGACGATCGCGCGGTCCTTGGAGATGTTGTTGATCTCCGGCAGGAAGCCGTCGGGGTAGATCGAGGGGATGTTCTGGGTCGGGTTGCCCGGGGCGCGGAAGAACGCGAACGAGGTGATGTCGCGGTTGCTGGCGCTGCCGAAGGCGTAGGCCGAGACGTGCTCGCCCAGGGCATAGTCGAGGTTGAAGGCGACCGCGCCGGCGTCGACCTCGGGCTCGCCGATCACGAACGCCTTCTGCCCGGGCTCGGGCTGGGTCGGGCCGGGGGTGCCGGCGAACGGACGCGCGCGGTTGGTGTGGTCCTGCTGGCCGAGCTGGGCCGACAGGTGCAGGAAGCCACGGTCGTCGCCGAGCGCCAGGCCGGCGTCGCCGGAGAGCTGCGACTGCTTGCCGTCGCCAGCGGAGTAGCCGCCGTACTGGGCCTGCAGGCTGCCGCCCTGGCGCGCACCCTTGAGCACGACGTTGACCACGCCGGCGATCGCGTCCGAGCCGTACTGCGCCGAGGCGCCGTCGCGCAGCACCTCCACGCGGTCGATCGCCGAGACCGGGATGGTGTTGAGGTCGACCGGGGCCGAGCCGCGGCCGATGGTGCCGTTGAGGTTGAGCAGCGACGAGGTATGGCGGCGCTTGCCGTTGACCAGCACCAGCACCTGGTCGGGGGCGAGGCCGCGCAGCTGCGCCGGGCGGATCGCCGAGGTGCCGTCGACCAGCGCCGGGCGCGGGAAGTTCAGCGAGGGCAGGGCGCGCGACAGCGCCGTCGCCAGCTCCGTGGTGCCGGTGGCCTGGAGCGCCTCGCTGCTGATGATGTCGATCGGCGACTGCGACTCGGCCACGGTGCGGTCGGCCACGCGGGTGCCGGTGACGATGATGGTGTCGAGCGTGCTGGCGCGGTCGGCCGTGGCCTGGGGCGCCTCCTGGGCCAGGGCGGGGGCGGTGGCCAGCGCGGCGAGGAGGGCGAGGGCAAGGGGATGCCGGCTCATGGGGGAACTCCTGCGGTGGGGGATGTCGAGATTGCGCCGGCCACCGTAGCAACCGGGTCCCGGGCGGCCAAAGTGCATGTCGTCACGGCCTCATGCCGGCAATTCATAAGTCCGGCCGGCCGCGCCCCGCTCCGGTAGAATCCGCGCCCCATGATCGCCTTCCGCAATTTCGCCCTGCGCCGGGGCGAGCGCCTGCTGCTGTCCGACGTCGACCTGGCCCTGCACGCCGGCTGGCGGGTGGGCGTGGTCGGGCGCAACGGCACCGGCAAGTCGAGCCTGTTCGCCGCGATCCGCGGCGAGGTGGAGGCCGATCGCGGCGACATCGACGTGCCCAACCGGCTGCGCATCGCCAGCGTGGCCCAGGAGACGCCGGCGCTGCCCGAACCGGCGATCGACTTCGTGCTCGGCGGCGACGACGAGGTGGCCGCGGTGCTGCGCGCCGAGGCCGAGGCCACCGCGCGCGAGGACTGGGAAGCGGTGGCCGCCGCGCACCAGAAGCTGGCCGAGATCGGCGGCTACGACGCCGAGGCGCGCGCCGGCCGGCTGCTGCACGGGCTCGGCTTCCCGGCCGAGGTCCACCGTCGCGCGGTCGGCGAGTTCTCCGGCGGCTGGCGCGTGCGCCTGAACCTGGCGCGCGCGCTGATGATGCCCAGCGACCTGCTGCTGCTCGACGAGCCCACCAACCACCTCGACCTCGACGCGGTGCTGTGGCTGGAGCAGTGGCTGCTGCGCTACACCGGCACCCTGCTGCTGATCAGCCACGATCGCGAGTTCCTCGACGGCGTCTCCACCCACACCCTGCACCTGCACGACGGCAGGGCGAAGCTGTACGTGGGCGACTACACCGCGTTCGAGCGCCAGCGCGCCGAGCACCTGCGCCAGCAGCAGATCGCCTACGAGAAGGAGCAGGCCGAGCGCGCCCACCTGCAGAAGTTCATCGACCGGTTCAAGGCCAAGGCCAGCAAGGCGCGCCAGGCGCAGAGCCGGATGAAGCGGCTGGCCAAGCTCGCCGGCACCGAGGCGGTGCGCGCCGAGCGCCAGTTCCGGATCGAGTTCCCCGCGCCGGCGAAGCTGCCGCACGCGCTGCTGCGGATCAACGACGGCACCTGCGGCTACGGCGGGGACGCGAGGATCCTGGAGAACGTCGGCTTCGGCCTCGAGGCCGGCGACCGGATTGGCCTGCTCGGCCCCAACGGCGCCGGCAAGTCGACCCTGGTCAAGTCGCTGGTCGGCGAGCTGCCGCTGCTGGCCGGCGAGCGCTACGCGCACCCGGACCTGCGCATCGGCTACTTCGCCCAGCACACGGTGGAGTCGCTGAAGGAAGGCACCTCGCCGATCGACCACCTGCGCGAACTCTCGCCGGACGCGCCGACCCAGGCGTTCCGCGACTTCCTCGGCAAGTGGTATTTCCCCGGAGACCGCGCGTTCGAGAGCATCGACGGCTTCTCCGGCGGCGAGCGCGCGCGCCTGGCGCTGGCGCTGATCGCCTGGCAGCAGCCCAACGTGCTGCTCCTCGACGAGCCGACCAACCACCTCGACCTCGACATGCGCGAGGCGCTGGCCGAGGCGCTTTCGGACTTCGACGGCGCGATCGTGCTGGTCTCGCACGACCGTCACCTGATCGGCCTGGTCAGCGACACCTTCTGGCGCGTGTCCGACGGCGTGGTCAAGCCGTTCGACGGCGACCTCGACGAATACGCCGCCTGGCTGCGTTCGCGCCCGGCAAGCGAACAGGCGCGCGCACCCGCGGCCGCGCGCGAGCCGGAGCCCGTGGCGCCGCCTGCGCCGGCGAAGCCCGCGCACAAGCCCAACCCCCACCGCGTCGGCAAGGCCGAAGCGAAGGTCGCCCAGCTCGAGCAGGCGCTGGCGGAAGTGGAGGCCGCGCTGGCCGATCCGGCGACCTGGTCGGATCCGGACCGGGCCGCCGCGCTCGGCCAGCGCCAGGCCCGGCTGCGCGCCGACCTGGAAGCGGCCGAGAACGCATTGCTGGCGCTGTATGGCTGAGCGCGCGCCAGGCGCCGGGCTTGCAGGTGCCGGGGGCCGCCGTTACGGTGCGGCCATGCACGCGACCCTCCGTTCCCTCGCCGCCGGCGGCCTGGCGCTCGCCCTGGCCGGCTGTTTCCAGGTCGAAGTCGAGTCCGACGGTGGCCCGCGCAAGGGCGATCCCGCCGCCCTTGCCGACGCCGCCGCGGAAGATTTCTCCGCCCCCGAGGTGCCGGCCGACGCCTTCATGGCCGCGCTGGCCTCGCACTGCGGGCAGGCCTTCGAAGGCCGGGTGGTGGCCAACGCGCCGACGCCGGCCGCGCCGGACGCGTTCGAGGGCGAGCGCCTGGTCATGCACGTGCGCGGCTGCGACGACCCGGCGCGCGAGCTGCGGATCCCGTTCCACGTCGGTGACGACCGCTCGCGCACCTGGGTGCTGACCCGCGTCGGCCCGGGCCTGCGCCTGAAGCACGACCACCGCCACGAGGACGGCAGCCCGGACGCGGTGACCATGTACGGCGGCGAGAGCGTCGCGCCCGGCACCGCGCAGCGCCAGGAGTTCCCGGTCGACGCCGCGTCCGTAGCCCTGTTCGAGCGCGAGGGGCTGCAGGCCTCGGTCGAGAACACCTGGGCGATGGAGGTGGAACCGGGCCGGCGCTTCCTCTACGAGCTCACCCGGCCGGGCGGGCGCGAGTTCAAGATCGAGTTCGACCTGTCCAGCCCGGTCGATCCGCCGCCGCCGCCGTGGGGCAGCAGCGACGCCGAATGAGCCCGCATCGGTCCGCGGCCGCCGCTTCCCGGCGCCGCGGGGCTTGAAATCCCGGTCGCGGCCCCCAGACTCGCGGCGGACTGTTTTTCCCTTTCATGGACCTGCCATGCCCATCTACGCCTTCCGCTGCGACCAGTGCGACCACGCCTTCGATCGCCTGCAGAAGCTGTCAGACCCCGATCCCGAGGCCTGCCCGGCCTGCGGCGCCGCGGCGGTGCGGCGCGAGGTGACCGCGCCGGCGTTCCGCCTGGCCGGTTCGGGCTGGTACGAGACCGACTTCAAGAAGGACGGCGACCGCAAGCGCAACCTCGCCGATTCCGGCGACGGCGCAGGCAAGGCCGATCCGGCGTCGAAGCCCGAATCCAAGCCCGCCGGATCCTCCGCGCCCAAGTCCGAGTCCAAGTCCGAGTCCAAGCCCGCCGCTCCGGCCCCGGCCTCGGCCTGAGCCCGTCCCGCGCGCGGCGGCCTCAGCCGCGCGATCCCGAGCCGGTGCGCACCATCGCCAGGCTCGACAGCTCCATGTACTCGGCCCAGTCGAGCCAGGCCCGGATCTCCAGGTCGTCGATGCGTTCGTCCAGGCCGATCCGCAGCCGGATCGTGCTCGGCTTGCCGTCGCCGGGCTGGATCCACTCGCGCGCCACCACGCGGCCGTCGGAGGCCACCGCCTCGAGCCAGAACGGGTGGCTCGGCCACTCGCGCGGGCGCAGCCGCAGCAGGTATTCGCCCGCGACCAGCGAGGACTCGGCGCCCAGCCAGATCGCGCGCCGGGGCCGCGGCCGCGGGCCGGTCGCCGCCTCCAGCGGCGCATCCACGCGCACGCCTTCGCGCAGGTCCTCGCCGGCGAACAGCTTCATGTTGTTGTCGGCGTCGACCAGCAGCGCGCACCACTCGCCGCGCAGGGTGTCGTCGTCGAACGCGGTGCAGCGGTCGACGTAGGCGCGCACGTTGGCCGGGTCGTCGATGCCGAACTGGCGCGGCGCGTCCTCCATCGTGATCGCCTGCAGGCCCCACTCCGGGTCGTACTCGACCATCACCGGCGGGGTGACGTGCTGCAGGCCGATGCGCAGCTGCCCGTCCTCGATCCGCAGGGTGCGCACGTCGCCCCCCGTCCACAGGCTGCGCGCGAAGGCGAGGTAGGGCGCGAATGCCTCGTCGCCGGCCAGCGCCGCGCGGGTCGCGCCGTCGGCCGCCGGCGCCAGCAGCGACCGGCCGAAGCCGAGCGCGTCGTGCGCCGGATCCAGCAGCGAGAGCAGGGTGGCGCCGGTGTCGAGCGTCGAGCCGGGCACCGAGAGCTCCCGCGCCGGCATCCCCGGGACCAGGAACAGCAGCAGGTTCTCGCGCCGCATGTCGCGCAGCACGTGGGTCAGGTCGTTCGGCATCGCCAGGTGGTCGGAGGCGAGCACGATCACCGTGTCGGCCGCGTACGGGCTGGTCCGGATGCGCTCGACCAGGCGCGAGACCAGGCGGTCGCTGCAGGCGAGCGCGTCCACCAGCCCGACCTCGCCGGTGCCGCGCAGGTCCTGGCACGCCACGGGCAGGTGCCCCGCGGGGTGGTGGGTGTCCATGGTCAGCGTGCTGAGCAGGAACGGCTGCCCGGACGCCGAGAGTTCCATGAAGGTGTCGAACGCGTCGTCGAGCAGCACGTCGTCGTGCAGGCCCCAGTTGGAGAAGTGGCGGGGATCGATGCCCGCCTCGAGGTAGTGGCTGCGGTCGCGCACCTCGTGGAAACCGTGCTGGCGCAGGAACTGTCCCTTGGCCGCGAAGTTGGAGTCGGCGCCGCCCAGGAACACGTTGCGGTAGCCCTGGTCGGCCAGGTACTCGGGCAGACAGCGCGCGCCGGGCAGGAATTCGCGCATCCGGCCGAGGCTGTTCTCGTCGCCGCGCGCGGCGGTCAGCGGCACCCCGCACATCGAGGCGACGATGCCGGCGATGGTCCAGCCGGTGCCCTGGGGCGAGGCGATGTCGCGGAAGTCGAGGCCCTGGCGGACCAGGCTCGAGATTCCCGGCATCAGGCCGGGAAACGCCTCCTGGTCGAGGTAGGTGCGTTCCAGGCTCTCGCCGTAGATCCAGACGATGTTCTTCGGCCGGGCGATCGCGCCGGTCGGCGGCCGGTATTCGGTGGCCACGCCGCGCCCGTCGACGGGCGCCATCTGGCGCTGCAGGCGCAGCGCGTCCCGGTACAGCGGGCTGGCCACGACCGCGACCGCCAGCACCCCGGCGAAGGCCGCGCTGACGCCGGCTCCGGCGCGCGGGCCCCGCAGCCGCGGCAGGCGACGGCGCATGGCCGCGAGCGGCAGCGGCAGCAGCGAGAGCAGCACCAGGCCGGCGAAGCGCCACAGCACGCCGCTGAACCCGGCCACGCCGGCGCCTTCCAGCCCGGTCTGCAGGTGGTAGAGAGTGGCGGCGTTGATGCCGTCGCCGCTGAGCTGGTCGACCAGCCACCAGGCGCTCAGGGCCAGCAGCAGCAGGCTCAGCAGGCCCGCGCGGACCCAGGCCAGGCGGTCGGCGGCCACCACGAGGCAGCCGAGCAACAGCAGCGAAATCAGGAGGATGAGGGGCATGCGGCGCGGGTCTCGGAGGAGGCGGGCCGGGCGGCGCGGGGTTTCGACCGTATTGCCACGGTGCTGTCATGTTGCTGAACACGGCGTCGAGGCCCCGGCCGCCGCACCGTTGGCACGGGCCTCCCGCCGCGGGCGCGGAGGCCGCCGACCGACTAGAATCGCGGGTTTTCCGGCCGCCGCTGGCGGCCGACCGCCTTCCTGGAGTTCCTGCTCGCATGCGTAGCCATTTCTGTGGCCTGGTCGACGAGGCGTTGATCGGGCAGACCGTGACCCTGTGCGGCTGGGCCGACGTCGCCCGCAACCTCGGCGGGGTCTGCTTCATCGACCTGCGCGACCATGAGGGCATCGTCCAGGTGGTGGCCGAGCCCTCGGACGCGGCCGGCAACGCCGAGGTCCTGGCCGCGGCCGAACAGGTGGGCTACGAGGACTGCCTGCGCGTCACCGGCACCGTGCGCCGCCGCCATTCGGTCAACGCCAGGATCCGCACCGGCCAGGTGGAAGTGGTGGCCGAGCGCATCGAGGTGCTGAACAAGGCCGATCCGCTGCCGTTCCACCACCACGAGAACCCGGGCGAGGACATCCGCCTCAGGTACCGCTACCTCGACCTGCGAAGCCCGGACATGCAGCGCAAGATGCGCACCCGCACGAAGCTGGTCGCGGCGCTGCGCCGCTGGCTGGATGCGCGCGGCTTCCAGGACATCGAGACCCCGATCCTGACCAAGGCCACGCCCGAGGGCGCGCGCGACTTCCTGGTCCCGGCGCGCATGCACCCCGGCGAGTTCTACGCCCTGCCGCAGTCGCCGCAGCTGTTCAAGCAGATCCTGATGATGGCGGGCTTCGACCGCTACTACCAGATCGCGCGCTGCTTCCGCGACGAGGCGCTGCGCGCCGACCGCCAGCTCGAGTTCACCCAGCTCGACATGGAGTTCGCCTGGGTGTCCGAGCGCGACGTGCAGGACACGGTCGAGGCGATGATCCGCGACGTGTTCCGCGAGGTCGCCGGCGTGGAACTGGCCGATCCGTTCCCGCGCATGACCTATGCCGAGGCCATGCGCCGCTATGGCTCGGACAAGCCGGACCTGCGCATCGCGCTGGAGCTGGTGGACGTGGCGGACCTGGTGAAGGACTGCGGCTTCGCCGTGTTCGCCGGCCCGGCCAGAGAGGCCGGCGGCCGCGTCGCCGCGCTGCGCATCCCGGGCGGCGCATCGATGTCGCGCAAGCAGATCGACGAGTACGCCGCGCACGCGGCGAAGTTCGGGGCCAAGGGCCTGGCCTGGGCGAAGATCGGCGGGAACGGGGAGGCCACCTCGCCGATCCAGAAGTTCTTCGACGCGTCGGCGTTCGCCGCGCTGCTGTCGCACGTCGGCGCCGGCAATGGCGACCTCGTGTTCTTCGGCGCCGGCAGGTATTCGACCGTGAGCGACTTCATGGGCGCGGTCCGGCTCAAGGCGGGCCGGGACTTCGGCCTGGTCGAGGACGGCTGGCGCCCGCTGTGGGTCACCGACTTCCCGATGTTCGAGTGGGACGAGGAGACGCAGCGCTACGTGGCCCTGCACCATCCGTTCACCGCGCCGGCGGTGGACGACGAGGCCGACCTGCGCGCCAATGCGGCGACGGCGGTCTCGCGCGGCTACGACATGGTGCTCAACGGCAACGAGATCGGCGGCGGGTCGATCCGCATCCACCGCTCGTCGATGCAGTCGGCCGTGTTCGACCTGCTCGGCATCGGCAGGGAGGAGGCCGAGCTGAAGTTCGGCTTCCTGCTCGAGGCGCTGCGCTATGGCGCGCCGCCGCACGGCGGCATCGCCTTCGGCATCGACCGCATCGCGGCGCTGATGGCCGGCACCGACTCGATCCGGGACGTGATCGCGTTCCCCAAGACCACGTCCGCGCAGTGCCTGATGACCGGCGCGCCCTCGCCGATCCCGGACGAACAGCTGGCCGAGGTGCACGTGCAGGTACGGCCGCAGGACTGATGGCGTCGGTGGTCGCGGTGGCGGTGCGTCCACTCCAACCCGTCCGGCCCGGCACGAGCGGCAGGAGCGGCGGCACCCGTGTCTGGACTCCCTCCCCCGCGCGCGGGGGAGGGCCGGGGCGGGGGCCGTCCGATGCCGCTTGAGATCCGCCGCGCCGGCGTCGACGACGCCAGTACGCTCTCCACGCTGGCCGCGCGCACGTTCACCGAGACCTTCGGCCACCTGTACCCGCCGGAAGACCTGGACGCGTTCCTGCGCGAGTCCTACGCCGTCGAGCGCCAGCGCACGATCCTGTCGGACCCGCGCTACGGGGTCTGGCTGCTGGAGGACGACGGCGCGGCGGTCGGCCATGTCGCGGCCGGGCCGTGCGGCCTGCCGCATCCGGAAGTCGCGCCCGGCGACGGCGAGATCAAGCGCCTGTACGTGCTGCGCGGCTACCAGTCGGGCGGGCTTGGCGGGAAGCTGATGGACGCGGCCATGGACTGGCTGCTTGGCGACGGCCCGCGCACGCTGTGGGTGGGCGTCTGGTCGGAGAACGAGGGCGCGCAGCGCTTCTATGCCCGCCGCGGCTTCGAGCGGGTGGGCGAGTACCTGTTCCCGGTCGGGCGCGTGCGCGACCTCGAATTCATCCTGCGGCGTCCGCGATGAGCCGGCCGGCCCCCGACATCCGCCGCGTGGTCCTGCTGCACGGCATCTGGATGGCGGCGGCGGTGATGTGGCCGCTGGCCCGGCGCCTGCGCGAGCAGGGCTTCGAACCGGAAGTGCTGGGCTACCACAGCGTGGCCGCGGCGCCGCAGGCGGCGATCGACCGGCTGCTGGCGCGGCTGGCGCGCAGCGGCCCGGCGCACGTGGTCGGCCACAGCCTCGGCGGCCTGGTGGCGGTGAGCGCGCTGCACGAGGCGCCGCAGGGCGCGATGGGGCGCGTGCTGTGCCTGGGTTCGCCGCTGTGCGGCAGCGGCGCGGCCGCGGGGCTGGCGCGGCTGCCGCTGTCGAAGCTGTACTTCGGGCGCAGCGCCGACATCCTGCTGCACGGCTGCATGACCTGGCCAGGCCGCTTCGAGGTCGGGATGATCGCGGGAAACTCGCCGCGCGGGATGGGCCAGTGGTTCGGCCGGTTCGAGGGCGAGCACGACGGCACCGTGGCGGTGGCGGAGACGCGCACGCCGGCGCTGGCCGACCACCTGGTGCTGCCGGTGAGCCACGTCGGCATGGTGCTCTCGCGCGAGGTGGCGCGGCAGGCGGGCCGGTTCCTGGCCACCGGCCGCTTCGACCACGGCCGCGCCCCGGCCGCGACCTGAGCAGGTGCCGCCGGGCGCGATCGCGGCCCGCGGCCTATAATCTGCGCCCTTCCGTCAGGGCAGCATCGGGCGTCGAATGGCCGGTCATTCCAAGTGGGCGAACATCCAGCACCGCAAGAACGCGCAGGACGCGAAGCGGGGCAAGATCTTCACCAAGATCATCCGCGAGATCTCGGTCGCCGCGCGCGCCGGGGGCGGTGATCCGGCCGGTAACCCGCGCCTGCGCACCGCGATCGACAAGGCGCTCGACGCCAACATGGCCAAGGACGTCATCGAGCGCGCGATCAAGAAGGCCACCGGCGAGCTCGAGGGCGTGAGCTACGAGGAAGTGCGCTACGAGGGCTATGCCCCGGGCGGCGTGGCGGTGATCGTCGACTGCCTGACCGACAACAAGGTCCGCACCGTGGCCGACGTGCGCCACGCCTTCAACAAGTTCGGCGGCAACCTGGGCACCGACGGCTCGGTGGCCTTCATGTTCCGCAAGCTGGGCGTGCTGAGCTTCGCCCCGGGCGCGGACGAGGACCGGATCACCGAGGTCGCGATCGAGGCCGGCGCCGACGACGTGGTCGCCTACCCCGAGGACGGCTCGATCGACGTGCTGACCGCGCCCGAGCACTTCGCCGCCGTGCGCGACGCGATGAAGGTGGCCGGCCTGGAGCCTGCCCAGGCCGAAGTGACCTGGCGCGCCGACAACGACGTGGCCGTGGATGGCGAGACCGGGCAACAGGTGGTCAGGCTGCTCGACTGGCTGGAGGACCTGGACGACGTGCAGGCGGTCTACTCGAACGCCGACCTGGGCGAGGACGCCTACGCCTGAGGCGTCGGCCCGGCCCGGACATGACCCGCATCCTCGGCATCGACCCAGGCTCGCAGCGGACCGGCGTCGGGATCATCGATGTCGACGCCGCGGGCAAGGCGAGCCACGTCCACAACGGCGCCCTGGTGCTGCTGGGCGAGGGCGATTTCGCGCTGCGGCTCAAGCGCCTGCTGGTGGGGCTGGCGGAGGTGATCGAACGCTGGCGACCGGACGAGGTGGCGATCGAACGCGTGTTCATGGCCCGCAATCCGGATTCGGCGCTCAAGCTCGGCCAGGCGCGCGGCGCGGCGCTGGCCGCGGTGGTAATGCGCGACCTGCCGGTGCACGAGTACGCGGCGCGCGAGGTGAAGCTGGCCGTGGTCGGCAAGGGCGGGGCGGAGAAGGCCCAGGTCCAGCACATGGTCGGGATCATGCTCAACCTGCACGGCAGGCTGCAGGCCGACGCCGCCGATGCGCTGGCCATCGCCATCACCCACGCCCACGTGCGCGCCACCGCGCAGCGCCTGGGCGTGGGCACGCGCCAGGCCTGGAGCAGGAAGTGAGCGCGCGCGGGGCCTGCGGCCCGGGGCGGGCGGTCCGCTGCGGCGCGCGGCGCCGGAACCTGCCATCCTTCCACGCACGACCGTCGCGCGCCCGGGGGACACAACGATGATCGGACGCCTCAAGGGCATCCTGGTCCACAAGCAGCCGCCGTGGCTGGTGGTGGACGTCAATGGCGTGGGCTACGAGCTCGAGGCGCCGATGAGCACGTTCTACGACCTGCCCGCGGTCGGGCACGAGGTGGTGCTGTTCACCCACTACGCGCAGAAGGAGGACAGCGTCTCGCTGTACGGCTTCCTGACAGAGGCCGAGCGGCGGCTGTTCCGCGACGTGCAGAAGGTGACCGGGATCGGCGCCAGGATCGCGCTGGCGATCCTGTCCGGCGCGTCGGTCGGCCAGTTCGCGGCGCTGGTCCAGGCCGGCGACGTCGCCGCGCTGACCAGGATCCCGGGGATCGGCAAGAAGACCGCCGAGCGCATCGTGGTCGAACTGCGCGACCGTGCCGAGGCCATGGCCGGCGCGCCGGCGACGGCGCCGGGGACGGGCGGGCCGGCGCCGGCCGATCCGCTGTCCGAAGCCACCATCGCCCTGCAGCAGCTGGGCTACAAGCCGGCCGAGGCGCAGCGCATGGCCAAGGCGGCGGCGGCCGACGGCGATCCTGCCGAGGCCATCATCCGCAAGGCGCTACAGTCCGCGCTTCGCTGAGCCACCCGGACGCGACCGCCAGCCGCCCATGTCCCGACCCGCCAGCCAGCGCCCCGCCGCCCACGCCGCTCCGTCCCACGGGCCCGGGCGCATCGGGCTGGCCGGACTGGCCGTGGGCGCGATCGGGGTGGTGTTCGGCGACATCGGCACCAGCCCGCTGTACACGATCCGCGAGGCGTTCTCGCCGCACTACGGCCTGGTCGCCGACCACGACACCGTGCTGGGCGTGCTGTCGATGATCTTCTGGGCCCTGACCCTGGTGGTCACGGTCAAGTACGTCACCATCATCATGCGCGCCGACAACGACGGCGAGGGCGGCATCATGGCGCTGATGGCCCTGGCCCAGCGCTGCGTCCCGAAGGATTCGCGCACCGCCTACGTGGTCGGCATCGTCGGCATCCTCGGCGCGTCGCTGTTCTTCGGCGACGGGGTGATCACGCCGGCGATCTCGGTGCTCTCGGCGGTCGAGGGCCTGGAGGTGGTGGCCCCGGGCCTGCACGCGTGGATCGTGCCGATCACGGTGCTGGTGCTGCTGGCGCTGTTCGCCACCCAGCGCTACGGCACCGAGAAGGTGGGGCGGATCTTCGGGCCGGTGACCGTGGTCTGGTTCCTGGCGCTGGCGGCGCTGGGGGTGGCCAACATCCTGCATGCGCCGGAGGTGCTGCACGCGATCAACCCGTGGTGGGCGGCGCGCTTCTTCGCCGAGCACGCCTGGGGCGGCATCTTCATCCTCGGCGCGGTGGTGCTGGCGGTGACCGGCGGCGAGGCGATCTACACCGACATGGGCCACTTCGGACCGCGCCCGATCCGCTACGCCTGGTACTTCTTCGTCCTGCCGTCGCTGATGCTCAACTACCTGGGCCAGGGCGCGCTGGTGCTCGAGGACCCGGCCGCGATCCGCAACCCCTTCTACGTCGGCGTGCCGGACTGGGCGCAGTGGCCGATGCTCCTGCTCGCGACCCTGGCCACGGTGATCGCCTCGCAGGCGGTGATCACCGGCGGCTACTCGATCGCGCGCCAGGCGATGCAGCTCGGCTACATCCCGCGCATGCGGATCAAGCACACCTCCAGCGAGACCATCGGCCAGATCTACATCCCGGCGATCAACTGGACGATGGCGGTGATCGTGGTCGGGCTGGTGCTCTCGTTCGGAAGCTCCTCGGCGCTGGCGGCCGCCTACGGCATTTCGGTGTCGGCGACCATGCTCATCGACACCCTGCTGCTGGCGCTGGTGGCGCGTGCGCTGTGGCCGGGGGCGCGGCGCTGGGTGCTGCCGCTGTGCGTGCTGTTCCTGCTGATCGACCTCGCCTTCCTGGTCGCCAACGGGGCCAAGGTGCTGCAGGGCGCGTGGTTCCCGGTGGTGCTGGGCATCGTGCTGTTCACCATGCTGCGCACCTGGCGGCGCGGGCGCGAGATCCTGCGCGAGGAGATGCAGAAGGAAGGCATCCGCCTGGATGCCTTCATCCCCGGACTGATGCTGGCGCCGCCGGTCCGGGTGGAAGGCACCGCGGTGTTCATGACCAGCGACAAGGGCGTGGTGCCGCACGCGCTGCTGCACAACCTCAAGCACAACAAGGTGCTGCACGAGCGCAACGTGTTCCTGACCGTGGACACCCTGAGCGTGCCCTACGCCACGCCCGGCAAGCGGCTGTCGGTGGAGACGCTGGGAGACGGCTTCTACCGCGTGGTGGTCCGCTTCGGCTTCATGGAGACGCCGGACGTGCCGCAGGCGCTGATGCAGGCGCCCGACCACTGCGATCTCAGCTTCGACCCGATGGAGACGACCTACTTCGTCAGCCGCGAGACGGTCGTCTCCAGCGCCCGCCGCGGCATGCCGGTATGGCGAGACAAGCTGTTCGCGGTCATGCACCGCAACGCCGCCCCGGCCAACCAGTTCTTCCGTATCCCGGGCAACCGGCTGGTCGAACTCGGCGCCCAGGTCGAAATCTGACCCGCGCGGGAGCGCGGCTGACGCAGCGGGTCGGCCGCCGGGCGCCGGGCCGTGAACGGCGACCCGATCCGGACACGCGACGACGCGCATCCCCTCAAGCCTGCGCAGCGCCGGCCGCTAGTAGTTGGCGTGAAGCCCTGTCCGTGGCCCGCATGACCCTGCTCGAGCCCATCGCCCCGCCCCTGGTCCTGCCGCAGCGCGTGCTGCTGGTGGAGAACTCGCGCACCTACGTGCGTGCGGTGGCCCAGGCGATCGAGCAGGAGCTCGAACTGCCGGTGGAGACCGCATCGACGCTGGCCGAGGCGCGGCGCCTGCTCGGCCTCCACGACGACTGGTTCCTGGCGCTCACCGGCCTGGTGCTGGCCGACGGCCACCGCGACGACGTGGTCGATTGCCTGCTCGGACGCGGCCTGGCCACCGTGGTGGTGACCGGCGTGTACGACGAAGGCCTGCGCGAGCGCCTGCTGCGGCGGCGCGTGATCGATTTCGTGCTCAAGGACAACCCGGGCAGCCTCGAGTACATCGTCTGGCTGGTGAACCGGCTCGAGCGCAACCGGCGGATCTCGGCGCTGGTGGTCGATGCTTCCGCCCCGGCCCGCGCCCACGCCGCCGGGCTGCTGCGGACCTACGGGTACCGCGTGCTCCAGGCCGGCGACGGCGAGACCGCGCTGCGCATCATCGAACGCGACCCGACCATCCGCCTGGCGATGGTCGACGACGCCATACCCGGCCTGCACGGGGTCGAACTGACCCGGCGCCTGCGCGCGCTGCGGCCGCGCGACCGGGTGGCGGTGATCGGCGTTTCCGGCCGTGGCGACAGCGACCTGGTCGCGCGCTTCCTCAAGAGCGGCGCCAACGACTTCCTGCGCAAGCCCTATTCGCGCGAAGAGTTCTTCTGCCGGGTGTCGCAGAACGTCGACCAGCTCGAGCTGGTCGGCAGCCTGCAGGACCTGGCCACGCGAGATTTCCTGACCGGCTTGCCGAACCGCCGGCACTTCCTCGAGCAGGCCGAGCGCATGCTGCCGGGGATGCGCGAGGCCGGCCGCCCGCTGGCGGCCGCGATCCTCGACGCGGACCACTTCAAGCGGATCAACGACGGCTGGGGGCACGAGGCCGGCGACCACGCGCTGCGCGCGTTGGCCGCCGAACTGTCGGTGCACGCCCGGCCGGGGGACCTGGTGGCGCGCTTCGGCGGCGAGGAATTCTGCCTGCTGGTACCGGACCTGGCCGACGGACCGCTGCTCGACTATTTCGAGGCGTTGCGCCGCCGGATCGAGGACCTCGACGTGCCCTCGCCCAACGGCATGCTGCGGATGACGGTGAGCATCGGGGTGCGCCCGGCGACCCCGAACGACGACCTGCACCGGCTCCTGGCCGATGCCGACCGGCGCCTCTACCTCGCCAAGGCCGGTGGCCGCAACCGGGTGGTGGCGTCGGGGTAGAGGGTCGCGATCCCGGGCCGGGGCGTCCGGGAACACGCCTGGTCGTTGCTGTGGTGGCAGGCGACTGGCCTGGCGGTCGGACAGGACGATCCTCAGCCGCGGAAGAGGGGTTCGGGCGCGCGCGCATGCGCGCTGTCGGCGGCGGGCTGCTGCTGCAGGTCCAGCGCCGTGCGTCCGCGCTCCAGCCACGCCTGCATCCCGTCCGAGCGGGCGAGATCGGAGAGGGCGCGCGTGATCGCGTCCGGGTCGCGCTGCTCCAGCGCCGGGAGCACCCGGTCGAGCATTCCACCCGTCGCGGGGACCGTGCCCTTGCGGTTCACCGGCGGGTCCGCCTCCGGCGGCAGCAGGCCGCGGTGGTCCGGATGGTCGGGATGGCCGGGTGCGGTAGCCGGGGCCGCTTCGCGCGGCATCGGACGCCCGGGTTCGAAGCGGTCGGCGAGGTCGCGATCGCGCCGGCGCGGTCCGGGCGCGAAGCGCAGCGTGGCCGGGTCGATGTCGCCGGTCTGCGGAACCCCGTGCGCGCGCTGGAAGTCCAGCAGCGCCCCCTGCATCGACGGGCGGTAGACGCCGTCGCGGTCGAGCGGCCCGCCATCCGCCGCGCGATAGCCCTCGCCATGCATGACCCGCTGCAGGCC
>Ga0207873_1001011_pt1 | contig 28618 bp, 21 predicted proteins | sample BGWIniCompost_FD_187373 | JGI IMG/M metagenome (GOLD analysis project Ga0207873, IMG submission 187373) | Cellulose adapted compost microbial communities from Newby Island Compost Facility, Milpitas, CA, USA - BGW Initial Compost (SPAdes)... ...
CGAGTACCTTCTCGGTGAAGCCAGAAGGCCCGTTCTTGTAGAAGCGAAGGTAGTCAAATGGGGTTGAGTTGTTCTCCCGGAACAGCAATTCCGGATAACCGTCGTTATTGACGTCCAGCGGAACGACACCGTGCTGATAACCTGTCGACTTGACGTTAAGCGGCAGATATCCGTAGGTGCCATTGATCTCTGTTGCAATTACCCAGTCATCTCCGTATCGCTGCGGGAGAAGGATGTCGTCCTTGCCATCGCGGTTGTAATCAAAAACTACCGCGTTGGATGGTCTGAATGCTTCGATCGCGTTTAACCGCGTATACACGGATCTAGTAGCGATGTCGTACCAGCGGATTTCGCCGTTATCGAAGAAAATGATGTCGGCTCGGCCGTCGCCGTTCATGTCTCCCCATTTCATGTCTGGGAAGCTGGAACGTAAAGGAATCCTGGCATCCTGTGAGATCAGACCTTGTTTCGGTGCACTCCATCCGAACTTTGTCGCGGGCATGCAGCTTCCGCGTGCATCGCAAACTTCAATGGCTGTCACAGCACTGGCGTCGGAGGCCTGTAGTTGCATGTAGTAAAGATTGTATTTCCGGACAACGGCGTTCCTGGAGTGAACGGTGAGACCGGTCAGCCGCTTGAACAAACTGTTGCGTGCAAGAGATGCTTCCTTGAGCAGCGGCTTGTAGCCACGTGTGACGTCGGGGCGGTCTTCGTACTCCAGCTCGATCTTGCCGACCAAGTCTCCGTGTCGGTTATGCCAGGTGATGCGCGCAGGCCAGTAGCTCCACATGCCGTTTTCCGTGTCACTGGCGTAGGTATATTCGATGTAGTTGCCGAAGCGATCGCGGATGCGATTGAGCAACCACTGTTCGTTGACGTTGCCGTCGTTGAAAGGAACGATGATCCGGCTTTTGGTCGCGCTGAGACGATTGCCGTATTCGCGGATGAGCCCGGCCTTGTCCTTGACTTCGAACCATGCGGGTCCGGTGTAGCTGCTGCCGGCGCCATTGTCGCCGCCCTTGGCTTCGATACGCTGGAAGGAAGCGATTTCGGTGCCATACACCGTTCCCGAAGCACCATAGGTTTGGGTCTCGCCATCCAGGTTCAGCAGCTGGCCATCGAGACAGAAAGAGTCGGTGTTGGTGTATGTGACAGGCGTGTAAACACCAGCGGGATTCTGCGCGATGGTACGTGGGCAGCGCGTGATCGAAGAGAGTCCCGACAGCGACCAGCCCTGTCCCAGCAGTCCGTTGCCGGCACGGCTGGAGTACAGGAAGGCAAGATCCGGCTGCATTCCGCCCACGCCTGGCGGCACTTCGATGGGAATGCGGTAGTTGGCGGCGCCAGTGGGATCAACAGAAAATTCGCCCGGCAAGGTTCCGACTTCATTGCCGAACAGTGGTGCGTCGGATGACGACTGCTGTGTGGCCAGGGACTGGTTCGTGGCTTCGGCAGCATGAACTTCGAACGACTCAGGAGTGACGACGATATCCACTACACCCGGGTTCTGGTTGGCCCAGCCCTCTTCGGGGCTTTGGTCGCCGGACCAGCGCATCGCCACTTCACTCAACTGACCGTCGAGTCGGCCTGGCACGAGGTAATGCGTACCGTCCTTGCGAAGCGCGATCAGGATGACGTCGGCGATACCGTCGCCGGTGACGTCTCGCAGCTCGATCCGGTGCGTGGCCGGGTCCCATTCGGCGCCGAGGAAGTCTTTCTCCCATTGCTGTGAGATTTCGTCGAACTCGCCCTGCCCGTTGGCAAGCAGCATCGCGACGGCAGGCTCGTCACCATTCGCAGAAATGCCCGCCTTGCGGCGCCACAACAGGTCATCGTGACCGTCACCATTCAGGTCGCCCGCGTAGAGTTCCGCCGCGCCGGCCATCCAGCGCAAGCCCAGGTGCCCTTCCACCCAGCTCGCGCCGCTGGTGTTGAAATCCGCCACTTCGTTCGCGTGGAAGATGACGTGAATGTCGGCCGCATCATGGCCTTGCAACAGCAGTTCATCTCGGCCATCGCCGTTGAAGTCACCGCTCAGCAACTGGCGGGCATCGCTGTGCCATTCCAGCCCGTGGCGGTGGTTGGAAAACAGATGATCCAACTGGGTGAACTGACCGTGTTCATCGGCGAGCAGAATCGCCTGCGGGCTGCCGGCTGTGCGGCCCTGGACATACAGGTCATCGCGGCCGTCGCCGTTGTAATCGCCCACGACGATGACGGCGGTTTCGCTGTCCCAGGCAAGACGGGGATCGATGTCACTGAGCCGCTGCCAGACGCCCTCCCAGCTGTCTACCCCCATGGCGAACAGAACGTAGGCCTCGTCGCCGGCGCGCAGCGGCTGCGCGATCATTTCGTCGCGGCCGTCGCCGGTCACATCGGCGCGCTGATAGAAGTAGCCTTCCGGAAGGTGTTCGGTAGCCGCGTAGGCGGCAGCGAGGTGATAGACAAAGAAAAAGCCGAAAGTGCCGATGGCACGAAAAAGATTTCGCATGCCGCCCCCGTCATGCTGTATTTGCTTCCCTGCCGCCCTCAATGGGGGAACAGTTCCCAGTTAATGGATTTTACTTAAGGACGGTATCGGAGCAAGCCCTCCCATAGAGCGCGCTCTTTTCCTATAGAAAATCTGTTGTAAAGCTCGCTGCAGCTGATCCAGAACCTATTAGCCCGTGCGGGTCTATTACGGAAACTGCAGATCTCACTCGCCCCCCTGCTGATCGGGTGTCATTGGCGGGAATCAGCGTAATGCGAATTGGACTGCTACAAAATTTCGAACGGACCCCTAACTTGTTGTTTTCCGATCATTATTCTGGATGCTGCTCTCATCCATCATGGGCGCTGTTGCAAGACGGCGTGAAAGCATTGACCCAATACCCTTTCGAAGGAGCCGCGCATGATACCCGGCCCGGCGTCTGCAGGAAAAACCCAAGGCGCCACGGCTTCCCACTCCGGCCGTTTCAGGGGATACTGCGACGGGGTATTGTCAAATCGGGGGGGCGCTGGCAATGCTGCATTCACAACAGCAATGGATGGCACTGGCGGATTCGTTCTATGAAGCCGCAACGGAAGGTTCGGGGTGGTCCAGTGCGCTGCAGCAGCTCGCCGACGCCACCGGTTCACGCACCGGCGAACTGATCGGCGTGGGCGCCGACGGCGCGGTGCTCTTCAACCTCATGACCAATGTCGATCCCGCCTTCCACGAGGAGTTCGTCGCCCAGGACGGCGGCAATCCCGCACACAATCCGCGCGTGCGCGCCGGCATGAGTCATGGCGTGATGCAGGCGCTCACCGAAGCCGACTTCATCACGCCCGAGGAATACAGGCGCGACCCGCACTACCAGGGCTTGTCGCGCACCTATGATCTTGCCTGGTCCTGCCTGATGACCCTGGAACGCAACGCCGAGCGGCTCACCGGACTTGCCGTGTTGCGCTCGGCGAAACAGGGCCACATCAGCGAACGGGAAAAGCAGGTATTCACATCGCTTGCCCCGCATATCCGCGTCGCGGTCCGCCTGCAGCAGACCTTGCAGCAGCAGGGTGCACAACTGCTGGCCGGCGCACTCGAAGCACTTGCACTGCCGGCGTTCATCTGTGATCGCGCCGGCCGCGTCAAGGGCATGACCGCGGCGGCCGAAACGCTGCTGTGCGAGGACACGGGCCTCAGCCTGCGCGACCAGCGCCTGCTTGCGGCGAACCCTGCCGAGAGCCGGCAGCTCGAAGTGCTGATCGCGCATGCGGCCGCCGACCCCCTGCCCGGCCGTCCGCCGCTGGCGGGCACCGTCCTGCTCACCGGCAACCGGAACACCGTGCTCGACGTCTTCGGCATGCGCACCCAGGGCGAGCTTGATCTCAATTTCATGCCGCGCGTTCTCGTGGTCGCGCGCAACGGCGCGCGGGATGATGCGCACCGGCGCATGATTCTCCAGGCGGCCTATGGACTGAGCGCGGCGGAAACGGAAGTGGCGCTGGGCATCGCCAGCGGCATGAGCGCGGAACGCATCGCGCTGGCGCGCGGCGTGTCACCCTCCACGGTACGCGTGCAGATCAAGTCGGTGTTCAACAAGCTCGGCGTCAACCGCCAGGTGGAACTCGCTGCGCGCATCGCAGCGCTGTAGGCAACAAACGCTCCGCGCAAATGAAAAGGCCGGCGAGAATTCTCCCCGGCCTTTTCTCCATTTCAGAACAAATGGGCTCTTTCGAGCCCATTCGAGCAACACGAGGAAATCAGGGAACGAGCTTCAGCCGGCCATTCATGAGCGTCGCATGTCCGGGGAAGCTGCAGAAGAAGGTATACGACTCCGTCTCGGAAAGTTTCGACGCATCGAAGCTCACCGAGGTCGTCTCGCCGCCGCCGATGACATCCGAATGGGCGATCACGCGTTCGTCGTTCGGCTTGACGTAGTTGTTGTCCAGGCCCGCCTTCATGCCGTCAGCGTTGACGGCATTCATGTCGCTGCTCTTCACGATCACGACGTTATGCCCCATGACGTTCTTGGCAAGCTGCCCGGTGTGCTTGAGATTGATGGTGAACTCCGTGCAGGAGCGGCTGACCTCGATTTCCTTCACGTTGAACTGCATCGCGTCATTGGCCTGCAGCTCCACGGAGCAGTTCTCGGCGGCGAAGACCGTGCTGCTGCCGAACAGCAGCGCGATGGCAATCAATGCGTTACGTAACATGACTTACCTCACTTTTTGATGGGCGCGGCGCGCCGTTTGAAGGGGATATGCAATTCTAATCGGTATTGCGGGTGACTCATCCAATCCAGCGGAATCCGTACAAGGCGAGATAGGTTCCGAATGCGAGCGCAAGCAGTCCGCCCGCGAAATAGAACGCCGGTCGATTGAAGACGGCGAACACGGAACGAATCATGGTGTCGGGCAGGGCGAGGTAGGCAATGCCTTCGACCACCATCAGCCAGCCGATGACGAGAATCACCGCGGCCGCAGCCGAACCGTCGCCGCCGAAACCCAGCACGATGAACAATCCGCCGAGCAGTTCGAGCACGGCGGTGACGAAGCGCACCGGCCGGTCGCGGCCGAATTCCTCGACGAAGCCCATGATCCAGTGACGCCGCGCGATCATGATCACCGACACGATGATCATGAACAGGCCGAGCACCTTCGCAAGCAGGATGGTCATTGCGCACCTCGCAGTGTCTTCGCGACCCGGGCCACGAACTCCGGATCAGGCTTGCCGAGCTTGCCGCTGCGCGCGACTTCCCTGCCCTGCTCGTCGAGGAGAATCATCGCCGAGGTGTGATTGAACTCGCCGTCCGGCAGCTTGCGGTATCGGATGTCCAGCAGCGCGGCCAGCATGCGCGTGTCATCGGCTTCGGCAGCGCGCGCCAGGGTCCAGCGGGAGGCATCCACGCGGTAATCCCGCGCCATTCCCGCCAGCACTTCCGGCGTGTCGCGCTCGGGATCCACCGAGATCATCAGCACCTGCAGCCGCTCGCGCTGCTCGGGCGCAAGCTGCCGCTCGACCTGCTGGATGGTGTTCACCAGCATCGGACAGACGTGCGGGCAATGCGAATAGAACATGCTCACCAGCACCGGCTTGCCCTCGTGACCGGCAAGCATCTTCGTCTCGCCCGCTTCCGTCTCGAGTGCGAAATCCATCGAGTAAAGGCTTTCCTCTGCGGCCTGCGCCAGCGCGCTCATGCCTGCGATAAGAAGCAGCAGCAACCACTTGCCCGGAACACGCATGTCATTCTCCTTGCGGATCGTAGGCACAACGGAACCCGAGATTGCGGGTGCCTTCGCCGGCCTTGAGGCTGGACAGCATGGCGACGCGCATCAGCACCGCGTAGTGTTCGCGATCCTTCATGCTGGCCGCGCCCGCGCCGCAGAACATCACCTCGTCGGCGCCGCCCTGCTCGCGGTTGTCGCCCGAGATCATGAGCGCATTGTAGTCCTCGACCCACTCCCAGATGAGACCGTGGAGATCATGTATGCCGCGCACGTCCGGTGGCATCGCGCCCACCTTGCGCAGCGGCTTGCCGCCCGTCTGCGCGTACCAGTCGAGAATGCGCTGCCGCCACTCGGGGCGGTGCCGCGCGTCGAATTCGTCACGGCCCGCGGCGGCGGCGTACTCCCACTCATGCCAGGAAGGAAGACGCCCGCCGCGGCTCTCGCAGTAGGCTCTCGCCGCAAACCAGCTGACGTTGGTGACCGGCTGCTCGCGCAGCGATTCGTCGCCCAGCGTCAGCGGCCCTTTCCAGTGCTCAAGATAGTGCTCGCCGACCAGCAGCTTCTTCGCCATGCCGCGCCGCCATTCAGGGTTTCGCGTGACAAAGGCGAGAAACGCTTCATTGGAAACCGGAATCCGATCAAGCAGGAAATCCTCGACGCGGATCACCTCGGTGCCTGGCATGGGCGGCAGGACGGTGGCGAACTCGCCACCGTCCACCTTCACCGGTTCCGCGGCGGCCGCAGCCGCCGCGAACACCGTTGCGAGCAGCAGCCGCCTGATCAATGTGCGGCTCCGGACGGACGGCGATCCTTCGTCTCTTCGCGCACCTTGCGCACTTCCTCGACGGTCACCATTTCGCCTTCGTTGCCCCAGCTGTTCATCACGAAGGTGAGGATGTGGGCGATCTCGTCGTCGTTGAGCTGGCTCATCGGCGGCATCACCGAGTTGTACTGCACGCCATTGACCGTGACGGGACCGCTCAGGCCGTTGATGACGATGTCGATGGCGCGCATCTTGTCTTCCATGAGGAAGTCGGCGCCCGCGAGCGGCGGGAACACGCCTTCCAGGCCTTCGCCATTGTTCTGGTGACAGACCGAGCAGGTGCCGGTGTACAGAATCTTGCCGGCGTTGATCTTCTGCTCCAGCGTGACCTCGCCCTTGCTCAGCGCCTGCGTGGTCTCGCTGATGGCCGTCGAACGCAGTTGCGACGGCGCCTTGTCGCCAAGGTAGTCCGCGTCGATCTCCTTGCCGGTAAACAGCGTGTTGTCAGGTTCGCCCTGTACTTCGAGCATGCCCAGCGCGCCCTTGTTGAAGGCGCGGAAGATGGAGTGATCCACCATCACCAGCGTGCCCGGAACCTCGAGCCGGAAGTCGGTGATCGCCGCGCCGCCGGCAGGAATCAGCGTGGTCTGGATGTTCTCGATGAAGCTCGTACCGCCCTGCAGGTAGACGCGGTCGAAGATCTCGCCGATGAGATGGAAGCTCGAGACGAGGTTCGGTCCGCCGTTGCCGACATAAAGCCGCACGCGCTCGCCGACCCTCGCCTGCAAGGCGTTCTCGCCGATCAGCGCGTTCTCCGAACCGTTGAACACCACGTAGGTCGCGTTCTCCTCGATCGCCTTCTGCATGTCGAAGGGCTGATGGCCTTTCTCGCGGTACTTGCCGACGGTGTAGAAGTCGCCCTGCATGACGTAGAACTCGCGATCGACTTCCGGCAGGCCCTCGGGCGGCTCCACGAGGATCAGGCCGTACATGCCGTTGGCGACATGCATGCCGACAGGCGCCGTCGCACAGTGATAGACATAAAGACCGGGATTGAGCGCCTTGAAGGTGAAGCTCGAGTGCCGTCCCGGCGCGGTGAAGGTCGAAGAAGCGCCGCCGCCCGGGCCGGTCACGGCGTGCAGGTCGATGTTGTGCGGCATCTTCGAATCGGGATGGTTCTTGAGGTGAAATTCGACGGTATCGCCCTGGCGGATGCGCATCATCGGGCCGGGCACCGTGCCGCCGAAGGTCCAGAAGGTGTAGGTCACGCCCTCGGATATCTCCATGTCGAGCTCGCGCACTTCGAGATCGATGACCACCTTGGCGGGATGGTCTCGATTCACCGGCGGCGGCACGTACGGCGGCGGCTTGAGTTCATGGATGATGGGTTCGCCCTGCGGCGGACCGAAATCGGCCGGTTGCGCGGCAGCGGCAGTGTTGCTGCCGGCGCTGGCCGCGCTCGCTGCCGCCTGATTGTCGTTCGCTTGGTTTCCGTTCTCGCAGCCCGCCATGAACAGCAGCAGGATGGCAGCGGCAGTGGTCCAGACCAGGTTTCGCATGGCGACTCTCCTCATTGAAAGCCTGTAGTTCAAAGGCTACGCCAGGGACATGGCCGCGGCCTTGATAATCATCAATCCGGTGCTTCTTCCAGGTCCACCATCAACCCGGCGCGCCATCCACGCGAGGCCGCAGGTACACGCCGATGAAGCGCGTCGCCCAGGCCACGAAGGCTGCCAGCCAGGCCAGTGCCGCCAGCGCCATCAGCAGGGAATATGGCTGCGGCAAGCCGTTGAGCACCAGGATCTCGCCGGTCGCTCGCAACAGCATGGATGCCTGCACGGTGAGAAACACCAGCCAGCTCAGGCGATCCAGCATCAGCGGCCTCCCGGAATGGCCGAGCGATACGCGGGTGACCATGGACACCAGCATGCCGCCGAAGAAACCGATGCCGAGCACGTGCAAGGGCGCACGGCCGAGAAGATCGTTCACGCCGAATGCCGGCAGCAGGTCCTGCAGCGCGTAGAGCGCCACGCCGCCGCCCAGCCAGAGCAGCGAAAGATGCAGCACGCTGAGCAAGGCATTGCCGTGACGGCTGCGCGGCCACCACTTCCACGAGCACAGCAGCAAAAGCAGCGCGAGCGGCACGCTTGCCAGCCACGCCCACTCCGGCCATCGCGACAGCGCGCCGCGCAGGATCGACAGCGCCAGCACTGCCAGCAGCACGCCGTCGGGACGCCACGCCTGGTAGCCCATTACCACGCGCGAGCTGAAGAACGGCACCATGCGATGGCTCACGCTGAAGTACACCGGCAGCAGGAAGCACCAGATGCCGATCTCGCGCATCAGCGGCCATGACGACCAGTCGCCGGAAGTAACCGCGTGAAGAAAAAGAAGGAGTCCCGCAAAGCCGAACAGCACGCCGGTCAGCACGCCGAAGGCGTGGATCACGCGCGTCTGGGCGCGGATGAGGCTGCTCGCGAGGCCGGCAAGCAGCGTGCTCCAGGCAATGACCAGCAAGCCCAGGCCGAGCGCCACCAGCATGGGCGAGACATGCGCACCGACGAGAAACAGGATCTGTCCGAGATTGAAGCCGATGAAGGCGAACCATTGCAGCCTGAACGGCACGGGCGGCGCCGGCTGCCAGCGCGGCATCACCGTAAGCAGGAAGCCCGCCATGAAGGGCATGAACATCAGGAACAGGAAGGCGCCGCCGTGCAGGAACACCGCCGGCAGCACGAGCTCGATGTGGATGCCCGCGAGGCGCGCAGTCAGCAGCACCGCCCACCAGACGGCCAGGGCTGCCAGCTGCCACATGCCGGTGAAGAAGAACATGCGATGCGGCGCCTGTTTGAGCTGTGCCCATGCGTGGGAGAAAGCCATGTCGCCTCCGTGAGCGGGAAGTCCGGGGCTGCCATTCTCCGTGCCCTGCCCGGCGTCAGCCTTGACGGCAATCAAGGGCGGCGTCATCGGTGCTCGCTCGCATTTCCGTGCACCGATGGCGATGGCGCGAAGCTGTCGAAACGTTCAGTCGCCGCCCAGCGCCAGGACGTCGCCGGCGAACAGCAGGGGCATGCCCTCGGGAGCGTCCTCACGGTGCACGCCATGCCCGATCACCGCGTCCCCCGGGCGCAGGATGCCGCGCACCTGTTCGAAACTCGCATGCCAGCGGCTCAGTCCGGGGCGCGCGTCATAGATGACCAGCGGCGCCTCCCGCAGCCTGTCGTACAGCTGTTCGCTGAACGCGCTGTCGCCACTGTAACCGAGCAGCGGCTTGCCGTCGCGTTTCAGGAGCATGCCGCAGGAATACTCGGAGTGAACGCCGCGAATGAATTCCAGGGAAAGGTCATCGAACAGTGCGCCTGTGGCACCGGCCGCGACCGGATGCCACACCGCGAGCTCATCCGGCGCGACGATGTCGTGATGCTCGGCCATGCGGTGCGTCTTCAGCCGCCGCACCACTTCCTGCTCGGCATGGATGTGCAGGCGGCGTCCCGCCTTGCACTCGACGCGCAACACCACTGGCAGCTCGCCGGCATGATCGGTGTGATTGTGGGAAATGATGATGTGGCCAGGCAGGATGCCGAAGCGCCGCAGGCACTCGTGCGTGGTGCCGGGGCCGAGTTCGATGAGCAGCACCGGTTGCCCGTCACGGCAGATCACCATGCTGGCGCTGCACTCACCGTCGTAGACATGCGAGGCACTGCCGCCGCTGCCGAGTACATGCAAGCTCAGGACTTCAGCGTTCCGTGACATGACGTTCGTCCCGGTAGAAGAGCGCGATTCCCCGCCTGGATGCAGGGAATCTAGCACGAAAGGCTTAGCGGGCCGCGGCGCGGCGCTCGCATTCCGTCACGGCATGCCCGTCCTGGCGGCAGCGCGCGAAGCTTCGGGTATGCGCGAGCTCCTCGCGCCAGCGTTCGGCGCCGGCATCCGTCTCGAGCAGCTGCAGCGCCTCGGCGGCCGCGCCCTGCTCGGCGAGCAGCCAGGCGAGATTGTTGCGCACCGGCAGCGCGTCGGGCTGGCGCGCGAGGATGGCGCGATATTCTTCCGCCGCACGGGCCGTGTCGCCCTCGGCATACAGGCGGTTGGCGCGGGCGAAACGCAGGCCGCCGTGTTCGGGCCAGCGCGCGACGGCAAGCTCCAGCGCCGGCAGCGGCGCGTCCGGATGGACGCGCATGAAATCCGCGAAGGCGCGCAGCGCCTCATCGGGAATGACGGAAACCGGCAGGCGGTCCGGCGGCAGCACGGCCAGCGCCCAGTAACCGGCGCGCCGCCAGGTGCGCAGGAAGGTTTTCGCCTTCAGCTCATGCAGGCGGTGCCGTCCCGAACGCAGGTAGACGCGTTCCTCGTCCGCGCCGACCACGACGGCGTAATGCCAGTAAGGCCAGATCGTGATGCCGTTGTTCTGCAGCACCAGCACCGGATGACCGGCCGCGAGTTCCGCGAGCAGCGCCGCGGGCTCCGGAGGAAGTTCGTAAGCCAGGCGGCCATGCACCCTCGCCTGCGCCTTGAGCTCCGGCTGCAGGGTGCCGCCGCGCGCGGGGATGAACAGCTGCCGGGAAAGGGTTGCGGGTGAAGCCTCCACGCCGCTCCAGCCGAGCACGGTCGCAAGCGCCGCGGGGCCGCATTGCAGCGCTTCCTGCGGGTGGAAGGGAACGCCGGCAATCTCCTGCGGCAGGTTTGCCGGCAGTGTCTGTGGGAAAGGCTTGAGCGGCGGGCCGCCCGCACAGCCCGCGAGCAGCACCGCCGCCAGCAGCAGGTACCTGTTCACTCCACTTCGTCAATGAACGGATAGACGTCCGTGACGCCGGTGATGTCCAGGATCACGAATACCAGCGCGACGATCAGCAGGGTCTCGAGGACGCCCGCCCCGGCGGGCAAGGACTCCATCCTGTCGGCGAGCTCGGCAACCTCGGCATCGGACAGTGCCGCGACGCGCCGGTCGACATCGGCGGCATCCACGCCCATGCCGAGCATGCGTTCGCGCACGTCCTCACGCTGCAGCAGCTGCGTGACCAGGGCGCGGTCGGCGGCGGCCTGTTCGGCGGCGACATATTCCTGCGTGCTGATCACGCCGGCGTGCGCGGGAGCAAGCAGCGCGGCCAGGAAACAGAACATGGTGACGAAAGCGATCGGTCTTGCGCTCATGGCGTCCTCCGGGAGGGTCTTGTCGTGCCGATAACATCAGGGCGGCACGCGGGCGCTGCAACCCGGGCGGCGGTGTATTCGCCGCGGGAAAAAGGCGGAGGGCGGCAACGAAAAAGGGCCGCTTGCGCGGCCCTTTTCCTGCGAGACGGCGTCTTCAGCCCGCCTTGCGCGAGGCGCTCTTGCGCTCGTGTTCCTTGAGATGACGCTTCCGCAGCCGCAGCGACTCGGGAGTCACTTCCATCAGTTCGTCGTCGTTGATGAATGCCAGCGCCTGCTCCAGCGAGAAGCGTTCCGGCGGCGACAGCATGACGTTGTCGTCCTTGCCGGCGGCACGGATGTTGGTCAGCTGCTTGGCCTTGAGGGGATTCACCGTCAGATCGTTGTCGCGCGAGTGGATGCCGATGATCATGCCTTCGTACACCGGCTCGCCCGGGCCGATCATCAGCCGGCCGCGTTCCTGCAGGTTGAACAGCGCATAACCCACCGCCTTGCCGTCGGCATTGGAGATGAGCACGCCATTGCGGCGTGCGGGCACGCTGGCCTGCTTCACCGCCGCGTAATGGTCGAAGACGTGATGCAGCAGCCCGGTACCGGAGGTCATGGTCTTGAACACCGTCTGGAAACCGATCAGGCCGCGCGACGGTACCTTGTAATCCAGCCGTACCCGGCCCTTGCCGTCCGGCTGCATGCCGGTGAGTTCGCCGCCACGCTCGCCCATTGCTTCCATCAGCGGGCCCTGGTGACGCTCCTCGATGTCCACGGTGACCGATTCCACCGGCTCCTGCTCGATGCCGTCGATGATCTTCGTGATCACCTGCGGGCGCGACACCGCAAGCTCATAGCCCTCGCGGCGCATGTTCTCGATGAGGATGGAAAGATGCAGCTCGCCGCGGCCGGAGACATGGAACTTCTCCGCGTCGTCGGTATCCTCGACGCGCAGCGCGACGTTGGAAAGCAGTTCGCGCTGCAGGCGCTCGCGCAGCTGGCGGCTGGTGACGAACTTGCCTTCCTTGCCCGCGAACGGCGAGGTGTTGGTCTCGAACACCATGCTGATGGTCGGCTCGTCGACCTTCAGCGGCGGCAGCGCCTCGGGCTTCGCCGGGTCGCAGATGGTGTCGGAAATCAGCGGCCGCTCGATGCCGGTGATGGCGACGATGTCGCCGGCGCTGGCGCTGTCCACTTCGACACGCTCCAGGCCGAGGAAGCCGAACACCTGCAGCACGCGCTCGGTGCGCTTGCGGCCGTCGCGATCGATCACCGCCACGGTCGAGTTGCGCTTCAGCACGCCGCGCTTGATGCGGCCGATGCCGATGGCGCCGACATAGCTCGAATAATCCAGCTGCGAGATCTGCATCTGCAGCGGCCCGTCGATGTCCACCGGCGGCGGCGGGCAATGCTTCGCGATCGCCTCGAACAGCGGCCGCATGTCGCCGTCGCGCACGTCCGGGGTGAGACCCGCAAAGCCCTTGAGCGCCGAGGCGTATACCACCGGGAAGTCGAGCTGCTCGTCGGTGGCGCCAAGACGATCGAACAGGTCGAAGGTCTGGTTCAGCACCCAGTCGGGGCGCGCGCCGTCGCGATCGATCTTGTTGATCACGACGATGGGCTTCAACCCGTGCGCGAAGGCCTTCTGGGTGACGAAGCGGGTCTGCGGCATGGGGCCGTCGACGGCGTCGACCAGCAACAGCACGGCGTCCGCCATCGACAGCACGCGCTCGACCTCGCCGCCGAAGTCGGCGTGGCCGGGAGTGTCGATGATGTTGAAGCGGTATTCGGTGGCGCCGTCATGCCAGCGGATCGCGGTGTTCTTGGCGAGGATGGTGATGCCGCGCTCGCGCTCGATGTCGTTCGAGTCCATGACGCGCTCCGGCAGCACGGCGCGCGCGTCCATGGTGCCGGACTGGGTCAGCAGGCGATCGACAAGCGTGGTCTTGCCATGATCGACGTGCGCGATGATGGCGATGTTTCGAAGATTCTGGATCATTGGGGATACCTTGAGAGGACCCGGCATTATACTGGCGGACCTTTCGCCTGCCCATGCAAATCTCGCGGGGAAAAACCCCTGCTTCGAGGTAAACTGTGCCTATCCGGGAACCTTGCGGACAGGACGTGCAGGCCATTCTCAATCCAGTGATCGGTCTTCTCGCGGCGCTCGCGGCACCCGCGCTGGTGCTCGTCGTGGCGCTGTGGCTGGAGGAAACCGCCTCGCGCTGGCAGGCGACCGAAATCGGCGTGCTCGCCTGGCTGCCGGTGATCATCATGGGCCTCGGCATCGCCATCGCGGTGCGCTTCAACCGCGCCCGGCTGTTTGCCGCGCTGCTCAACCTGCTGGCCGGCTTCGCTGCGCTGGCCTGGCTGATGCCGGTGCTGCGCGCGCCCACGCAGGAGACGCTGCTCGCGCTTGCGATGCTGTTCCTGCCGCTCAACCTGCTCGCCTGCCCGGTGCTTTCCGATCATGCCGCCGTCAAGGGCCAGCGCCTCGCCGCCCTGCTGGTGATAGGCGCCGAGACCCTGTTGCTGCTGTTGCTGGCGGCGCTGGACGTGAACCTTTCCTGGCTGAACGGCGATTTCCTCGACTTCGCGGATCCCGCCGACGTCGGCCTCACCGATACCGGCGTGCTCACCGCCACCGTACTGCTCGTGCTCGCCTTCGCGCGGCTGTACAAGTCGCCGACCACGCAGCGCGCCGCGCTGTTCGCCGCCGGCTTCTGCCTGGTGCTGATGCTCGCCAACCACGACCAGCCGCATTCGCTGATCGCCTTCGCCGCGGCGGGCGGCGCCATCCTGGTGCTGGCGGTGTTCCAGGAAACCTGGCGCATCGCCTACGTCGACCAGCTGACCGAGCTGCCCGGCAGGCGCGCGCTGGAAGAAGCGCTGGCGCGGCTCGATGGCCGCTATGCCATTGCCATGGTGGACGTCGATCACTTCAAGAAATTCAACGACACCTACGGCCACGATGTCGGCGACCAGGTGCTGCGCATGGTGGCCACCAACCTGCGCGATGTCGGCGGCGGCGGCCGCGCCTACCGTTACGGCGGCGAGGAATTCACCATCCTGTTCCCTGGCAGGACGGTGGATGAGGCATGGGAGTTCGTCGACCAGGTGCGCGCGGCCATCGCCGACAGCACCTTCGAGCTGCGCCGCCATGATCGCCGCAACGGCGAACGACGCACGCAGACCTCGGTAACCGGCAACATCCAGATCACCATCAGCGCCGGCCTTGCCGAGCCATCCGAAAGGCAGCAATCCGCAGGCGACGTGATCAAGGCCGCGGACATGGCGCTCTACGAGGCCAAGAACCGCGGCCGCAACCGCGTGGAAAAGGCGCGCTGATCAGTCGCGGACGCGCTGCTCTGCGGGCACGATCACATCCTCGCCCGGCTCCACCTTCTGCACCTCGCCCCGTTCACGCTTCAGTTGCGACTTGCGCAGCAGGGAAACCTCCGGCGTGGCCGCGAGCTCCAGCTGGCGCGTGAGCAGCGTGCCCGTCGTGGTGGTGGCGCGCACCTCGACGAGAATGCTGCCGGTATCGGCCGCGGTCGCCGTGAGCCTGAGCGGCAGGCGGTACTCGCCGCCGGCGCCGAGCGAGAAATGCGTTTGCGCCGCCGTCACGTTCGTCATCCGCAGCAGCTCGACCTCGACGGAGGCAAGCGCCAGCCGCGAACCGATGAGCAGCGTTGCATCCGCCGTCTCGCCCGCCTGCAGCCATTTCGGCACCTCCAGGCTCATCGCGATGGGATGCGCCGGCTTGCCGGGCGAAGTGACGATCTCCTGGTCCGCGCCGTTCGCCGCGAAAGGCGACAGCAGAACGGTGAGCGCGAGCAGCAGCATGTTCATTTTCATCGCCTTGTCCTCAGTTTCTCTCGACGCCGAGTTCCAGGCAGACGTTGCCGCCGCTCGCCGCACTGTCGTCGACATTGATGTAATCCATGACCTCGATGACGTAGGTCTGCCCGCCCTCCAGGTTCACGTTGAGCGTCTCCACGCCGCTCCCGGCGGAGTCGTCCATCCCGGCGGCGACGGTGCGGCCGCGCAGCCGGACGTGGAAGTCCGGATCGCCACCTGCCGCCGAAGTCTGGAGGCGCACCTGCCAGCTGCCGGATGACGGCGGCGTGAAGCGCGCGAAGCGCCGCGCGCCCAGGCGATTGGACTCGATGTACTCGCCGACTTCGCGCGCATAGGCATCGGTGGTGCAGAGCTCGAGCGGCGTGCCGGCAACGAGCTCGGCATACACCGGCACGACGAAGGCCTCGGTGTTGCGCGAGGCGGTGTTGTCCAGCGCCGTCCTGCCCGAACCCCACTCGTCGCTGATGACGGCAATGCCGTTGGCGAGCACGAGCTCATCGATGGCGCTCGCGGCGGCAGGCTGGCGCTGCTTGAGGAAATGAATCAACGGGAAGATGGTGGTCAGCGCCATGGTCTGCCGCTGCGCTTCCGTCAGCGCCGCATGCAGCGGCGCGAAGCCGAGCGCCATGCCATCGTCGTTCGCGCCATCGTAGAGGTCGAAAAGAATGCGCTGCACGCTGGCCTCGCTCCACCAGCCGGGGTTCCATGCGGAATCGGCTTCGACGTTGAAGGAGAAACCGCGGCCCTGGCGTGAACCTGACGTGTCCACGTAAACGGGATCATCGGTGGCGATGCCCGACCAGGCGTTGCCCCAGCCTTCGCCGAAGGCCACGCGCGGGTCGAGGTGATCGCCGAGCGTATGGGCGCCGCCGATGGAATCGGAACGCGCAAAGGCGTCCTCGTAGTAATGCCCCCATTCGTGAATGATCACGTGGCGGTCGAATTCGTCGGTGTCGTCGTTCTCACGGCCGAGCACGAAGATGTTCCTGCCCTCGCTGCCGTAACGGCCGAAATGGCTGGTGGTGATGCAGCCGTCCGCGAAGGGATAGCTGCTGCCGTTGCAGCTGCGGTTCTCCGGGCTCCAGTTGATCTTGAGCGGCGGGAACACGGCGTCGGCATCCGCTTCCAGCACGCGCTGCATCGCAAGCCAGGCGGAGTCGAGCATGGCAAACGGCGCCGCCGCGCGGCTGCCCGCATAGCCGGCGCCGTCCCAGCCGCTGGAGGCAACGAGTTCGATGCTGACCGATTCGCTCCCCGTGGTGAAGGCTTCGCCCTGCGCGCTCCACACGCCCTGGTTGCGCGTGTTATCCACCACCCGCACTTCCCAGCCCGGCCGGCCGGCACGCGACAGCAGCGCACGGACCCGCACCACCACTTCGGTCTCCGGCGGCGCGGCCAGCGCGAAGACGCCGTTGGCATCGGTGACGGTGCTGTCCAGCACCGTGTTGCTGGCGGCGTTCATCAGCACCACCTCGGCGCCGCGAATCGGGCGAAGTTCCGAGAGCTCATAGGCAAGCCGCGTACCGCCCGCACCGGATACCGCCGGCACGAACTCGTAAAGCGCACTGCCGTTGACGCTCACGCAATCGCTGCGGTCCGAGCAGGCATTCGCCGGCGCCGGCGGCGGGTTCCGGCCGCCATCGCCGTCATCGCCATCATCATTGCCGCCACCGCCTCTGCCGCCGCATGCCGACAGGAACATGGCAGCGACGGAGACAAACGCGAAACCGGCGATACGCAAGGACAAGGGAGCTTCCTTTTCGGGTGTGTGCATGTTCGTCCTGGCAAGCAAGCGCCGTGCCCGGAATCAGTCGTCTTCAAGCAGTTCGGGATCGAGCGCCGCGGCAAAGCCGGGCGGCTTCAGCACCAGCACGTCGCAATCGAGTTCATGCAGGATTTCCTCGGCCGTCGCGCCCATGATCGCGCGCCGCAGGGTGCCGCGCTGCACCGTGCCGAGCACGGTGAGATCGACATTGAGCTCACGGGCGAGCGCCGGGATCACCTGGCTCGGATGGCCTTCCAGCAAATGCCTGCGTTCCGCGGGAATGCCGTGCTTCGCGGCGAATGCCGCAAGTTCCTCGCGGCTGCGTTCACGCAACTCCTCGCCGAGCGCCGGATCGATCATCACGGACTCGCCCAGTGCCAGCGCCGGGCTGACGTTGGATGCATGCACGAGGTGCACGCTGGCATCGCAGACGGCCGCCATGCGCAGCGCCTGCGTGACGATTTCATCGTTGAGCTCGCCAGGCTTGTCGTTCGAATCGAGGATGTCCACGGCGGCGAGGATGCGCTGCGGGTAACTGCCGGCGTCCTCGTCCACCAGCATCAGCGGCGCGGGACACAGCCGCAGCACATGCCAGTCGGCGGGCGTGAACACCGCGCGCTGCAGGGCGCTGCTCGGCTGGATGTCGCGGATGACCAGATCGGGCGCAAGCTCCAGCGCCTCCCGGGCGATGGCGACGTGGGCGCGCTTGTGCCAGACCGCGCGGGTGCTGACCGAGGCGAGGCCTTCCCGCCGCAGCGCCTCCGCCTCGCTGTCCAGCCAGCGGCGCCGCGCGGCGAGGTAACCGTCGATGGCACGTTCGGTGAGCCCGGGATCGACGAGGCGCGGCCGCAGGATGGCGGCGTGATAGGTGACCAGCAGCAGCACCAGTTCCGCGCCGCTGCGCTTCGCCAGCGCCACGCCGCGGCGGAAGGCCGTGGAACGCTGCATCGCCGGATCGACGACGACCATGATGCGCCTGAACTTTCCCACCCCCGGTCTCCTGCGGCCCGTGTCCGCAGACTGTCCATCAACCGGGCAGCAGGTTCAATCCGAGATCCGCTGCACGCCACAGGTACCAGCTCGCCACGGAGCGGTACGGTCTCCAGTTTTCCCCTGCCTCGAGCAGGCGGTCCGGGGTGGCGCTGCGGCCATAGCAGCGTTCGAAACCGCGGCGTATGCCGAGGTCATCCAGCGGCAGCACGTCGGGACGGCCCAGCGTGAAGATGAGCAGCATCTCCACCGTCCAGCGGCCGATGCCACGCACCGCGGTGAGCCGCGCGACGACGTCCTCGTCGTCCATGCGCTGCAGGCGTGCCAGCGTCGGCACGGTGCCGTCCAGCACCTTCTCGGCGAGATCGCGCACCGAGCGCACCTTGTTCTGCGACAGGCCGGCGGCGCGCAGCAATTCGGGATCGACGGCGAGCAGCTGCTCGGGCGTGGGATGGGCGCGGCCGGGAAACAGCGCGAGCACGCGCGAATGGATGGTCGCGGCCGCCTTGCCGGACAGCTGCTGGTAAACGATGGCGCGCATCAATGCCGGGAACGGTGCACGCGGGCGGCGCATGCGAAGCTCGAAGGGACCAGCGCTGCGGATGAGTGCCCGCATTGGCGGATCGCGGCGCAGGTGGCGCACCGCCACTTCGGGGTCGTAGCCCAGGTGCCGCACGCTCATGGCTCAGCCCCGCAGTTCTTCCTCGGCGATCAGGGCGATGTCGATGCCGTAATCGCCGGGGTCCACCACGCGCGAGATGCTCCATTGGCCGAGGCCCGTGCTCGACATCGCAGCGAGGTCCAAAAGCCGCCGCGGCAGCACGTCGCGGCCGTGCTCGTCGCGGACCAGCAGCACCTGCGGCTTGAGGCGGGCGGCCGGGTTGGAGGAGGCCACCACGCCGACCGCGCCGCTGGACAGCAGCACCACGCTGCCGACGGGATAGATGCCGACGCACTTGATGAATTCCTCCATCAGCCGCCGGCCGAAATCCTGCTCGGCGCGCTTGTGCATCTCGGCGAGCGCATCGGGCGGCATCAGCGCCGGACGATACGGGCGCGGCGTGGTGATGGAGTCGTAGCGATTGGCGATGGCGACGATGCGCACCGGCTCGGCGATCTCGTCACCTGCAAGCGCGTCAGGATAGCCCGTGCCATCGACGCGCTCGTGGTGATGAAGAATGATGTCCAGCGCCTCGGGCGGGAAGTCGCGCGTCAGCTTGAGCACGTTGTAGGCGTCGCGCGGATGACGGCGGATCAGTTCCTCGTCCTCGTCGCTGAGCGGCTCGCTGCTCTTGATGATGCGATCGGGCAGCCGCGCGATGCCGAGATCATGCAGCAGCGCGCCGAGGCCGATGACCTGCATCTGCTCGTGCGAGTAGCCGAGATGGCGCGCGAAGGCGAGCGCAAGAATCGCGGTGTTCATGCAGTGCGCCGCGGATTCCTCGTGGCGGGCGCGCAGGTTGGTGAGCCACAGCGCGGCATTGCTGTTGGTCGCGATGGTCGAAACGAGCTCGCTCACCACCGCCTTGGCTTCGGAGGTTTCGACGCTGCGGCCGAGGCGCATGTCGTTGAAGAAGCGGATCACGCCCTCGGTGGAGCGCTGAATGGTCCTGACCGCGCGCTGCAACTGGTTGCGGAAGGTGTCGGAAGCGGGATCGGCGCCGGTGCTGCGTGGCTTTTCGACCACCAGCGTGGCGCTGGCCTGCTCCTTGAGCTGCCGCAACGCCTCGGTGTCGCGCGACTGGATGTCGTCGATGAATACGTAGTTGCAGTGCTCGCGCAGCATGGCGAGCTCTTCTTCCATCTCGACGATGAAACCCTGGAAAAGAAACGGGCTGTCCAGCCAGGGGCGGTCCAGCGCCGCCACGTACATCCCGATCTGGACTTGCTCGACGTCTACCTTGATTCGCACGGCAACACCTTTCGTGAAACCCCACCACGGGGCGAACGATAGGACAGCTCGCAGCGGGTTGCGCAGAACTGGATCGCGAAAGCGGTGCCGGGAGCGGCGGGAATGCGGAAGAGAATCAAGTGGCGTCCCCTAGGGGATTCGAACCCCTGTCGCCGCCGTGAAAGGGCGGTGTCCTAGGCCTCTAGACGAAGGGGACGCAGTGCGTCGCTTGGAACCACTTGTATTTTTGGTGGAGCTAGGCGGGATCGAACCGCCGACCTCCTGCATGCCATGCAGGCGCTCTCCCAGCTGAGCTATAGCCCCACGCGAGGAGGCGGCATTCTGCGGGATGACCCTGATCAAGTCAAGCCTGTTTTCCGGCCGCGAACTCACTCGTTCGCCGCCGCCTGCCATGCGCTCGGCGTGTAGCCCAGCGACGGTGCGAGATCCTTCTCCGCCTGTTCCATCGAGACCTTGCGGCGGCGCGCGTAATCCTCCACCTGGTCGGCCTGGATCCTGCCGACGCCGAAGTAACGCGCCTCGGGATGCGAGAAATAGAAGCCGCTGACCGAGGCCGCAGGCCACATCGCGTAGCTGTCGGTAAGCCGCATGCCGGTCGCGCGCTCCACATCCAGCCATTGCCACAGCTGCGCCTTGGCGGTGTGATCGGGACAGGCGGGATAACCCGGCGCGGGACGGATGCCGCGATAGCGCTCGGCGATGAGATCGTCGTTGCCGAGCTGTTCCGCCGGCGCATAACCCCACACCTCGCGGCGGATGCGCTCATGCAGCCATTCGGCCGAGGCTTCCGCGAGCCTGTCCGCCAGCGCCTGCGCGAGGATGGCGGTGTAGTCATCCTTCTCCTCGCGGCAGCGCGCCGCGAATTCCTCGACGCCGAAACCCGCGCTGACCGCGAACGCGCCCACCCAGTCGGGCGGGCCATCGAGCGGCGCGACGAAATCCGCAAGACAGCGGTTCGGCTTGCCTGCGGGACGCCGCGTCTGCTGGCGCAGGAAATGGAAGCGCTGCACGACATGCCGGCGCGACTCGTCGGCGAACACGACGACGTCATCGCCGTCGCTCGCCGCGGGATGAATGGCGGCAACGCCGCGCGCCGAGAGGATGTTCTCGCGCAACAGGCGATCGAGCAGCGCGCGCGCATCCTCGAACAGCCTGCGCGCCGCCTCGCCCTGCTCCGCGTGCTGGAGGATGCCTGGCCAACTGCCGCGCATTCCCCAGGCATGGAAGAACGGCGTCCAGTCGATGTAGTTGCGCACTGTCGCGAGCGGAATGTCGAAGGCGCGCACACCGAGATGGCGCGGCACGGGCGGACGATAGCTTTTCCAGTCGGTGCGTTCCGCGTTCGCTCTCGCCTCGGCGATGGAAATGAAGTCATCCTTCGGCGCGCGCCGCGCGTGCTGTTCGCGCAGCGTCTCGTATTCGCGCTTGAAGGCCGCGCGGCTGGCCTGCGGTTCGGCGAGCAGCTGCGAGACCGTGCCGATGCAGCGGGAGGCGTCCTTCACCCAGGCCACCGTGCCCGAGTACGCGGGATCGATCTTCACCGCAGTGTGGCTGCGCGAGGTGGTCGCGCCGCCGATCAGCAGCGGAATCGTCATGCCCGCGCGCTGCATTTCCGCGGCGACGTGGCTCATCTCTTCCAGCGATGGCGTGATCAGCCCGGAAAGGCCGATGGCATCCACCCGCTTCTCGCGCGCGGTCTCGAGGATCTTCTGCGCCGGGACCATCACGCCGAGGTTGATCACCTCGTAGTTGTTGCACTGGAGCACAACGTCGACGATGTTCTTGCCGATGTCGTGCACGTCACCCTTAACCGTCGCCAGCAGCACCCTGCCCTTGTGGCGCGCGCCGGATTCCTTCTCCGCTTCGATGAACGGCGTGAGATACGCCACTGCCTTCTTCATCACGCGCGCGGACTTCACCACCTGCGGCAGGAACATGCGCCCGGCGCCGAACAGGTCGCCGACCACGTTCATGCCATCCATCAGCGGACCTTCGATCACCTCGATGGGCCTTGGCAGTTGCTGCCGCGCTTCCTCGACGTCCTCTTCGATGAAGGCGTCGATGCCGTTGACGAGCGCATGTTCGATGCGTTTCGCCACCGGCAGTTCACGCCACGCGAGATCGGGGCCCTGCTCGCGGCGCTCGGTGCTGTACCGGCCGGCGATTGCCAGCAGCCTTTCGGTGGCATCCTCGCGGCGGTTGAGAATCACGTCCTCGACGTGTTCACGCAGTTCCGGATCGAGCTCGTCGTAGACCGCGAGCTGCCCGGCGTTGACGATGCCCATGTCGAGCCCCGCCTTGATGGCGTGGTAGAGGAACACCGCGTGCATCGCCTCGCGCACGGCATCGTTGCCACGGAAGGAGAAGGACACGTTGCTGATGCCGCCGGAGGTGTAGCTGCCGGGACAGCGGCGCTTGATCTCGCGCACCGCTTCGATGAAATCCACCGCGTAGCTGGCGTGTTCCTCGATGCCGGTGGCAACCGCGAACACGTTCGGGTCGAAGATGATGTCTTCGGGCGCGAAGCCCGCCTCGTTCACCAGCAATTCGTAGGCGCGCATGCACACGGCAACGCGGCGCTCCAGCGTATCCGCCTGCCCGTTCTCGTCGAAGGCCATCACCACCACGGCCGCGCCGTAACGTCGCGCCAGCCGCGCCTGGCGCAGAAACTCCTGCTCACCCTCCTTGAGGCTGATGGAGTTGACGACCGGCTTGCCCTGCACGCATTGCAGGCCGGCCTCGATCACTTCCCAGCGCGAGGAATCCAGCATCACCGGAACACGGGAAATGTCCGGCTCGGAGGCGACGCGCAGCAGGAACTCGCGCATGGCGGCCGCGCCATCCAGCATGGCCTCGTCCATGTTGACGTCGATGAGCTGTGCGCCGTTGTCCACCTGCTGGCGCGCGACTTCCAGCGCGGTGTCGTAATCGCCCGCGGTGATCAGCTTGCGAAAGCGCGCCGAACCGGTGATGTTGGTGCGCTCGCCGATGTTCACGAACAGCGACTCGGGGCCGACTTCCACGGGCTCCAGGCCCGACAGCCGCAGCCGCGGCGGCAGATCGCGCGGCCGGCGCGGCGCATGTTTGTTTGCGACGGCTGCGATCGCCGCGATGTGTTCAGGCGTGGTGCCGCAGCAGCCGCCGATGATGTTCACCAGACCTTCCTGCAGCCACTCGTCGACCAGCGCGCTCATCGCCTGCGCGGACTGGTCGTATTCGCCGAAAGCATTCGGCAGCCCGGCATTGGGATGCGCGCTCACCGCGCAATCCGCAACGCGCGACAGCGCCTGCACGTAGGGCCGCAACTGCTCCGCGCCAAGCGCGCAGTTCAGGCCGACGCTCAGCGGGCGGGCGTGCCGCACGGAGTTCCAGAAGGCTTCCACGGTCTGGCCGGAAAGCGTGCGTCCCGAAGCATCGGTAATGGTCGCGGAGATCATCACCGGCCAGCGCCGGCCGCGCGCCTCGAAGACTTCATCGATGGCGAACAACGCCGCCTTGGCGTTCAGCGTGTCGAAGATGGTTTCGACCATGAGAACGTCCACGCCGCCATCCAGCAAGGCTTCGACCGCCTCGCGATAGGCGGCCGCCAGCGTCGCGAAATCGATGCTGCGATGACCGGGACGGTTCACGTCCGGCGAGATCGACGCGGTCTGGTTGGTGGGGCCAAGAATGCCGGCGACGAAGCGCGGTTTCTCCGGCGTCGAATGCGCATCTGCCGCCTCGCGCGCGAGTTGCGCAGCGGCAAGGTTGAGCTCGCGCACGAGATGCTCGCAACGGTAATCACGCTGCGAGACCGCCGTGGCGTTGAAGGTGTTGGTCTCGATGATGTCCGCGCCCGCCTCGAGATACGCCTCATGCACTGCGCGCACGATGCCGGGCTGGGTGATGCAGAGAATGTCGTTGTTGCCGCGCAGCTCCGCCGGGTGATCGCGCAGGCGTTCGCCGCGGAACGCGGTCTCGTCCAGGCGGTGACGCTGCAGCATGGTGCCCATCGCGCCGTCGAGCACCAGCACGCGCCGCACGAGCAGTTCTTCGAGTCGCCGTTCGTTCATGCGCTCGCCGCCATTTCCGCGCCCATGGCCGCACCCGCCACTTTCGCCGCGGGACGTATGCCAAGCATGCGGCAGATGGCGACGGTGAGCTGGGCGCGGTTGAGCGTATAGAAATGAAACTCCTCCACGCCCTCGGCATGCAGCGCATGACAAAGCTCGACGGCAACGCCTGCGGCCACCAGCTGCCTGGTGTCCGGATCATCGTCGAGATCCGCGAACAGCCGCGTCATCCAGGCGGGAATGCTCGCGCCACAGCGTTTGCTGAAGTTCACCACCTGCTCGAAGTTGGTCACAGGCAGGATGCCGGGCACGATGGGCGCGTTCACGCCCGCGGCCGCGGCACGGTCGCGGAAGCGCAGGAAGGTCTCGACGTCAAAGAAGTACTGCGTGATGGCGCGACTCGCGCCGGCATCCAGCTTGCGGCGCAGGTTGTCGATGTCCGCGTCCTGTGAACAGGCATCCGGATGCGTCTCGGGATGCGCGGCGACGCTGATGTCGAAGTCGGCGATCCCGCGCAGGCCTTCGACCAGTTCGGCGGCATTGCGGAAGCCATCGGGATGCGGCTGGAAGGCGCCGCCTTCCGGCATGTCACCGCGCAGCGCGACGATATGCGTGATGCCGGCTTCGTGGTAACGGCGCGCGATCTCCAGCACCTCGTCCTTCGATGCCGCCACGCAGGTGAGATGCGCAGCCGGCGTCAGCGGCGTTTCGCGATTGATGCGGCAGACGGTCTCGTGCGTGCGTTCGCGTGTCGAACCGCCCGCGCCGTAGGTCACCGACACGAAGTGCGGGGCGTAAGGCTGGAGCATCTCGATGGAACGCCACAGGGTCCGTTCCATGGCGTCGTTGCGCGGCGGGAAGAACTCGAAGGAAACTTTCGGCGGCCGACGAAAACATCGTTCCAGCGTCTCGATCCGGTAAGCCATTCGGCCTCCTGACTGTTTACAGAATTTGTTCAACCGCCCTGAAGTCGTCCTAAACGGCGGCACCCAGCGGGCAACAAAAAAGCCCGCTCAGCTTGAAAGCTAAAGCAGGCTTTTTCGGGGCCCTCTTTAGCGGCATTTGTAGAGCGCCCGCAAGCTGAGTATCAAATCGGCGCTATGGGTCGGAGTATAAGTGCGTGTCGCGGGATTGCAACCCTCAATGCTCGTAGGCAGTGTGCTGCACGATATGTCCTATGGCGCGTTCGATGCGTTCGATGGACTTCTCGCGGCCGAGCAGTTCCAGCGTGATGTCGATGGGTGGCGAGACGCCCTTGCCCGCGACTGCGACGCGCAGCGGCTGCGCCACCTTGCCGAGCTTCAGCTCCAGCGCCTCGGCCACCGCGTTGACGGCATCGTGGATGGCCGGCGCCTTCCACTCTTCGAGCGCCGCCAGGCCTTCCTTGAGCCTGGTCAGTGGTTCGACCGCATCCGGCTGCAGGTTCTTGCGCGCCGCCTTCTCCTCGTATTCCTCGAAATCCTGGTAGAAGAACACGCTGTTCTCGGCCATTTCCTTGAGCGTCTTCGCTCGCTCGGCGTTGGCGCGCACCACGTCGGCAAGCGCGGGGCCGTTGGAGGTGTCCACGCCCATGCGCTCGAAATGCCAGCCGAGTTCCTCGCCGAGCCTTTGCGGATCGCCTTCCTTGATGTAGTGCTGGTTCAGCCAGGCAAGCTTGTCCGGATTGATGGCGGACGCCGAGTGATTGACGTCGGCGATGTCGAAAAGGCGGATCATCTCCTCTGTGGTGAAGATTTCCTGGTCGCCATGCGACCAGCCGAGGCGCACGAGATAGTTGCGCACGGCCTCGGGCAGGAAGCCGTCGTTGCGGTATTCCATCACCGACACCGCGCCGTGACGCTTGGAAAGCTTGGCGCCATCCGGACCGAGGATCATCGGCAGGTGCGCGAACTCCGGCGGCTCCGCGCCGAGCGCGCGGAAGATGTTGATCTGCCGCGGCGTGTTGTTGAGGTGATCGTCGCCGCGGATGACGTGCGTGATCTGCATGTCCATGTCATCGACGACCACGCAGAAGTTGTAGGTCGGCGTGCCGTCCGAGCGCGCGATGATGAGATCGTCCAGCTCCTCGTTGCGGAACACGACGGTGCCGCGCACGTGATCCTTCACCACCACCTCGCCTTCCAGCGGGTTGCGGAAGCGCACCACCGGATCGACGCCGGGACGCGGCTCGGTGCGGGAGCGGCAGCGGCCGTCGTAGCGCGGCTTTTCCTTGCGCGCCATCTGCTGGGCGCGCATTTCCTCCAGCTCCTCCCTGGTGCAATAGCAGTGATACGCCTTGCCTTCGTCCAGCAGCTGCTGCACGACTTCCCTGTAACGGTCAAAGCGCTGGGTCTGGTAGAAGGGGCCTTCGTCCGCATCCAGCTGCAGCCACGCCATGCCATCGAGGATCGCCTGCACCGCTTCCGGCGTGGAGCGCTCGCGGTCGGTGTCCTCGATGCGCAGCACGAAATCCCCGCCGTGATGCCGCGCGTACAGCCAGCAGAACAGCGCGGTGCGCGCGCCGCCGATGTGCAGGTAGCCGGTGGGACTGGGAGCGAAACGGGTACGGACTTTCATCAACTGCCTCGGGAAGTGCGGGGTTCGGGAAAGCGCGGATTCTACCACCCGAAAGCCCTCGCGGCCCCCGCGGCCTTCCAATCGGAGCGGCGGGTTTGTTCTAATTGGCGCTTTCGCGGACGGAGTCCGCGCGAGGCGCCTGCTTCCTGATGTCCGAAATCCTCTATATCGTCTTCGCCCTGCTGCTGGTGCTGGCCAATGGCTTCTTCGTCGCAGCGGAATTCGCCATCGTCAAGCTGCGCCAGACCCAGGCCGACGAGCTCGCCGACACCCACGGCTTCCGCGGCCGCATCCTCCACAAGGTGCGCAGCAACCTCGACGCCTATCTTTCCGCCTGCCAGCTGGGCATCACGCTGGCCTCGCTGGGCCTGGGCTGGATCGGCGAGCCGGCCTTCGCCCGGCTGCTGGAGCCGGTATTCACCGCCATGGAGATCGGCTCGCCGGACGTGGTGCATGGCGTGAGCTTCGTGCTCGCCTTCACCATCATCTCCTTCCTGCACATCGTGCTCGGCGAGCTGGCCCCGAAGTCGGTCTCCATCCGCTTCCCGGAATCCTCCTCGCTGTGGACCGCGGTGCCGCTGTTCGCCTTCTACTGGCTGATGTACCCGTTCATCTGGGTGCTGAACGGCAGCGCCCTGCTGGTGCTGAAGGTCATGGGCATCGACCTGTCGCACGAAGGCGACGACGCCCACTCCGCCGAGGAAATCCGCCAGGTGCTGATGGCCAGCCACCAGCACGGCGAACTGAACGCCACCGAGGCCGAAATCCTCACCCGAGCCATCGACCTCGGCGACCTCACCGCCGGCGACCTGATGCGCCCGGCGCGGGAAATGATCGCCCTGGACATGGAAGACAGCCTCGAGGAGAACCTTGCGATCATCGGCCGTCACCGCTTCTCACGCTATCCCGTGTACGAGAACGACCGCGACGAGATCCTGGGCCTCGTGCACGTCAAGGACCTTTACGCCGCGCAGCAGAAACACGGCAGGATCACCGACCTCAAGCCGCTGCTGCGGCCACTGGTGCGGGTCGAGGAAGACACCCCGGCGCCCGAGCTGCTGGCCCGTTTCCAGAGCGGCGCGCCGCACTTCGCCGTGGTCTACGACGAGCTCGGCCACCTGATCGGCTTCATCACCATGGACCACGTCATGGGCGCGCTGATCGGCGGCGTGCGCGACGAGTTCGAGCACCTGCAGCCCGACTGGGAAGCCGCCCCGGACGGCAGCTACGTGGGCGCGGGCTCCCTGCCCGTCTACTCCCTGGAGCGCCTGCTCAGCCGCGACATCGAGTTCGGCGACGTCAACAGCGTCGGCGGCCTGGTCATGGAAGCCCTGCAGCGCGTGCCCCGCAACGGCGACGTCGCCGAGTTCGACGGCTTTCGCATCGAGGTCCTGACCATGCGCGGCCCGCGCATCGCCCGGGTGCGGGTGCGCCCGGCCCCGCCGCCGACCGACGACACCGCCTGAACCGCGTTGACCGGGCTGCGGGAACCCCTTAGAATCCCGCCCCTCTTCGGGTGGTTAGCTCAGCGGTAGAGCACTGCCTTCACACGGCAGGGGTCACTAGTTCGATCCTAGTACCACCCACCAGACAAAAGGAAAGGGCCCCGTCGGGGCCCTTTTTCGTTCTCCCCCGCCTCCCTGCCCCCGATTCCTGCGCCTCGTCGATTTGGCTATCCTTCGGCCTCGCACATCATCCGCTTTGATGGAACCATGCTGTCATACGGTCAAGGAGCAACCATGCCCGCCATCTCCTCAACTAACCGCCAGGCCCACGACGAGAAGGATGCGACGAAGGGCGAGTTCATCCTGAGCAGGGATGGCGTATCGATCAGCCATAAAGGCGTCGTTCACGTGGACGCTGACGAGCTGGTTCGTTCCAGGACCGTCTCGGACACC
>Ga0207873_1001012_pt1 | contig 28606 bp, 28 predicted proteins | sample BGWIniCompost_FD_187373 | JGI IMG/M metagenome (GOLD analysis project Ga0207873, IMG submission 187373) | Cellulose adapted compost microbial communities from Newby Island Compost Facility, Milpitas, CA, USA - BGW Initial Compost (SPAdes)... ...
GTCGATGGAGACGCGCGTGAGCACGTCCTGGTCGGGATAGCGCTTCTTGGCGGCGGTGGCCAGCGCGGCCTCGATCGCCTCCAGGATCACCGATTCGGGGACGCCCTTCTCGTTGGCGACCGCGTCGACCACCAGCAACAACTCTTTGCTCATCTCTGTCAGACCTCTGAAATACCGCTGATCCCGTCATCCGGCGGCGCGGGATGCCCCGCCACCGCCCGGCCGCGCCCACCGCGATGGCGGGCGCGACCCATGCATCCTCAATCCCGCGCCGGCTTCGCCGCGCGCGCCTTGCGACCGGGCTTGCCCGGCCTGGCCTCCCCGGCCGGCGCCAGCCCCAGCGCCTCCCAGTCCGGCACCAGCCGCGCCTTCTCGATGTTCCCGGCCTCGACCGCCAGCGGCTGGCCGTCGACCTCGAACTCGATCCGCTCGCCTTCGACCGCGACGATGGTCCCGGTCAGCCGGCGCCGCCCGTCCTGCGGCAGCTTCAGCCCGACCTTGGCCTTCTCGCCGGTGAAGCGGGCGAACTGGGCCGGCGTGAACAGCGGCCGGTCGACCCCCGGGGAGGAGACCTCCAGCGTGTAGTTGCCGGAGATCGGATCCTCGACGTCGAGCCGGGCCGACACCTCGCGGCTCACCGCCTCGCAGTCGTCGATCGTCACGTGGCGCGAACCGGCCTCGGCGTCGGGCACGTCCAGGTACAGGCGCAGCACCGCGCTGCCCGGCGCGGGCAGGTACTCGACGCCCAGCAGCTGCAGCCCCAGCGATTCCACCGTGGGGGCGAGCAGCGTGCCGATCTGTGTCGCCTTGTCCGTCACGTCCTCGTCCGTTCCGCGCCTCGTGCGGGCCTGGAAAACAACAAGGGGCCCGACGGGCCCCTTGTCCTGAATGTCCGGCCGCGGAGGCCGGATATCGGCATCGAGGCGAGCAGCCACCTCGATAAGCCCGGTTTCCCGGCGTCCGGCGGAAGCCTCAGCGCTTCCGGCGACCCGGTGAAACTGGTAGCGGGGGCAGGATTTGAACCTGCGACCTTCGGGTTATGAGCCCGACGAGCTGCCAGACTGCTCCACCCCGCAGCAGACGCGAGATTATGGCGACAGGCGGCCGGTTTGACAACCCCGTCCGCGGGGCCTGTCTTCAGCCGCCGGTCGCTCAGGAGAACGCGGACTGGCACCAGGCCATGATCGGGTCCCAGGCCAGGCCCAGGCCGAGCAGGGCCAGCGCGTTCACCGCGAACACCGCCTGCAGGGCGCCGCCACGGATCGTGATCGGCTCGCCCGCGGGCTGTTCGAAGTACATCACCTTGATCACGCGCAGGTAGTAGAACGCGCCGATCACCGCGAACACCACGCCCACGATCGCCAGCCACAGCAGGTCGCCCTCGAGCGCGGCGCGCAGGACCGCGACCTTGGCCCAGAAGCCCAGCAGCGGCGGCACGCCCGCCAGCGAGGCCATGACCAGCAGCACCAGCCCCGCCATCCACGGGCTGCGCGCGGCCAGGCCGCGGAAATCCTCGATCCGGTCGGCCTCGAAGCCGCGCCGCGCCAGCAGCACGATCGCGCCGAACGCGGCCACCGACATCACAGCGTAGCTGATGGCGTAGAACATCGCCGCGGCGTAGCCCTCCTCGCCGCCAGCGGCCAGGCCCAGGAACAGGAACCCGACGTGGGAGACGGTCGAGTAGGCCAGCATGCGCTTGAGGTTCGCCTGCGCGATCGCGAACAGGTTGCCCACCGCCAGCGAGAGCGCCGCCACCACCGCAACCAGCAGCCGGACCTCGTCGTGCGCCGGGCCCAGTCCCACTTCCAGCAGGCGCCAGGCCATGCCGAAAGCCGCCAGCTTGGGCGCGGAGCTGATGAAGATCGTGATCGGGGTCGGTGCGCCGTGGTAGGTGTCGGGCAGCCACATGTGGAACGGCGCGGCGCCGAACTTGAACGCGACGCCGACCACCACGAACACGGTGCCGGTCAGCAGCAGGGTGCGGTCCTCGCCGGCCAGCGAACCGGCGATGTCGCGGATCCGGACCAGGTCGAGCGTGCCGGTGGCGCCGTAGAGCAGGCTCATGCCGTACAGCAGCAGGCCGGAGGCCAGCGAGCCGAGCACGAAGTACTTCATCGCCGCCTCGGAGGCGAGCGGGCTGTCGCGGTCGGTGGCGACCAGCGCGTACGAGCACAGGGCCAGCAGCTCCAGGCCGACGTAGACCATGGTCAGGCTCCCGGCCGACACCAGCAGCATCATGCCGGCCACCGCGAACAGCACCAGCACCGCGACCTCGCCCTTGTACAGGTCGCGCTCGCGCAGGAACGGCCAGATGTAGGCCATCGACGCGGCGCTGACCAGCAGGATGACGAGCTTGAGCACGTCGGCGCCGTCGTCGCGCACGAACTTTCCGGCCAGGGTGGTGCCCTGCCCGCCCACGTCGAACCACAGCAGCGCCGCGGCCACCAGCAGGGTGACGATCGCCAGCGCGTGCGTGACCACCCGGCGGCGGTCGTCCAGGAACAGGTCCAGCATCAGCAGCGCGAAGGCCCCGAACACCACCACCAGCTCGGGCGTCAGCGGCGCGAGCTCGGCGAAGGAGCGGACGGGAGGCGCGGGGAAGTTGGCAGCGGTCATCGCGTGCGGGTCCTCAAAGCTTGCTCGCGGCGAGGTGGCTCGCCAGCTCGGCGATCGCCGGGTCCATCAGCTCCACCAGCGGCGCCGGCCACACGCCGATCAGCAGGGTACCGGCGGCGAACACGCCGAGCACGATCCACTCGCGGGTGTTGATGTCCTGGAGCTGGGCGACGTGGGCGTTGGCGACCTCGCCGAACATGACCCGCTTCACCAGCCACAGGGTGTAGGCCGCGCCGATGATCAGGGTCAGCGCCGCGACGAAGGCGATCAGCGGATGGTGCTGGAAGCTGGCCAGGACCACCATGAACTCGCCCACGAAGCCGGACGTGCCCGGCAGGCCCGAGTTGGCCATGGCGAACAGGACCATGAAGAAGGTGAACCACGGCATCACGTTGGCCACGCCGCCGTAGTCCTTGATCATGCGCGTGTGCATGCGGTCGTAGAGCACGCCCACGCACGAGAACATGGCGCCGGACACGAAGCCATGCGAGATCATCTGCACCATCGCGCCCTGCAGGCCCAGGCGCGCGGCGTCGGTGCCGCCCGCCACGTCGCGCACCAGCGCGAAGGCGATGAACGTGCCGAGGGTGACGAAGCCCATGTGCGAAACCGACGAGTACGCGATCAGCTTCTTCATGTCCTCCTGGACCAGCGCCACGAGGCCGACGTACACCACCGCGATCAGCGACAGCGCGATCAGCAGCCAGGCCCATTCGTGGCCGGCGTCCGGGGTAATTGGCAGGCTGAAGCGCAGGAAGCCGTAGCCGCCGATCTTCAGCATGATCGCGGCCAGGATCACCGAGCCGCCGGTCGGCGCCTCGACGTGCGCGTCCGGCAGCCAGGTGTGGACCGGGAACATCGGGATCTTGACCGCGAACGCGGCCAGGAACGCGAAGAACAGCCAGGTCTGCTCGGTCGCGGTCAGCGGCAGCGCGTACAGGTCCGGGAGCTGCCAGCTGCCGCCCTTCAGGTACAGGTACACCAGGCCGACCAGCATGAAGATCGAGCCGAGGAAGGTGTACAGGAAGAACTTGATCGACGCGTACACGCGCCGCGGGCCGCCCCAGACGCCGATGATGATGAACATCGGGATCAGCATGGCCTCGAAGAACACGTAGAACAGCAGCGCGTCCACGGCGCAGAACACGCCGACCATCAGACCCTCGAGGATCAGCATCGAGGCGTAGTACTGGTTGACGCGGCGGTCGATCGCGGTCCACGCGCCCACCAGCACCAGCGCGGTGGTCAGCGTGGTGAGGATGATCAGCGCGATCGAGATCCCGTCCACGCCGAGGTGGTACTGGATGTCGTAGGCGGGGATCCACGCCATCCGCTCGACGAACTGCATGCCGCTGGCGGCATGGTCGAAGCCGGTGAACAGCGGCAGGCTGAGGGCGAACACGGCGAGCGCCACGACCAGCGAGGTCCATCGCGCGGCCTGCGCGCGGGTCTCGCCGAGCGCGAGCACGGCGGCGCCGCCGAGGATCGGCAGCCAGATCAGGAGACTGAGGAGGGGCCAGTTCTGCACGGGATCAGGTCCAATGGCGGATCAGCACGGCCAGCAGCACGATCAGGCCGACGATCATCGCGAACGCATAGTGGTAGAGGTATCCGGTCTGCATGCGGCGCACGAGAGCGGCGGTGAATCCGACCAGGCGCGCGGCGCCGTTGACGAACAGTCCGTCGATCAGCCTGGAATCGACCTCGCGCGAGCCGCGGCCGAGCAGCAGGCCCCCGCCGGCGAAGCCCTTGATCCACAGGTCGTCCATGCCGTACTTGTTCTCGAGGATGCGGATCGGCAGGCGCAGCGCGTGCGCCACCTTCGCCGGCAGCTCCGGCCGCCAGACGTACATCAGGGTGGCCAGCAGGAAGCCCGCCAGCACCAGCCAGAAGGCGGGCGCGACGAAACCGTGCAGCGCCAGCCCGGTCGGCCCGTGCCACAGCTCTTCCTTCAGCGCCGACATCACGTCGTTGGCGGCCAGCACGCGGATGGCGTCGCCGAAGAACGGCACGGCCTCGTGGTGGCCGGTCCAGTCGGTGCCGAACAGCATCGGACCGGCGGTGAAGAAGCCGACCAGGACCGAGGGGATCGCCAGCAGCACCAGCGGCACCGTCACCACCCACGGCGACTCGTGCGGCTCGTGCGGGCCATGGTGGCCGTGGCCGTCGTCGTGGTGCGCGTCGTGGCCATGCGCGTCATGCGCCGCGTGGCGGAAGCGCTCCTCGCCGAAGTAGGTCAGGTACAGCAGGCGGAAGCTGTAGAACGAGGTCACGAACGCGCCCAGAAGCACCGCCCAGTAGGCGTAGGTGCCGATCCATCCGGCGCGCCCGGCGCCGAGTCTGGCCGCCTCGATGATCACGTCCTTCGAGTAGAAGCCGCTGAAGAACGGCGTGCCCACCAGGGCCAGGGTGCCGACCACGCTGGTCCAGAAGGTGACCGGCATGTACTTGCGCAGGCCGCCCATCCTGCGCATGTCCTGCTCGTGGTGCATGCCGATGATGACCGAACCGGCCGCCAGGAACAGCAGCGCCTTGAAGAAGGCGTGGGTCATCAGGTGGTACACCGCCGCCGAGTACGCCGACACGCCGAGCGCGACGGTCATGTAGCCCAGCTGCGACAGCGTGGAATACGCGACCACGCGCTTGATGTCGTTCTGGACCATGCCGATCAGGCCGGTGAAGAACGCGGTGGTGGCGCCGATGAACAGGACGAAGTTCAGCGCGGTGGCGCTCAGCTCGAAGATCGGCGACATGCGCGCGACCATGAAGATGCCCGCGGTCACCATCGTCGCGGCGTGGATCAGCGCCGAGATCGGGGTCGGGCCTTCCATCGAGTCGGGCAGCCACACGTGCAACGGCACCTGCGCGGACTTGCCCATCGCGCCGATGAACAGGCAGATGCAGATCATCGTCGCCACCGACCATTCGTGCCCGGCCAGGACCTCGATCGTGCGGCCCTCGAGCACCTGGCCGGCGCTGGCGAACACGTTGGCGTAGTCGAGGGTCCCGAAGTACCAGACCACCGCGGCGATGCCGAGCAGGAAGCCGAAGTCGCCCACGCGATTGACCAGGAACGCCTTGAGGTTGGCGAACACCGCGGTCGGCCGCCTGAACCAGAACCCGATCAGCAGGTAGGACACCAGGCCCACCGCCTCCCAGCCGAAGAACAACTGCAGGAAGTTGTTCGACATCACCAGCATCAGCATGGAGAAGGTGAACAGGCTGATGTAGGCGAAGAAGCGCTGGTAGCCGGGATCCTCGGCCATGTATCCGATGGTGTAGACGTGGACCAACAGCGAGACGAAGGTCACCACGACCATCATCATCGCGGTCAGCCTGTCGACCAGGAAGCCGACGTGCGCCGAGTACCCGCCGACCTCGAAGAACGTATACACGTTCTGGTTGTACGGCCCCGCGCCCTGCCCCACGAGCTGGTACAGCACGTAGCAGGAGAAGGCACAGCTGAGCGCGACGCCCAGGATGGTCGCCGTGTGCGCGCCGGCGCGCCCGACCTGGCGGCCGAAGAAGCCGGCCACGATCGCGCCCAGCAGCGGTGCCAGCACGATGATCAGCAGGTGGGTTGTGGAAATCGCCATGTCTGGTCCGTTGCCTGTCGTACGTATGCCGCCTTCACCACTTTCCCTGCCCGGCGACGTTCCGCCCCGGGCCGCGGCCCGCGCCATCCCGGGTCCTGGTTGTCACCGCGACCTTCCATGGCCGAACAGCGCGGCCTCCTGGGAGGCCTCCCCGGCCATCCTGGCCGGGCGTCCGCGCCGGCGCGAGCCAGTGGCCCGCGAGCGCCGGCGCTCACCCCTTCAGCGTGTCGATCTCGGCGACGTTGATCGTGCTCCGGTTGCGGAACAGCGTGACCAGGATCGCCAGGCCGATCGCGGCTTCCGCCGCGGCCACCGTCAGGATGAAGAACACGAAGATCTGTCCCGCCTGGTCGCCGAAGTGGCGCGAGAACGCGATGAAGTTGACGTTCACCGCGAGCAGCATCAGTTCGATCGACATCAGCAGGATGATGACGTTCTTGCGGTTGAGGAAGATGCCCGCGACGCTGATGCAGAACAGCACCGCGCCGAGCGCCAGGTAGTGGCCGAGTCCGAGGCCCTGTCCGAGGAATTCCATTACTGCTGCGCCTCCCCGCCGCTTGCTTCTTCCACCCGCTTCTCCGCCGGCATGCTCACCAGGCGCACGCGGTCGGCCGCGCGCACCCGCGACTGCTCGGACGGGTCCTGGTGCTTGGTGCCGGGCCGGCGGCGCAGGGTCAGCGCCACGGCCGCGATCACGGCCACGGTCAGGATCAGCGCGGCGACCTCGAACGGCAGCAGGAAGTCGGTGAACAGCCGCCGCGCCACCCAGGCCACGTTGCTGCCGCCGGCGGTCTCCACCGGGTCGGCGCCGAACGGCACCGTGCGCGCCTTGACCCCGATCAGGGTCAGCACCTCGACCAGCATCACCACCGCGACCAGCAGGCCGACCGGCAGGTAGCGCACGTAGCCCTCGCGCAGCGGCACGATGTCGATGTCGAGCATCATCACCACGAACAGGAACAGCACCATCACCGCGCCGACGTAGACCAGGATCAGGGCCACGCCGAGGAACTCGGCGCCGGCCAGGATCCAGGTGCAGGCGACGCTGAAGAACGTCAGCACCAGGAACAGCGCCGCGTGCACCGGGTTCTTGACGCTGATCACCGCGCCCGCCGCGATGGCGGCCACGACGGCGAAGGCGAGGAATGCAAGCAGGGCGAAATCCATGGTCGGTCGCTTATCGGTAGGCGGCGTCGGCGGCGCGGCGCTCGGCGATCTCCGCCTCGAGGCGGTCGCCGATCGCCAGCAGCTTGGGCTTGGTGAGGATGTTCTCGCCGCGGTTTTCGAAGTGGTACTCGTGGACGTGGGTCTCGACGATCGAGTCCACCGGGCACGACTCCTCGCAGAAGCCGCAGTAGATGCACTTGAACAGGTCGATGTCGTAGCGCGTCGTGCGGCGGGTGCCGTCCTCGCGCGGCGCCGAGTCGATGGTGATCGCCAGCGCCGGGCACACCGCCTCGCACAGCTTGCAGGCGATGCAGCGCTCCTCGCCGTTGGGATAGCGGCGCAGCGCGTGGAGCCCGCGGAAGCGCGGCGACTGCGGCGTCTTCTCCATCGGGTACATCAGCGTGTACTTGGGCCGGAACAGGTACTTGAGCGTCAGCCACAAGCCGCCGAGCAGCTCGAGCAGCAGCAGGCTCCGGAACCAGGATACGAACTTGCCCATCACTGCCCTGCCTCGAACACGCCGAAATACGCCATCAACGCCACCACCGCGATCCAGCCGATGCTCAGCGGGATGAACACCTTCCAGCCCAGTCGCATGATCTGGTCGTAGCGGTAGCGCGGGAACGAGGCGCGGAACCAGATGAAGCAGCTGGCGAAGAAGAACACCTTGGCGAACAGCCACCACCAGCCGTCGCCCAGGACCACGCGCACCACCGGGATGTCGGGGATCCAGCCGGCCGGCACCGGCGACAGCCAGCCGCCGAGGAAGAAGATCGCGGTCAGGAAGCTGACCAGGATCATGTTCGCGTACTCGGCCAGGAAGAACAGCGCGAACGCCGACCCGGAATACTCGACCATGTGGCCGGCCACGATCTCCGATTCGCCTTCCACCACGTCGAACGGCGCACGGTTGGTCTCGGCCACGCCCGACACGAAGTAGATGACGAACAGCGGCAGCATCGGCAGCCAGAACCACTCCAACAGCCCGGCGTCGCCCGACTGCGCCATCACGATCTGCGACAGGTTCAGGCTGCCGGCGCCGACCATCACGCCGACCAGGGCGAAGCCCATCGCGATCTCGTAGCTCACCACCTGCGCGGCCGAACGCATCGCCCCGAGGAAGGCGTACTTCGAGTTCGAGGCCCAGCCGGCGAGGATGATGCCGTACACGCCCAGCGAGGTCATCGCCAGCAGGTACAGCAGGCCCGCGTTGGCGTTGGACAGCACCAGCTGCGCGTCGAACGGAACCACCGCCCAGGCGGCGAACGCGGGCGCCAGGGTGATCAGCGGCGCGAGCAGGTACAGCGACCGGTGCGCGGCGCTGGGCTGGATCACTTCCTTGAACAGCAGCTTGAACACGTCGGCGAAGGCCTGCAGCACGCCCCAGCCCACGTACATCGGCCCGTGGCGCACGTGCATCCAGCCGATCAGCTTGCGCTCCCAGACCACGTAGAACGCCACGGCCAGGATCACCGGGACGGCGATGGCGAGGATCTTGAGCACGATCCACAGCACCACGCCGACCGGCCCCAGCGACGCAAGCAGGTCGTGCAGCGGCGCCGTCCAGGCCGTCAGCAGGGAGGCGGTATTGGTCGCGCTCATGCGGCCTCCACCTTCACCCGGCCGGCGCCGAGTCCCGCGGTCGGACCATAGCCCGACTCGATCCAGGCGCAGCCCGGCGCCACCAGCGTGGTGACGTTGACCGGCAGCGTGGCGGTGCCGGCGGCGCCCGCCACCTTCGCCATCGCGCCCTGGCCCAGGCCGGAGGCGGCGGCGTCGTCCGGATGCAGGCTGACCCGCGGCCCGGCGTTGAGCGGATGCGCCTGCAGCGCCTGCGCGCGGCGCACCAGTGCGTCGACCCGGTAGATCGCCTGCGACACGGCCAGCTCCAGGCCATCGCCCGTGGCCGGCTCCCCGGCCTGGCCTGGACGCGGCGTCGGCACGCGTGCCTGCAGGCCCTGGCGCAGGCCGTCGAGGTCGGTGAAATCGAACCCGGGCAGCTGCAGCGCGCCGCCGAGGGCGCGCAGCACGGCCCAGCCCTGGCGCGCCTCGCCCGGCAGGCGGCCGGCGGCCTTCGCCCGCTGGTCGCGGCCGTCGAGGTTGGTCATCGTCGCGTCGTTCTCGAACAGGGTGGCGATCGGCAGGATCACGTCGGCCACGCGCCGGGTCGACTGGCAGGCGAAGTGGCTGAAGGCCACCACCTGCGCGCCGCCCAGCGCCTTCATCGCGGCCGCCTGGTCGGCGAAGTCCAGGCCCGGCTCGATGCCGTAGATGACGTACGCGCCGCGCGGACGGGCCAGCATCGCGCCGGCGTCCAGTCCGGACGGCAGCACGCCGTGGCGGGCCAGGCCGAGCGCGTTCGCACCCTGCGGGATCCGGCACAGCGACGCGCCGCTGGCGCGGGCGAACGCGGCCGCTGCAGCGCGGATCGCGCTCGCGTGCGGACCGTTCTCGGCCACCGCGCCCACGATCACCGCGACGCTGCCGGCGCCGCGCACGGCCTCGGCCAGCTCGGCCGACGCCAGCGCACCGGCCACCTTCGACGGCGGCACGATCGCCTTGCTGGCGATGTCGAACGTGAACTCGAAGTCGACCGGGCCGACCACGTGCACCTTCGCGCCGCGGCGCCAGGCCTTGCGCACGCGCTGGTGCAGCAGCGGCACCTCGTGGCGCAGGTTGGAACCGACGATCACGATCGCGTCCGCGTTCTCGATGTCGGCGACCGGCATCGCGAAGGGCTCGGCCACGGCGCCATCGGACAGGTCGTGCTGGCCGATGCGGTGGTCGATGTTGCCGGTGCCCAGGCCCTCGGCCAGGCGCGCCAGCAGCGCGCCCTCCTCGTTCGAGGTCCCCGGGTGCACCAGCACGCCGAGGTTGTCGGCGCCGTTCTCGCGCAGGATCTGCGCCGCCTTCGCCAGCGCCTCGTCCCAGCTGGCCTCGCGCCAGTCGCCCTCGTCGCCGTTGGAAGCCACGCGCAGCAGCGGCCTGGCCGCGCGGTCGTCCGCGTACAGGCCCTGGTGCGAGTAGCGGTCGCGGTCGGACAGCCAGCATTCGTTGACCGCTTCGTTGTCGCGCGGCACCGCGCGCAGCACCTCGCCGCGGCGCACGTGCAGGAACAGGTTGCTGCCCAGCGCGTCGTGCCAGCCCAGCGACTCGCGCGCGATCAGCTCCCACGGGCGGGCGCGGAAGCGGAACACCTTGTTGGTGAGCGCGCCGACCGGGCACACGTCGATCACGTTGCCCGACAGCTCGGTGGTCAGCGGCTTGCCGTCCCAGGTGCCGATCTGCAGGTTCTCGCCGCGGTACATGCCGCCCAGCTCGTAGGTGCCGGCGATCTCCGCGGTCACGCGGATGCAGCGCGTGCACTGGATGCAGCGGGTCATCTCGGTGGCGACCAGCGGGCCCAGGTCCTCGTCGGCCACCACGCGCTTGCGCTCGACGAAGCGGCTGACCGAGCGGCCATAGCCCAGCGACAGGTCCTGCAGCTCGCACTCTCCGCCCTGGTCGCAGATCGGGCAGTCGAGCGGATGGTTGATCAGCAGGAACTCCATCACGTTCCGCTGCGCCTTGAGCGCCTTGTCGTTGCGGGTGAAGACCTTCAGCCCGTCCATCACCGGCGTCGCGCAGGCCGGCGACGGCTTCGGCGCCGGACGGCCGCCGACCTCGGTGTCGACCAGGCACATGCGGCAGTTGGCCGCGATCGACAGCTTGTCGTGGTAGCAGAAGCGCGGGATCGGGATGCCGGCCTTGTCGGCGGCATGGATGATCATCGACCCCTTGGGCGCGGCCAGCTCCACGCCGTCGATGAAGATCGTAACGTGGTCGGGCGGCAGGTTCGGGTTGACGGGTTGCGCGCTCATGCCAGCGCCTCCGCGGGACGTGCCAGCGTGCCGGCGAGCTCGTCGTCGACGTAGAAGCGCTTGTTCACGATGGCGTATTCGAATTCATGCCAGAAGTGGCGCAGGAAGCCCTGCACCGGCCAGGCAGCCGCCTCGCCGAAGGCGCAGATGGTGTGGCCCTCGATCTGCCCCGCCGCGGCGCGCAGCGTGTGCAGGTCGTCGAGCGTCGCCTCCATGCTGGCGATGCGGGTGAGCATGCGGTACATCCAGCCGGTGCCCTCGCGGCACGGCGTGCACTGGCCGCAGCTTTCCTTGAAATAGAAGCGCGCGATGCGCTGGCAGGCGCGCACCATGCAGGTGGTGTGGTCCATGACGATGACCGCACCCGACCCCAGGCCCGAACCGGCCTTCTGGATCGCGTCGTAGTCCATGGTCAGGCCCATCATCACCTCGGCCGGCAGCACCGGCATCGACGAACCGCCCGGGATCACCGCCTTGATGCGGTTGCCGTTGCGGATGCCGCCGGCCAGCTCCAGCAGCTCGCTGAACGGGGTGCCGAGGCGGATCTCGTAGTTGCCCGGCCGCGCCACGTGGCCGGAGACCGAGAAGATCTTGCAGCCGCCGTTGTTCGGCTTGCCCAGGTTCATGAACCACTCCGGCCCGTTGCGCACGATCGCCGGCACCGAGGCGTAGGTCTCGGTGTTGTTGATCGTGGTCGGCTTGCCGTAGAGGCCGAAGTTGGCCGGGAACGGCGGCTTGTAGCGCGGCTGGCCCTTCTTGCCCTCCAGCGACTCCATCAGCGCGGTTTCCTCGCCGCAGATGTAGGCGCCGGCGCCGAGCACGTTGTAGATGTCGATGTCGATGCCCGAGCCGAGGATGTTCTTGCCCAGCCAGCCGTTGGCGTATGCCTCGGCGCGGGCCTCCTCGATGTGCTCGAAGGGCTCGTGGTGGAACTCGCCGCGCAGGTAGTTGTAGGCCACGGTCGAACCGGTGGCGTAGCAGGCGATCGCCATGCCCTCCAGCACCGCGTGCGGGTTGTAGCGCAGGATGTCGCGGTCCTTGGCCGTGCCCGGCTCGGACTCGTCCGAATTGCAGAGGATGTACTTCTGCATCTCGCCCTTGGGCATGAAGCTCCACTTCAGGCCGGTCGGGAAGCCCGCGCCGCCGCGGCCGCGCAGGCCGGACTGCTTGACCATCTCGATCACGTCGGCCGGCGGGATCTTCTCGGTCAGGATCTTGCGCAGCGCCTGGTAGCCACCCGTCTTGAGGTAGTTCTCGTACGACCACGGCTTGTCGAAGTGCAGCGTGGTGTAGACGGCCTGGTGCTCCTTCGGCGCGGGGCCGACGGGGCCGTAACCCTCGGAGTAGTGCGAATGACCCGCCATTACTTCAGCCCGTCCAGCAGCTCGTCCACCTTCTCGGGGGTGAGCTTCTCGTGGTAATGCCCGTTGATCACGACCACCGGCGCGCCGCAGCACGCGGCCACGCACTCCTCCTCGCGCTTGAGGTAGACGCGGCCGTCGGCGGTGGATTCGCCCAGCTTGCAACCGAGCTTCTTCTCGGCGTGCTCGACCAGCTGCTCGGCACCGTTGAGCCAGCAGCTGATGTTGGTGCAGAACGCCACGTTGTTGCGGCCGACCGGCCTGGTCTCGAACATCGAGTAGAAGCTCGCGACCTCGTAGGCCCACACCGGCGGCAGGTCGAGGTACTTGGCGACCGCGGCGATCAGTTCGTCGGTCAGGTAGCCCTGGTTCTGCTCCTGCGCGGCGAACAGGCCCTGCAGCACGGCCGAGCGCTTGCGGTCCGGCGGGAACTTGGTCAGCCAGTGGTCGATGTGGGCACGCGTGGCGTCGCTCAGGACGACCATCGGGTCGACGTTGCGCGCGTTCTCGAAGTTGCCTGTCGCTTTCATCGCCTGCCTTACCTGTCGATCTCGCCGAACACGATGTCGTACGTGCCGATCATCGCCACCACGTCCGACAGCATGTGGCCCTTCACGATCTCGTCCATCGACGAGAGATGGGCGAAGCCCGGTGCGCGCAGGTGCACGCGGAACGGCTTGTTGGCGCCGTCGCTGACCAGGTAGCAGCCGAACTCGCCCTTGGGCGCCTCGACCGCGGCATAGGTCTCGCCGGCAGGCACGCAATAGCCTTCGGAGAAGAGCTTGAAGTGGTGGATCAAGGCTTCCATGTCGTTCTTCATCTCCTCGCGCGAGGGAGGAGCGACCTTGTAGTTGTCCACCATCACCGGGCCGGGATTGGCCCGCAGCCACTTGACGCACTGCTCGATGATCCGCGCCGACTGGCGCATCTCGGCCACGCGCACCAGGTAGCGGTCGTAACAGTCGCCGTTGACGCCGACCGGGACGTCGAACTCGACCTGGTCGTAGCGCGCGTAGGGCTGCTTCTTGCGCAGGTCCCAGGCGATGCCCGAGCCGCGCAGCATCGGGCCGGTCATGCCCCAGGCCAGCGCCTGCTCCGGCGGAATCACGCCGATGCCCACCGTGCGCTGCTTCCAGATGCGGTTGTCGGTGAGCAGCGTCTCGTATTCGTCGACGCGCGCCGGGAAGTCCTTCGCGAAGGCTTCCAGGTAGTCCAGCATCGAGCCTTCGCGCCACTCGTTGAAGCGCTTGAGCTTCTCGCCCTTGCGCCACGGCGACTCGCGGTACTTCGGCATCCGCTCGGGCAGGTCGCGATAGACGCCGCCGGGGCGGTAGTAGGTCGCGTGCATGCGCGCGCCCGACACCGCCTCGTACACGTCCATGAGCTCCTCGCGCTCGCGGAACGCGTACAGGAACACCGCCATCGCGCCCAGGTCGAGCGCGTTGGAGCCGATCCACATCAGGTGGTTCAGGATCCGGGTGACCTCGTCGAACAGGGTCCGGATCCACTGCGCGCGCTCGGGCGCCTCGATCCCCATCAGGGTCTCGATCGCGCGCACGTAGGCGTGCTCGTTGCACATCATCGACACGTAGTCGAGCCGGTCCATGTAGCCGATCGACTGGTTGAACGGCTTGGACTCGGCCAGCTTCTCGGTGCCGCGGTGGAGCAGGCCCACGTGCGGGTCGGCGCGGCGCACCACCTCGCCGTCCATTTCCAGGATCAGGCGCAGCACGCCGTGCGCGGACGGATGCTGCGGGCCGAAGTTCATCGTGTAGCTGCGGATCTCCTGGCCGGCGCCTGCCTGATGCCCGGGATCGCGGGGGACTGCATTCATCGGTCGCCTCCGGCGCGGCGGGCCATCTGCTCGGCGGCCGCGGTCAGGTAGCGTGCGTCGTCGCGGATCACGCGCGGCACGTTCACGCGCGGCTCCACCGAAGTCACCGGCTCGTACACCACGCGCCTGCGTTCGGGGTCGTAGCGCACCTCGACGTTGCCGATCAGCGGGAAGTCCTTGCGGAACGGGTGGCCGATGAAGCCGTAGTCGGTGAGGATCCGGCGCAGGTCCGGATGGCCCTCGAACACGATGCCGTACAGGTCGAACGCCTCGCGCTCGAACCAGTTGGCGACCGGCCACACGCCGGTGAGCGAGGACACCACCGGCAGGTCGTCGGCGCGTGCGAAGCAGGTCACGCGCAGGCGCCGGTTGTGCTGGACCGACAACAGCTGCGCCACCGCCGCGAAGCGCCGCTGCGGCACCGGCACCGGGGCCTCGCCCTCGGGGTCGTCGAGCTGCCGGGTCGGCGACTCGCCGAAGCGGAACCGCCCCGGCCCCTTGCCCTCGACGCCGCGGCTGAAGCCGTCGGACGAGGCGTCGGTGTCCCACTCGTCGGTGCCGTAGCCGAGGTAGTCGACGCCGCACAGGTCGATCAGCGACTCGAAGCCGAACTCGTCGCGCAGCGCCACGCAGGTCTCCAGCCAGTCGCCGGCGGTGACGATTCCGACCTCGCCGCGCGGCAGCGCGAGGCTGACCTCGGCGCCGGGGAAGCGCGCGCGCAGGCGCTCCGCGAATGCGGTGGCGGTCTCCCTGCCCAGGTCCTCAGCCATTGCGCAGCCCCGTCTTCTGTTCACCGAAGTTGGTGGCGCGGCGGATCTTCTTCTGCAGCTGCAGGATGCCGTAGACCAGGGCCTCCGCCGTCGGCGGGCAGCCCGGCACGTAGACGTCCACCGGCACGACGCGGTCGCAGCCGCGCACCACCGCGTAGGAGTAGTGATAGTAGCCGCCGCCGTTGGCGCAGCTGCCCATCGAGATCACCCACTTCGGGTCGGGCATCTGGTCGTAGACCTTGCGCAGCGCCGGGGCCATCTTGTTGACCAGGGTGCCGGCCACGATCATCACGTCGGACTGGCGCGGCGACGGGCGGAACACCACGCCGTAGCGGTCCAGGTCCAGGCGCGCGGCGCCGGCGTGCATCATCTCGACCGCGCAGCAGGCCAGGCCGAAGGTCATCGGCCACATCGAACCGGTGCGCGCCCAGTTGAGCAGGACGTCCGTGCTGGTGGTCAGGAAGCCGTGCTCGAGCAGCGGGTTCTCGCCTTCGGGACGCAGGATGTCGTCGAGGCGGCCTTCCGGCAGCGGATTGCTCGCCGAATCGGCCAGGCCGCGGATCGCCCGGATCACTCCCATTCAAGCGCTCCCTTCTTCCACACGTAGATGAACCCGAGCAGCAGCATGCCGACGAAGATGCCCATCTCGATCAGGCCCAGCGGCCCGAGCTCGCGGAACACCGTCGCCCACGGCACGATGAAGATGATCTCGAGGTCGAAGATGATGAACTGGATCGCGATCAGGTAGTACCGCACGTCGAAGCGCATCCGCGCGTCTTCGAACTCGGAGAAGCCGCATTCGTACGGCGAGAGCTTCTCGGGCGTCGGGCGCTTGGGCCCGAGGAGGTTTCCGAGGATCAGCAGGGCGATGCCGATACCGGTGGCCACGATCAGGAACAGCAGGGTCGGCAGGTATTCGGCCAGCACTCGTTGTTCTCTCGGCTGCTTGCCGCGTCGCCGCGGCCGTTGCTCGACGCGCCGCCGTGCGGCGGCGCGCCGATGAAAAATGGTGCCCAAGGGGGGACTCGAACCCCCACGACCGAAGCCGCTACCACCTCAAGGTAGTGCGTCTACCAATTCCGCCACCTGGGCAAGGATCAAACGCTGCCGCCTGCAACGATTGCGGCAGCACGCAATTGTAAGCCTTCCTACTGCGTTTGAGCAGCGGGGTCCTCCGCCCCGGCATCGCCGTCCGCCTGCCCGCCTTCGGCAGGCGCCCCGGGGACCGCGGACTCCTGCTGCTGCGGCGCGGCCTGCTCCGGCGCGGCCGGAACGCCGGCGGCGGGCGCCGGCGCGGTGGGCACCTCCAGGGCGCCCGGGGCCGCGACGGGAGCGGCCGGCACCTGCGACATCACGCCCAGGTCGGTCCCGGCGGTCACGTCCGTGGCCTGGCGGGTCGCGTACCACGCCATGAACAGCGTGATCGCGAAGAAGGTGATCGCCAGCCACTTGGTGGCCTTGGTCAGGAAGTTGGCCGATCCGCGCGCGCCGAACACGGTGGCTGAGGCACCGCCGCCGAAGCCGGAGCCGGCGGACGCGCCGGCGCCGCGCTGCATGAGGATCAGCGCGACCATCGCGATCGCGACCAGGACGAACACCACGTTGAGAATGACCAGCAGCATTGCGACGTACTCGGGGAAGGCTTGCGGGTCCGGCTCAGCGGGCCGCCGCGCGGGCGATGGCGAGGAAATCCCCGGCCACCAGCGAGGCGCCGCCGATCAGTCCGCCGTCGATGTCCGCCTGGGCGAACAGCTCGGCGGCGTTGGCCGGCTTCACGCTGCCGCCGTACAGGATCGGCAGCGAATCAGCGATTCTAGCATCCCGCTCCGCCACCTGGCCACGGATGAAGGCGTGGACCTCCTGGGCCTGCTCCGGGCTGGCGGTGCGGCCGGTGCCGATCGCCCAGACCGGCTCGTAGGCCACCACCGCGCCAGCGAACCGCGCCACGCCCGCCAGGTCCAGGACCGGCTGCAGCTGGGCGGCGATCACCTCGGTGGTGCGCCCGGCCTCGCGCTCCTCCAGGGTCTCGCCCAGGCACAGGATGGGCACCAGGCCGGCGTTGGAGGCGGCGAGGAACTTCCGGGCCACCAGCTCGCTGCTCTCGTGGTGGTAGCGGCGGCGCTCCGAATGCCCGACCAGGCCGTAGCGCGCGCCCACGTCGACGAGCATGCGCGCCGACACCTCGCCGGTGTAGGCGCCCTCCTCGTTGTGGCTGACGTCCTGCGAGCCGAAGGAGACCGGATAGGCCTCGAAGTCCTCGATCAGGTCGCCGAGGTAGGGCAGCGGCGGCAGCACCACGACGTCCACGCCGTCCACCGGCAGCGCCGCGACCACGTCCGTGAGCAGCGCGGTCGCGAAGTCGCGGGTCCCGTACAGTTTCCAGTTTCCGGCTACGATCCTGCGGCGCACGTCGCCCCCCAATGCGTGAAACGGCGCACAGGATATCCGACCACCACGCCGATTGGAGGGCCGCATGCCGCCACCGCAGCAGGGATACGCACTCGTCACCGGGGCCTCGAGCGGCATCGGCGCGGCGATCGCGCGCGAGTACGCGCGCCGCGGCGTCCCGCTGGTCCTGACCGCGCGCCGCGCCGACCGCCTGGAGGCGCTGGCGGCCGAGCTGCGCGGACAGGTCGATGTCCGGGTGCTGGCGGCGGACCTGGCCGATCCCGGGGCACCGCAGCGGCTGGCGGCCGCCGTCTCGGCACTGGGGCTGCCTCTGCGCATCCTGGTCAACAACGCCGGCTACGGCGTGCCGGGCCGCTACCGGCTCAGCGACTGGGACACGCACGCGGCCTTCCTGCAGGTGATGGTGGCCGCGGTCTGCGAGCTGACCTGGCGGCTGCTCCCCGCCCTGCGCGCCACCGGAGCGGGCAGGATCCTCAACGTCGCCTCGTTCGCCGCCCTGGTCCCCTCGGCCGACGGGCAGACGCTGTATGCGCCGGCCAAGGCGTTCATGGTCAAGTTCACCGAATCGCTGGCGCTGGAGAACGCCGACGCGGGCCTGCATGCCTGCGCACTGTGCCCGGGTTTCACCCGGTCCGAATTCCACGACGTCACCGGGACCCGGGAGATGATGTCGAAGCTGCCCGGCTGGCTGTGGCTGGAAGCGGACGCGGTCGCCCGCGCCGGCATCGAGGGCGTGGAGCGCGGCCGGGTGCTGGTGGTGCCGGGCGCCCTCTATCGCGTGCTGCACGCGCTCGTGCGCCACCTGCCCCAGCGCTTCCTGCTCAGGCGCATGGCGAAGAACTCGCGGCGCATCCGCAGCGCCGGCTGAGGGCCGCCCCGCCCCTCCCCGCGCCTCAGCGCAGCGCGGGCGCCTCCCAGTCGCGCAGCGGCGCCAGGTCCGCCGCGCTGCCGGGCGCCGCGACCAGCGGCAGGTCGGCGGCGGCTTCGCCCTTGAGGTGGCGCCGGATGGCGTCGCGCGCCGGCGCGGTCCACTCGTCCCGCCAGGCGCAGTGGCTGCCGTCGGCGACGGCCCCGTGGTAGCCGAGGTTCCCTTCGGCGCCCAGCGCGCGCCAGATTTCCGCCGCCGCCAGCGCGGAGGCGTGGCCGGCGGGGGCGCCGAGCCAGTCGACATGCGGGTTGTCGAGCACCAGCAGGCCGCGCGGCGCGACCAGTCCGAGCACGCCGTGCTGGTCGATGGGCAGCGAGCCGATCTCCTGCAGATGGGCGGCGAACCCCTCGCCCAGCCAGGGCTGCTCGCCGAACGCGCTCGCGGGCGGCTGCGCCCCCTCCCCCAGCAGGCGCCAGGCCGGCACGCCGCCAGCGCCGGATTCGATCGGGATGGTCAAGGCCACGCGCTCGTCGAACGCGCCCGCGGCCAGCGCACCCTTGCCCCAGCGCGAACAGCCGGTCACCGCGACCGCGTCGGCGCGCAGCAGGTCGCGGTGGGCCGCGATCGCGTCAACGAGCCGGCTCACGCCCCAGGCCCAGGCCATGAGGGTGCCGGTGCCATCCATCGCCCCGTCGTGCAGCTCGAAGAAGGCGCCACGCCGCTCCCGCGTGGTGCCGGTCTCGGCGCCCACCTGGGTGGCGTCGAAGTCGATCCGGGCCACGCCCTCGGCCTCGAGCAGGGCATCGTCCACGCCCGCCACGCCGCCGACCACGATCATGGCCGGGTGCGGCCCGGGCCCTTCCGGCAGGCGGAGCCGGGCGCCGAACTCCACCTCGCGGCCGCCCTGCCCGACCCGCACGGTGATCGCGTCACCGTCGATGCGCGCCTCCACCCGCTCGGGTTCCGGCCCACGGGCGCCGTAGACATGCGCCTCGGCCGTCGCCCGCAGGATGCGGCGCTGGCAGGCCCATTCGCTGCGCGAGGCAACGCGGGCACCGTCGGGCCGCAGGAACGGATCGGGCAGCGTGGCCCGGGCCCGGGGCGGCAGCGCCTCGTCGCAGCGGGCGCCGTTCGCGGGCGCTTCCACGCGGTCCGCGGCCGCCCCGGCGGGCGCCGCCAGCGGCAGCAGCAGGGACAGGAGGACGGCGGACGGGCGGGTCAGCGTGCGCATGCGGCGCTCCGGCGCGACGGGTCGGCGGGCATCATGCCAGCCTGTCGGTCGCCCGTCGCGCCGTGGTGGGCGCCGCGGGCGCCAGCTACTTGAGCTTGATCTCGCGCAGCCGCTGCTCGAGGAACGCGTGCGCGGTGATCGGCTCGGGATAGCGGCTCGGGTTGTCCGGCGTGATGCACGAGGGCAGCACGTCGATCAGGAAGTCCGGGTTCGGGTGCAGGAAGAACGGCACCGAGTAGCGCGGCTTGCGCGCTTCCTCGCCCGGCGGATTCACCACCCGGTGGATCGTCGAGGGATACACGTGGTTGGTCAGGCGCTCGAGCATGTCCCCGATGTTGACCACGATGGTGTCGCCCTCGGAGGTGAAGGGCACCCACTCGCCCTTGTGCGACAGCACCTCCAGGCCCGCGGTCGAGGCGCCGACCAGCAGGGTGATGAAGTTGATGTCGCCGTGCGCGCCGGCGCGCACGTTGGGGATGTCGTCGGCGGTGATCGGCGGATAGTGGATCGGGCGCAGGATCGAGTTGCCGAAGTCGGTCTTGTCGGCGAAGTAGTCCGCCGGCAGGCCGATGTGCAGCGCCAGCGCCGACAGCACCCGCGAGCCGAGCGCGTCGAGCGCGTTGTACAGCGCCAGGCCGTGCTCGCGGAACTCGGGCACCTCGGCCGGCCACACGTTCGGCGGCATCACTTCGCGGTACTTCGAGTCGCGCGGCAGCTCGCGGCCGATGTGGTAGAACTCCTTGAGGTCGTAGTGCTGCGAGCCCTTCGCGGTCTCGACGCCGAACGGCGTGTAGCCGCGGGCGCCGCCCTGGCCCGGGATGTGGTAGCGGCGCTTGACCTCCTCGGGCAGCGCGAAGAAGCGGCGGAAGGCCTCGTAGGCGTCGTCGACCAGCGACTGGGGGATGCCGTGGTGGCTGATGCCCGCGAAGCCCCACTCGCGATAGGCGGCGCCCAGCTCGGCCACGAAGGCGTCGCGGTCGCTGTCGTAGCGGCGGATGTCGAGGGTCGGGATCCTGGAACTCATGGTGGTGTCCTGCAACTGCCGGCGCGCATGCCAATTGGGCCACGGCGCCGCGCCGGACGCCGTGAAAACGTGCCCGCCTCAGGCTTCGGCGGCGGCCCGGACCGCGGCGGCCAGCGTCTCCAGGGTCGACAGCATCAGGGCCTCGTCGTCGGCCTCGACCGTCACCCTGACCACCGGTTCGGTGCCCGACGGCCGCAGGAACGCGCGCCCACGGCCCTCGACCGCGGCCGTCGCCTTCGCCAGCGCCTGTTGCACCGCGTCCGACTCGGCCGGTCGCGCACCGTTGCAATAGCGCACGTTGACCGTCTTCTGCGGCAGCTTGCGCACGCCCGCGAGCGCCTGCTGCAGCGTGGTCCTGCGCCGGCGCAGCACCTCGAGCACCTGCAGCGCGCTGATGATGCCGTCGCCGGTGGTGGCGCGGTCCAGGCACAGCAGGTGGCCGGAGGCCTCGCCACCGAGGATGCCGCCGTGCTCGAGCAGTGCCTGGTGCACGTAGCGGTCGCCGACCCTGGTGCGGATGAACTCGATCCCGGCCTCGCCCAACGCGAGTTCGAGCCCGTAGTTGGTCATGATCGTGCCGACCACCGGCCCGCGCAGGCGGCCGCTTTCCTTCCAGTCGGTCGCGAGCACGTACAGCAGGTCGTCGCCGTCGCGGACCACGCCGTCGCTGTCCACGAACAGGAGCCGGTCGCCGTCGCCGTCGAAGGCGATGCCGAGGTCGGCGCCGGTGGCGCGCACGTGCTCGCACAGACCCTCCGGGTGCATGGAGCCGACGCCGGCGTTGATGTTGATGCCGTTGGGCTCGACGCCGATGGTGTCGACCTGGGCGTCGAGTTCGCGCAGCACCAGCGGCGCGATCTGGTAGGTGGCGCCGTGCGCGCAGTCGACCACGACGCGCATGCCGCTCAGGTTGAAGCTGCGCGGGACCGAGTTCTTGCACGCCTCCACGTAGCGCCCCACCGCGTCGCGGGTGCGCACCGCCTTGCCCAGGCGCTCGGACGCGACGGTGGTGAACGGGCGGTCCAGCGCCGCCTCGATCGCCAGCTCGGTGGCGTCGTCGAGCTTCTCGCCCTCGGCGGAGAAGAACTTGATGCCGTTGTCGTAGTGCGGGTTGTGCGAGGCCGATATCACGATGCCGCCGTCGGCGCGCATCGAGCGGGTCATGTGCGCCACCGCCGGGGTCGGCATCGGGCCCATCAGCTGCACGTGCACGCCGGCCGCGACCAGTCCCGCCTCGAGCGCGGCCTCGAACATGTAGTTGGAGATGCGCGTGTCCTTGCCGATCACCACCAGCGGCTTGCGACGGTCGCCGCGCGCCTCGGCGGCCTCGCGCAGGGTATGGCCGTAGGCGTTGCCCAGGCGCAGCACGAAGTCGGCCGAGATCGCGCCCTCGCCCACCCGGCCTCGGATGCCGTCGGTTCCGAACCAGCGCCGGCTCATGCGGCCTCGTCCCTGGGCATCGGCTGGCGCAGCATCATCGCCATCAGGGTGGCGATACGGTCGCGCAGCTGGCGGCGGTCGCAGATCTGGTCGATCGCCCCGTGCTCGAGCAGGAACTCCGAGCGCTGGAAGCCCTCGGGCAGGGTCTCGCGCACGGTCTGCTCGATCACGCGCGGGCCTGCGAATCCGATCAGCGCGTCGGGCTCGGCGATGTTGACGTCGCCCAGCATCGCGAACGAGGCCGAGACGCCGCCGGTGGTCGGATGGGTCATCACCGAGATGTAGGGCAGCCCGGCCGCGCGCAGCTTGCCGAGCGCGGCCGAGGTCTTGGCCATCTGCAGCAGCGAGAACAGGCTCTCCTGCATGCGCGCGCCGCCGCTGGCCGAGAACGACACGTAGCCGGCGCCGAGCTCCAGCGCGCGTTCGGCGCCGCGGGCGAAGCGCTCGCCGACCACCGAGCCCATCGAGCCGCCCATGAACGCGAAGTCGAACGCGGCCGCGACCATCGGCATCCGTTTGAGGGTGCCCTCGACCACCACCAGTGCGTCGAGCTCGCCGGTCGCCTTCTGCGCGGCGCGGATCCGGTCGGCGTACTTCTTCTGGTCGCGGAAGCGGAGCACGTCGGTCGGGGCGAGCTCGGCGCCGATCTCGCGCAGTTCGCCCGGGTCGAGGAAGGCCTTGAGCCGGGCCCGCGCCCGGATCGGGCGATGGAAGGCGCACTTCGGGCAGACCTCGAGGTTCTCCTCCAGCTCCGGCCCGTACAGCACCGCGCCGCAGCGCTCGCACTTCTCCCACAGCCCCTCGGGCACGCTGCGCTTGCGCGTCGCAGCGCTGTCGGTGCGGATGCGCGGCGGCACCAGTTTCTTCAGCCAGCTCATGCCTGGTCGGCTCCCATCGAAGGACCGCTAAAGCGGCGCAGTTTAGCGCACGGGCCGGTCCCGCCGGGGGACGGACGCGGGCCTCAGTCCAGGGCGGCGCGCAGCGGCGCGAGGAAGGCGGTGGCGCGACGCGAGGCCTCCGCGGCATCGGCGGCATCGGCCAGCGCCGCGACCAGGGCGCTGCCGACCACCACGCCGTCGGCGTCGGTGGCCATGGCCGCGGCGCTGGCCGCGTCGCGGATGCCGAAGCCGGCCACCACCGGCACCCGGCTGCCGGCCCGGATCCGCCGCAGGTGGGCGTTGGCGGCGGCCGGGTCCAGCCGCTCGGAGGCGCCGGTCACCCCGGCGAAGCTCACGTAGTAGAGGTAGCCGCGGGCGTTGGCCAGCAGCAGGGACAGGCGCGCGTCGGGCGTGGTCGGCGAGGCCAGCAGCACCAGGTCCACGTCGTGGGCGGCGAAGGCGGCGCGGAACTCGGGCGCCTCCTCCGGCGGCAGGTCGACCAGCAGCACCCCGTCCACCCCGGCTTCGGCGGCCTGGCGGGCGAAGGCTTCCGCGCCGCGGATCTCGACCGGGTTCAGGTAGCCCATCAGCACCACGGGCGTGTCGCCATCGCGTTCGCGGAAGCGTCGCACCGCCTCCAGCACCCAGGCCATCCCCGCCCCGCGCGCCAGTGCCCGCTCCGAGCTGCGCTGGATGGTGGGGCCGTCGGCCATCGGGTCGGAGAACGGCACGCCCAGCTCGACCACGTCGGCGCCGGCCTCGACCAGGGCATGCATCACCGGCACCGTGGCCTCGAGCGACGGGTCGCCGGCGGTGATGAAGGGAATCAGCGCCTTGCGGCCGCGCGCGGCCAGCTGGGCGAATCGCTGCGGAATGCGGCTCATGGGCGATCGATCCGGTGGAAGGTCGGGACAGGCAGGGAGGTCTTCACGCGCAGCCCTCGGTCAGCCGGACCGCCTCGGCGCGGCCCCAGAGGATCACCTCGACCTCCGCACCGGGCAGTTCGAGGCGCAGCGCGCGGTCGCGCGTGGCATCGCGCCAGTCGAGGTAAAGCCCGGGCGGCCAGGCGTGCTTGTGGAAGTCCACGTCGATCCCGTCGGACGGCAGGCGCGCGCCCGCCTCGGCCAGCGACATGCCGCGGCGCAGGCCGAACGGCGCCTCGGGCGCTGCCTCGCCGTCGTCCGACAGGCCGATCTCGAAGCGCGCCACGCGCCCGTCCAGCAGCAGGACGCCGACACCCGCGGGCAGGCGGCCACCGGACGCCCGGGTGCAGGCGTGCGGCTCGGGCCAGTCCTCGACCTGCCAGCCGCCCCCGGCCGCCAGGTCGAGCGGCTGGTCGATGCACACCCCTGCGACGCAATCGAAGTCCGCGGGCGACGCGCTCCCGCCACCGTGCGCCAGCAGCAGGAGCGCCAGCAAGGCCGGCATCAGATCTCCACTCCCTCGCGCGCGGCGATGGTGTGCACGTCCTTGTCGCCGCGACCGGACAGGTTGCACAGCACCAGCGCGTCCCGCGGCAGCCCGCGCGCCAGCTTGATCGCCTGGGCGACGGCGTGGCTGGATTCGAGCGCCGGCAGGATCCCCTCGGTGCGGGTCAGGCGGTGGAAGGCTTCCAGCGCCTCGGCGTCGGTCACGCCCACGTACTCGGCGCGGCCGGTGTCCCTGAGGAAGGCGTGCTCCGGGCCCACGCCCGGGTAGTCGAGGCCGGCGGAGATCGAATGGGTCTCGATGATCTGGCCGTCGTCGTCGCAGATCACGTAGGTCCGGTTGCCGTGCAGCACCCCCACCCGCCCCGCCGACAGCGAGGCGGCATGGCGGCCGGTGTCGATGCCATCGCCGGCCGCTTCCGCGCCGACGATGCGCACCGAGGCGTCGTTGAGGAAGGCATGGAACAGGCCGATGGCATTGCTGCCGCCGCCGACGCAGGCGGTGATCGCGTCCGGCAGGCGGCCGTACTCGGCCAGCACCTGCGCGCGCGCCTCGCGCCCGACCACGGCGTTGAAGTCGCGCACCATGCGCGGGTACGGATCGGGCCCGGCCACGGTGCCGATGATGTAGAAGGTATCGTGGACGTTGGTCACCCAGTCGCGCATCGCCTCGTTGAGCGCGTCCTTGAGCGTCGCCGAGCCGGACGTCACCGGCACCACTTCCGCCCCGAGCAGCTTCATCCGGTAGACGTTGATCTTCTGCCGCTCGATGTCGGTGGCGCCCATGTACACCACGCATTCCAGGCCCAGTCGCGTGGCGACGGTGGCGCTGGCCACCCCGTGCTGGCCGGCGCCGGTCTCGGCGATGATCCGCTTCTTGCCCATGCGCGCGGCGAGCAGCGCCTGGCCGATGGTGTTGTTGATCTTGTGCGCGCCGGTGTGGTTCAGATCCTCGCGCTTGAGCAGGATCTGCGCGCCGCCCACTTCGCGGCTCAGGCGCTGCGCGTGGTAGATCGGGCTGGGCCGGCCGACGTAGTGCTTGAGGTCCTTCTCGAACGCGGCGATGAACGCCGGATCGGCGCGCGCGGCGTCGTAGGCGGCGGCCAGTTCCTCCAGCGGCCCCATCAGGGTCTCGGCCACGAAGCGGCCACCGTGGCGGCCGAAATGGCCGGCGGCGTCGGGCCAGGCGTGGAAATCCGGCGGGGCGGGGCTGCTCATCGAATCCTTCCCGGAACTGCTGTCCTTGAGACTCTAGCGCACACCAGCCGCCCGATAAATCGATATTATCTGACGTCCTTGTGATTCTGGATCACACATGGCGGCGCCGGACCTGCCCCCGCTCAACGCGCTTCGCGCCTTCGAGGCGGCCGCCCGCCTGGGCAGCCTCTCGCGGGCCGCGGGCGAGCTGCATGTCACCCATGGGGCGATCAGCCGCCAGGTCCGGTTGCTGGAGGAGGAGCTGGGCGTCGCCCTGTTCCACCGCGACGGCCGCCGCCTGCGGCTGACCGAGGCCGGCCGGCGCCTGGCCGAAGCGACCGGCAGCGCCTTCGCCGGCATCCGCTCCACGGTGCGCGGCCTGCGCCGCGGCGGCGAACCCGGCACGCGGGTCATCGGCTGCCCGGGCAGCCTGCTGGCGCGCTGGATGATCCCGCGCCTGGAGCGGCTGCGCGCCGACCTGCCCGGCCTGCAGCTGCACCTGTCGCCGCACGAAGGGGCATTCGCCCCCGCCCTGCCCGGGCTCGACGCCGCCCTGCTGATCGGCGCACCCCCATGGCCGCCGCAGTGGCGGGTGCACGTGCTCGCCCCCGAACGGGTCGGACCCGTGGTCGATCCGCGCCATCCCGCGGCCGCCCGCATCGCGGGCCGGCCTCCGTCGGCGCTGATCGGGGAAGCGCTGCTGCACACCGCCTCGCGTCCGCAGGCGTGGCCGGAATGGGCGCGACGCCAGGGCATCGACCCCGCGGCGCTGCGCATGGGCACCGGCTTCGAACACCTCTATTACCTGCTGGAGGCCGCGCTGGCCGGACTGGGCGTGGCGATCGCGCCACAGCCGCTGGTGGCCGCCGAACTGGAGGCCGGGCGGCTGGTCGCCCCCTGGGGCTTCGTCGAGACCGGCGCGCACTGGTGCCTGTGCACCCGCGCCGGCGACGATCCGCAACTCGAGCGCCTTGCCGGCTGGCTGCGCGCGCAGCTCGCGGCGACGGATCGCGCCGGGGCGTGATCAGCCGCAATCGGCGCGCCGCACTTCCTCGACGAAGCGGCGCATGCGCGCGCCATCCTTGATCCCCGGCGCGCCGCCCTGCAGTTCCACCCCGCTGGCCACGTCCACGCCCCAGGGCCGCGTGGCCACGATCGCGTCGTGGACGTTGTCGGGGGTCAGGCCGCCGGCCACGAGGATCGGCTTGGTCAGCCCGCGCGGCACCTTCGCCCAGTCGAAGGCGCGGCCACCGCCGCCCGGCTCGCCCGGCGCGTGCGCATCGAGCAGGAACCCCGCCGCGGTCGGGTAGCGCGCATGCAGCTCCAGCGGGTCGGGCGACGCATCGGCGCCCATCGGCACGGCCTTGAGGTACGGGAGCCCGAAGCTGCGGCAGAAGCCCTCGTCCTCGTCGCCATGGAACTGCAACAGCGACGGCCGCATGGTCGTCACCACCTGCCGCACTTCCTCGGCCGGGTTGTCCATGAACAGGGCCACGGCATCGACCATCGGCGCCAGCGCCTCGCGCATCGCCAGCGCCTGCGCCGGCTCCACCCGCCGCCGGCTGCGCGCCGCGAACACGAAACCGACCGCGTCCACGCCCAGCTCGCCCGCCAGGCGTACGTCGCCCGGCCGGGTCATGCCGCAGAACTTGATGCGGGTGCGGAACGGTTGGAATGGCATGCGGCCGGTTCGCCCGTGGGACTGCGCCAGAGCCTACCGCTTTGCGGGTCGGCGTGCAGTCGCCGCGTCGACCAGCACCTCTTCGGGCAACGGCCAGGTGCGCGGATAGCGCGGGCCGAGGAACACCAGGCCGCCGGGCGACGCGGTCGGGCCGGCACGCGTGCGGTCGCGCCCGGCCAGGAGTTCGGCGATCCAGTCCTCCGGGCGCGCGCCCCGCCCCACTTCCAGCAGCGAGCCGACGATGTTGCGGACCATGTGGTGCAGGAAGGCATTCGCCTGCACGTCGACGGTGACGATGTCGCCATCGCGCGCCACCGCGATGTGCTGCAGCTCGCGGCGCGCGTGGGCGGCTTCGCATTCGGCCGAGCGGAAGGCCTCGAAGTCGTGTTCTCCCACCAGTGCCTGGGCGGCGCGGTGCATCGCGTCCGCATCCAGCGGCGACCACACCCAGGCCAGCCACTGGCGGCCCAGCGCCGGGCGCACCTGGCGGTTGAGGATCCGGTAGCGGTAGCGGCGCGCCACCGCCGAGAAGCGTGCGTTGAACGCGGCATCGACAGGCCGGCACCAGACCACGCTCACCGACGGCGGCAGACGCGTGGTGGCGCCCAGGGTCCAGGCGCGGGGGTCGCGCGCGGCCTCGCTGTCGAAGTGCACCACCTGGCATTGCGCGTGCACGCCGGCATCGGTGCGGCCGGCGCACACCGTGGACACCGGCGCGGCCGCCACCGAAGACAGCGCCTCTTCGAGCACGCCCTGCACGGTGTCGGGGTCGGGCTGGCCGGGCTTGCTCAGGCGCTGCCAGCCGCGGAAGCCGCTGCCGTCGTACTCGACGCCCAGCGCGTAGCGCTGCACACCGTTCAGGCCAGTTCCCGCAGCAGCTGCAGGGCCTCGTCGCGCGGACCCGGATCGCCGAAGTCGGCCACTTCCTGCAGCAGGCTGCGCGCGGTGTCGGTATCGCCCAGGTCGAGGTAGGCACGGGCCAGTTCGATCCGGTCCTGCCCGGCCGGACCGGCGTTGAGCGGCACCACCTCGGCGCCGGACGGGGCCTCGGTACGCGCGCCACCGCCCACGTGCCAGGTCGGGGACGCCCCGGTCGCGGCCGCGGGCGGCGCGGTCCAGGTGGGCGCCTTCTGCGGCGCCGGCGGCGGGGCGGGCTCCGGCTCGGGCTCTGGCGGCACGGGGCCGGGCGCCGGGGCGACGGGCGCCTTTCCGGCAGGCTTCACGGTCGGCTCGCGCGCGCCGGCGGG
>Ga0207873_1001015_pt1 | contig 28537 bp, 22 predicted proteins | sample BGWIniCompost_FD_187373 | JGI IMG/M metagenome (GOLD analysis project Ga0207873, IMG submission 187373) | Cellulose adapted compost microbial communities from Newby Island Compost Facility, Milpitas, CA, USA - BGW Initial Compost (SPAdes)... ...
TTCGCGTTTCTTACTCGTCTCCAGTTTGTCGGTGATTTCCATGAGCCGTTCGCGGAAGTAATCCATCGCCGTTCTGAGCTCTTCGATTTCAACGCCATCGCGCGTACCGCCTATCGATTTGTTAGTCTTTAGAATTTCGCGCTCCTCATGATACACCTCCTGCAAAGCGCGTTCGCGATCGATAAGGGTCGTGAGGCGCTTTTGCTCCTCTTCAAGGAGACGAACCTTTTCCGGTTTTTGAAGCTCATCGAGGTAATTCACGTTGAAAGAAACTGACATGATCTTCGCAGGCTGCGTAATGCTCACCTGGATGCTCTGCTCACTGATGCCGGGTGCGATTCCGGACAGCGATAACACTGTAGTACCCTGCTCAAGGATTACCGTAGTCTTTCGACTCACCTGGGCACCCTCCAGAAATACAGTAACGGCACGGATATCGGCCGCTATGCTCTTTGATCTTTCCTGGCCGAATGTGTACGCACAAACCGCCACGAACGCGATTGTAAAGACTCTCTTCATAGTGTATCGATTTAGAGGTTACACTCTCATGATGCACTCGAAGGCAGTTTTCCATAACTTCAGACCAAAATCCAGGAATCATGAAACACCTCTTCATATCGATCATCTGCACAATCCTAGTGTGTCCGGCAACATCACAAAACAGGAAGGCTGTGGAACGAATGAAGGATCAGGCGATTCAGAACATTATGGGCGGACGCGACAACTATGAATCCATAGCACTGAAGATATGGGAGTTTGCTGAAGTGGGATACAAGGAAGAACAAAGCACTGCCCTCCTACAGGAAACGTTGCGATCGCACGGTTTCCGCATTACGGCCGGAGTAGCTGGCATTCCAACGGCTTTTGTAGCTGAATACGGATCTGGAAGTCCTGCAATAGGCATTCTCGCCGAATACGATGCCCTGCCTGGGTTATCACAGATGGCCGTGCCTGAGAGAAGTCCCATAGAGACCTCAAATGCAGGACACGGCTGTGGACATCACCTCTTTGGAACCGCGTCGGTAGCAGCGGCCATCGCCATAAAGGATCTGATCGAACAAGGAAAGATTTCCGGCACCATAAAACTCTTCGGCTGTCCTGCGGAAGAAGGCGGCAGCGGAAAAGTATATATGGTGCGGGCTGGATTGTTCGATGGACTCGATGCGGTGATTCACTGGCATCCCGGCGATCGCAATGAAGTGACACTCACAAGTGCCCTTGCCAACAAGTCGGCCAAGTTTCGCTTCTATGGAGTCGCCGCCCATGCATCAAGTGCTCCGGACAAAGGAAGATCAGCGCTGGATGGTGTCGAAGCTATGAACTACATGACAAACCTCATGCGCGAACACATGCCGCAGGAAGCACGTATGCACTACGTGATCACGCGGGGTGGAAATGCGCCAAACGTCGTGCCCGACTTCGCGGAAGTCTACTATTATGTCCGTCATCCCGACAAGCAGGTTGTTAAAGAACTCTTTGAACGCGTCGAGGCCGCGGCATCAGGAGCAGCAATGGGTACCGGCACAAAAACAGACTACGAAATCATTGGCGGAACCCATGACCTGCTCATCAACAAAACGCTCGCGCGTGTGGCTCAGATTAACCTCGAACGCGTAGGCGGAATACAATACGATGCTGAAGAAATAGCATTCGGCAAGAAGATCCAGGAAACACTCACATCAAAGCCCGATCTTGCGAGAGCCGCCACGGTCGTTCCCTTTGATGCAGAGCGATCGGAAGGGATAGGTTCAACCGACCTTGGCGACGTCAGCTATGCTGTACCCACGGTGGGTGTACGCATTGCCACCTGGGTACCCGGCACACCAGCTCATAGCTGGCAGGCCGTAGCATGCGGCGGCACGTCCATCGGTCTCAAAGGCATGCACGTCGCCGCCAAAACCATGGCCCTCACCGCCATTGATCTCTTCACACAACCGCAGGTTCTTGCCGAAGCAAAGAAAGAGCACGCCGCGTCGATAGGTGATTATGTGTATCAGGCATTACTGGGGAATAGGGAACCGGCGTTGGGGTACCGTGATTAGGAATAGGTGATCGGTTATAGTCGTTAGGGTAATTGCTGATCGGTGAATGATAGTAGAGATAGTGATCGATCGATGGCCAGAAGGTATAAGCTATGTGTGCCTATGTGAACTATGTGGTTCAGAGACCCTAAGGCTTTTTCTGAACCACATAGGAACACATAGACAGATCACATAGGACACATAGATACAAGTCCCGTTACCATTTGTCTCACAAGGCCCCATACTGTCTCAAATACTTCTCCGAATTCGCCCTGACATTCTCCGGTGGATTCATCGTAAGCGCTTTCTTGAAGTTTTTGACGGCATTCTTTTCATCGCCCTTTATCGCATAGGCTTCGCCAAGGCTATCCCATACATTGGCGCTCCTGGGATTGCGTTGTGTGTTAAGTGTAAATATGCGAATGGCTTCGTCGATGTTGCCCTGATTCAGCAGCTGATATCCGTAGTTATTGAGTTCACCTTCAGTGGCCATAGCGAGGGCTTCTTCCCTGAGCTTTCCGACTTCATCCTTACGTCCAAGCGCTTCCAGGATGCCGGCCTTCGTGAACAGTGTGGTGAAGTTCCGATTCATTGTAACAGCGCGGTCACTCCATTGCAGAGCTTCTTCAAGATTCGTCTTGCTATTAAGGGCATAGTTTGCAGCGCTTGCCCAGCCCTGCCAGTTAAAACCCTGGATGTTGCTGAGTTCTTCACGAGCGTTTGCCATGACGATGTCGTCAACGGCGAACTCTATCTTGATTGGGAATTGCTTTTTCTCCCAGTTGAGGACCAGCTCGGCACTGGTCTTGTCCAGATTAATGAACTCATAGGTAAGCCTTTCCGTCATCTCGTGATCGCGAATCGTGATGGGCGCCCGCATTTGGTCGCGTGCGGGATCGTACCAATAATTACCCCACGCTTTGTAGTCCTTGGAAAGAACCACCTCGCCTGAGTTGTCCTCGTTGATGACAAAGAACAATCCATAGCTGCCTGCCGGTACGGTCTGACCTTGAATCTTAGCTTCGTGTGAAAGGGTCAATACGGTGTTCTCGTTCGCGCCAGCGCGCCAGGGTGCCGGGTGGGTAGAAATAAAGCCAGGGGGTTGATACCCATAGGGAACCAATTTGCCCCAGATTTCCCGACCGTTAACTGCGGGTCGTGAATAGGAAACCTCAACCGTAGAAATACCTATGGTTTGGGACACCGTCGCCGCAGGGCTCGGCGTTCGGGGCGTGGTAATACCCTGAGCAAACGCCGTGACAACCATAGTGCTCAGGATTAGCGTAAAGAACTTCTTCATATTTATGAGGTTTAGGTTATAATGATCTTTGGGTTGCACGCAAAAGGTACCGAATGGGGGGAAGAACGGCAATACCCCGGAGGGGGGGAAAGTTGCTCTCACACTCACACTGTCCCTTCCCACCCTTCAATTCTTCTAAAGCGTCTGAGCTTGTTTTTTAAAGCGATGATCTCCGCTTGCATTTCATCAATGCGTTGAAGCAAGCGGTTGATCACTTCTATGCCTTCAAGGTTTATATCAAGATCGTAATGAAAACGCGTTAGTCGCTCGAGCAATGGGAGTTGATCATGGCGGACGTACATCTCATCGCGGATGGCGACAATGTCGATAAGTTCGGCGTCGTGAAGGGCGCGTACGAAGGACACCTCGACGGAATAATGTCTGCAAAATTCACCGACTGATATTAGGTCTTCCTGTTTCATGTGATCAGGATCTGAGTTTCGACAATTCCGTGAACAACTGCTTTTCCCTTTCCGATAATGATGTCGGCAGCTTTACCGACCACGTCACATACAGATCGCCAAAGCCTTCCTCACGATAGCGTGGAAAGCCCTGGCCTTTCAAACGAACCCGCGTTCCAGGCTGTGTACCTGCCGGAACACGCACTTTTACCTTACCCTTGAATGTGTCGAGGGTCACCTCACCTCCCAGCACCGCGGTGTATAGGTCGATTTCACGGTCCATAAACAAGTCCGCACCATCTCTCCTGAACACTGGGTCCTCCGGGATATTAAAGGTGATGTACAGGTCGCCGTTGGGTCCACCATTCACGCCTGGACCACCATGCCCGCTGATCTTGATGGTCTGTCCATTCTCGATTCCGGCCGGAATCGTGATACGAATCTTTTTGCCATTGATGTCGAGCGTCTGCCTGTGCGTCTCCGCCGCCTGGCGAAGAGTGAGGTTTAGTGTGGCGTGAAGGTCTTCTCCCCTGAAACGCGCAGCGCCGCCAAACCCGCCGGGTCGACGGCTCCCGAAAAGGAACTCGAAAAAGTCTGAGAATCCATCATCAAAGCCCCCTGTAAAGGTGTCGTGTCCTCCAAAACCTCCAGCTCCCCTGCTTGTCCTCGCACTCTCGAAGGCCTCGGCATGCTTCCAATCTTTGCCGTACTGGTCGTACTTCTTCCTTTTCTCCGGATCGCTGAGCACCTCGTGCGCCTCGTTGATCTGTTGGAATTTTGCCTTGGCGGATTCATCGTTAGGGTTCAGATCAGGATGATACTTCCGCGCCAGCTTCCGGTACGCATTTCTGATCTCCTTCTCCGTCGCATCCTTGCTTACACCTAATATTTTGTAATAGTCAATATACTCCATAACACCAACTCTGACTATCGAAACCAATCTGGCCCGACTTCGCTAAAGCTTGGCCGGGACGACTGCGTCTGCGACTGTACACCAACTCAGCCGCTTCAGCTCGTGCTTACTGAATGTAAACTACCTTATTAGAAATGTTTTTTCCTGACGATAAGTTTCTCAGATATTCCACCAATAGGTGAGCTTGATCACAAGGGATCGGTTTCGCGCAATGCCTCCCGGGAAATAATTGTCGGTGTAAACGATAAAGAAATCGGACGCCGGCCGGTAGCGCCACTGAAAGCGGGTGTTGAGGTTGAAATTATCCAACTGCTCATTGTACTGAGCGAAGGCCGTGAAGAAAAGTTTGTTCGTCATCGTTACGTCGAGGCGCGGCCCCACGAGCCACAGCTCGCGACTTTCCATCGGATCGGGAAGGATGATGTGATTGTAGGTTGAACTGATGCCGATCCTGACATAGGGCTGGAACCGGTACGCCGCTTCAGCCGTAACCCGAATTCGCTCCCCGTTGAAAAACCCCCCCGCCTGCACAGTTGCAGCATAGGTGAGCAAAGATTGCGGTTTGGATACATATTCCAGGCCATATTCCATCCACCGGTATTCCGTACCTGTTGCGAGCGTATCACCATCGGTGTTCGTAGGGTCGAACGGGGCAAGCAACTTGACATAATTGGGAGACGCCCAGGCACTCATCATGCTCCTGCTGCGAAATGTAGCCGTGTACGTAATTTCATTTCGATAGTCGGTGCGATGCATGTCGCTATCGAAGTACGTAGAGTTCAACATCTGCACCGAGTGACTCAGGATTTTTCCACTGTGGGGAAAGAAGTTGCGTGCAATAGCCGGGTTAAACCGGACATAATCGCGCCGCGGAACATACCCCACTTCCGCATTAAAATTTTCCCCGACATACTCGTGTTGCCAAAGGATGTCCCACTTGCGCGTAGCATAGCGAAGGTTTGCGGCGTGCGTGATGTCTCGTCCTCGGGCTCCTGGGGTGATTGACTTAAATACAAGCGCCTTACCCGTCCAGATATTATCGGCCGATGCCAGGTTGTACTCAACGCCGACAGTTCGGTTATATTCAGAGGCCGTCGGATGATCGGAAGGCTCATAGTCGAGTGATTCTTTGTTGATAAGAAAGACGCCCACATTCGATCGTGCAAACACCCTCCGTTGTATTGCAACAACAGCAAAGTTCTGAGAAGGCAGGCCAACTGAATCAACTGCATCGGTCTGCATGTCCATCGCGCCAATCCGCCAGTTCGTGTTGATCTTACCGCTCAGTCGCGCTCCGAAACGTATCGGCACCCCAAGTCCGATCCGTCTGGAAAAAAATGGCCGAATGTTTTCATAGCCAAAGTTCGCGAACAGGTCACCGTTCTCAAGAAAGAATTGACGCTTCTCAGGGAAAAACAATTCAAAGCGGTCGAGGTTAGTCACCTGGTCGTCAACGTCTACCTGCGAGAAGTCCGGGTTAATGGTGAGGTCGAGGTTTAACGAGGATGTCACCGCGATCTTAGCATCCCCACCGAATTCATGATGATATTTGCGTGGTGTGTTGTTTTCGAAGTCGCGCGTTACCCCTCCCAACGCGTACGGTATCAGGGAAATATTTGAACCCGCTTCGGGAGGAGGTTCATCCCACACCAAAGTTCCTGTGTAGGCCAGCGCAGCGGTAGGGAATTGACGGGGTACGGGTGTCCAACTTGACTTCTCCGTAGTCTTCAGGTCGAGACGACTGAAGTTGATGCCCCATTCGGTGATGCCTTTTTTGTACCGGATGGTCTTGAACGGAATCGCCATCTCAAAGATGTATCGGTCGTCATATTCCCTGACTTCCGAACTCCATTTGTTATCCCAACTGAGGTCAACCTTGTAGCCCTCATACATTATCCCATCCCATTGAGCACCCGCAGCATTTGCTCCGAAGGAGAACCCGTTGGTTTGATCATCGAACGGATCAATAAAGACGAGGAAGTTATCGTTGTTGCCAAAAATAAAGTCGCGTTTGAGTGATTCTACGATGTACCGTCCGGGGAGCTTATGAAAACAGGTCGCGACCAGGTAAAGGTTGTGGTCGTCGTACGTCATCCGGACATCCGTACGAACCTCCGCCTTGCTGGTATCCATTGGCAGTACCATGTAAAAGTCAGATGCAACCTCCGCCTCTGCCCAGGCCGGCTCATCAATAACCCCATCAATCCGGATCGGGGATGAGGCCTTTTTTATGTGAATGCGAAAATGGCTGTTCACCTTCTGCGCGTTGGAAACCGTACCAGCCGTCAGCAGGCTCAACGCGCAAACACCCAATACTAATCTTAGCATGTCCGGGACCTAGCTCGTGCCCAAAATAGGAAATGCCCCTGTACCTAAATGTACAGGGGCAGGATATTTCACGAGCGGTTAGTGTGTCAAGCACACACGTCACTCATCCCGAAGAATGTTCACGGGATTCACCCGCATTGCGCTTAGCGCCTTGTTGCCGGCTGAAAGTACCGCAACCAGGAATAATAAGCCCGTCGCCGCCAGCAACGTTACCGCATCCGCCTCCAGGTAGTATTCCCAGATCGCATCCATCATGGTGTGAGAAGCCACGAATCCCAGTGCGCCACCCAGCACAGAAGCAACTGCCATGACAATCACAAACTCCAAACCCACCACTCGAATCACGTTGGCAGCGCTGGCTCCGAACACTTTACGAACACCAATCTCTTTCATCTTTCGAATGAGGGTAAGTGAAACTATTGCGAACAAACCCGTCGCAGACATCAGCACGGCGATCACGCCGAGAAACGAGAAGACGGCAACGACGTTCCCGTTAATCATTTCGCTCGTTCTCAGGTTTCGGTCGTAGGGAATACCTTCATACAGTGTATTGGGTGAGACGCGCTTCCACGCTTCTTTCATCGTCTCGTTCACGGCCATGACGTTTTCAGGCGATGCTTTTGCAACGAGAAAACGATAGTCGTCCGGATGCACATAACGAAGCATTGCCGGAGCAACTTTCTTCCAGAAACCGTCGGTGTAGATGTCGTTAATCACGCCAACTACATACAAAGCCAGCGTATCGGCCACTACAATGCGTTTCCCGATAGGATTATCCTTCCATCCGAACGTGCGAACCAACTCCTTCGATACTAAGACCGACTCTTTCCGGTCGGTTTCTGAATCCTCAATAAATCCTCTACCCTCCAACACTTGAATATCCATGGCTTCAAGGTAGTCGTCACCAACATCAACCACCTCTACAAAATGCTTTACACCATCATACTCTGCAGGTATGCGGTAATAGTTATCGGAGACGTGACCTCCCGAACCTGCTATGGCGTGAATCCTTTGGTCGGTCATGAGTTCATTTCGAAAAGCTTCAAATTCGCTTGCTCCGGATACTGGCACCAGGATAACTCCGCTTGTCGCGTACCCCAGGTCATAATCTCTTTGATACATCGCATTCCGCAGATAGGCAATAGCGGCGACGATGCATAGCACTGAGATAGAAAATTGAAGCGTAAGTAAGACACGTGTCAGTTTGGTTGTGCCGCCAAACTTTAGTCGTCCTTTGAGAATGGCTACAGGTCTGAAGGCCGACACATAAAATGCGGGGTAACTTCCTCCAATGATAGCGGTGATGAAGACAAGTCCTGCCAGAAAGGCAATGAACCCAGGGTTGTTTACATACTCAACCGACAACTCAATACCATCCCACATACTGCTATACAGAGGCGCCAGGAATTCAGCGAGAACCATTCCAAGCCCCAGTGCCATCAAACAAAGTACAATGCATTCGCCAAGAAACTGGGTAATAATTTGCGTACGCCTTCCACCCATGGCCTTCCGTATACCGATCTCTCTGAGTCGCCTTCCGGACAAAGCCATAAACGTGTTGGTGAAATTGAAACAGGCGAGCAGCAGCAGGAATACCGCCATAATGCCGGGACCCAGCACCGCTGAAGGAGGAAATCCCCAGCGCAATTGTTCACCGTTCAGCCAGGTTTCGCCAAAAAAATTCGCCGAGAGTGTTTCGAAATTTTGCAGGTAGTATTCGCTCAGCTGAAAGTCTTCGCGGGCGAGATTTTGCGGTTCGATGTATCGCTGCAGTTGGTTCACGACTGCAGCGACACGATGTGGATCATCAATCTTCAGGAATAGTGTACTGGAGATTTCCCAGCTGTTGTCCTGCACGATTCTTTCAGGTGTCGTAACCCAATAGTTGTCCCACAGTGTAATTGCGTCAAATCCAAAGCTTGAATTGAGCGGTTGCCTTTCGAATACGCCGCCGATGGTATACTCCTTCAGTTCCCCGTGGTTAATCTGTGTGATGGCCAACCCGACCACATCTTCGCCATCGAAATATTTTCTTGCGAGCTCATCGCTGATCAGGATGGTGCTCCTGTCGTGCAACGATAGCGTTCCGCCCTTTGTGGTGAACGTGAAGAAATGGAAGAACTCGGGATCTGTATAGGAAATGCTCGCGCTAAAAACTTCGTCACCGATCCGGATGTTTCCCGGCGCAGATGTGTATCGGACGACTTCATCGACGTCCGCAATGTTTTGTCGTACCATGCCGGCCAGAGCATTCGGCACAACGGCAAAGCGATTGCGTTCACCATGGGCTTCCTGCCAAGCCTGAACCCGGTAGATGACCTTACGATTTTCGTGATGTGAGTCAAAGCCTGTACTGAACTGCCAGTTAAACCAGGCAACGATGCAGCAGGCCAAAGCTATGGCCATGCCCAGGACGTTAACGAAAATGGAGATTTTGTTTCGCCGCAGATTGCGAAACAGGATGAGCAGGTAATTGCGAACCATAGGAACCGGTTTTCCGGCTTAGTCGCATTTTTCCGCCCTTAGGTTACAGTTGAAACAGACGCAGGCGCAGATGCATATGCAGGGCATTCCTGCGGCTGCAACCGCATCTGCGTCTGAATCTGCGTCTATCGTCTACATCCTTTGGTCAAGGCGCACGCCTTCCATCTCGGGTTGTTGCATAAACGGCTGACGATACAGTCGCTTTCCCGTTGCCTTGAAGAAGGCATTGGCGATGGCTCCACCCGTTGGCGGAAGTGCGGGTTCACCCAGACCCGTAGGGCTGATGCCGTTGTCGACAAAATGAACTTCAACGTCCGGTACTTCTTTAATTCGAATGAGGCGGTAGGTGTCAAAGTTCTTTTGCTCGGCCTCACCGTTTCGGAAGGTAAGATTTCCGTACAGCGCGTGGCCAAGTCCGTCGACAATACCGCCCACGACTTGTTGTTTCGCCCCGCTTTCATTAACGACGATACCGCAGTCGGCTGCCGCGTAAATCTTTTGCAGCGTCGGCTGATTGTTCTTCATCGCCACTTCAGCAACCTGGGCGACGTACGATCTGTGCGAGAAGTATACGCTGAAACCTTGCGCAACATCGCGTTTTTTGCCCCACCCGCTTTTTTCAGCGGCCAGTTTGATGACAGCGATCATCCGATCAGCATCGTATCCTAGCTGTCCCACCGGTCTTTGTTTCGCGCGTTCCAGGAGTTCCAGGCGGAACTGTACCGGATCCTTTTTCGCTGCCAGCGCCACCTCGTCGAGGAACGATTGTTCCGCGAAGGCAAGGAAGTTGGTGATCGGGGCGCGCCACGCACCGGTCGTAATCGGCGACTGATGCTCGATCGATTCAATGAGTACGTTGTCAACCGCTCCCGACGGGAAATTGTGTTCGCGGGTAGTATTGCCGGAGTTAATCCCTGCACCGCGCAGCTTGTACCCGATGAGGTTACCCCTGGCATCCAGCGCTGCTTCAAAGCGATAGCGAACTGCCGGCCGGTAACTTCCACCCTGCATGTCGTCTTCCCTCGTCCAGATCAGTTTCACAGGTGCCTTTACAATGCTGGAAAGCTCTGCTGCCTCCAGCGCAAAGTCGGTCTTCAAGCGTCGTCCAAAGCCACCGCCAAGGCGCGTAAGCTGAAGCGTAATCTTTTCCGGAGGGATGCCCAGCATCTCAGCCACCTGCGTGCGCGCAGAGTTCGGCGTTTGCGTGGGACCAATCAATTCGACACCATCTTCGCGAACATCCGCAAAGAAGTTCATGGGTTCCATGGGCGCGTGCGCCAGGAACGGACACTGATACTCTCTTACAATCTTCGTTGCTGCCGACGCGAAAGCAGCATCTACGTCGCCATCCTTACGCTTCACTTCAGCTTCCTTGCTATCGAGAAGCTCTTTGAACAGGCGATCGTGATCAGCGGAACTTTCAATGTTGCCGGCGGCTTCGTATTCAATGCGGAGGGCTTTCCGCGCTTTCATCACTTGCCAGGTCGACTTCCCCACAACGGCGACATTATTCTTGAATGTTACAACGTCGACAATACCAGGCATTGCCTTAGCAGCAGACGCATCGACAGATTTGATCTTGGTACCGAATGCCGGCGGGCGCTGAATCATGCCGATCAGCATGCCGTCGCGATATATATCAAGCCCATAGAGCGGCTTGCCGGTGATCATCTCAAAATTATCGACGTTCCGAACGCGTTTGCCAATCAGCTTGAACTCGCTGCGTTCCTTCAGCTTCACATCCTCTGGCGGCGTAATCTTCGACGCATCCGTTGCCAGCTCGCCGTAGGTGAGTTTCTTGCCGCTCTTCTTATGGATTACGAATCCGTTTTCAGTCGACAGTTCTGAAGCCGGCACACCCAGTCGTTTTGCTGCAGCTTCGACGAGCATATGACGGGCCGTAGCACCGGCTTTCCGCAGGCGTTCCCAGGAGTGAGGAATAGCGCCGCTACCACCAGTCACCTGGCGGTCGTACTTTTCTGTATCGAGCGCAGCCTGGACTACCTTCACCTTCGACCAGTCGGCATCAAGTTCGTCCGCCACAATCATGGGGAACGTTGTCTTGATATTCTGACCCAACTCGGGATTGGGAGAAAATATCGTCACGATATTATCAGGTGATATCGTCAGATAGCTATTGAACGTTACTTCGCCTTCGGCAAGCGCACCTTCCGTGACTGACTCAATGACGGAAGCCCCTGCCTCATTCCAGTAAAATCCCAGCAACAGGCCACCACCAGCGGCCGATGCGATCTTGAGGAAATCGCGTCTGTTGGTTTTAATCATCGTCTCCATGGTAGGGCTCATTTAAGTTTTGAAGAAGCTAACTGCACGGCCTCGCGAATGCGGTGATAGGTTCCGCACCGGCATATATTACCCTGCATGGCGTTATCAATTTGCACCGGCGTAGGTTTGGGATTTTCAGCGAGCAATGCGGCGGCAGTCATAATTTGCCCCGCCTGGCAATAACCGCATTGGGGAACGTCCACTTCATCCCATGCCAGCTGGACAGGGTGGTCGCCCTTCTCAGAGAGCCCTTCTATCGTCGTTACCTTCCCGGATCCCACAGCGGAAACCGGAAGTACGCATGAGCGGACTGCGCGTCCGTTGAGATGAACGGTACAGGCGCCGCACTGAGCGATGCCGCACCCGTATTTGGTGCCTACCAATCCGAGGTTGTCGCGCAGCACCCACAACAGAGGGGTATCGGCGTCTACGTCAGCCTCGTAGGTCTTGCCATTGATCTGAAGTTTGTACAAAGCCATTTTTCTTGGGTGAAGGTTTTGAATTGCATAAGATATTAAAATATTCAAGCCACCGGAAGGCAAAAACCATCCGATGGCAAACCCTTGGTTTAAATGGCTGGACCGTAATTATTCGGTTCTGAGTACTTCAGCGGGTTTGGAGCGGGCTACCTTCAGCGTTTGTGAGAGTATCATTAAGGCGGCGAGTGTCAGGATCACGACTGCACCCGACACCATTTCGAACCACGTTAAAGGTGCGTGATTTGCTACGCCAGGCAGGAGAATCCGATCAAAGAAAAGGAACGTCAGAGGTATCGCAATCGCTATCGAAACACCCAGGAGGAGCATAAAGCCCCGTGCGAGCCGGTACAAAATGCCAACCTCACTGGCGCCAAAGACCTTTCGAATGCTCATTTCCCTAAGACGTATTTCGGAAGTATAGATGACCATCCCAAGCAATCCCAGGGAAGCAATGCATACAACGAGAACTGCAATAAAACCACCTGCCTTAACCGAGGCAGAAAATCCCCGGAAGGACTCCTCCAGTTGATCGTCGAGAAACTTGGCCTGAAGGGGATGATTAGAATCCAATCCGCTCCAGATCTGTTCCACCTTCTCATAGGCTCTCCGCAGATCGTTCGTGACAAACTTTACATTCAAATACTTTGCTTCTTCAGGCATGAGTTGCCGGAAGACAACTTCTTTATTTGTAGCATTGTTTACCCGGCCGTAATGAAAATCTTCGACAACCCCGACAATCTGCAAGTCAGTATGGTCAATGTTCACAACCGCACCAATTGCTTTGGAAGGATCGTCCGCTCCTAGGTTGAATCTTCGCAAGACAGAGGAACTTACAATCACCTCCCGCTCTGTCGAATCTTCAGGCGATTTCGGATTAAAGTTTCGACCGGCAATGAGTTTAAAGTCGTGAAGCGGAAGAAAATTTTCATCAACCCGATTGTAATACACCTGGGCTGAGTCGTTGGGATCTGACGGATTTTTCATGAATGTGTAGAAGTAATTGCCAACGCTCATGACCAGTTGGGATTGCGACTGGCCAGCTACTTCCGGCAATTTGGAAAGTTCGTTTTTTAGTGCATCGGCTTTGTTGTCACCAAGCCGGATGTTAAGGATGTTCTCGGTATTGTATCCCAGATCGTAAGACAGGAAATGCTTGTACTGATCATAGATAACCACAGTACCCGATATGAACATGATCGAAATGACGAACTGAAAAACGACGAGAATCTTACGCGCCGTGATTCCCCGAAACGACGGGCGACCCGATCCTCCCTTAAATAAGGACACTGCACTCAGCCGGGAGAAAAAGAGCGCAGGAAAAAATCCCGCAGCAACACCAACCAACAGCGCAAAAAGTATGAAGAGTCCAATCAATTGCGGCGACAAATCCATTACCAGCATCTCCTGCAGCGAATACTCCATGCTGATAAAATGAGGTCGGATAATGACGAATATCCCAACCGCGAATATCAACGCCAGCAGTGCGATAACGACTGACTCGGTAACAAACTGAACAAGCAGATTTCCCTTCACCGCGCCAATGGTCTTACGGATTCCAACCTCCTTCAAACGTCGAAACGACCGGGCGGTGGACAGGTTGGTATAGTTGAAGCAGGCCGAAAGAATGACGACCAACGTCATAGCTGAGAATACCCACACAACTGTACTGCCCATATAGGGACCAATCTGGTTACCCAGATTTTGACCGATGACGATATTCTCCATGGGCTGCAAGCCCAACTGGACATAGCCGGACGCGACGGCATTGGCCTTGCGTCTGCATATTTCATCAAGTCGTTGCTGCAGTGATTCCGGGCTGGAGTTGGGAGGCAACAACACATAGGCGTATGCGTTCCAGATGTTCTCCCACAGCATTTCGTAAGGATTGTCTTTTTCTGTGATCGTCCTGGTGCTGAGCGATCCCAGTACATCAAAGCGCATGTGAGAAAACTTCGGAGGATCCTGAACAACGCCTGTCACCGAAAAGTCTCTGCCCCAAACCAAAACGGTCTTACCCACTGCGTTTTCCTCACCGAACAATTTGCGCGCAAATGTCTCTGTAAGGACGATGGAGAACGGCTCCTTCAGCGCCGTAGCAGGATTCCCGTGAAGCAATTTGAATGAGAATACGTTAAAGAAGGATTCATCGGCCATGAGCCCGCCAAATGGGACGACTTTTTCCCCGTAGGTAATGTCTCCCATAAACCCTCTGTGAATGACTGCAACATCCTCAATCCCCGCAAGCGATTCTTTGATCTCCTTGCCAGCAAGAAGCGAGGTAGTCGCCATGTGTCCGGAAATAAGATCTCCCTGCCGCTGAAACTGACTCGTTACACGATAAATTCGATCGCGATTCTCATGAAAGCGATCATAGGAAAGTATATCCGTCAGCATTGCGATCAGCAGAAGTCCAACCGACATGCCGACAGACAGTCCGACGATGTTGATCGCAGAAAAGAGTTTACTGCGCGCGATGCTTCGTGTCGCGCTCTTGAAATAACTACCGAGCATGATCATGTTGGGGATTAGGGTGAGGACGTTCGGTCTTCTAATGGTATAGGGCCTGCAAAATTTGATGACGTCAAGACAATAGATCACCTTTGCGCGAAACGGCCCGCGCTCCCGGACATTGCGATCGAACATTTCATTCAGATCGCCCTCGAGGTCTTCAGCAAGTTCCGGTCGGCAATACCAGCTGAGCAGCCGTTGCGCCCATCTCGGAGGTTGGGGTTCACGTCGCGCCATCATGTATTCTTGAATGAGAATTCCGGAATGACATTCCAAAGATTATCGCGTATTTCCTTGGCCCTCACGAGAGCTGCTCTGCCAGCACTGGTAACAGTATAATAACGCTTGCGCTTTCCACCCCGCACGCTGGTCGCCTCTCCCAACCGACTCTTGACATACCCCTTGCGCTCAAGGCGATTCAAAACAGCGTGCACGACGCCAAGCTTCACCGGTCTATCGGCATGCTTCGCCAACTCATCGCGGATGGCCACGCTGTATGCATCGTTTACCAGCGCTGCAATGGTGAGGAGGACAAGTTCTTCGAATTCGCCAAGGTGAGTGCCTTTCATTTGGTAATCGGTAAATAGTGATCGGGGCACGCTGTAGAGACGTAGCATGCTACGCCTCTACTGTTACGTTCTTCCGTAATGAATGATGCCGCACCGATGATTAATTACGTAAATGTATGTAAAACAGTTACAGAAATGCAAACGCCATTTTTTGGTGCTTGAATATTTAGCCTAAAGCTGCGCCCTGAAGTACTTCCTTGAGGCGTTTAGCCACGATGCGCTCCTCGCCAGGGTTCATCATCCAGGTGGTGATGCCTATGGTTTCCCTGTCGCCGACGGTCTCTATGGAAGGGTGACCCTCACGAAGTGCTTTCCTTGCTTCTTCCGCCGTGATCTTTACCTTGCTGGAATCCCACTTGATGCGAAGTGAGGGAACGTGGTTAGCAACTTTAGGCACGTGAATTTCTGCGGTGACTCCGGGAACGGACACTGCATGATCGTGGATGAGTTTCACCTGGTTTTCCCACATCGCCCACTCTGCCTTCTCATCGCGAGAAAGGTAAACTTCCAGGGCGACGAGCATTCCAAGAATCTCCTCCTTGTTGACTTTCATCACCCGGCCAATGGCATCGCCAATTGGTGGTGCGTTCTTTTTCGCTGCCTCAATGTATTGCTTTCGACCCAGCAACAGTCCGGCGCTCTGAGGTCCCCGCAATCCCTTCCCTCCGGAGAAGCAGACAAGGTCGAATCCCATCTGCGTGAACTTCCAGAGGTTTTCAGTTGGCGGTACGTCTGCCGCACAGTCGATGAACGTTGGTATGTTGTGCTTTTTGGCAATTGAAACAAATTCCTCCCATTGCACCTTGCCCTCGTAGTTGTTGGCGTTGAGGAACCACATCATGGCGGTGTTATCGTTGATGGCCGCTTCCATTTCCTTTCGCGTCTCCACTTCAACGATTTTCACGCCGCAGTTGCGGATGGCGTGATCGTACCCGATGCGGTGGGATTTTTGAATGATGACTTCCGTCTTCATCCCTGTGAGGTCGGCGGGAAGCCGTCTGATCTTGTCGGGATCACCGCCCGTCATAATAGCAGCCGTTCCGAACGTAATAGCGGAAGCCGCGCCGGTAGTTACCATAGCGGCTTCGCATTTCAGGAGTTCAGCGATGCGTGCACCAACGGCATCCTGCAGGTCCTCCAGCTTTACATATTGCAGGGCCGCATAATTGATCGCCTTGATCACCTCGGGGTGTGGAAGCGATCCGGTCAGCGCGGTGTATGTTCCCGCCGCGTTGATGAAGGTCCGTACTCCAAGTTCCTTGAAGTAATCTCTTTCAAAGGATACTCCACCCAACACCGGGTTGGGCAACGTACCCAGCAAGGGGATTGTCACCAATCCCTTAAGCAAGTCCCTGCGCTTCGTCATTTTCTTTATTCTTTAAACGTAAGCAATACAATCAATTTCCACGAGTGAATTGCCGGGTACGCCGCCGTACACGGCCACTGTCGTGCGCACCGGAGGATTCTTTCCAAACCGTCCGCGATACGCCTCGTTCATCGCTTTATAATCGTTGAGATCATGAAGATACACGTTCACTTTCAACACCTTCTCCATCGATGATCCGGCTTTCTTCAGTTCTTTTTCAAGTTCGTCCAGAACGTGCTTTGTGTGCGCGGTGATGTCACCTTCAAAATGCGCTCCTTTCCCGGCGACGAATACGAGGTTGCCGTGTTTAACCGAACCGGAGAACAGGGGAACGCCTCCATCCTGATAGACTTCTCCCGTAACCACTTTTTCAGCACTAGCTGACGCGGCCTTTGCAGCACCAAAGCCAAGGAGGCCGGCAATGCCAAGAGCAAACTTTTTGAATGCGGATCGTCTGTTTGTATTCATAGTAATCATGTTTAGTCGGTTGATGCTTGCGTCTTTTTTTCCTTAGCAGGAAGCGTAATCTTCCAGATGTGGGCGTCGTCGTTGCTGTTCTCAATGACATACACATCATTTCCTATCATCACGGCGTCAGTCGGACCTTCAAAACCTTCTACAATGCGGCGGCATCGCACGCGATAGTTGTCGATCTTTTCATCGTACTCGAGATCAAGGTGCATGAGATCTGCACCTTGCATCGTGAAGGGTCGCATGAGAACGCTGGTTCGCCCGTACGTCCAACTCAGTACGAATCCATCCTTATTGAATTCATCCGCAAGAACTCCGTCGACGTCAAAGAACAACCCCAGCGGCGACCTGTGCGGAGTGAACGTTCCTACCAGCACACCGGTAGTGTCAGCATCCATGACCTTCCCCGTTTTCCTATCCCGATACTCATTTGCATCAGGTCCTAAATTCAGCACCGGATTTGTAAAAGGTTTTTTTGGCCGTTTGGGGAATGTAGGGTCGTTGCGGAAGTAGCGCACGCGCCAGGCATGAGAAAAGGGATTAATGAATGGGTCCGTTTTCGGATCGGGTTGCCAATCTTTGTACTGTTGAGGATTCTCAACCATGCCCATCACCCATGGAAAGCCATAGTGTCGTCCTTCGCGCAGCCAGAACATATCTTCAGGGTGATCGTAGTCGCCCGAATTTGAAACCGCGAACAAATGGCCTTCCGGCGAGTACGCAAGATCGTACGCATTGCGTATCCCTTCTGCAAAAAGGTATCCGTTCCTGACCAGGAATTCCTTGTCGTTGGGCAGGAATAACGCCTCGGCATTGACTGGAATACGGAGGACACACGCGGTCAGCGCCTCGTCTCGCGAGTTCGGATATTCGCCGTCATTATCTTGCACCTCACCATGGTCAGTTCGTGCACCGCTGTTGACGAAAATGTATTTTCCATCCAGACTTATCACCGTTCCATTGAAACCGTGATCGAATATCGTCTTCGTACTTCCAACGTCTTCTGTAATGAAGCCCAGACTCCAGTCACGCCTTCCATTCTTGTTCAGTTTACCCTTCATCATGATACCCTTCGTCCCTTTACCCCGGTTTACCGAAATATTTCCGACCAGGAAAAGTGTACTGTCGAGAAACGACGCACCCTGCAACCTCGTGATGCCATGATCCGCCGCTGTGTACTCTTTCACCAGATATTTGTTGCCGGCGAAATCCCTGGCAACCCGAATGATGTCGCCGGAAAATGTCGTGTAGTAAAAGTCTTTGCTCACAGGATCAACCAGGAGGCGCACAGCGTCGGGACCGATCGCCATGTAGTGTGATATCTTAATATCATCCCGAAGCGCTCTTGGAACACGTTGCGCGCTCAGGTCAGTCGTGACAACCACGACCAGCAAGGCCAGGCATCCGGCAGATCGTAGCATCTTACTCCCCTTCGTCATTGGCAAGTACACGTATGTATGCAACAAGCTCCCACCGTTGTTCATCTGTCAGCAAATCGCCATAGGGTGTCATATTGCCTCTTCCGGTTGTTAGCTTCCAGTACAGCGCGCCGTCCGATTGCCCCCGGACGGCCGGAGCGTGGAAGTCGGCTGGCTTAATAGGGAACGATGCACCCGCCGAACCGTCGCCCCTACCCTTTTTGCCGTGGCACGACCAACAGTAGAGATCATAGTTTTCTTTTCCACGTTCTATCGCAGCACCATTCCCCGCAAACGGATTCTTAAGTGTATCAGCCCACGCAGGAGCAACCCACGGTCCTTCCTGGAACGATGGAGGCCGTTCGAATGAAAGAAACAGCATGGCAACAGCACTCAGCAACACAACACCAACCGCAGGTTTCCGCATGCTCATTGCTTGAAAGGTTTTGCTGCAAGGCCATTGAGATCCCACGCGACCTCACCGTTGGCGATCGTAACCTGACATGTCAGCTTGCGGTCGCCGGGCATTCTGAAACCGCGAACATCAACAAAGCCAAAATTTCCACGATCCAAACTCAACACCACGACATCAGCCGGAGCACCCACGTCGAGGTTGCCCAACTCTTCGCGATGAATAACTTTTGCGGGTGTCCACGTCGCGCACGTGATCACTTCGTTGAGTGTCATCCCGAGGTTGAGGAGCTTCGACATGATGTTCAGCATATCCTTCATTCCTTTGTTCATGCTACCCGTGTGAAGGTCGGTGCTGATGGAGTTAGGTCTGAAACCCTGTTGAATAGCCGGAATCGCTATCTCGTACGCGAAACTTCCTCCACCGTGACCGACATCAAAGATGATCCCGCGTTGCTGCGCCTTTTGCACGAAGGGCTCAAGCTTGCCGTCCTTCACGATCGGCATTCTTCCCTTTACGTATGCAAAGCAGTGCGTGAAGATGTCACCGGGTCGTAGTTTTTCCATAAACAGTGTCTCCAGCGAAAGCGGAGGATTGCTACCGCCGAAGTCGACCATGACCGGAACACCCGCCAGCTTACCTGCCTCAACAGCACGTTCGGTAGGAACCCACGTGTTACCTTCGAAGTGTGCGAGCTTAATGCCCACGACATACTCCTTGTTTTCCTTCGCTACCTTGGCCGTCATGACCGGGTCCATGTCGTCAATGTTTTGCTCGCGCTGGCCCCCGCTCATTCCGTTACCCACAATGTTCAGGAAAGACAGTACGCGTGTTGTCGAATTATCAATGGTTTGCGCCTTGAATGTTGCAAAGTTTCTCCACCCTGCTCCTCCAACATCCACAACTGTTGTAACACCTGAACGCAACGTAAAGCCGTCGGGCGGAAGGGCCGAAAAGCTGTTGCTGAGATAGTGTCCGGGTTCTGTGCCGAAGAAGTGGTGACCGTGGATGTCAATTAACCCCGGAACCACATACATGCCAGACGCATCAATAACCTGCGTCGCAGGTTGATTGATGGATGGTGCTACCTGGACAATTTTCTTATCGCGAATAGCAACATCCATAATACCATCACGCCCGTTTTTCGGATCGATCACATGGCCGTTCTTGATTAGAATGTCGAGCGTCTGCGCCTGAAGGTTGACAACCATCGCGACAAGCGCGAACAACAAAATGATTCCTTTTCTCATGGTGATGGGTTTTGAACGATCTGCGAGCCTGCATCAAGATAATGAGAAAAAAACCGCATCACCAAGACTTTTTGTTGCGCGGCGAGTGTAACAGAACTTTGCTCTGAGTCGAGAAAATGCACACCAAAATACACACCAGATCATAAGATGCACCCTATGTGTCCTATGTGTTCATCTATGTGACCTATGTGGCTCAACAGAGGTGTGGGACATTTTTGAACCACATAGAGGACATAGGGAAACACATAGAACACATAGGGAGATTCATTCACTGATTCCCTTACCTCGCAGATACCATGCAAGCAATGACGTTCCAATCAACGTCATCACACCCATGATAATCGGAAGACCGCTCATGGGTGCGAGGTCGTTCATGTAGAGGACGACGCTGATCGTTGCAATCGTTAGATCCATTAGGATGGTGAACGTCAGCGCGGCCGGCGCAAGTGCAAGTGCGAAGGGCATCTTTTTCAATGAGAAGAGGCCGACAAGAAATAATCCCGGCAGGCAGACGGAAAGATCGAGAACGTGTACCGGATTTGTAATCAATCCTGTATCAGCAAGTGCCTTCGGCGGTGTGTTGCTGATGGATGCTGGAATGATTTCCGAAAGCCACAGAACATAAAACGCAGCGGCAACGATCATCAGGTAATAAGCGACCCACGGTGTGGCCTTATGATCAGACTCGTGGTATGGCGGAAGGATCGCGGCGCTCTTTAAGAAATAGCCAAGGGCAAACAACGACACACCCAGCGCAAAACAGTAAAGCAGGAACAATACATTAAAGTGTACCGCGAAGCAATAGATCACAAACGTATACACGCAGTACGACACAACACCACCCCAAATCAGGAACGCCGCGATTCTTGTTCTCGCAAAGAAGGCCGTGAGCAGAAGAGCAGGAACAACGAAGAATAAATCGAACCCGTCCTGCGCGACAGCCTGTGCATACCAATTGGGCGACTCGCGACTGTAAACAGAACGCACCATCAGCCCGGGTATGCTCATCGCACACACCAGTCCCGCCAGGGCGAGGGAAAACGCACGGACAATGGCAGCATTGGGTTGCATAATGTTCGACTTGCACGCTCAAGTTGTGCATTCTGTCGCCACCCTGCAAGGGTAAGAGGGGATTTTCAGTGTAAGGGTGAATGTGAGAGTGAGGAAGGAAATAAAGTGGTAATCGGTAATCCGTAACCATCGGTCGAGGAATGGTAGTCAGGTCCCCACCGGTTTGGGAAACGGCACCCCGTATGTATCGCCACATGCTTTCAATGCCGGGGGAATTGTCGGATACAATGCCACCCCATCGCGTTTTTGCGTTTCGCGCAACTGAAACGCGCGCGTTCCGGGCATCCGCACCGGATTGCCTATGGGTCGCGACGCCAAACATGCTTCCACCAGAAATTTCATCTGCGTGGTAAATCTCTCACCCCCACCAAACGCTTCCGGATCCATAATCTGCAGGAACACCGACGCACCCCACTGGTCGGGATGATCGGCTCTGCCAAAACCTGCCAGCCCGCTCGTTAGCGCTTCTACCAGGATGCCCAGGGCAAATCCCTTATACCCGGTGTCTAGTCCCCCCAGCGGAAGTATTGTAGCAGGCGGATCCTGCACGAAGGTATTCGGATCATCAGTAGCTTTACCATCCGCGGTCAACAGCCATGGGTGTGGCAGCTTCTTACCCTCATCGCGCGTGCGGAGAACATATCCATTGGAAGTTGTTGACATGCTAATGTCGAAGATGATGGGATCGCCATCGGTTGGAATCCCGCCCGCAATGGGATTAGGGGTGTACACTGGGTCAAGGCCACCAAAGGGCGCAACCGACTTAACCCGAGGGTCGCTGGATGACAACAACATCATCAGTCCTGCGCGCGCGACGCGCTCCGGATAGGCCGCAAGACAGGCGATGTGGTGACTTCGTTTGATGACCAGCGTACCAACAGGGTGTTCGGCGATGCGTTCCATCAGAACATCCATCGCCTTATTTACAAGCCAGGGTCCCGGGAGATAATTGCCATCCCATACGATAACCGATCCGCGATCTGAGACAACACCCGGCTCTCCGTCGTGCTTCATTTTTCCTTCCGTCGCTTCCTTCGCATAGGCAGGAAGAAGGTGCAAACCGTGCGTGTTGTGACCCATCAGATCGGCTTCCACCAGCGTTTCAGCAACTACAAAAGCTTTACTCGAGTTAACTCCGGCGGCAGTCAGCACATCGTGCGCGAACCTGATGAGATCGGTATGGGAATAGACCATTTGTACAGAAATTATTGTCTCCCGCTTTGCCCGTTCAGGACATAACGATCACCGACAAGCTACGGGGTCCGTGAGCACCAATGACGAGCGACTGTTCAATGTCGGCGGTCTTGGAAGGCGCTGAGATAAACACACCGTACCCGTGTTCGGCAATCGAAATACGCGCGTACGCATCGTGCAGGGTGGCGACAATATCTCGTTCGTGGATGACGATAGCAAGATTTTGCGCTATGAACGGAAGGACGCGTTTGATAAGCCTGGACTCGCTGATCCAGATTGCCGCATTTTCCGCCACTCCAACCTCACCATGGACAATGGCCAGATCGACATCAGCAAGTGTATGCGGATCGTCTTCGGGGTGCAGTTCCCGTGAACCATCTATCCCCTCGACCATCGACACGACCTGATGCGCTGAAGCATACTCACGAGAAATAACTGCCCTTGCCTCATCGACACCCGAAATGCGGAAGAACTTTCCGCCATTTTGCAAAACGGATGACTGGAACTGGGTGACCAACTCACCTGCCTGAGACGGACCTGGATGATAGGAAGCGGCGCCTATGCCCGATGGCTTCGCCGATCGAATAGCGTCGAGTATTCTTTCGCGACTACTCATTATTTTTTCTTCACGTTTTTTATGTACCAGTCGCGAAATGTTTCCTTGGACATCGGCGGTAGTTGACGCGACTTACCCCAGCTTCTTAGTCCCGTCGGAAACAACGGGAAAAGCGTTCGCGCAACACGTGCCGTCAAACGGAAAAGACCGGGACTGGCAAACACACGACCCGCCGCCTTCATCATTATGCGTTTCAATGCTGATTGCCCATGGGCTTTCGAAATGACTTGTCTCCACTTGAAGAGCTGTTCATGGATGTTGATCTTCACCGGACACACATCGCTGCACGATCCACACAGTGTTGACGCGAAAGGCAGCGAGCTGTAGGCTTTCAGATCAAGATTAGGAGAAAGAATGGATCCTATAGGACCTGGTACAGTAAATCCATAGCTGTATCCACCACTTCGTCGGTACACCGGGCAGGTGTTCATGCATGCTCCGCAGCGAATGCATTTTAGCGAGTCTCTGAAATCAGGCCGTCCAAGTTGGCGAGAACGACCATTATCAACTAGTATTATATAGAGATTGCATCCAGGTGCCGGGCGATGGAAATGCGACGTATAGGAGGTAATGCTCTGACCCGTCGCGCTCCTGGCGAGGAGACGAAGGAACACGGCAAGATGCTCCGCGCGCGGAATGATCTTCTCAATGCCCATGCTGGCGATGTGAACCGGTGCGAGATGAACACCCATGTCCGCATTGCCTTCATTAGTACAAACCACAAAGCCCCCGGTTTCTGCAATCCCGAAATTGACGCCCGTGAGGGCGGCATCCGTCTCGAGAAATTTTTGCCGAAGGTGACCACGCGCTGCTTCCGTTAGTTGCTGAGGATCATCTTCACCTGCGCGCGTACCAATCTTTTCATGGAAGATGTCGCCGATCTCTTTTTTCTTCAAGTGGATGGCGGGCATCACAATGTGACTCGGTGGTTGGCCGAGGAATTGAACAATGCGTTCTCCCAGATCGGTATCAACAACTTCGATACCATTCTTTTCAAGAAAAGGATTTAGATGGCATTCTTCCGTGAGGATTGATTTGCTCTTGACAAGCCGGCGTACCTTGTGTGCGCGGAGGATGTTGAGCACGTGGCGGTTGTGTTCCTCGGCATCGACGGCCCACAATACCTTCACGCCGTTTGCCGTCGCAGCCTTTTCGAATTGCAGCAGGTACTTGTCGAGATTTGCTAATACATCGTCCTTGATTGCTGATGCAGCGTTACGTAAGTCTTCCCAATCGGGAACGGTACGCATCGCCGCGTCGCGTTTCTCGCGCACAAACCAGAGCGTGTCGTCGTGCCATTTCGATCGTGGCCGGTCGGCAAGAAACTCCGTTGCTCCTGCGGCGTGCGATTTCATCAGGTCATTTCTTCATCCAGAACGGCGCTGTGACAAACCAGCCCACTGTGCCAATGAACATGAGCGTCTTGTTCTGACTCATACTCATCACCTGCGCAAATACAAGAAACGCCGGCACGATGGTCATCGCCAGGAAGATGAAGGATAATATCATTAATACCCTGGATTTCATAGGCTCGTTATTTGTGCAGGACGTCGTTGAACTACCTTACTCACTATTACATATAGGACGACGGCGATAAACCAACCTGGTAAACCGACAAAGAAAATCTCGATACCGAAACTCAGGTTCAGCCAAAGACAGATCAAGAGCGTCAGTATCCATGTAGCCGCAGCTGCAGTATTGAAGCGGATGCCCGCCCGTTCTGCGTATTCCTCCTGAAGGCCAAGCCTGGGAAGAAAGTAGACGTCCGCAAAAATTACTGCACCGGCCGGCATAAGGATAAGTCCATAGAGCGCAACAAATTCAAGCAACTTCATGACGAGCGCGGGGAACATCGCAGCAATCGTTGTCACCAATCCCACAACAAGCGTCACCTTCCAGGTCTTCCACTTTGCATTGATCGCCTGAATGGCAAGTCCGGCCCGGTACAGCGTGGGGTTGGCTGTCGTCCACCCGGCAATAATTACACAAAGTGCACCTGCGATGCCGGCAGCGTTGTAGGCTACAGGTCCTGGTGCAAATTCGGTACTGTTAGCCGACTGCTGTAAAAAAAGCGCGTATAGTATTCCCGATGCAACCCAGGCAATATAGTGGCCCAGTATCATACCCGCGGATGATGCAAAGCCATACTGCCATTTCTTTGCATAGCGGAGCAGCGACATATCAGCCATACCAATGTGCATGGCCATGTTGCAGAACCATGCGAAGAATGTCACATGCCAGAAAGTAAATTTGCTTTGACCTTCGAGAGGCACCCCATTCCATATCTTGCTTTCTGCTACAGGCCAAAAGTCGGCAAGCGAGGTGACGCCAAGCTGTGGAAGAACAGCGATCGCAGCGGCGATGAAGATCATTATCATCCACGGTGCAGCGAGATTAGCGAAGCGCGCTACCTGGTCGAAGCCGAACATGGCAACCAGCGTGGTGATTGTCCCTACAACAAGCACTGTAATAACCCATCCTATGCTATTGGGATAGATGTCGTTAAGTGTCGGCATTGGAAGATCGAATGGTATTCCTACCGCGGTAGCGCTGACAGCGATCATCGATCCAGCAAGAAAACAAAACAGTCCTGCGTTAACGAGGTTGTACCCAAGCGCGAAGTTCTTCCCTCCTATTTTCTCAAGCTGATAGTAGAGGGTCACACGCTTTTTTATTGAAATTTTTGCCGTGAGATACGCCCAACTCAATACAGCGAGAAGGTTACCAATCAACAGCCCCAAAAAGAGATCAGACGCTGCTACACCGTGAGCCACGAAGAGTGGGCCGAGAACAAACTCCGTACCGGCCGTATGTTCGCCGGCATACGTCCCTATGAAACTCTTCCAACCTTTGAGCTTGCTTTCGGGAACGGGCTCCCGTTCGTATTCATTGACGGCGTCAAGTTTGGAAACGAGACTTTTCTTATCGAATGATGCCATAGGTATGGGGCAGTTCGCTAATTTACCAAACATACCCGCATCCGTAACACGGGCTATCCTGTACTATCAGGGAGGAATTCAGATGCTGTCCCGGTTGATAAAATGGAAGGCGTTCTTGACCACCTCCTGTTTGCGCGACTGGATCATATAGGCGGCCGTCTCTCCCATCGCGTCGAAATCCGTAGAAATCACGGTGATACCCAGCAGGTCCTTAAGGGGTGTATCGTTGTATGAGATCACGCCAATATCCTTTCCCATTGTCAGGTTGCGATCGCGAATCTGCTTGACAAGCGCCACGAGGTCGTTCTCTTCGATGATGATGTAGGCGTCTTTCGACTGCAATTCCATGTCGGCGTAGATCTGGTCGAGAATCTCGAACTGAAAATCATAATCCGCACAAAATTGCTGAAAGCCGGTGCGTATTCGTGTAGGATATGGGTAGACCGCCTTGCGCGGATACACCAGGATCAGCTTCTGATACGAACGCAGGCATTCGCTCGCCTCGCTCAGCGCTTCGTAAATGTCCATTCTGAAGTCCTGATAGACAGCAGACCGCGCCTCCAGGTCGGGAACCATGTTGTCTATGTAGATCACCTTTTCTTCCGGAAGTGTGCGCAGAGCTTCGAGCACCTCAGGAGTAACCGTGCGGTGGCTGAGATGTTCATCCTTGAAATGCGGCATGATGACGTAATAGTCGTATGCACCACGCGACTCCTCCAGTTCGCTCAGAAATACCTTGGGATCGCAGTGGTACACCTTTAAGTCGACACGCGTGCGCGAGCCAAGACTCCCGACAAACGCGTTGTATATCCGCAACTTGTATGAACTGAGTTTATTCATCAGGAAGAGCACGGAGAGGCCGGAAGCCTCCACCGCACGCGCGACGTAATAACCCTTGCCCTTTGCCGAGACGATGATCTTTTTTTCCTTCAGGAAATTGTATGCCTTTTCGACAGTATCCCGTGACAGATAGTATTCTTCTGAAATCTCATTAATCGAAGGTATCCGCATGCCGACCTTCAGGCTTCCCTTTTCGATCTCCTCCAGGATTGAGTTCACAATCTGGCGGTATTTCGGCATCCGCGAGTCGCTGTCAATCCGCAATAGCTTCAGGCTTTCCATAGGGTTACCAAAGTAGTGAAATTACCAACGCTTTACTAGTGGACTGTTGATCCTTCCGGACGGTAATCTATGTGGTCTATGTGAAATCCTATGTGCCCTATGTGGTTCCAAAAATTAGAAAGGCCTTTGAACCACATAGGGCACATAGGATTTCACATAGAACACATACAGGCGATGGGAATTGATTTAGTTGTTCCAATAGACCTCGTTCCACCGCAATTCGTTCCTGAACTGGTAGAGCGATGTGTTCCTGTCGATTTTCACGAATTCAACCCCAGCGATTTCGGCAAAATCTTCGAGGTGTTCTGAGGTTAGATTCTGAGAGTAGCATGTATGATGTGCACCGCCGGCGAGGATCCAGGCAGCGCATCCGGTGTTCATGTCAGGCATGGGTTTCCAAAGGACGCGTGCAACGGGAAGTTTCGGCAGATCGTGCTTAGGCTCGACCGCCTCCACTTCATTGACGAGGAGACGGAAGCGGTTGCCCATGTCAATTATCGACGCGTTGAGTGCAGGTCCCGCACCGCTTCCGAAAACCAGGCGTACCGGATCTGCCTTGCCACCAATTCCCAGGGGATGAATCTCGCATGAAGGTTTACCCGAAGCGATGGAAGGACAAATCTCCAGCATATGAGCCCCGAGCACCATCGAACCCGTGCCATCAAAATGATACGTGTAGTCCTCCATGAAGGAATTTCCACCTTTCAGACCGGTGGCCATCACCTTCATCGCGCGCACCAGCGCCGCCGTCTTCCAGTCACCCTCAGCACCGAACCCGTACCCTTCCTCCATCAACCGCTGTACGGCGATGCCCGGCAATTGAGGAAGGCCGTGCAAGTCTTCGAACGTATCCGTAAAGCCTTTGAAATTGCCCGCCTTGAGAAACTGACGAAGTCCTGCTTCGATCCGCGCCGCTTCGCGCAGTGACGCATGACGCGTACCACCTTTCTGGAGTTCAGGTGCGACCGCATATCGATCCTGATACTCAGCCACCAGGGTGTCGACTTCCTTATCAGCCACATCGGTGATCGCAGCAACGAGATCACCTACACCATAACCATTGACGGCATACCCGAATCTGATCTCTGCTTCTACTTTGTCGCCTTCGGTGACTGCTACCTGCCGCATGTTATCACCGAACCTGCAGTAACGCCCTCCCTGCCAGTCGCTCCACGCCAGCGCCGCGCGCAGCCACGCTTCCATGCGTGTGTGAACCGCGGGATCTTGCCAATGACCGACAACCACTTTGCGACGAAGTCGCATGCGAGACATTATGAAACCGAACTCGCGATCGCCATGGGCGCTCTGGTTCAGGTTCATAAAGTCCATGTCGATGGTCTTCCATGGAATTTCGCGATTAAACTGCGTGTGCAGATGAAGGAGTGGCTT
>Ga0207873_1001016_pt1 | contig 28519 bp, 30 predicted proteins | sample BGWIniCompost_FD_187373 | JGI IMG/M metagenome (GOLD analysis project Ga0207873, IMG submission 187373) | Cellulose adapted compost microbial communities from Newby Island Compost Facility, Milpitas, CA, USA - BGW Initial Compost (SPAdes)... ...
AGGCTTGCGAGGGAGCGGATCTCCTCAATGAAGCGCTCCACCGAGTCAAACTCGCGGTAGACGGAGGCGAAGCGGATGTAGGCCACGTGGTCCAGCTCCTTGAGGAAGGCCAGGGCCTTGAGCCCGATCTCCTCCGAGGTGATCTCCGGGCCCGAGACCTGGTCCTCAAAGGTGTAGGCGAAGCGGCGCAGGACCTCCTCGCTCACGGGGCGTTTCTCGCAGGCGAGGAGGAGGCCCCTTAGGAGCTTGTCGGGGTTGAAGGGCTCCTTGCGCCCGTCCCGCTTGACCACCATGAGGGGCTCAAGCTGGGTGCGCTCGTAGGTGGTGAAGCGGCGTCCGCAGGAGGGGCACTCCCGCCGCCTGCGGATGGCCATGCCCTCGTCGGAGGGCCTCGAGTCCACCACCCGGGTGTCGGGGTGGCCGCAGTAGGGGCACTTCATGGCAGCTCCCTCAAGGTGGCGTAGGGTTCAAACTCCAAGGGGGGCTCGGGGAGCTGGACCTCGAGGACCACCCCCCGGATCCCCTCGGAGACCATGGACCCCAGGCCCAAGGCGGCCCGGACCAGGGGCAGGTCGTAGGGGTCGCCCACGGGGTCGCGGGAGGGGACCACGCCGTTCACCCGCACCCCGGGGAAGGTGCGGGTGGCCCCTTCAATGAGGCCCTCCACCGCCTTGCGCACGGAGACGGTGTGGGGCTCTATGCGGGCTGCGGGCGGCAGGACGATGGTCACGAACCCGCCCCCCGCCAGGTGGCGCAGCCCCTGCTGGAGGACGTAGAGGCTGGACTTCACGTCCTGGCTCATGAGGTCGTACCACTCGCCCTCCAAAAGCTCCACGAAGGGCGTCTTGCTCTCGGCGGTGGTCACGTGGACGATGCCGTCCAGGAGGCCGAAGAGCTCCTCCACCTTTTCAAAGGTGCTGGTCACGTCCAAAACCACGCTCATGTCCCCGCGGATGGGGATGGCCGTGGCCCCAAGGGCCTCCACCTCCGAGGCCACCCCCGTGGCGAGCTCCACGTCGGGGTCCACGGCGATGACCGTGGCCCCGTTGCGCCCGTACCCGTGGGCGATGGCCCGCCCGAACCCCCGGCCCGCGCCCGTGACCATGACGATCTTCCCCTCGAGGCCCAGAAGGTCCCGTGACATCACGGCCCATTGTAAGGGAGAATAAAGCCATGGCGCGCATCCGGGTGGTCCAAGGGGACATCACCGAGTTCCAAGGGGACGCCATCGTCAACGCCGCCAACAACTACCTGAAGCTCGGGGCCGGGGTGGCGGGGGCGATCCTGAGGAAGGGCGGCCCCTCCATCCAGGAGGAGTGCGACCGCATCGGCAAGATCCGGGTGGGGGAGGCGGCGGTCACGGGGGCGGGAAACCTCCCGGTGCGCTACGTGATCCACGCCGCCGTCCTCGGGGACGAGCCCGCGAGCCTGGAGACGGTGCGCAAGGCCACGAAAAGCGCCCTGGAGAAGGCGGTGGAGCTCGGCTTGAAGACCGTGGCCTTTCCCCTTTTGGGCACGGGGGTGGGGGGGCTTCCCGTGGAGGCCGTGGCCCGGGTGATGCTGGAGGAGATCAAGAAGGCCCCGGACACCCTGGAGGTCACCCTCTACGGCTACCGCGAGGAGGACGCCGAGGCCATCCGCCGGGCCCTTTAGGGGGCTTGTTCTTCCCCGGACGCTTGGCCTTCGCCTCCGCCCGGGGCCTCGGGGGAGGGGGTCTCGGGCTTGGGGAAGTAGCCCTGGGCCAAGAGCCTGAGGTCCGCCTCGCCCACCTTGCCGTCCCCGTCCAGGTCCTCCTTGAGCGCCTTCCCCTCCCGGCCCCAGGCCTGGGCGAGCCTTAAAAGCTCGGAGAAGGGCTTGCTCCGGGGAAGGGGCTGGCCCAGGGGCTTCCCCTCCTTGTCGTAGAAGACCACCTTGGGGGAAAGCCTCGGGACGAGGGGCTTTTGGGGGGTGAGGAGGAGGCGGAAGGCTTCCCGGTCCTTCACGGGCTTGGCGAAGGCCATGTCCAGCCGCAAAAGCCGCGTGGCCGGGTCGTAGTCCAGGAGGTGGGCGGGGCTTAGGGCCTTGAGGCCTGCGAGGTCGGGCTCGAGGTCGGCGAGGCGCACCTCCATCTGGAAGCCCACCGCCTCCCGGCCCTCCACCCGGGCGAGGAGGAGGAAGGGGCCCTCCACCTGGGCCGGGGGGAGGACGAGGGCGAGCCTCGGCGGGGGCGGGTCGGAGACGGTGAGGGTGAGCCTTTGGGCGCGGCTGTTCTTGGCGGCGTCCTCCACGGTGAGGAGGAGGGGGAAGCTTCCCTTCTCCTTGGGCACCCCGAAAAGCCTCCCCCCCTGGAAGCTCAGCCCCTCGGGGAGCTTCCCGTCCAGGGTGAAGCTGTAGGGCCGCACCCCCCCTTCGGCGGCGAGGCTTGCGCTATAGGGCTCGCCGAGGTAGGCGGGGGGGAGGCTCGTGGCGGTGAGGCGCAGGGGGTCCAGGCCCGCTCCCACGTCTTGGGCGCCGCAGGCGGCGAGGAGGAGGGCCAGAGGCCAGAGCTTCCGCATAGGGCCAGTCTAGCGGGTATAGTTGAGGGCATGGTGAAGCCGGACTGGTGGATCCGGGAGATGGCGCGAAAGGGCATGATTGAGCCCTTTGAGGAAAGGCTCGTGCGGGAGGGGGTCATCAGCTACGGGCTTTCCTCCTTCGGGTACGACCTCCGGGCCGCCCCCGAGTGGAAGATCTTCACCAACGTCTTCTCCAGCGTGGTGGACCCCAAGAACTTTGACCCCAAGAGCTTCGTGGAGTACGAGGGGGAGGAGGTGGTGATCCCCCCCAACTCCTTCGCCCTCACCCGGAGCCTGGAGTACATCCGCATGCCCGACAACGTCATCGCCATCGCCTTGGGCAAGAGCACCTACGCCCGGTGCGGCATCGTGGTGAACGTGACGCCCCTGGAGCCCGGCTGGGAAGGCCACGTCACCCTGGAGATCTCCAACACCACTCCCCTTCCCGCCAAGGTCTACGCCAACGAGGGCATCGTCCAGCTCCTCTTCCTGGAGGGCCCCCGTCCCGAGGTCACCTACCGGGACCGCAAAGGGAAGTACCAGGGGCAAAAGGGCATCACCCTGCCCAGGGTGTAGGCTATGGGCGTGCGCGTCCTCTTCCTCCTCCTCGTCCTCCTCAGCGCCTGCAAGGGTGAGAGCATGAAGCCCCTTCCCTACCTCTCGGAGACCCCCGTGCGCGCCTTCGCCGCACCCAAGCCCGTGCTGGAGCCGGGCAAGGACTACTACGCCCGGCTCAAAACCACCAAGGGGGAGATCCTCCTGGACCTCCTGGAAAAGGAGGCCCCCAACACGGTGAACTCCTTCGTCTTCCTGGCCCTTCACCGCTACTTTGAGGGGCTGGACTGGCACCGGGTGATCCCGGGCTTCGTGGCCCAGACCGGGGACCCCACGGGCACGGGCCGGGGCGGACCCGGCTACGCCTTCGGCCTGGAGATCGCCCCGGGGCTGGCCTTTGACCGGGAAGGCATGGTGGGCATGGCCCGCACCCAGGACCCCAACTCCAACGGGAGCCAGTTCTTCATCACCTTGGGGCCCGCCCCCCACCTCACCGGGCAGTACACCCTCTTCGCCAAGGTGGTGGAGGGCATGGAGGTGGCGAGGCGCCTCGCCCCCACGGAAGGCCCCTCGGCCACGGGGGCGGAGGACAAGCTCCTGGCGGTGGAGATCCTGGTCAAGGAATGATCCCCGAGGGCACCCGCTTCCTTTTGCCCCCCGAGGCCAGGCTCAAGGCCGAGGTGGTGGGGAAGCTCCAGCACCTCTTCCGGCGCCACGGCTACGAGCCCGTGGAGCTTCCCGCCCTGGAGCTTTACGACCCCGACCACCCCCTGGCGGAAAGGGCCTTCAAGCTGGTGGACAAGACGGGGGAGGTCTTGGCCTTAAGGAGCGAGTTCACCACCCTCCTCGCCAAGCTCCTCCGGGCCCACCTGGGAGAGGGCGTGCACCGCTACCAGTACGCCGGGGCCCTGTGGCTCAGGGAGGCGGACGCGGAGCTTGGGCGCCTTCGGGAGTACACCCAGGTGGGCCTGGAGCTTTTGGGGGCCACGGGGCCCTTGGCGGACGCCGAGGTGCTGGAGCTGGCCTTCGCCGCCCTCGAGGCCTTAGGGGTCCAGGGGGAGGTGGAGGTGGGCTTGCCGAGCCTCGTGGGGGAGGTGCTCAAGGCCTCGGGGCTTCCCGAGGCCCTGCAAAGGCGGGCCCAGCAGGCCATTCACCGCAAAAACCTCCCGGAGCTCAAGGGGCTTCTCGCAGAAAGCCCCGTCCCCGAGGAGGCGCGGAAGGTTCTCCTCGCCCTTCCCGACCTCTACGGCGGGCGGGAGGTCTTGAAGGAGGCGCGGGGCCTTCCGCTGCCCCCCAAGGCCCAGGAGGCCCTTGCCCAGCTGGAGAAGACCCTGGACCTCCTGGGAAGGCCCGTCCTCCTGGACCTGGGCATGGCCCGGCGCTACGAGTACTACTCGGGGATCTTCTTCCGGGCCTACACCCCGGGGTTCGGCCTTCCCCTCCTCGGGGGCGGGCGGTACGACGGGGCCCTTTTCCCCAAGGCCGCGGGCTTCGCCCTGGGGGTGGAGAGGCTTCTTGAGGCCTTGCGGCTTCCCAAGGAGGAGGAGGCCCCGGAGGTCTTGGCCCTGGACCTCAAGGCCCTCCGCCGCTTCGCCCGGGAGCGGCGCACGGAGCTTTTCCACGGGGAGGACCCCGTGGCCTACGCCCGAAGGCGCGGCATCCCCTTCCTTGCCCGGGGGGAGGAGCTTTTCCGCGTGGAGGAGGCATGAGGCGCTTCGCCCTCACCGTGGCCCTGCCCAAGGGGCGGATGTTCCGGGAGGCCTACGAGGTCCTCAAGCGGGCCGGGCTGGACCTCCCCGAGGTGGAGGGGGAGAGGACCCTCCTTCACGGAAAGGAGGGGGGCGTGGCCCTTCTGGAGCTTCGCAACAAGGACGTCCCCGTCTACGTGGACCTGGGGATCGCCGAGATCGGGGTGGTGGGCAAGGACGTGCTTTTGGACTCGGGGAGGGACCTTTTTGAGCCCGTGGACCTGGGCTTCGGGGCCTGCAGGCTCTCCCTCATAAGGCGCCCCGGGGATACGGGGCCCATCCGCCGCATCGCCACCAAGTACCCGAACTTCACCGCGAGGCTCCTCAAGGAAAGGGGCTGGGCGGCGGACGTGGTGGAGCTTTCCGGGAACATTGAGCTCGCCGCGGTCACCGGTCTCGCCGACGCCGTGGTGGATGTGGTGCAGACGGGGGCCACGCTGAGGGCGGCGGGGCTTGTTGAGGTGGAGGTCCTCGCCCACTCCACGGCGAGGCTCGTGGTGAACCGGCAGGCCCTCAAGCTCAAGCGGGCGGTCCTCAAGCCCTTGATCCAGAGGCTAAGGGAGCTTTCCCGATCATGAGGGAGCGTACGGAGGCGCGGAGGCGAAGGATAGAGGAGGTCTTAAGGCGGCGGCAGCCCGACCTCACCGTCCTCCTGGAGAACGTGCACAAGCCCCACAACCTCTCGGCCATCCTGCGCACCTGCGACGCCGTGGGGGTCCTCGAGGCCCACGCGGTGAACCCCACGGGGGGCGTCCCCACCTTCAACGAGACCAGCGGGGGCAGCCACAAGTGGGTCTACCTCCGGGTCCACCCCGACATCCGCGAGGCCTTCCGGTACCTGCGGGAGAGGGGCTTCACCGTCTACGCCACCGCCCTTAGGGAGGACGCGCGGGACTTCCGGGAGGTGGACTACACGAAGCCCACCGCCGTCCTCTTCGGGGCGGAGAAGTGGGGGGTTTCCGAGGAGGCCTTGGCCCTGGCGGACGGGGCCATCAAGATCCCCATGCTGGGGATGGTCCAGAGCCTGAACGTCTCCGTGGCCGCCGCCGTGATCCTCTTTGAGGCCCAGCGGCAGAGGCTCAAGGCGGGACTTTACGACAGGCCCCGCCTGGATCCGGAACTCTACCAAAAGGTGCTCAACGACTGGCTCAGGAAGTGACGTACGTGAGCCAGCCCTCGTACTCGGGGCGCTTTCCGGTGGCGGCCTCGAGGTAGACCTCCCGGAGCTTCAAGGTGATGGGCCCCGCCGTCCCCTTTCCGATGGGGCGCCAGTCAATCATGGACACGGGGGTGACCTCGGCGGCGGTCCCGGTCATGAAGACCTCGTCGGCCATGTAGAGCTGGTCCCGGGTGGCCCGCACCACCTGGACCTCGTAGCCCAGGTCCTTGGCGATGCGGATCACCGAGTCCCGGGTGATGCCCTCGAGGTTCACCGAGTGCTCCAGGGCGTAGATCACCCCGTCCCGCACGAAGAAGAGGTTCTCCCCGCTCCCCTCGGCCACGTACCCTTCCTCGTCCAGGAGGAGGGCCTCGTCGGCCCCGGCGGCCACCGCCTCCATCTTGGCGAGGGCCGAATTCACGTAGTTGCCGCCCACCTTGGCCTTGCCGGGCATCACGTTCGCGGGGAAGCGGGCCCAGGAGCTGGTGATGAGCCTGGCCCCCTTGCGCACCGCCTCCTCCCCCAGGTAGGCCCCCCATTCCCAGGCGGCCACCATCACCTCGGCGGGGTTGTTGGGAAGGGGGTTCACCCCGAGGGCCTTCGCTCCCATCCAGGCCAGGGGGCGGATGTAGCAGCTCTTGTAGCCGTTTCTCCGCACCACCTCCTTGATGGCCTCCTCCAGCTCCTCCGGGGCGAAGGGGATCTCCATGCGGAGCACCTTGGCGGAGTTGTAGAAGCGCTTCACGTGCTCCTTGAGCCGGAAGATGGCGGGGCCTTTGGGGGTCTCGTAGGCCCTTATCCCCTCAAAGACGCTGGTGCCGTAGTGGAGGGCGTGGCTTAGGACGCTGGTCTTGGCCTCCTCCTGGGGGACAAAGACCCCGTTCATCCAGATGAGCCCGGCCTTGATCTGCACGTCGCCGCCCTTGGCCTCAGCCTTGGTCATGGCGAACCTCCGCCCCCATCATAGCGCTTTCTTGCGCCCTTGCGTTGGAGCGCAACAGGGCGAAGGCTCGCCGCACTTCCTCGGCCAGGGCCCGGAGCAGGGGGGCCTTGAGGCTTCCCTCCCGGAAAAGGAGGTAGACGGTGCGCCCGGCCCCGGGGGGGCTTAGGGGGCGCAACCGGGTCCTTTGGGCCGGAGAGAGGGTCCAGAGGGCCACCTCGGGGAGGAGGGTGAGCCCCCCCACGGCGTCCACCAAGCGGACGAGGGTCTCCAGGTCTCCGCTTTGGAACTCCACGGACCGCCCGCCGAGGCTCGGACGGCACACGGAGAGGACCTGGTCCCGGAAGCAGTGCCCTTCGGCGAGGACCCAGGTGTCCTCGAGGGGAATCTCCAAAGGGTGGACGGCTTCCCGCTGGGAAAGGGGGTGGCCCGGGGACACGTAGGCCCAGAAGGCCTCGGCGAAGAGGGGCTCGGCCCGAAGCCCCGGATGCCGCTCGTCCGTGCCCACAAGCCCGGCGTCCAGATCCCCCTCCAGAAGCGCCCGCACGATCCCCGGGGTGATCTCCTCCCGCACCGAAAGGGTCAGGGCGGGGTAGGACCCCTTGAGCCGGGGGAGGAGGTGAGGCAGGAGGTAGGGAGCCAGGGTGGGGATCACCCCAAGCCGGAAGGACCCTTGGAAGCAGGCCTCTTCCCCCCGCACCAGGAGCTTAAGCCGCTCCACCTCCTCGAGGACCCTCCGGGCCTGGGCCACCGCCACCCGGCCCGCCTCCGTGAGCGTGCCCTTCCTCCGGTCAAAAAGCCGCGTTCCCAAAGCCTCCTCTAGCTTGCGAATCTGGACGCTCAAGGCGGGCTGGGTGAGGTAGACCCGTTCCGCGGCCCGGGTGAAGCTCCCTTCCTCGGCCAAGGCCACCAGGTAGCGGAGCTGGTCCAAGGTAAGACCCATAACTTTCGTTTATTTTATCACCTAAGAAAATCTATTTGACTTATGAACCTTCCCCTTCTAAGGTAAAGGTGCCCGGGGAAAAAGCCCCGGGCGAAAGGAGGGAGAAGATGTTCCTGAGGATAGACCGCCTGCAGATTGAGTTGCCCATGCCCAAGGAGCAGGACCCCAACGCCGCCGCCGCGGTCCAGGCCCTTCTGGGCGGGCGCTTCGGGGAGATGTCCACCCTGATGAACTACATGTACCAGTCCTTCAACTTCCGGGGGAAGAAGGCCCTGAAGCCCTACTACGACCTCATCGCCAACATCGCCACCGAGGAGCTGGGCCACATTGAGCTGGTGGCGGCCACCATCAACAGCCTCCTGGCCAAGAACCCGGGGAAGGACCTGGAGGAGGGGGTGGACCCCGTGAGCGCCCCCCTAGGCTTCGCCAAGGACGTGCGCAACGCCGCCCACTTCATCGCCGGGGGAGCCAACAGCCTGGTCATGGGGGCCATGGGGGAGCACTGGCACGGGGAGTACGTCTTCACCAGCGGCAACCTCATCCTGGACCTCCTCCACAACTTCTTCCTGGAGGTGGCGGCCCGGACCCACAAGCTCCGGGTCTACGAGATGACCGACAACCCCGTGGCCCGCGAGATGATCGGCTACCTCCTGGTGCGGGGCGGGGTGCACGCCGCCGCCTACGGCAAGGCCCTGGAGAGCCTCACCGGGGTGGAGATGACCAAGATGCTCCCCATCCCCAAGATTGACAACAGCAAGATCCCCGAGGCCAAGAAGTACATGGACCTCGGCTTCCACCGGAACCTCTACCGCTTCAGCCCCGAGGACTACAGGGACCTCGGGCTCATCTGGAAGGGGGCCTCTCCCGAGGACGGCACGGAGGTCGTGGTGGTGGACGGCCCGCCCACGGGGGGTCCCGTCTTTGACGCGGGCCACGACGCCGCCGAGTTCGCCCCCGAGTTCCACCCGGGCGAGCTCTACGAGATCGCCAAGAAGCTCTACGAGAAGGCCAAGTAACCCTTAGCCTGGCCCGTAGCGCCCTCCCGGGAGGGCCCGGGCCAGGCCCTTTAGCTCCAAGAGGGTGAGGAGGGAGAGCACCCGCTCCGGGGGGATCCCCAGGGCCATGGCCAGGGCCTCGGGGAGCGCCTCCCCCTTTTCCTGCAGGAGGGCGTAAAGGGCCTCCTCCTCCGGGGAGAGGCCCGGGAGGGGTTTGGGCCTTGCGGCCACCCCCAGGTAGGCAAGGACGTCCTCGGCGGAGAGCACCGGGTAGGCCCCGTCCTGGATGAGGCGGTTGGCCCCCTTGGAGTTCTCGTCCGTGGGCCTTCCGGGGACGGCCAGCACCTCCTTGCCGAGCTCCAAGGCGTGGCGGGCGGTGATGAGGGCCCCGGAGTCCAGGGGGGCCTCCACCACGACCACCGCCCGGGAGAGCCCGGCGATGAGGCGGTTCCGCCGGGGAAAGAACTCGGGCTTAGGGCCGGTGCCGAAGGGGAACTCGGAGAGGAGGTCCATCCGTTGGGCCAAAGGGCGGTTTTCCGGGGGGTAGACCCGGTCCAGGGCGCTTCCCAGGACGCCCAGGGTGCGCCCCCCGGCCTCGAGGGCCCCGAGGTGGGCCTCCCGGTCTATGCCCCGGGCGAGGCCCGAGACCACCCAGAGCCCGGCCTCGGAAAGCTCCCGGGCGAGCTTCCGGGCAAAGGCCAAGGCCCAAGGGGAGGCCCGGCGCGTGCCCACGAGGGCCACCGCCTCCCTTTCCGGGGGAAGCTCCCCCTTCAGGTAGAGGTGGGTGGGCGGCTGGGGAAGCGCCTTCAGACCCTCGGGGAAGCCCTCCTCCCAGAGGCCCAGGATGCGCACCCCCAGGGCCTCGGCGCGCCCCCTTTCCCTTTCCGCCTGGGCCTCGGCCTCGGGGAGGTGCCGCCAGGCCTCGGGGAAGCGCTCCCGCAGGAAGCCCAGAGGGTCCTCCGCCTTTAGGACCTCCAAAAGCCGCTTGGGGCCGATGCCCGGGAGGAGGGCGAGGGCCAAGGGGTCCACGCCTGGAGTATACTGGAAGCCTTGGAAGGTCCGGCCCCCGCCCCAAGGGCGAATCCTCAGGGCCGGGATCACCTGGAGAAACCATGGCGGAAAAGACCTATTCCGGATTTGTGGCCATCGTGGGCAAGCCCAACGTGGGCAAGTCCACCCTGCTCAACAACCTCCTCGGGGTGAAGGTGGCCCCCATAAGCCCCCGCCCCCAGACCACCCGCAAGCGCCTCCGCGGGATCCTCACCGAGGGAAGGCGGCAGATCGTCTTCGTGGACACCCCGGGGCTGCACAAGCCCATGGACGCCCTGGGGGAGTTCATGGACCAGGAGGTGTACGAGGCCCTCGCCGACGTGAACGCCGTGGTCTGGGTGGTGGACCTGCGCCACCCCCCGACCCCGGAGGACGAGCTGGTGGCCCGGGCGCTCAAGCCCCTCGTGGGGAAGGTGCCCATCCTCCTCGTGGGGAACAAGCTGGACGCCGCCAAGTATCCCGAGGAGGCGATGAAGGCCTACCACGAGCTTTTGCCCGAGGCCGAGCCGCGGATGCTCTCCGCCCTAGACGAAAGGCAGGTGGCCGAGCTCAAGGCGGACCTTCTCGCCCTCATGCCGGAAGGCCCCTTCTTCTACCCGGAGGATTACGCCAAAAGCGACCAGACCTTCGGGGAATGGGTGGCGGAGATCCTCCGGGAAGAGGCCATGAAGCGCCTCTGGCACGAGGTGCCCTACGCCGTGGCCACCAAGGTGGAGGAGGTGGCGGAAAGGGAGAACGGCGTGCTCTACATCAAGGCCATCCTCTACGTGGAGCGCCCCTCCCAGAAGGCCATCGTCATCGGCGAGGGCGGGCGGAAGATCAAGGAGATCGGTCAGGCCACGAGGAAGCAGCTCGAGGCCCTCCTCGGCAAGAAGGTGTACCTGGACCTCGAGGTCAAGGTCTACCCCGACTGGCGCAAGGACCCCGAGGCCCTTCGGGAGCTCGGCTACCGCTCCTCCGTAGGGTGAGGCAGGAGGCTGTTTCCCCGGGCCTTGGGGAGTAGCATAGGCCTATGCCCTGGCTTCTTCCCCGGGAGATCGCCCCCCTCCACCAAAAGGCCCTGGACCGCTATCTGGGTAGCCTCACGGAGAGGCTTTCCGACCCCAATGTGGACCGGAACGCCTTGGTGCGGGAGGAGCTTGCCCGCCTCCTTTACGGGAGGCCCTACGAGGAGCTTCTGGAGGCGAACCCGCTCGCGGCCATGGGCCTGGACCCGGAGGGGATCACCTTTGAGGCCGAGTACTACGCCGCCACCGACCTGGAGAAGTTCCGGCGGGTCAAGCCCCTCCTCTGGTTCTGGAAGGTCCTGGACCTCACGCCTTTGGGCCAGTCGGTGCACTCGGGGGTGGCCATAAGGCGGGCCCTCGCCCCCTTCATCTTCAAGCGGGTGGGGAAAAACCCCAAGTTCTTCCAGAACGTGGAGTTCTCCGTGGGCTACAACCTGGAGCTTGGGGACGACGTGGTGGTGCACCGCTACGTCTTCCTGGACGACATCGGCGGCATCAAGATCGGGGACCGCACCTCCCTCTCCGACTACGTCAACGTCTACAGCCACACCCACCACGTCCTGGCCTCCCCCGACGTGACCCTGAAGGAGACCATCATCGGAAGTGGGGTCCGCATCACCTACCACGCCACCGTCTTGGCGGGGGTGCGCATCGGGGACGACGCCATGGTGGGCACGGGGGCTGTCGTCACCAAGGACATCCCCCCCCACGCCATCGCCCTGGGCATCCCCGCGAGGCCCGTGCGCTACAAGGTCCGCCACGACTGCCCCTACTGCCGCAAGGGGGAGCCCCATCCCTCGGACCTTGTTCCCAAGCTTCCCGACCGCAAGGGGAACCCCGACTACCCCGACTTCCTGCCCCCGGGCTTCGGAACAAGGGAGGCGGGCTCTTGACGGGGTGAGGCTTTTTTGGCTAAACTGGCGGGTGCGTGCGGGGGCGATTAGCTCAGCTGGTTAGAGCGCACGCCTGATAAGCGTGAGGTCGGTGGTTCAAGTCCACCATCGCCCACCAAGGACCCCCCTCCCCGTGAGGGGGGAAAGCCTTTTATCCCGGTCCGGAGGGCCGGCTTGTGCTAGCCTTTTAGCGGCATGGACGGCAACGCGCCCGAACCCAGGTACTGGGAGAAGATGCGGCTCGTGGCGGAGGTCCTCAAGGCGGTGGAGGGCCCCATCTACATCGCCACCCACGTGGACCCGGACGGGGACGCCATCGGAAGTTCCCTGGGGCTTTACCGGGCCCTCAAGGCCCTGGGCAAGGAGGCCTACTGGGTCGCCGATCCGCCGAGGTTCCTCCGCTTCCTCCCCAAGGAGGAGGAGTACTCCGACCCCGTGGAGAAGCTTCCTCCCGGGGCCACCCTGGTGGCCCTGGACAGCGCCGAGCCCTCGAGGGTCGTGGGGGTCCCCGTGGAGGGCTTCGTCATCAACATAGACCACCACGGCACCAACCCCCGCTTCGGCCACCTCCACGTGGTGGACCCCTCCAAGGCGGCCACGGCCCAGATGGTGAAGGACCTCATTGACCTCTTGGGCGTGGAGTGGACGGCGGAGATCGCCACCCCCGTCCTCACCGGCATCCTCACGGACACCGGCAACTTCCGCTTCGCCAACACCACCCCCGAGGTGCTTCGGGTGGCGGCGGAGCTTTTGGGCTACGGGGTGAAGCTCGCCGAGCTCACCGACCGCCTCCAGTTCCGCCCCCCTTCCTACTTCCGCCTCATGGGCAAGGTGCTCTCCACGGTGGCCTTCCACTTTGGCGGGCTTCTCGTTACCGCCCACCTGCCCGAGGACGCGGGGGCCGAGGAGGACTCCGACGACTTCGTGGGCCTCATCCGCTACGTGGAGGGGAGCGTGGTCTCGGTCTTCCTGCGCAAGCGGGAGGAGGGGGTGAAGGTCTCCATCCGCTCCCGGGGCGGGGTCTCGGCCCAGAACATCGCCCTGAAGCTCGGGGGCGGCGGGCATGTCCCCGCCGCCGGGGCCACCCTGAAGGGCCTGGACCTGGACCAGGCCTACGAGAGGGTCCTCGAGGCCGTAAAGGAGGAGCTCACGCGGGCGGGGTACCTCTAGGGGGGTCCCAGAGGAGAGGGGGATGGGAGAGGAGGAGGGGGGCCACCTCCTCCCCGGGCTCCACAAGGAGGCGGTGGCGGTAACGGGTGCCCCGGGGCTCCCGGTACACCTCCAGGCTTCCCCCTTCCTCCACGAGCCACACCTCGGGGACGCCTCCTTGGGCGTAGAGGGCGAGCTTCTTAAGGTCCATTTCCCGGGTGGAGAAGCTGACCTCCACCACCAAGAGGGTGTCCCCGGCTTCGGGGAGCCTTTCCCGGTAAAAATCCTCCCGCGGCCGGAGCAGGGCGAGGTCCGGTTGGGGCAGGGAGTGGGGGGAAAGACGAAGGGGGTTTTGCACGTAGACCAGGGCCCGGTCCCCGTAAAGCCTTTCCAGCTGCTTGGTCAGGTAGGTCACCAGGCTGGCGTGTCCGCTGCCGATGGGGGCCATCTCGTAGACCTCGCCGTCCAAGAGCTCCAGGCGAAGCCCCTCTGGGGCCTTCTCCAGGAGGGCCTGGAACTCCTCGAGGCTCAGGCGGTGGCGGATCATCTCCCCATTTTAGGCCCCGTACTTCAAGAGCTTCCCCGCGTGGGCGAGGAGGAGGGGCATGAGCTCCACCCCCCGGAGGTGGCCGAGGCTTCCCCTTTGGGCCTCCCTCTCCGTGAAGCGCCTCGCCTCGTCCGCCCGCAGGTAGGGGGCCTTCAGGAGGAGGGGGACGGGGTGCCAGGAGTGGGCCTTGAGGAGGGCGGGGGTGGAGTGGTCTCCCGTGATGGCGAGGACGTCCGGGCCTAGGGCCAGGATCTCGGGGAGGAGGGCGTCAAAGAGCTCCACCTTCTCCACCTTTCCGTGGAAGTTCCCGTCCTCCCCCATGGCGTCCGTCTTCTTCACGTGGAAGTAGAAGAAGTCGTACCGCCCCCAGTTCTCCTTTAGGGCCTTGAGCTTCCCCTCCAGGGCGTCCCCCTCCCCCTCCACGGGAAGGACCTCCATGCCCACCAGGCTGGCCAGGCCCTTGTACATGGGGTAGCTGGCGATGGCGGCGGGGGTGAGCTTGTAGACCTCCTGCATCCGGGGGAAGCTCGGCTTCTTGGAGGCCCCCCGGAAGAGGGCCCCGTTCATGCGGGGCTCGTCCTTGAGGACCTCCCGGATCCTCTCCGAGAGCAGGTTGACGAGCCTGGCCGTCTTCTCCGAGGCCTCGTCCAGGGCCTTGGCCTTTAGGGGGGGCAGGCCCGTCTTCTGGGGGTCGGTGTCCGTCACCTTGTCCTCCAGCCCCTCCCCCCGGAGGACCACCAGGAAGCGGTGCTCGCTTTCCGTGTAGAAGTGGACCTCCACGTCCTCTATGCGGGGGATGGCCTCCTTGAGTTTGGCGATGACCCTCTGGTTCTCCTCCGTGGGGGGCCTTCCCGCCCTGCGGTCCACCACCTTGCCCTCAGGGTCTAAGGTGGCGAAGTTCCCCCTTAGGGCCACGTCCCCCTCCCGGAAGTCGGCCCCGAGGCCCAAAGCGCTCAAAGCCCCCCGGCCCACCACGTAGCGGAAGGGGTCGTAGCCGAAGAGGGCGAGGTGGCCTGGGCCGGAGCCCGGGGCGAGGCCCGGGTAGACGGGGGTGAGGAGGCCTAAGGCGCTCTCCTCCGCCAGGCGGTCTAGGTTCGGGGTCTTGGCGGCCTCGAGCTCCGTGGGGCCCCCCGGCTCCAAGGGAAGCCCCCCCACGCCGTCCAAGACGATGAGGAGGATCTTGCTCGGGGTCTTCTGGGCGAGTTCCTTGAGGACGGGGAAGAGGTCCATGGCGCCATTTTACTGGGGTAAGATGGGCGGGTATGGCGAAGGAGAAGGGCCTAACCCCCCAGAGCCAGGACTTCAGCGAGTGGTACCTCGAGGTCATCCAAAGGGCCGAGCTCGCCGACTACGGGCCCGTGCGGGGCACCATCGTGGTCCGCCCCTACGGGTACGCCATCTGGGAGAACATCCAGCAGGTTCTGGACCGCATGTTCAAGGAGACCGGCCACCAGAACGCCTACTTCCCCCTCTTCATCCCCATGAGCTTCCTCAAGAAGGAGGCGGAGCACGTGGAGGGGTTCTCCCCCGAGCTCGCCGTGGTCACCCACGCGGGGGGCGAGGAGCTGGAGGAGCCCCTGGCGGTCCGCCCCACCTCGGAGACGGTCATCGGCTACATGTGGTCCAAGTGGATCCGAAGCTGGCGCGACCTGCCCCAGCTCTTGAACCAGTGGGGCAACGTGGTGCGCTGGGAGATGCGCACGCGGCCTTTCCTTCGCACGAGCGAGTTTCTGTGGCAGGAGGGGCACACCGCCCACGCCACCCGGGAGGAGGCGGAGGAGGAGGTGCGGAGGATGCTCTCCATCTACGCCCGCCTCGCCCGGGAGTACGCCGCCATCCCCGTGATTGAGGGCCTGAAGACTGAGAAGGAGAAGTTCGCCGGGGCCGTCTACACCACCACCATTGAAGCCATGATGAAGGACGGCAAGGCCCTCCAGGCGGGCACCAGCCACTACCTGGGGGAGAACTTCGCCCGGGCCTTTGACATCAAGTTCCAGGACAAGGACCTCCAGGTGAAGTACGTGCACACCACCAGCTGGGGGCTTTCCTGGCGCTTCATCGGGGCCATCATCATGACCCACGGGGACGATAGGGGCCTCGTCCTCCCGCCCCGCCTCGCCCCCATCCAGGTGGTCATCGTCCCCATCTACAAGGACGAAAGCCGCGAGCGGGTCCTCGAGGCCGCCCAAGGCCTCCGCCAGGCCCTTCAGGCCAAGGGCCTTCGCGTCCACCTGGACGACCGGGACCAGCACACCCCGGGCTACAAGTTCCACGAGTGGGAGCTCAAGGGGGTACCCTACCGGGTGGAGCTCGGGCCCAAGGACCTGGAAGGGGGCCAGGCGGTCTTGGCGAGCCGCCTCGGGGGCAAGGAGACCCTGCCCCTCGCCACCCTCCCCGAGGCCCTGCCCCAAAAGCTTGACGCCTTCCACGAGGAGCTCTACCGGAGGGCCCTCGCCTTCCGGGAGGCCCACACCCGGAAGGTGGACACCTACGAGGAGTTCAAGGAGGCGGTGCAGGAGGGGTTCGCCCTGGCCTTCCACTGCGGGGACAAGGCCTGCGAGCGGCTCATCCAAGAGGAGACCACCGCCACCACCCGCTGCGTGCCCTTTGAGGCCGAACCCGAGGAGGGCCTTTGCGTCCGCTGCGGGAAGCCTTCCGCCTACGGCAAGCGGGTGGTCTTCGCCAAGGCGTACTGAGGGGGAAGGGCGCTTCCGGGGCGCCCCTCGAGGGGCGCCCCGCGCCTTATGGGGTACCATGGGGGCACGATGCGCGTCTTGGGGCGGAGGATCTACTGGCGCTGGTACGGGGAGGTCCTCCTGGAGGGGGGCGTGACCTTGCGCATGACCGGGGACGTGGCCAAGTGGCTGAGGCCCGGGGATAGGGTGAGGCTTCGCACCGAGTTCAAGAAGCCCGTCCTCGGCTTTGACGAGTACGCCCTCGAGGGCGCCTTCCCCCTCTGGCCCCCCTTCGCCAAGACCCTGGAGCACGTGCGGGAAAGTCCCCTGGGGGGCGAGGCCTACCGCTACCGCCTTAAGGTGCGGGAGGCCACCTATGAAAGCGACTTTGAGGCCATCGCCGAGCTGGAGCAGTTCCACTACGCCTCGGAGAAGGAGGTGGTGGCCCTCTGGGTCTGCACCCAGTGCCAGAAGACCATCCCCGCCAACGCCAAGCCCCTCTGCGACTGCGGCGGGGAGGCGAGGCTTAAGGAGATCCGGGGCTCCACCCCGGCGAGTCGCTTCCTGGTGCTGGAACTCGCGGAGCGGCTTCCCTTTGAGCCCAGGATCCTGGGCTACCTCCGCCTAGACCCCCCCATCCCCCGGATGCACCGGAGGACCCCCGAGGGCGTGGAGCGGGACATCCGGGAAAGGATCTTCCCCCGGGACTGGTTCCACCCCACTTACGAGGGCGGGGCGGACTGGCAGAAGGCCCTGGACCGGGTGAACACCGCTGCCGCCCGCATCGCCCGGGTGGTGGTCCACCCCGACTACCGCTCCGAGGGGTTTGGGGCCCTTCTCGTGCGGGTGGCCCTGGAGTGGGCGAAGGAGCGGGGGGCGCCTGAAGCCAGGCGGGAGAAGCACCTCGTCTACACCATCGCCCAGATGGCCCGCTACCACCCCTTCTTTGAGAAGGTGGGGTTCCGCTACCTCTTTGACACCGCCTCGGGAAGGCCCGTCCTCTTCTACCCCCTCACGGAGGAGGCCGAGGCCCACCTGGAGCGCTTCCTCCGGGAGGACCCCTACGCCCGTGCCCACGGGGGAAGGCTCTATAAGCCCCGGTTCGGGCGGGTTCCGGGGCTTCCTGGCCCGATCCGCCTTGCCGGGGTCCACAAGGCCTACCGGAGCCACCTGGACCTAGAGGGCCTTTCCCGGGAGGTTCAGGAGGCTCTCCTCGCCTTCGGGGTGAAGGCCCGGGTGGTGGAGCGGGCGGTGCTCCGGGGGGCGAGCCTGGAGATCCCCCCGGGAAGCCTCGTGGTCCTGGCGGGGGCGAGCGGGGCGGGGAAGACCACCCTGCTCCGCCTCCTCCTGGGGGCGCCCCCGGACCTCGGGGAGGTGGCGGTGCCCCCGGGGAGGCGGGTGGCCTACATCCCGGGGGAGAGGGAGGTGGACCTGGGGGAGGACCCCATCCTCGAGGCCGTTTACCGGAGGCTAAAGGACGTGGGGGCGGCCATAGAGGTGCTGAACCGGGTGGGCCTCTCCGACGCCGTGCTTTACCGGGCAAGGCCCCATGAGCTTTCCACCGGGCAGAGGGAGCGCTTCCGCTTGGCCCTCCTCCTCGCGGAAAGGCCCGACCTCCTCCTCATAGACGAGTTCGCCGCCCACCTGGACGTGCCCACGGCGAGGCGGGTGGCCCTGGGCCTGGGGAAGCTCTGCCGGGAGGCGGGGGTCACCCTGGTGGCCGCCACCCACCGGCCCGAGGTGGTGGCCGCCCTGGACCCCGACCTCCTCGTCTACGTGGGCTACGGGGGGCTTACCACCGTACCTCGGAGAGGTCCACGAACATGACCCGGCCCGGGCGCCTGGGCACGTGGAGGGGCTTCTCGTAGCGGAAGGCGTTTTCCAGGACCCAGGCGTAGAGGGGCTCGTCCTTGGCGTAGGCCCGGAGGAAGGCCTCCTCCGCCAGGTGCTTCTCCTGGTGGGCGAGGAGCTCCTCCACGCTGAAAGGCCCCTCCACCCCCACCAGGTCCGCCTGGCCGATGAGCCTCCCCCCGCTCACGATGCCCAAGGGCCCCCGGTGGCGGGTTTTGCGCCTGCGGATCTCCCAGACCTTCCTCCCGTCCACGATGAGGCTGGCGTAGGGTTCCCGCACGATGAGGCCGAGCTTGGACCTTTCCACCCCCTCATTGTAGAGTGGGGGGCGTGGCGTGCCCTAAGGAAGGGCCAAAGGAGAAGAAGGCCCGGGCCCGGGAGGTCTTAAAGGCCCTCAAGGCCGCCTACCCCGGGGCCCGCACGGAGCTTAGGCACGAGAACCCCTTCCAGCTCCTCGTGGCCACGGTCCTCTCCGCCCAGGCCACCGATAAAAGCGTGAACGAGGCCACCCCGGCCCTCTTCGCCCGCTTTCCCGACGCCAAGGCCCTGGCTTCGGCCACCCCCGAGGAGGTGGAGCCCTACATCCGCCGCATCGGGCTTTACCGCACCAAGGCGAAGAACCTCGTGGCCCTGGCGAGGAGGCTCGTGGAGGAGTACGGGGGAGAGGTGCCCAAGGAGAAGGAGGCCCTCATGCGCCTTCCCGGGGTGGGCTGGAAGACGGCCACCGTGGTGCTGGGGGCGGCCTTTGGGGTGCCGGGGATCGCCGTGGACACCCACGTGGCCCGCCTCGCCCGGAGGCTCTGCTTCTCCGAGGCCAAGGCCCCGGAGAGGATCGGGAAGGACCTCGAGGCCCTCTTCCCCAAGGAGGACTGGGTCTTCGTCCACCACGCCCTTGTCCTCCACGGCCGCTACGTCTGCACCGCAAGGAGGCCCCGCTGCGGAGCCTGCGTCCTTGCGCCCTACTGCCCGAGCCGCGAGGCCTGATCTTGGAGGAGGCCTTCGTGCGCGCGCCCGTTCACCGCTTCCTCCTCGCCGGCTTTCTCTGGTCCTTCGGGGCCAACCTCGTCTACTTCTTCCTCAACTTTCACCTCGAGGCCTTGGGCTTTTCCCGCCAGGCCATCGGCCTGGCCCAGGCGGTGGTCCTCCTCTCCGGGGTGGCCTTCGCCTGGCCCCTCGCCCGGCTCATCCCCCGGGTGGGGTATGTGCGGAGCCTGGAGCTCGCCTTCCTCCTCGGCGTGGGCGGAGGGGTCCTTTTGGGCCTTGGGCTTTTCGTCTTCCCCGGCCTCGCCCTCTACGGCCTGGCGGGGGCCTTGGTCCAGGGGGCGGCGGCTCCCCTCCTCGCCCGCCTCGTCCCCGAGGAAAGGCGGGTGGCCTTCTTCAGCCTCCAGGCCGCCCTCACCACGGCAAGCGGCTTCTTCTCCACCCTGCTTGCGGGCTACTTCTCGGACCTCCTTGGGGCGCGGTGGGTCCTCCTTTTCGCCCTCCCCTTCTTCGCCCTCGCCTACCCCTTGGTCCGGGGGCTTCCCCGGGGGGGCGGGGAGGGGAAGCCCTTCCGCTTCCGCGGCCGGTTTAGGGCTTGGCTCCGCCTCCTTTTGCCCCAGGTGGTCATCGGCTTCGGGGCGGGGCTCGTCATCCCCTTCCTGAACCTCTTCCTCAAGGAGAAGTTCGGCCTCTCCTACGGGACCACGGGCCTCCTCTTCGCCCTCTCCTCCCTGGCCACGGGGGCGGCCATGCTCCTCCAGCCCTTCCTCGCCGGGAGGCTCGGGCGGCTTGGGGCCATCGTCTTCGTCCAGGCCCTCTCCCTGCCCTTCCTCGCCGCCTTGGCCTGGGCCCCATGGCTTCCCCTGGTCACCCTCGCCCTCCTCATCCGGGGGGCCCTGATGAACGCCGCCGGGCCCGTCTACGCCGCCTTGGTCATGGACTACCTGACCGAGGAGGAGCGCCCCGGCTTCTTCCTCCTGGAAAGCGCCCTCTGGAGCCTCCTCTTCGCCCTGGGAAGCGCCCTCTCCGGGGCGGTGCAGGAGGCCCTGGGCCTAAAGGCCTTTGACCTCCTCTTCGGGGGGACCCTGGCCCTCTACGCCCTGGGCATCCTGCTCTGGCCCTGGGCCTTCCGGGGGCTTGAGCGGGTAGACTGAGGTCCGATGCGGACGAACCTCTCCGTGGAGGAAGCCCTGGAGGCGGTCCTCGAGGCGGCCCAGGGGGAGCTAGCCGTGGAGGAGCTCCCCCTAAAGGAGGCCTTTGGCCGCGTCCTGGCCGAGGACCTGGTCTCCCTGGTGGACCATCCCGACCAGGACGACACCGCCATAGACGGCTACGCCTGCCGGGCGGAGGACACCCTGGGGGCCTCCCCCGAGGCCCCGGTGCGCCTCAGGGTCGTCGGCGAGGCCCCCGCGGGCAGGCCCTTCCCCGGCGAGGTGGGGCGGGGCGAGGCCGTGGCCGTCTACACCGGGGCCCCCATCCCCAAGGGGGCGGACGCGGTGGTGCGCGTGGAGGACACGAGGCGGGAAGGGGACGAGGTCCTCCTCTTCGCCCCCGCCTCCCCCAAGGACATCCGCCCCAAGGGGGACGACCTCCGGCGGGGGGAGGTGTACTTAAGGCGGGGGGACCTCCTCACCCCGGGGAGGCTCGGCCTGGCGGCGGCCATGGGGCATGCCCGCCTAAAGGTCTTCCGGAAGCCCCGGGTGGGGATCCTCTCCACGGGGGACGAGGTGGTGGAGCCGGGGGAGCCCCTGCCCTTTGGCGGGGTGTACAACTCCAACGCCTATAGCCTCCTGGGCCTGGTCCTCGAGGCGGGCGGGGAGCCCGTCCTCCTGGGCAAGGTCCCGGACGACCCGGAGGCGGTGCTCGCGCGGCTTGGGGAGGCGGGGCCTTTGGACCTCCTCCTCACCTCGGGGGGCGTGTCCATGGGGGAGTACGACGTGGTGCGCAAGGTCTTGGAGCGCCACGGGGAGGTGGTCTTCTGGAAGGTGCGGCAGCAGCCCGGGGGGCCCCTCCTCTTCGCCAGGCTAGGGGGGCTTCCCGTCCTCGGCCTTCCGGGAAACCCAGTCTCCAGCATGGTCACCTTCTTCCTCTACGGGAGGCCCTTCCTCTTCCGGCTCCTCCAGCGCACCGAGCCCCCCTACGGCCGCCTCGAGGCCCGGGCCCTCACCCCCTTCAAGGGGGCCAAGGGGAAGAAGGTCTTCCGCCGGGGGGTGCTCTCCGTGGCCGAAGGGACGGTGCGAAGCACGGGGAACCAGTCAAGCGGGGTCCTCCGCTCCATGGCCTTCGGCAACGCCCTGGTGGTCCTTCCCCCGGACCGGGACGCCCGGGAGGGGGAGGAGGTGGAGGTCATCCCCTTGACTTTCGTGCCCTAGTTCACTAAGCTAGTAAGGTTTACGGGCGCTACCCCCCTTTTCGGGCGCAGGTGGGCCCGGAAAGGCAGAGCATGGAGTTTAAAGACTTTCCCCTGAAGCCAGAGATCCTGGAAGCCCTCCACGGGCGCGGCCTCACCACCCCCACCCCCATCCAGGCGGCGGCGCTCCCCTTGGCCCTGGAGGGCAAGGACCTCATCGGCCAGGCCCGCACGGGCACCGGCAAGACCCTGGCCTTCGCCCTCCCCATCGCCGAAAGGCTTGCGCCAAGCCAGGAGAGGGGGCGGAAGCCCCGGGCCCTCGTCCTCGCCCCCACCCGGGAGCTCGCCCTCCAGGTGGCCTCGGAGCTGTCCTCCGTGGCCCCCCACCTGAAGGTGGTGGCCGTCTACGGGGGCACCGGGTACGGCAAGCAGAAGGAGGCTCTCCTCCGGGGGGCGGACGTGGTGGTGGCCACCCCCGGGCGGGCCCTGGACTACCTGCGGCAGGGGGTCTTGGACCTCTCCCGGGTGGAGGTCGCCGTCTTGGACGAGGCGGACGAGATGCTCTCCATGGGCTTTGAGGAGGAGGTGGAGGCCCTCCTCTCCGCCACGCCCCCTTCCCGCCAGACCCTCCTCTTCTCCGCTACCCTCCCCTCCTGGGCCAAGAGGCTCGCCGAGCGCTACATGAAAAACCCCGTCCTCATCAACGTCATCAAGGACGAGCCCGTCACCTACGAGGAGGAAGCGGTCCCGGCCCCGGTGCGGGGGCGGCTTGAGGTCCTCTCCGACCTTCTTTACGTGGCCTCCCCCGACCGGGCCATGGTCTTCACCCGGACCAAGGCGGAGACGGAGGAGATCGCCCAAGGCCTTTTGCGCTTGGGCCACCCGGCCCAGGCCATCCACGGGGACCTCTCCCAGGGCGAGCGGGAACGGGTCCTGGGCGCCTTCCGCCAAGGGGAGGTGCGGGTCCTGGTGGCCACGGACGTGGCCGCCCGCGGCCTGGACATCCCCCAGGTGGACCTGGTGGTGCACTACCGCCTGCCCGACCGGGCGGAGGCCTACCAGCACCGCTCGGGCCGCACGGGCCGGGCGGGCCGGGGAGGGCGGGTCGTCCTCCTTTACGGGCCCAGGGAGCGCCGGGACGTGGAGGCCTTGGAGCGGGCGGTGGGGCGCCGCTTCAAGCGGGTGAACCCCCCTACCCCGGAGGAGGTCCTGGAGGCCAAGTGGCGCCACCTTTTGGCCCGCCTCGCCCGGGTGCCGGAGAAGGACTACCGGCTCCACCTGGACTTTGCGGGCCGCCTCTTCAGCGAGGGGCGGGTGGAGGTGGTGGCCGCCCTCCTCGCCCTCCTCCTGGGCGGGGCGCCCGCGGAGCGGAGCCTCCTCACCGGGGAGGAGGGGTGGCGCACCTACAAGGCCACGGGGCCGAGGCTCTCCCTGCCCCGGCTCGTGGCCCTCTTGAAGGGGCAGGGCCTCGAGGTGGGCAAGATCGCTGAGGCCGAAGGGGGCCTGTACGTGGACCTCCGCCCCGGGGCCCGGCCCGAGGTCCAGGATTTCCGCCTGGAGCCCACGAGGAAGGTGGAGGGCCTGCGGGAGGCCCCTGGCCGCGCCCGGCGCCCGGTGCGCGCCTAGGGGACGGAAAACCCCCCGCCCCGTAGGGGCGGGGGTTTGTTTTGGTGCGCCCGGAGGGATTCGAACCCCCGGCCTAGGGCTTAGGAAGCCCCCGCTCTATCCTGCTGAGCTACGGGCGCCCACAGGGAGGGATTGTACACCCTTCCTCCAAGGGAGGCAAGCCCGGCCCGCCGGGGTATAGTTTCACTGGCGGAGGGGGTTCCCCGCCAGGAGGAAGGATGAAGGAGACGCGGGACCTAGAGACCCTTTCGGTGAACGCCATCCGCTTCCTGGCCATTGACGCGGTGGAGAAGGCGAGAAGCGGCCACCCCGGGATGCCCATGGGCATGGCGCCCCTGGCCTACCTCCTCTTCCGGGAGGTCATGCGCCACAACCCCTTAGACCCCGACTGGCCCGACCGGGACCGGTTCGTCCTCTCGGCCGGGCACGGGTCCATGCTCCTCTACGCCGTCCTCCACCTCACGGGCTACGACCTTCCCCTGGAGGAGCTGAAAAGCTTCCGCCAGTGGGGGTCCAAGACCCCGGGCCACCCCGAGCGCGGCCACACCCCGGGGGTGGAGGTGACCACGGGGCCCTTGGGGCAGGGGATCTCCACCGCCGTGGGGCTTGCCCTGGCGGAAAGGAAGCTCGCCGCCGAGTTCAACCGCCCGGGGCACGTGGTGGTGGACCACTACACCTACGTCCTCGCCTCGGACGGGGACCTGATGGAGGGGGTCTCCGGGGAGGCCGCCTCCTTGGCGGGGCACTGGGGCCTCTCCAAGCTCATCGTCTTCTGGGACGACAACCGCATCTCCATTGACGGCCCCACGGACCTCGCCTTCACCGAGGACGTCCTCGCCCGTTACCGGGCCTACGGCTGGCAGACCCTTAGGGTGGAGGACGTGAACGACCTCGAGGCCCTCCGCAAGGCCATCAAGCTCGCCAAGCTGGACGAGCGCCCCACCCTCATCGCCGTGCGGAGCCACATCGGCTTCGGCTCCCCCAAGCAGGACTCCGCCAAGGCCCACGGGGAGCCCTTGGGCCCGGAGGCGGTGGAGGCCACCCGGAGGAACCTGGGCTGGCCCTACCCGCCCTTCGTGGTGCCCGAGGAGGTCTACCGCCACATGGACATGCGGGAGAAGGGGCGGGCCTGGCAGGAGGCCTGGGAAAAGGCCCTCGAGGCCTACGCCCGGGCGTACCCGGACCTCCACCAGGAGCTCATGCGGCGCCTGCGAGGGGAGCTTCCGCCCTTGCCCGAAGAGCCCCCATCCTTTGACAAGCCCATCGCCACCCGGGCGGCGAGCGGCCGGGCCCTGAACCTCCTCGCCCCCCGCCTCCCCGAGCTCCTTGGGGGAAGCGCCGACCTCACCCCCTCCAACAACACCAAGGCCGAGGGGATGGAGGACTTCTCCCGGGGGAATCCCTTGGGCCGCTACCTCCACTTCGGGGTGCGGGAGCACGCCATGGGGGCCATCCTGAACGGCCTCAACCTCCACGGGGGGTATCGGGCCTACGGCGGGACCTTCCTCGTCTTCTCCGACTACATGCGCCCCGCCATCCGCCTCGCCGCCCTCATGGGGGTTCCCACGGTCTTCGTCTTCACCCACGACTCCATTGCCCTGGGCGAGGACGGCCCCACCCACCAGCCCGTGGAGCACCTCATGTCCCTCAGGGCCATGCCCAACCTCTTTGTGATCCGCCCCGCGGACGCCTACGAGACCTTCTACGCCTGGCTCGTGGCCCTGAGGCGTAAGGAAGGCCCCACCGCCCTCGTCCTCACCCGCCAGGCGGTGCCCCTCCTCTCCCCGGAGAAGGCGAAAGGGCTTCTCAAGGGCGGGTACGTGCTGGAGGACGCCGAGGACCCCCAGGGGGTCATCGTGGCCACGGGGAGCGAGGTGCACCTGGCCCTTAGGGCCCAGGCCCTCCTCCGGGAGAAGGGGGTGCGGGTCCGGGTGGTGAGCCTGCCTTCCTTTGAGCTCTTCGCCGCCCAGCCCGAGGCCTACCGGAAGGAGGTCCTGCCCCCGGGGCTTCCGGTGGTGGCCGTGGAGGCTGGGGCCAGCCTGGGGTGGGAGCGGTACGCCCACAAGGTGGTGGCCCTGGACCGCTTCGGGGCCAGCGCCCCCTATCCCGAGGTCTACGAAAAGCTCGGCTTCACCCCGGAGAGGGTGGCGGAGGCCTTCCTCTCCCTGGTGTAAAAGGGCGGGATTTACCGGGGAAAGGCTCCCGGGGGAGGGGCTTAGGCTAGGGGCATGGGGGAGGTGTTTCGCAAAGCCGAGGCGGCCATCTACCTCTTCGCCGGGCTTCTCGTGGTCCTGGGGGCGGTCTACGTCTTGGGCGAGGCCCTGGTCCAGGGGGTGGGGCTTTTCCTGGGGGGCGGGGGGAGCAAGGTGGCCGTCTTCCTCCTGGACCGGGTGCTCCTCGCCCTGATGATGGCCGAGATCCTCTACACCCTCGTCCGCTTCGCCCGGGAGGGGCAGCTCCAGGTGGAGCCTTTCCTCGTCATCGGCCTCATCGCCGGGGTGCGGCGGATCCTCGTGGTCACCGCCGAGGGGTTGCAGAAGTTCTCTTTCTCCCTTCAGGACCCCGGCTTCCAGGCGGTTTTGGCGGAGCTTCTCCTCCTCTCCCTCATGGTGCTGACCCTGGCCTGGGCCTACCGCCTGGTGCGCGGGGTATAGTGGGGCCCGTGCGGTTCGCGCCCTCCATTCTCACGGCGGACCTGGCGAGGCTAGGGGAGGCCATAAGGGAGGCGGAGGCGGCCGGGGTGGACTGGATCCACCTGGACGTGATGGACGGGGTCTTCGTCCCCAACCTCACCTTCGGGCCCCTCCTCGTGGAGGCGGTCAGGCGGGTCACCTCCTTGCCCCTGGACGTTCACCTCATGATCGTAAAGCCGGAGCGCTACCTCGAGGACTTCGCCCAAGCCGGGGCGGACCACATCACCGTGCACTTTGAGGCCACCTACCACCCCCACCGGGCGGTGCAGAAGGTGAAGGAGCTGGGAAAGAAGGCGGGGCTCGCCGTGAACCCGGGGACGCCCCTGGAGGCCTTTGAACCCCTGCTCCCGGATCTGGACCTGGCCCTCCTCATGAGCGTCAACCCCGGCTTCGGCGGCCAGCGCTACCTCCCCACGGCCACGGAGAGGCTCCGGCGCCTCAAGGCCATGCGGGACCGGTTGAACCCCGCCTGCCTCATCGTGGTGGACGGCGGCATCAACCGGGACACCGTGGCCGAGGCCCGGCGGGCGGGGGCGGACGTGGCCGTGGCGGGGAGCGCCCTCTTCAACGACAAACCCGTGGCGGAGAACCTGAAGGCCCTCCGCCTCGCCTTGCTGGGCTAAGGCCACTCCATGCCGGCGCAAGCGGGGGTATGGACGGGGCCTGCCCGGCGAGGTTTACGCCCCAGGACGAGGGTCCAGTACCCTTCCCGCTCCACCCGCTCCCGGACGGTGGAGCCGTCCGTGCCCCCGTGCCCCAGGAAGCTGTGGGCGGCCATGTCCTCCGTGTGGGCCCTGGCCGCGGCCGTGAGCCTGGCGTCCCAGGCCAGGGGAGGGGCCGCGGGGCCGCAGGCGCGCTCCTCGGCCCGGATCCGGTTCAGGGCCTCGAGGACGGGGTCGGCCCCCTGTCCGGCGCAGGCGGGGAGGAGGGCGAGGAGAAGGAGGAGGTGCACGCCTAAAGGGTAATAGAAGGCCCGCCCTTTTGGGCGGGCCCTTCGCGCTGGTCGGGGAGGCCGGATTTGAACCGACGACCCCACGCACCCCAAGCGTGTGCGCTACCAGGCTGCGCTACTCCCCGGCGCGCAAAGGTTAGTCTAGCCCTCTTCCGGGCCCCCGTCAAGTAGACTTCGGGCATGGAGATCAAGGACCTGAAGCGCCTCGCCCGCTACAACCCGGAGAAGATGGCTAAGATCCCCGTCTTCCAGTCGGAGCGGATGCTCTACGACCTCTACGCCCTCCTTCCCGGTCAGGCCCAGAAGGTGCACGTCCACGAGGGCTCGGACAAGGTCTACTACGCCCTGGAAGGGGAGGTGGTGGTGCGGGTGGGGGAGGAGGAGGCCCTCCTCGCCCCCGGCATGGCCGCCTTCGCCCCGGCGGGTGCCCCCCACGGGGTGCGGAACGAGTCGGCAAGCCCCGCCCTGCTCCTCGTGGTCACGGCCCCGAGGCCCTGAGAAACGAGGGCAAGCCCTTTGGGAAAGCTCCTTGAAGGGCCTTTTGGACCTGGTAAAATTCCCCCATGGAGACCGCCATTACCCGCATGCTGGGCATCCGCTACCCCATCGTGGCCGCGCCCATGTTCCTGGTGTCCAACGCCCCCCTCCTCCAGGCGGTGGCCGAGGCCGGGGGGATCGGGGTGATCCCAAGCCTCAACTTCCGCACCCACCAGGCCTTCCGGGAGTTCCTGGAGAGCTTCCCTGAAGGGGTGCCCTTCGGGGTGAACCTCATCCTGAAGGACAACCCCCGCCTCGAGGAGGACCTGGAGGCGGTGGTGGAGCGGAAGGTTCCCCTCGTGGTCACCTCCCTGGGGGACCCCACCCGGGTGGTGGAGCGGGTCAAGGCCTACGGCGGCGTGGTCTGGTGCGACGTGGTGGGCCTGAGGCATGGGAGGAAGGCGGTGGAGGCCGGGGCGGACGCCCTGGTGGCCGTGGCCTGCGGGGCCGGGGGGCACGCCGGGAGGGTGAGCCCCTTCGTCCTCGGGCCTTGGCTTAGGGAGGAGCTCGGGGTGCCCGTCCTCATCGCCGGGGGGATCGCCACGGGAAGGCAGGTCCTCGCGGCCTTGGCCCTGGGGGATGGGGTTTACATCGGCACCCGCTTCATCGCCACCCTGGAGTCGGGGGCGCCCTTGGAGTACAAGGAGGCCCTTCTGCGCGCCCAGCCGGAGGACATAGAGTACACCCCCGAGGTCACCGGGGTGCCCGCCAACTTCCTCAGGGAGTCCCTGGAGCGGTTCCGTCAGGGCGGGGGGAAGGCCTGGAAGGAGGTCTACTCCGCCGGGCACGGGGTGGCCTTCATCCGGGAGATCCCCTCGGCCAAGGAGGTGGTGGCCCGCCTGGTGGAGGAGTACCGGGCGGCGAAGGCCGGGCTTCCGTGAATGGAAAAGGCCCTCGCGGTCCTTTTGCTTCCGGAGTTTAGCGAGCTGGAGGCGGCCTTGGCCTTGGAGGCGGCGAGGCGCCTCGGGCTTCCCGCCTACACCGTGGCCAAGGGGCGGAAGGGCACCTTGGCCCTCGCGGGCTCCGTCTGGACCCCCACCTACGCCTTCCCCGCGGCCCCACAGCCTAGGGCCCTGGTCATCCCAGGGGCGAGGCGGCCCAGGGAAAGGGCCCGGGACCCCGCCTACCTGGCTTTTCTGGAGGAGGTCTGGGAGGGATTGGAGGCTGTCTTCGTGGGCTTTAACGCCCACCTCTTCCTGGAGGAGGCGGGCAGGCTTCCCGAGGCGGTGGCGGCCCCTTCCGGGCTTGGCCTCGAGGCCCGGGGCCACCGGGTGGTGGCCTCCCCCTGGCACCGGGAGGGCCGGGTCTACACAACCCGGGGGGGGCTTTACCTC
>Ga0207873_1001017_pt1 | contig 28504 bp, 20 predicted proteins | sample BGWIniCompost_FD_187373 | JGI IMG/M metagenome (GOLD analysis project Ga0207873, IMG submission 187373) | Cellulose adapted compost microbial communities from Newby Island Compost Facility, Milpitas, CA, USA - BGW Initial Compost (SPAdes)... ...
TTTCTCCGCGTCGCCGATCTCGCCGATGTACTCGACCCATGGGCTGTGCAGCATCGGCCGGATCACGTCGTCGAAGTACTCGCGATCGGCGCGGTCGATCTTCGCCGCGATCAAGAGCTTCACGCCCGCGCGCTCCGCGATGCGAATGGCGCGATCCGGGCGCTTCTCCTCGGCGATCCGTCCGCAGAACGCGAGATATCCTCCCGTTCCCCGTCCGCATTCGTAGAGGTCGAGCGGCAGTCCGTGATAGACCGTGCCCTGCCAGTTCAGATGCGGCAGCGGCCGGCGCTGCGCGTTCGAGATCGACGCAACCGCCATCCCGGGAAACTCGTCATAGAGCTCTTTGAGCTCCGGAATATCGAGCCTCCCGTGAAGCGTCGTCAGATTCGGCTCGCCGTAGCGTCGAGACAACGGAAAATGAAGGTAGTCGATATGGAAGTGCACGACGTCGAATTCGTGCACGCGTGCGAATACGCGCTCCAGCATCACGATATGGCGCGAAAGCGGATCGCGGCAATCGGGATCGAGCCGAATCGCGGAGCGGCCGATCGGCACGTGCTCCGCCGACGTCACCGATCCGCCGCTCGAGAACAGCGTGACGTCGTGCCCCTGGCGCACGAGCTCGTCCGTCAGATACGCGACGACGCGTTCGGTGCCTCCATACAGCTTCGGCGGTACGCACTCATAAAGCGGGGCGACTTGCGCGATACGCACGGCGCTCGACCTCCGCTTCAGCTATCGAGCGCGAACGGGCGCGCCCCCGGCATAGGGTGTCCGGTGCAAACATGGCTCCTCCTTGCCCCCTTTGGCCCGAGCAGCAATTTATATGCCACGGCCCGCAGACCGCTTCTGGACCGTCGCGCGCCGCTCTATACTCGGGCCTCACCTTGGGGGAGGACTGTCGCTCATGAACTTCACTCGGATCATGCCGGCGGGAGCTCGTTTGCGTGCCGGCGCACTGCTCGCTTCGCTCACCGCGCTCGGCGTCGCGCCTACGGCGTCGGCGCAACAGGACGTGCCGTTCTGGGGCAACATTCCCGTTGCGCCGGAAGGCATCGCGAACAAGCCGCTGCCGGACGGCCCGTTCCAATACGCGACGGCCGAGGGCCAGGACATCCGGGTCGTCGTGCTGACGAAGGAGCTCGAGTTTCCGTACGCGATCGCGTTCCTGCCGGATGGGACGATTCTCGTGACCGAGCGCGTGGGACGTCTCAGGATGCTCCGCGACGGCAAGCTCGTGGCGAAGCCGGTCGAGGGCGGACCGCCGTCGTTCCACGCAGGCACCTCGGGTCTGCCAGGCGCGATTCACGGATACATGAACATCGCGCCGCATCCAGACTTCGAAACGAATCGCTGGATCTATCTTTCGTACACGAAGCCGCTGCCCGACCAAAGCACGGTCGTGGCCGTCGGGCGCGGACGATGGAACGACGGGGCGCTCTCGGACTTCGAGGACGTCTTCGTCCTCGACAAGGGCGCGGGCGGGCCGACGCCTTTCGTGTTCGGTAAGGACGGCATGCTGTATATCGCGACGAGCGGCGGTAACGCGCAGGACCCGATGAATCAGGGCGGCAAGGTGCTGCGCGTGCACGATGACGGCCGCATTCCGCGCGACAATCCGTTCGTGGGCAAAGAGGGGTATCTGCCCGAGATCTATACGCTCGGGCACCGCAACCAGCTCGGCCTCACCGTGCATCCGGTGACCGGCGATATCTGGGCGAGCGAGAACGGCCCGAACGGCGGCGACGAGATCAACTTGATCCGCCCGGGGCGGAACTACGGCTGGCCGGTCGTCAGCTTCGGCCGTCAGTATCACGGGCCGTGGCAGCACAAGGACAACAGGCCCACGCACGAGGGCTACGAGCCGCCCGTCGTGTTCTGGACGCCGGCCATCGCGGTATCGGGCCTCACGTTCTACATGGGCGATGCACTGCCGAAGTGGAAAGGCGATCTTTTCGTCGGCGGGCTGCGCTACGGCGAGATCCCCGGAACGGGCCGGCTCGACCGAGTGCTCTTCAACCAGCGCTTCGAGGAGCTTCGCCGCGAATCGCTGCTGCTCGACCTCGGCCAGCGAATCAGAGACGTCAAGGAGGGGCCCGATGGGCTACTCTACGTCGTCACGGACGAGGACGAGGGCGCCGTGCTTCGAATCGAGCCGGCCAGCTGATCGAGCTGCGCGCGGGGGACCACGCGTCCCCCGCGGAACCATGCGATGCAACTCTACTGCGGCACGAGCGGTTTCTCGTACAAGGAATGGAAGGGCCGCTTCTATCCTGCCGGGCTCGCCGCGGGAGACATGCTGCCCTATTACGCGTCGCGACTACCGACCGTCGAGATCAACAATACGTTCTATCGCCTTCCGCAGCGATCGTTGCTCGAGCGATGGCGAGACCAGGTTCCGGGCGACTTTCGTTTCGCGGTCAAGCTGAGCCGCAGGATCACGCACGTCAAACGCCTCGTCGATTGCGACGACGAGGCACGCTATTTCTTCGACGCCGTGCACGCGCTCGGTGACAAGCTCGGCGCCGTGCTGGTTCAGCTCCCGCCGCAGTTTCGCGTCGATGTCCCTCGGCTCGCGCGTTTCCTCGACGTCGTGCCGCCGGACGTCCCGGCGGCTTTCGAGTTCCGCCATGCGTCGTGGCGCGTCGATGCGGTGCTCGCCGCGCTCGCGCGTCACGGCGCCGCATGGGTCGAGACGGACGAGGCCGGCGCGCCGGCGCCGGCCGAGCTGCCGCGCAGCGCGAGCTGGACCTACCTCCGGCTGCGCGCCCCGGGCTATTCGCCCGCGGCGCTCGAATCCTGGCGCCGCGCGTGCGCGTCGTTCGAGCGCGCGTACGTCTACTTCAAGCACGAAGACGAGGCGCTCGGCCCGCAGCTCGCCGAGCGGATGCTGAGCGGCACCACGGGCGCGAGCTGACCGCGCCGCGCTAGCGAGAGCTCCCTATCTCGACGCCGTCGTGCGCGGCCTTCCGCAATAGCGCCCGCTGCGTGATGTCGTTACGCTGTCTTCGGATCACGCCGCCATTGCGCACCGCGGCACGGTCGACGCGCTTTCTGCCGAGGCCGGCGGCGGACGATCGTGTCGCTCGACGCGGCCGCCCCACTGCACGAGCGGCCCGACGCGGATCGCCGCCGATGACACATTCGATCGAACCCGCGAAGACCGGCCGCGCCAAATGCCGCGGTTGTAACCGTCCGATCGCGAAGGACGAGCTGCGGTTCGGCGAGCGCGTGACGAACGTCTTCGGCGACGGCGAAACCACGCTGTGGTTTCACTTGCGGTGTGCCGCGTTCAAGCGTCCCGAGACGTTCCTCGAAGCCCTCGCGGGTCGAAACGATATTCGTGACGCGCCGGAGCTCGCCGCGGCGGCGGACGAAGGTATTCGTCATCGACGATTGCCGCGCCTCCACGGCGCGGAGCGAGCCCCGACCGGACGCGCGCGCTGCCGCGCCTGCCGCCAGCCGATTGCGCGCGGCACGTGGCGGCTCCCGCTCGTCTACTTCGAGGAGTATCGCTTCGAGCCCTCGGGTTTCGTGCACGCGGGCTGCGCGCGCGACTACTTCGGCACGGCCGACTTGATCGAGCGCGTGCACTACTTCAACCCCGAGCTGACCGAGCAGGACCTTCGCGAGCTCGCGGAGGCTTGCGGCTCGCGCGTGGCATGACGATTGCACTCCCGGCAAAGATGAGACGCTTCGCCTTCGTCGCCGTCGCGGTGCTCGCCGCGGGCACCGCATCGGCGGAAGCCCCTCCCGACGACGCGCTCGCATCGTATGTCGCCGCGCCGGACGAGACCTTCTCCTGGCACGTCCGTGCCCGTCACACGCTGCCCGGCGCGGAGATCGTCGAGCTGCGGCTCCATTCGCAGACGTGGCGCGGCACGCTGTGGAAGCATCGCCTGCACCTGATCCTTCCCGACAATCTCGACCCGGATCTTCGTCAAGCCGTGCTCGTGATCGGCGGCGGCCGCTGGAGGGAAAGCTACGATGGCGCGGCTTCGCAGCCTCTCGACGACGATGCTGCGCTCTTCGTCGCGATCGCCGCCCGGCTCGAGTCGGTCGTCGCGGTCGTCGAGCAGGTCCCGTTCCAGCCGATCTTCGGGCTTCGCGAGGACGATCTGATCGCGCACACGTTCGAGCAGTATCTCGCGACCGGCGAGCCCGACTGGCCGCTGCTCCTCCCGATGGTCAAGGCGGCCGTGCGCGCGATGGATGCGGTGCAGGCGTTCGCCGCGTCCGATTGGCAGGTCGACATCGATCGGTTCACCGTCGCCGGCGCGTCGAAACGCGGATGGACGACGTGGCTCACGGGCGCGACGGACCCTCGTGCGGCGCTGCTCGTGCCGATCGTCATCGACGTATTGAACTTCGAGCGGCATCTGCCGCATCAACGCGCGATGTGGGGCGTGCCGTCGGAGCAGATCGCACCCTATACGAGCCGCGGCCTCGACGACGTGCTGTCCTCGGCGCAAGGCGAAGCGCTGCGCCGCATCGTCGATCCTTACAGTTATCGCGAACGGCTGACGCAGCCGAAGCTCATCGTCGTCGCGACGAACGACGCGTATTTTCCCGTCGACTCGCTGAACCTTTACTGGTCGAGCCTCGTCGGGCCGAAGAACGTGCTGTACCTGCCGAACCAGGACCACGACGCCGAGGATTTCGCCCGGCTGATTCCCGCGCTCGACGCGATGCACCGGCTGACCGCGACGGGGCAACACGCGCCGACGCTCGAATCGACGTTGGCGAACCGCCCCGGCCGCAACCTTCGGCTTTGCATACGCACGACGCCCGCGCCGATCGCCGTCGCGATCTGGTCCGCCGACAGCGAGGACCCGGACTTCCGCGACGAGACATTCACCCCGGCACCGGTCGGGCGCGACGGCGACGCATTCGTCGCGGAGATCGAACCGCCGAGCGGGGGCTTCCGTGCGTTCTTCGCCGAGGCCCTCCTCGACGGCCCGAACGGACCCTACCTGCTGTCGACCAACGTTCGCGTGATCGGCCGCGACGGCGCGCCGCCCGCGTTCGCCGCTCCCGCCGACGAGCACGCGAAGGCGTGCGCGTAACGCCGGCCTGGCACGGGCCTTGCACCAATCTCGGCTTTCGTACGTCCCTGGAAGGAGCTTTCGATGAGAGGCCCAGTCATTGCCGCCGCCGCCCTATTCCTCTGCGGCTCGTTCGCTCAAGCCCAACAGCCCTCGCCCCCGCCCGCCGAGCCCGCGCCCGGCGCCGAGCCGGGGCTGGCGCAGCCGATTACCGACGACGAGCTCGAGACGTTCGCGGATATCTACGTCGAGCTCGAGAAGGCCTTGAGCACCTTCGAGGAAGAGCTCGCGGCCGCGGAGAACGAGCAACAAGCGCAAGAAGCGCAAGCTCGCATGCAGCAGAAGAGCTTCGATACGATCGCCGAGCACGGCTGGACGCCGACGCAATACAACCGCGTCGTGCAGGCGGTGAACAACGATCCGAACCTGCTGCAGAAGGCCGTCGCGCTGATCGAGGACCGCAGGTCATAGGCCTCGCGCGCCGCGTCGTCAGCGTCGAAGCTCTCGCCGCTCGGCTTCCGCGACGCGGCGCTTCACGGCGATGAAGCTGTCCGGGCTCACGGAAATCGAGTCGATGCCGCACTCGACGAGGAAGTCCGCGAACTCCGGGTGATCGCTCGGCGCTTGCCCGCACAGGCCGACCTTCCGACCGGCCGCGTGCGCGGCGTCGATCACGGTGCGGATCATCCATTTCACCGCCTCGTCGCTTTCGTCGAACAGCTCGGCGAGATCGGCGGAGTCTCGATCGACGCCGAGCGTCAACTGCGTGAGGTCGTTCGAGCCGATCGAGAAACCGTCGAACCGCTCCGCGAACTCGCGCGCGAGGATGACGTTCGACGGAATCTCGCACATCACGTAGACCTCGAGCCCGTCGCGGCCGCGCTCGAGACCGTGCTCGGCCATTACGGCGAGCACGCGGTCGGCCTCGGCCGGCGTTCGGCAGAACGGGATCATCACGACGACGTTGCGAAAGCCGAGCGTCTCGCGCAGACGTTTCAGCGCTCGGCATTCGAGCGCGAAGCCGTCGCGGTATCTCGGCGAGTAGTACCGCGAGGCGCCGCGGAAGCCGAGCATCGGGTTTTCCTCCGCCGGCTCAAACTCGGCACCGCCGATGAGGTTCGCGTACTCGTTCGTCTTGAAGTCGCTCGTGCGGACGATCACGGGGTTCGGGTAGTAGACCGCCGCGATGCGAGCGAGCGCGCGAGACAAACGATCGACGAAGAACTCCGCCTTGTCGTCGTATCCGCGCGTCAGCTCCTCGATGCGGCGGCGTGCGTCGTCATCCGAGAGCCGCTCGAAATGCGCGAGCGCCATCGGATGCGCCTTGATCTCGCGGTTGATCACGAACTCCATGCGCGCGAGACCGACGCCGTCGGCGGGCAGCCGCCACCAGCGCAGCGCTCCGGCCGGATTCGCGAGGTTGAGCATGATCTTCGTGCGGGTCCGAGGGATCGCGCCGACGTCGAGGTCCTCGACGTCGACGTCCGCGATGCCTTCGTAGACGTACCCGACGTCCCCTTCCGCGCACGAGACCGTCACGGCTTGTCCATCCCTGAGAACCTCGGTCGCACGCCCCGTGCCCACGATCGCGGGCAACCCGAGCTCTCGGCTCACGATCGCCGCGTGCGACGTGCGGCCGCCGAGATCGGTCACGATCGCCGTCGCGCGCCTCATGATCGGTACCCAGTCGGGATCCGTCGTACGCGTCACGAGCACGGCGCCGTCGGGGAAACGGCGAATGTCGCGTGCGCTCTCGATGACGCATACGGTGCCCGACACGATCGCATCGCCGATGCTCGCGCCGGTGAGGAGCGTCCGTCCCTTGTTCTTGATGCGATAGCTCTTGAGCGCCGCGGCCGCGCGCTGCCCGTGGACCGTCTCGGGTCTCGCCTGGACGACGAAAAGCTCGCCGGTCTCGCCGTCTTTCGCCCACTCGATATCCATCGGCATGCCGTAATGCCGCTCGATCTCGCACGCCCAACGCGCGAGCGCGAGGATCTCCTCGTCGTCGAGCACGTAGGCCTGCCGCTCGGCGTCCGTCGTCGGCACGCTCGCGGTGGGCTGCGCCGGATCGCTCGTGTAGATCATCTTTCGCGATTTCTCGCCGCGGCGCTTCTCGATGATCGGCACGAGCGACGACTGCGACAGCAACGGCTTGAAGACGAGATACTCGTCGGGATCGACGGCCCCCTGCACGACGTTCTCGCCGAGTCCCCACGCGGCGTCGATCAGCACGACCCGATCGAAGCCGGTCTCGGTGTCGATCGAGAACATCACGCCGGCGCTGCCGTGGTCCGCGCGGACCATGCGCTGCACGCCGACGGAGAGCGCGACCTTCATGTGATCGAAGCCGTGCGCCCGGCGATACGCGATCGCGCGGTCCGTGAACAGCGACGCATAACAGCGCCGGCACGCGTCGAGCAGCGGGCCTTCGCCGCGAACGTTCAGGAAGCTTTCCTGCTGGCCCGCGAAGCTCGCCTCGGGCAGATCCTCGGCGGTCGCGCTCGAGCGCACTGCGACGTCGATATCGGCGCGTCCGGCGCGCTCACCGAGCCGGCGATACGCGGCGACGATCGCGTCGGCCAGCGCCTCGGGCCACTTCCCGCGAAGCATCGCTTCGCGGATCTTGCGGCCGACCTCGGACAGCTCGGCGCGCCCCGCCTCGAGATCGGCGAGCGCAGAGCGGATGATCTCGTCGAGGCCATTCACGAGGACGAACAGGCGGTACGCGTCGGCCGTCGTCGCGAAGCCGTCCGGCACGTTCACACCCCGTTCTCCGAGATGGCGAAGCATCTCGCCGAGCGAAGCGTTCTTGCCGCCGACGCGCGCGACGTCGTCGCGGCCGACGGAGGTCAGATCGAGGACGAGCGGCTCGGTCGTTTCGGCCATATCGAGCACGTTAAGCCGTCGCCGTCGTTCCGGCCCATCCGCGAATCTACGTAGCGACTAGCGACGCCCCGCGGTCGGACGCGACGGAGCGTTTCCGATGGTCGCGAGGCTCCGGGCTCGGCGGCCGGGTGCGTTTCAGATCAGAGCGACCCGGCCCGTGCTGTTCTCGATGCCTTCGAGATCGATGCCGCCAACCTCGCCGAGCCCGACCATCAGGTTCGCGATCGGCGTCGGGTCCGGCATCGCGATGTGTCGGCCGCCCGCGACCCGACCCGCGGCGCCGCCCGCGAGCAGGATCGGCAAGCGCGATCGATCGTGCTTGTTGCCCTCGCTCATCCCGCTTCCGTAAAGGATCAGCGAGTGATCGAGCAGTGAGCCGTCGCCGTCCGGGGTATCGCGCAGCTTCTCGACGAAATCGGCGAAGAGCCCGAGCTGATACGCGTTGATCTTCGCGTATTTCTCGAGCTGGGTCGGATGATTCTGGTGGTGCGAGACGATATGGTGCGACTCGGCCACGCCGATCTGCGGGAAGTTGATCGCGCTCGCCTCGACGCCTTTCATGAACGTGAAGACGCGCGTGACGTCCGCGCGGAACGCGAGCACGACGAGGTCGTACATCAACCGGACGTGCTCCTCGTAGTCGCTCGGCACGCCGGTCGGCGCCGCGGGCAAGTCTGCCTCGTCGTCGAGCCGCCGGCCCGCGAGCTCGATACGCCGCTCGAGCTCGCGAAGATTGTCGAGATAGTCGTCGAGCGTCGCGCGGTCGCTCGGGCCGAGCTCGCCGCGAAGCTTCGCGGCCGCTTCCTTGATCGAATCGAGCACGCTGCGCTTCGCCGCGCGGCGTTCAGCGCGCTGCGCGGGCGTGCCGCTCTCGCCGAAAAGCCGCTCGAACACGGCCTGCGGATTGAGCTCCATCGGCAACGGCGACGTCGGCGTGCGCCACGACAGCGTGTTCATGTAGATGCAGCTGAACCCGTACGCGCACGAGCCCGGCGAGCCGCTCATGTCCTCGATGCCGAGCTCGAGCGAAGGCAGCGCCGTATCGCCGCCGAGCACGTCGACGAAGTGCTGATCGATCGTCTTCGCCGCGCGCACGTCCGCGCCTTCCGTCTTCTTGATCGACCCGCCGTGCAGCCACAGCGACGTCGCGCTGTGGTGCTCCGACTGCGGCGCCGCGGCGAGGCCGGTGACGACGTTGATCCGATCGCGAAGCGTCTCGAAACGCGCGAGCAGCGGCGGGAGCTCGAGCTTCTCCGACGGCCCCGGCCGGAAGATCTCGTCGCGAATGCCGTTCGGCACGTAGATCGCACCGAAGCGAAGCTGCGGGCGGGCGGCACTGCGCTCGGATGCGGTCTGCGCGAGCGCGGGAACCATCGCATCGAGCAGCGGCAGGCCGACCGCGACGCCGAGCGCGCCGCGCAGAACCGTTCGACGCGACAAGTGCTTTCTCGTGACGATCATCGCTACCTCCGCTCAAGCGGCATCGTCCACGCCCCCCGCCTCGGTCATTCGAAACGGCACGCTGCGGACGATGCCGAGCACGATCTCGCTGAACCGATAATTCGATTTCGCCGCGTCGCGAACGACCCCGCGCACCGCCGGCATATCCTCGGGCTCGAGCCCGCGCGCGAGCGCATAGGTCATCAGCTTCGCCGTGAACGTGCCGACGAAGATCTCGGGCCGCTCGACGAGCACGCGGCGCAGCGACGCGGGACTGCCGATATCGGTGCCGTCGGGCAGCTTCGCGCTCGAATCGATCGGCCGGCCGCCGTCGGTGTCGCGCAACCGACCGACTGCATCGAACGGCTCGAGCGCGTACCCGGCGGGATCGATCGTCGCGTGACAACCGGCGCAGATCGGATCGGAGCTGTGACGCTCGAGCTGCTCGCGGATGCTCAGCGCCTCGCCCGGCGCCGCGGACTCCTCGAGCGCCGGCACGTTCGGCGGCGGCGGCGAAGGCGGCGCGTTGAACAGATTGCTCATGACCCATTTGCCGCGCAGCACCGGCGACGTGCGCGTCGCGACCGACGTCAGGAACAGGATGCTGCCCTGACCGAGTAACCCTCCTCGGATCCCGTCGGGAACGGGGACGCGGCGAAACGCGTCGCCGAAGACTCCGCCGATGCCGTAATGCCGCGCGAGCCGCTCGTTCAGGAACGTGTAGTCGGCATCGATCAGCTCGAGCACGCTGCGGTCGCCGAGCAGCACGTGCTCGAGCGTGAGCTCGGTCTCGCGCAGCATGTCGTTCCGCAAGTTCGCGTCCCAGTCCGGGAATAGCAGAAGATCCGGCGTCTTGCCGCGGACCGACGCGAGCTGCAGCCACTGCTCGGCGAAGCTCGTCACGAGCGAACGCGCCTTCGGATCCGCGAGCATCCGCCGCACCTGCCGCTCGAGCTCCGCCGGATCCGAAAGCCGTCCGCCGATCGCCGCGTCGAGCAGCTCGTCGTCGGGAATGCTGCTCCAGAGAAACAGCGCGAGCCGCGACGCGAGCGTGACATCGTCGAGCGGATAAGGCTCGCCCGGCGCCGTCCCCGGCGGAGGCGCGCTCGTCGGACGAAAGAGAACTTCCGGACCGCTCAAGATGCGCGCGAGCGCAAGCTCGATGCCCCGCTCGAAATCGCGGCCGTCGCCGCTGCCTATGGCATAGACCTCGAGCAACGCCGCGACGTCGTCGTCGGTCAACGGACGGCCGTACGCACGCCGTGCGAGACGCGTCAGGATCGACTCTGCACACTCGAGATGCGGCAACGTGTCGCTCGGCCGGCACGTGAAAATGTTTCGCCGCACCGGCGTCTCGCCCGGTCCGGTCGCGTCGAACGGACCGGTGACGAGCACGCGGAGAATGCGCGGCCAGCCGTACGCGTCGTTGCCGCGCGGCACGTCGTTGTCCCACGACTGAAGCAGCCGCTGATCGACGGCGAAGCTGCGCATCGCGAACGTGAAGCCGAGCTCGTGCTCGCCCGCGTCGATCCGAAGCCGCGTCTTGATCCGCTCGTTCGCCGCAGCGGTTGCCGAGCCCTGATCCCGGTTCGACAGCGCGTCGTCCTCGCGGCCGCCGATCTCCGCGCGGTGCACGGGCACGCCGTCGAGCAGGATCTCGAACGTGAACGGCGTCTCGAAGCCCTCGAGGCCCCGCACCGTGCTCGCGGCCGCCTCCCACAGCTCGGGCCTGAGCTCGTATTCCCCGTCGACCGGAAAATAGTGCTTCACGACGAGGCCGCCGCGCGTGCCGAGCGGCAGACCTTCGATCCACTGGTTCTGCGAAAGATCGGGCGGCGGCTTGTACTCGGTCGCGCGCGGCTCGATGTCGGGGTTACCGACGGCGATCTCCGCGATCCGCATGCCGACCGTCAGATACCGCTCGAGCAACAGCGGCGACGTTTTCAGCACGTCGGAGATATTGTCGAAGCCGTGCGTCGAGCTGTCGGCCGGCAGCATCGACTCGATGTCGATCGAAAGCCCGAGAAGATCCCGAACGGCGTTCGCGTACTGCGTGCGATTCAGACGGTGAAGCGGCATGCGGCCCGGCTTGGGGTTTGCGGCGGCCTCCGCGTCGAGCGAGGCCTCGAGGTACTCGACGAGCTTCGCGACGCTCTCGCGATCGGGACGCGGCCGGCCCGGAGGCGGCATCAGCCCGACGCGAAGCTTGTGGACGACGCCTTCCCAGACCGCAGGCGCCGCTCCGGGCGCGTCGAGCATCTCCACGTCGAGCACGAGACCGCCCTCGCGATCGAGCGGGTTATGGCAGTCTCGGCAGTACTTCCGGACGACGTCGCGATGCTCCGCGAGCGCCGCATCCGGCGTGCGCCCGCAGCCCGCGGCGACGAGCGCGAGACCCGCCGCGACGACGAGTCGCGCGCAGAGCGACCCTCTCCCCAAGCGCCGTCGCGCCGTCATCGTCCTCTCCGCGCGCCGACGGCGCACGTCAATGCTGCGTCCCCGCATTGAGCAAGCTCCCTTCGACCGCGCCGAACTCCCGCAAGAGCACCGCGGCCGCCTCGCTCGAAGGCGGACGGCCGAACAGCACGGGCGAGCGGCCGAGCGCGTAGTCGAGCGGCGTGCGGCCCGCGCGATCGGTCGCGTTGAGCTCCGCGCCCCGCTCGACGAGGTATCGGATGACCTCGGTGAAGCCGCGCTTCGCGGCCGTGTGGAGCGCCGTCTCCCCGTCCGGTCCCGGCGCATCGATGTCCGCGCCGTGAGCGAGCAAGAACTCGAGCGCCGCGATCGCATCGGGCTCGGCCGGCCGCTCGCGGTCGACGACCGTGAGCGGCGGAATCTCGGGTCCCGCCGTCACCGCGACGACGGTATTGAAGCCGTCGGGCTCGACGTGCGCGGGGTTCGCCCCGGCGGCGACGAGGAGCTTCAGCGCCTCGAGGTCCGCCGAGCGCGCGGCGCGGATGATCGGCGCATCGACGAGCTTGCTCGGCTGCGCGCCGAAGCCGATATCGGTATCGGGCAGCGACTCGGGCGGCCGGTCCAGGAGATCCGCGCCGCGCTCGAGCAGCATCGCGAGCAGCTCGAGCGGGTCGGTCTCGCCTGTCGGCTGCGGCTGCGGGCCGTCGAGCGGCACGCGATTGCGCGCATTCAGCACCGCGTACAGCGCTCCGCCGTTCGGATTGGCGCCGGCCTCGATGAGCAACCGCGCGGTGTCGTAATGAAGGTTGTGGAGCGCGATGACGAGCGGCGTGAAGCCCTCGGGCGTCGGCTTGTCGAGATCCGCGCCGTGCTCGATCAGGACGCGCGCGGTCGCGGTCGATCCGTTCCGCGCGGCGAACAAGAGCGGCGTCATTCCGCCTTTCGGAAACTCGACGTTGAAGCGCGCGGCCGGAATGCGCGCGGGCAGCGTGCTCAGCGGAGTCGCGGCGTTCGGGTCCGCGCCCGCCTCGAGGAGTGCCTTCGCGATCTCGGCGCGATCGAAGGCCGCCGCGTACATCAGCGCCGTCTGTCCCTGCCAGCGCTCGACCGCGTTGACGTTCGCGCCGCGCTCGATCAGGAGCCTCACCGCCTCGACCGAGGTCGTGCGCGCGGCGAGCATCAGCGGCGTCTCGCCGTCCGGCGTCGGATGATCGACGCTCGCGCCGGCCGCGAGCAACTTTCGAAGCGACTCGACGTCGGCGGCACGCGCCGCTTCGTGGATCGGTGCGACGCCGTAGCGGTTCGCCGCGTTCGGATCGGCGCCCGCCGCGAGCAAGACCTCCACGAGCTCGGGCTCGACGAGATGCGCGGCGTAGAGGAGCGGCGTCGAGCCGTCGACGGCCGATTGATCGGGGTCGGCGCCGGAGGCGATCATCGCGCGCACCGCGGCCGCATCGCGTGCTTTGACGGCGTCGAGCAACGTCGCGCCGAGCGCGACGCCGGCCGCCGTGCAGAGCGCGAGGGCGCAAGCCGCCGCCGCGGCCGCTCGAAAGCCGACTCGTCCACTCTCCCCCATCGCGACTCCTTGCGCCCTGACCGAAGCGCCGTCGTCGCGAATGAGTATACCGGGACCCCCGGGATCGTTTTACCGGAGCGGCAATGAACCAGCCGAGAGATCTCGGTCCGCCGGGCCGAGACCGTTCACATCTGCTCGACGGTCGCGATCCCGAGCAGCTCGAGCCCGGTCTTGAGGGTCCGCGCCGTGACGTCGCAAAGCCGGAGCCGACTGCGCCGCGTCTCGTCGTCGGCGGACAATACCGGGCAGCGCTCGTAGAAACGGTGATACGCGGAAGCGAGCTCGTAGAGATAGTTGCAGAGCCGATGCGGCTCGAGCGACTCCGCGACGCCGCGCACGACCGCGGGCAATTGCAGGAGCTTCAGCGCCAGGGCGCGTTCCGCCTCCTCGACGATCTTCACCCGGCCGAAGCCTTCATAGGCGATACCGTCCGCGTCGGCTTTACGGAAGATCGAGCGAATCCGCACGTACGCGTTCTGCAGATACGGCGCGGTATTGCCGTCGAGCGAGAGCATTCGATTCCAATCGAAGACGTAATCCCTGATCCGCTCGCTCGCGAGGTCCGCGTACTTCAGCGCGCCGACGCCGACGACGTGCGCGACGCGGCGCTTCTCCTCCTCCGGCATCGACGGGTTCTTCTCGGCGACGATCGCGTACGCGCGTTCCTCGGCCTCGTCGATCACTTCGCCGAGGCGCACGACGTCGCCGCTGCGCGTCTTGAAGGGTTTGCGATCGGGTCCCAGGATCGTGCCGAACGGCACGTGGTCTAGCCGGATATTCGGCCCGGCCCAGCCCGCCTCGCGCAGCGTCTGAAACAGCATCGCGAAATGCTGCGACTGGCGCGCGTCGGTGACGTAGATGACGCGCGTCGCGCCGAGCACGTTCAAGCGATAGCGCGCCGCCGCGAGATCGGTCGTTGCATAAAGGTAGCCGGCATCGCGCTTGCGCACGATCATCGGCAGCGGCTCGCCGTCGCGGCCCTTGAACCCCTGAGGATAGACGACGAGCGCGCCTTCGCTCTCGCGGAGCAGCCCCGCCTCGTCGAGCCCGCGGATGACGTCGTCGAGATCGTCGTTGTACGCGCTCTCGCCGCGATACTCGAGCAGCGAGCGGTCGATGTCGAGCCGCTCGTAGATCGTATCGAAATACCGTTTCGACGCGTCGACGAGCGTCCGCCAGAGCTCGAGCGTCTCGGCGTCGCCGCGTTGCAGCGCGACGACGCGCAGCCGCGCCCGCTCCGCGAACTCGGGATCACCGTCGAAGCGCCGCTTGGCTTCCTGGTAGAACGCGTTGAGATCGCCGATCTCGCGCGACACGGCGCCGCCGGATTCCATCAGATACTCGATCAGCATCCCGAACTGCGTGCCCCAGTCGCCGAGATGGTTCTGACCGATCACGTCGTGCCCGAGGAAGCGCAGCACGCGCGCGATCGCGTCGCCGATGCACGTCGAGCGCAGATGCCCGACGTGCATCTCCTTCGCGACGTTCGGGCCGGAATAGTCGACGACGATCCGCTCGCGGGGCGCGGGCTCCACGCCGAGCCGCTCGTCCTCGTGCATGGCCTCGACGCGCCGCCCGAGCGCGTCGTTCGTGAGCGTCAGATTGATGAACCCGGGACCGGCGATCTCGACACGCTCGAAGAGATCCGCGGCGTCTAGCGCCGCGACGATGCTCGCCGCGACGTCGCGCGGCTTCGCGCCGAGCGTCTTCGCCAGGCTCATCGCGACGTTCGCCTGGTAATCGCCGAAGCGCTCGTCGGTCGACAACCGCACGAGCGGATCCGTCGCGCGGTGCTCGTCGCCGAAAGCCTTCGCGAGCGCGTCTCTGAAACGCGCTTCGATGGTGGACGACAGATCGGTCATCAGAGAGTCGAACCTCGAATCATGTGCGGGGCCGATCCCGCGAAAAGCCGCTCGCGACGCCGGTCAGACCCAGTCCAGGGCTCGCCCGACCGCCTTGCGCCACTCGGCGAAACGGCGCCGGCGCTCCTCTTCCGAGAGCTTCGGCGTCCAGCGCTTGTCGATGCGCCGATGCCCGGCGAGCGACGCGAGATCCGGCCAGTACCCGGTCGCGATGCCGGCCGCGTACGCGGCGCCGAGCGCCGTCATCTCGAGCACCTCGGTACGCGAGACCGGCGCGCCGAGCACGTCGGCCTGGAACTGCATCAGCAGGTCGTTCGCCGTCATTCCGCCGTCGACACGAAGCTCGGCGAGCCCGAAACCGGAATCCTTCGCCATCGCCTCGGCGACTTCCGCGGTCTGGAAGGCCGCGGCCTCGAGCGCGGCGCGAGCGATATGCCCGGCGTTCGCGTAGCGCGTGAGTCCCACGATCGTGCCGCGCGCACCGGCGTTCCAGTAGGGCGCATACAGCCCCGAGAACGCGGGCACGAAGTATACGCCGCCGTTGTCGTCGACGCTCGCGGCGAGATCCTCGACGTCCGCGCTGCGTTCGATCAGGCCGAGATTGTCGCGCAGCCACTGCACGACCGAGCCCGCGTCGGCGATCGAGCCCTCGAGCGCGTAAGCCGGCGCCTCGTCGCCGAACCGATACGCGACGGTCGTGATGAGCCCCGCGGTCGACGGCTTCGGGCGGTCGCCGGTGTTCATCAGCAGGAAACAGCCGGTCCCGTACGTATTCTTCGCGCTCCCCGGCTCGAAGCACGCGTGGCCGACGAGCGCCGCCTGCTGGTCGCCGAGGATTCCGGCGAGAGGCACGCCGTCGAGCACGGACGGCTTCACGATCGTCCCCACGACCTCGCTCGACGATACGATTCGCGGCAGCAGCGCGCGCGGAATCCCGAACGCTTCGAGCAGCTCGTCGTCCCAATCGAGCGACTCGAGGCTCATGAGCTGCGTGCGGCTCGCGTTCGTCACGTCCGTGACGTGCCGGCCGCCTTCCGGTCCGCCCGTCAGGTTCCACGCGAGCCACGCGTCGATCGTCCCCGCGCGAAGCTGCCCGGCCTCGACGCGCTCGCGCGCTCCCGGCACGTGGTCGAGGAGCCAGCGCAGCTTCGGCGCGCTGAAATAGCTCGCGAGCGGCAGGCCGGTCTTAGCGCGGAAGCGGTCCACGCCGCCGTCCGCGGCGAGCCGCGCGACGTCCTCGTCGACGCGCGTATCCTGCCAGACGATCGCGTTCGCCAGCGGCTCGCCAGTCGTTGCGTCCCACAGCACGACCGTCTCGCGCTGGTTCGTGATGCCGACGGCGTCGACGTTCTTCGCCTTCGCGCCGGCCCGCTCGAGCGCGGTCGCGACGACCGCCTGGACGTTCCGCCAGATCTCCATCGGGTCGTGCTCGACCCAACCGGGTCTCGGGCAGATCTGCGCGTGCTCGCGCTGCGCGACGGCAACGATGCGGCCGGAGCGGTTGAACAGGATGAAACGGGTGCTGGTCGTCCCTTGATCGATGGCACCGACGTACGAAGTCATGAGCCTACGCAATCGAATGACGAAGCAGTGCAGTATGACCGGACCGGCTTGATTCGTCAGCCGAGCCTACGCTCGCGGTTGGACCGCAAGCGCGCGAAGGGCTCGAAGCCGTGGAAACGCCGGCGCGGCCGGAAACGCCGCGGTCGGCTCGGCTTCCCGTAGCCGAGCCGACCGCGATCGGCTAGGAGCTTATCGGTCTTCCCTCGGGAGACCGGCTGGGGTCAGGCCGCGCTCGTAGCGCGACGTCTCGATGAAGTTGCGCACCGCCGTATTGCCCTCGTGGCACGCATACTCGAAGAACTTGTACTCGGGATCGAGATACATCGGATAGTTGACCGTCCACTTGTCGGTCATGACCTCGAGATCCTCGACCGTCATCTCGTAGTCGATCTCGGTGTCGCTGACGCGCGTGAAGCGCTCGGTGATCTTCAAGCCGGGCGTGGTCGGCGTGTCCCCTCGGCGCCCGCCGGGGATACCGACGATGACCATGCCGACCTTGCCGTTGAAGTTCGTCGTCTCGACGACGAGCGTCGCGCCGTCCCAATAGCCGCGCGATTCGCCCATCCACTGCTTGATCTCCGGATCGAGCGCCGGACGGCCGTCGATCGGCACGATGCGGGCTTCGTGGATCATCTCGAGCAAGATGATCACGTAACCCGGCGCCTGCATGATGCGGATGCCGTTGTTGTAGTTGTAGGGCAGCATCGAAGACGGCAGACCGCGCGTGATGCAGCGGTCCCACGCGTCGAAGTCCTCGGGAGAGTCGAAGACGGTGCGCGTGTCGTCGCTCTTGAACAGCGGGACGAGCTCCTCGCCGCGCGGCGTGAGCGCGGGCAAGCGCCCGTCCGGCGGATAGGAGATCAGCGACGTGAGCCGCGTGGCCGGCGTGCGCACTGTCGCTTCCGCCCAATGGCCCATGCCCATGCGGTTGTTCTGGATCTCTTGGTAGTAGCGCTCGTCGCGGGCCCGCATCCGAGCCTGCGCTTCTTCCCACTCCTCGTCCGTGAGATAGCGCCGCTCCCCGTACTGGGGAGGCCGCTGAAGCGGCGTCGAGAAGAGATGCATGATCGGCCACATGCCCTGCAGGTCCGGATCGCCCCACGGCGTGACCGGATGCGGCGAGCCGTCCGGATAGGTATAGGCCGTGCCCCGCTCGTCGGCGACCGCGGTACCCCAAGCTCCGCACACCGCGAAAGCCGCGCCCGCAAGCAGCCACGGCGCGAGAATCCGTTCGTTCATCGCCTCCTCCCCATCTGTGTCCGATCGGCTGCCGAGAGTATAGGGCCCCGAGGCGCGGAGGGTCGAGGCTAGGTCCTGACCGCCACCTCGGACACGTGCCCGGATCATGACCTTCCCCGACCTGCAAACGCCCCTGGTCCGGACGCTCGGGCGGGGCGAGCCCGGCGAGCCGCGGCATAGAAATTGCAGACCCGTTGATCATAACGAGTCCGAGATTAGCCCTGGTCTTCGATCTTCGTAGCCGTCGAGCACTACATCAACGACTCGATTTCGGGATCGACACCGAGAAGACCGGCAAAGGATCGCGCCCGTGCACGCAGCCGCCGTTTTCTTCGTTCGCGCGTACGCCGACGCGCTCGATATCCTCGAACGCTGGTCGCGGCTGCTCCTGCTGCTCGTCATCGCCCTCCTCGCTCCGACTTGGGTGACACAAATCACCGCCGATCGCTTGACCGGCGACGAGGTCGCGAACGCGCGCATGGCCGTCAACCTCGCGCACCACGGCGTCATATCCCACGACAACGGACCGTCTCCCCTGGAGACGATGTATCGGGAGCCTGTCCCCCCGGTGACGGCCGCCGCCTTCGTGTGGCTCGCCGACGCCAAGCTCGGCGAAGCCCCGACCGACGCCTACTTGAGCGGCGAGCGCGCGCAGTATCTCAAATATCATCACGTCTTCTGGAAAGCGCTGGCCGTCGCCGGCACTCACGCGCTGATCGTCGCGCTCGGAGCGCCTCCGGTCGCCGGGCTCGCCGGCGCGCTGCTGGTCGGCACCCGCCGGGACATCGACTCGCTGACCACCGAGCTCGAAGCCGGCGCGCTGCTCGTCGTCGCGAGCGCCGCGCTCGTCGCGGGATTACGCCGGCGGCGCGTCGCGCCGCTCGTCTTGGCGGGCGTCCTTTTCGGGCTCACGGCGCTGACGAAGGCCGCGGCTCTTTACGTCTTCGCAGGTCTCCTCGCGGCGCTTGCCGCGGTCTTGTGGCTGATGCCGACCGACGACGGGCATCGCGAGACGCCGCGACGCATCTTCGTCGCCGTCGCGGCGCTCACGGTCGGCTTCGCGGTCGTCACGCTGCCTTGGATGCACCGCAACTATGTGAAGCTCGATAGCTTTCAGATCTCGAGCCGTGCCGGCATCGTGCTCTTCCTGCGAGCGACCAAGAACCAGATGAGCTGGGACGAGTTCAAGGGCGCGTTCTACGTGTGGAGCCGGCCGGAGCTCAAACCGTTGCTCGGCGCGCTGACCGGCTACGACGAGGCGGATCTTGCCGTCGGGGGCAAGCTGCAACGGCTGAACCGCAAGGCGGATGGCGAGTTCGCGCGAATCGACCTCGAGGCGGAGCTCGCCGGCGAGCCCGAGAAGGCGTTGACGTTCTATCGACGAGCCAGGGCCGAGCGCGTGCGCCTCGTCGCGGAATACTCGGCGCGGCTCGAGCCGCGTGCCGCGGAGCTCGAAGCGGACCGCGAGCTCGCACGGCGTGCGCTCGATGCGATCGTCGACGAGCCCTTCCGCCATCTCGCGATGTCCTTACCGCTGACGTGGCGCGGCGCTCACGTCTACCTTCCGGTGCTGCTGCTCCTGCTCGGCTACGCGTACAAGACGCGCCGCAGAGAACTCTTGCTCGTCGCGCTCTTGTGCGCGGGCTTCATCGCGTTTCATTCGCTCTTCAGTCACTTCGAGCCCCGCTACAGCGTGCCCCTCAAGGGCACGATCGGAGCGTTGCTGATCGCCGCGTTCGTCGACGCGTGGCGCCTTCTTCGAACGCGTATCGAGGTGGGGCGGTTGACGAGTCGCTTGGCGTCGTGAGATCCCGGAGCCGGGCCGGGAAGTGAGCTCGATCGAACGATGATGTCTTCCCCTGCAAGCGAGCTCGAGCGTCCGGACGACTCTCCGCCGCTATGCGTCGATCTCGACGGGACGCTGCTGCGCACGGACCTTCTTCTCGAGTCCACGCTCGCGCTCGTTCGCAGCCGTCCGCTCCGTGCGCTCGCGGTGCTCGGCCGCCTGATTCGAGGCCGCGCCGCATTGAAAGCGGCAATCGCGGACTGCGTCGATCTCGACGCCTCCACTCTGCCCTACGACGAATCGGTCCTCCTCTACGTGCGGCAAGAGCGTGCGAAGGGCCGACACACGGTCCTCGTCACGGCATCGACGGCGCGCTTCGCCCAAGCGGTCGCGGACTATCTCGGCTGCTTCGACGAAGTGATGGCGAGCAACGGTACGACGAATCTCAAAGGCGTCGTCAAAGCCGAAGCGCTCGCGCGACGTTTCGGCGAACGAGGCTTCACGTATATCGGCGACAGCATGGCCGACGTTCCGGTGTGGCTGAGAGCCGCGACGGGCCTGATCGCCGGCGCAAGCGCGAGGACCGAGCGAGCGGCGCGCGCCGTGACGACCGTCGAGAACGTCCTCGGCGAAGCACCGCGACGCCTCGGCGCCGCCTTGAGCGCGATGAGGCCTCACCAGTGGCTGAAAAACCTCCTCGTCTTCGTGCCGTTGCTCGCCGGGCACCGCTGGACGTCGCCGGTGCTCCTTGCGGCCACGGTGTCGTTCTGCGCGTTCTGCCTCGTCGCATCCGCCTCGTATCTGCTCAACGATCTGCTCGACTTGCCCGCGGATCGGAGCCATCCTTCGAAACGTCATCGGCCTCTCGCGTCCGGCGCGCTTCCGCTCGCGACCGCGGCCTGGCTGATGCCGGCCCTCGCCGTCGTCGGGTTCGGCATCGCGCTGCCGATCGGGGGCGCATTCGTCGTCTGTCTCGCCGCATATTTCGCCGTCACCGTCGCTTATTCGCTCGACCTGAAGCGGCGGCCGGTCGTCGACGTGATGACGTTGGCGGTGCTCTACACGCTGCGCGTGATCGCCGGAGGCGTGGCGACCGGCATCGAGCTTTCGTTCTGGCTACTCGCGTTCTCGATGTTTCTCTTCTTGAGCCTCGCGCTCGTCAAGCGCACAACCGAGGTCCAGCTCGCGAGCGTCACCGGTCACGATCTTTCGCGCCGCGGCTATGCGACGAGCGACGCGGAACCGTTGCGTTCCATGGGCATCGCGAGCGGATATCTCGCCGTGCTCGTCATTGCCCTCTATATCAATAGCGACGACGTGACGAAGCTCTACGGGCACCCCGAAGCGTTGTGGCTTCTCTGCCCCGGGGCTCTCTATTGGATCAACCGCGTCTGGCTCAAGACGAGCCGCGGCGAGATGCACGACGACCCTCTGGTCTTCACGGTCAAGGATCGGCCGAGCCTCATCGTCGGCATGTTCTCGCTCCTGATCGGCTTTGTCGCCATATAACGACGCCGCAGCGGCCATCCGTCGGCACGCGCGGCCGCTCGGTCCAACACGCGTACGAGAATGAGCGGCGCGCCACGAGAGGAGCCGATCGTTCGGAGAACGTGCCACTTTGTGCCTTTTACCCGATCGGATCAACTGGTAAGTCTGACCACTTACAGCGCTTGCAAACGCCCCTATCCTCGTAACCTACGCGTTTCGGCAAGTGCCGAGGACGCGGTTCGCGCTTCGCCCACGAGAACGAAGACCGATCGAGCCCCGATGAACGAGCCTGCCGAGAACGTCACGGACGACCTGCCTGAACGAGCCGCGCGGCGACGCGTGCAGAGCGGAGCTTCCCGGGCCGCGCCCTCGGTGCCGCACCGGGAGCCCGTCGAGATCTTCGGCGTTCCGCTCACCCCCGAGACGCTCGAGGACGCGGTCGACCGGGTTGCGTGCTGCATCGACGCCGGACGCCCGTGCCATATCGGCGTCGTCAACGCCGCCAAGCTCGTGAACATGCGGCGCACTCCGGCGCTCGCGAGAGCCGTGCTCGCTTCCGACGTGATCTATGCCGACGGGATGTCGATCGTGCTCGCGAGCCGGTTGCTCGGCTCGCCGCTGCCCGAGCGAGTCGCCGGCATCGACCTGATGCTCGGTATCCTGGAGCGCGGCAACCGAGCCGGTTACCGCGTGTACTGTCTCGGCGCGACCGAAGAGGTGTCGCGGCGCGCGGCGAAGGCGATTACCGACCGGTTTCCGAACGTACACATCGTGGGCCGCCGCAACGGCTACTTCGACGAGCGCGACGAGCCCGCGATCGTGGAGGATATCTTGCGGTCCGGAGCCCATGTGCTCTTCGTCGCGATCTCGTCGCCGAAGAAAGAGCTGTTCATGGCACGCTGGGCGGATCGTCTGCCCCTCGTCACGCACGGCGTCGGCGGCTCGTTCGACGTGCTCGCCGGGCTCGTGCAGCGCGCTCCCCGCGTCTGGCAGCGATGCGGCCTGGAATGGCTCTATCGCGTCGTCCAAGAGCCGCGCCGGCTTTGGAAACGGTATCTGACCACGAACAGCGCGTTCGGCTGGCTGCTCCTGACCGCCCTGCTGCGTCGCGCGTTTCGACTGGGGAACCGCCTCGCGCGCTAGCTGCGTTCATCACGGATCAAAGCTCGGGAATGTCGTCGAGCGAGCGCGCGGGCCCCCATCTCAGCGCCGCCCATACCGCGTTCGCGTCGCTGCAGATCGGCTCGAGCTGATACGACGCGCACGGTCCCCCGAGATGCAAGTAACCTCCGTCGACTCGAGCGACGTGCTCTCGCGGCTCGGTCGCGAGCTGCCGTCGCGAGCGCTGACCGCCGCGGACCTCCACCGCTCGCGTGCTCTCGGGATCAAGCGACAACACCCCCGCGGCGATCGAGAATTTTCCGCTCTCGCGCACGTCGATGCCGGTGAAACGCGGATCGTTCCTCGCCCGCGAGCCCAGGACCGCCTGGTACACGAGGTCGTAGGTTCCGTCGGCCTTCAGCAGCAGCCAGGATGCGAAGAACGGCCGCCTGTTACCGAACAGCGGATCGGCGACGCCGAGCTCACGGCGGTACCACATGCCGACGAGATTCTCCCGCGTCGGCGGCTTGCCGGGCAGCGCCCGTGAAGCGTCGAAGGGCCGCAGCTCGGGGAAAACGGTGCGCGGATCGGCGTGCACGTTCCGCCCCGCAAAGGACACGCAACCGCTTACGCTCACGGCGATGAGCACACCAAGCACGAGCGATCTCATACTTCGCCCCCTTCGACGACACACGAATCGTCACCGCCATCGGGTCTCTTGAGACCGCCTCGAACGCCGATCGTTCCCGTGATCGGAAGCATCGCCGCCCTTCTTGCGACGAGCCGCCCCCTGCTTCCCCAATGCTCCGGCGTTCGGGTCGTAGCTGCCGCGATCGCCGCTCCGCGGGAGGATAGGATACGCTTGGCGGACGAGCCGTCAGCGGAAAGTCAGCCCATGCCGATCATCATCCTGCTCATCCTCGCCGCCCTCGTCGCGACCTTCGGCTTCTGGGATACCGTCCAGGGGATCCTCGGAGCGATCGGCGTCGTGATCCTCTTGATCGCGCTGTTCGCGGCGTTGCTCGCGGCGATCGGCGTGCTGCTGTGGCGGCGCGCGAAACGCCGCTTCTCGAATCGCTGAACGCTCGGGGACGGACGGATCTCGACCGGCTGCGACGTTCTCGCGCGCACGCGAGCGGGGCGCTAACGGGACTCGAGCCCGGAATTGATCTCGATCGCGACGCCCGCCGGATCCGTGATCATCGCCGCGGCACCGCCGAACAGAAGCTCGCACTCGATGCCTTGCTCGGCGAGCTTCGCGCAGAACGCGCCGACGTCCTCGACGCCGATGCCCGTATGATCGAGCACACGGCCGCGGGTCGGCGCCGGGGCAGTCTCGGCGCGGCGGAACTCGAGTCGGGCGCCCGGAATGGACGTAACGGCTCGTTCGCCCTCGCCGCTCGTGCGCGCGCCCAGCACCCGCTCCCACCATTCGCGCTGCGCGTCCGGATCGGTCGATGCGAAAGCGACCGAGCGGTGCGCGATCGGCGCCTCGAGCGACGGCGCGCTATGGAAATGCACTTCGACTCCGCCCGGCATCGTCGCGACGAAACGCGACTCGCTCGAACTCGAGATCGGAACGCCTGCCGCGGCGAGCGCGGCGCGCACGCCGGCGATATCTCGGACGTCGAACGCGATATGCTCGAGCGCCGATCCTTGCGTACCGCCGACGCCGTTGCCGTTCGTGAGGATCAGAAGAACGCCCGGAAACTTCACGAACAGCAGCGGCGGATTGCCGGAAGGCTCGCCGCCGAGCACGTCGACCCAAATCCTCTTCTGCGCTTCGACGTCCGAAACCAGCAGGTGATGGTGTCCCATCGTCACGCCGGCTTCGTTGAACGGGAGCACCTGCGCGCGGGCAACGGCGGACGCGGCAAAGACGAGCGCGAACATTGGCAAGCGAAACATGGGCGGCAAGGCTATCACAGCTTCGCCGCGCGAAAAACGCTCGACTTGCACCGTCTCCGTGCACGATGCACTGCTTCTGCGCTCGCGTCCTGCCCCCTATCGGTGCGCCGCGACAATTCGTACTAGCCGCTATGCGCGATCCTTCCGATCTGTGAATTGCAACGAGACGACGAGGCCGTTCGGCTGCTATTGATCTCGCCTCCTCGTCAAAGGACGGACTTGGGGCTATGCGAGTGATCAAGGAGGCGACACGCGCGGCATGCGCCGCGGAGCCCACCGATCCCGCCCACCATCCCGCGCTGCTGCAGAACCGTCTCGGCGCGGATGCCGACATCGGCCGAATGCTCGGCACGCTGCTCGCGAATCTCGACGGCATGGTCTATCGCTATGTCCGTCACGACGACGATTGGGTGCTCGAGTTCGCGAGCGACGGCTGCCTCTCACTGCTCGGCGTTCCATCCGTCGAGTTGCTGCTCGCTCCTCGAGCGTCCTACGACGCCTTGATTCACCCCGACGACCGCACCGCGGTCGACGAGTCGATTCTTCGCGCGATCCACGATCGACAGCGCTACGACGTCGAGTATCGCGTGCGGCACGCGGACGGCAAGCTCCGTTGGGTCTGGGAACGCGGCACCGTCGTCTTCGACGACGGACGTCCCGCGGCGCTCGAAGGCATCGTCGAGGACGTCACCGCGCGGAAGGCCCAGGAGCAAGCCCTTCAGGAAGCGGAAAGACGCTACAAGAGCCTTTTCGACAACGCGATCGAAGGCATCTTTCGTACCACGCCGGACGGTCGATATCTCGATGCGAACCCGGCCCTCGCGCGCATCTACGGCTTCGATACGCCCGAGGAGCTGATCGCGACGCTGAAGGATATCGGCAATCAGCTCTACGTCGATCCCGGCCGTCGCGAAGAATTCATGCGCATCGTCGCCGCGCGCGGCGAGATCTCCGGCTTCGAGTCGCGGGTCTACCGAAAGAACGGCGACATCATCTGGATCAGCGAGAACGCGCGTGCCGTCTTCGACGCCGAAGGCCGCGTGAGTCACTACGAAGGCACCGTCGAGGACGTCACGGAACGGCGGCTCTATCAGGAACGCATCGAGCAGCAGGCGAACTACGACACGCTGACGGGACTCGCGAACCGCTCGCTGCTCCATGACCGCCTGAAGCAGGCGATCCTCACCGCCGCGACGTACGGCACGCGGCTCGCCGTCGCCTTCATCGATCTCGACAACTTCAAGGTCATCAACGATAGCCTCGGTCACCACGTCGGCGACGAGCTGCTGCGCACGATGGCGGAGCGCTTCCGCCGCGTCGTGCGGGAGCACGACACGGTCGCACGGCTAGGCGGCGACGAGTTCGTGCTGCTCATCAACGGCCACGCGAGCGCCGATTCCGTGGGCATGCTGCTCGAGAACGTGCTGCGCGAGATCAGCCGGCCGTGGCGAAGCGAGCACGGCGAGCTCCAGGTCACGTCGAGCATCGGCGTTGCGCTCTACCCCGACGACGGCGACGACGCGGAGACGTTGTTGAAGAACGCGGACTCGGCGATGTACCGCGCGAAAGAGCGCGGCCGCAACAACTACCGCTTCTTCACGAGCGATTTGAACGACAAGATGAAGGAGCGCCTCGCCATCGAGAACGGCCTGCGGCGCGCGCTCGAGCGTAACCAGCTCGAGCTCCTCTATCAGCCGCGCGTCGATCTCGCGACGGGCAAGGTGATCGGCTGCGAAGCCCTGCTTCGCTGGCATCCCGTCGACGACGAGCGGCCGGTCGATCCGGCACGCTTCATCTCGGTCGCGGAGGAAACGGGTCTGATCGTTCCCATCGGCGCGTGGGTGCTGAAGACCGCGTGCGCGCAGAACGTGCTCTGGCAGAAGATGGGGTTGAAGCGCTTCTGCGTCTCGGTGAACGTGTCGTCGCGGCAGTTCCGGCAGGACGATTTCGTCGACTCGATCGCCGCGGTGCTCGACGAGACGGGCCTCGATCCCGCGTGCCTCGAGATCGAGCTCACCGAAAGCATGGTGATGCACGACGCCGAGAAGATGATCCAGATGCTGCACGCGATCAAACGCTTGGGCGTGCAGATCGCGGTCGACGATTTCGGCACCGGCTATTCGAGCCTGAGCTACCTGAAGCGCTTCCCGGTCGATCGTCTCAAGGTCGACCGCTCGTTCGTCAAGGACCTCGCGACGAACCCCGACGACGCGACGATCGTCAGCACGATCATCGCGCTCGGACACAACCTCGGGCTCAAGGTCGTGGCCGAGGGCGTCGAGACCGAAGCGCAGGTCGAGTTTCTGCGGCGCAACGGCTGCGACGAGCTGCAGGGCTACCACTTCGGCAAGCCGATGCCGGCCTCGCGGCTCCTCTCCTCCCTCGCGTGGATCCGGCCGCGCGGCGCGCGCTAGGCAGCGTCTGTGCGAGCCGCGCGCACGAGGACGGTCGATCCGGCGGCGCGCGCTATCTAGTAGATCGACGCTCAGCCGGCCGGCGGCATCGCCTCGAACCTCGGCAGGCTCGGGTCGATGTGATCCCACGACAGCGCCCTCTTCGCGTAGATCACGCTGTCCGGCTTGAACATCTCGGGATCGTCGAGCATGGCCGCGTTCACGATCACGACGCCCGGCATCGCTTCGCCCTTGTCGAACACCATGCCGCCGCACGTCGGGCAGAAATGGCGATAGATCATCATGCCGCTATCGCCCTTCTTGCCGTACGACCGATATTCGCCGATCACGGTCACGGCGTGCTCCGGCATACCGATCGCCGCGTAGTGGCCGCACCCGACCTTGCGGCAGTCTAGGCACTGGCAGAAGCCCTGAAACAGCGGTTCCCCCTCGGCTTCGAACCGCAAGCCGCCGCACAAGCAAGATCCTTTCATCGTCGGCATCGATTCCTCCACGCAGTCTTCCGATCGAGCGGCGTATGCTCGAAGTATCCATTCGTCTCCTTGCGGCGGCCAAGGCGCTGGCCCAACGCGGGGCCCGATTCTCGCGCCGCCGGTCCGAGCGGCGCAAGCGAGCGCGGAGCGCCGTAGTGCCCTCGCCGGGCTGGCCTAAAGCCGGACACCCGCGCTAATCTCCTGCCTCACTGATATTCGGCTCGATCAGAGAAAAACGGGGGAGTATCGCTATGAGTCGAAGGTCTCGCGCGGTCCTGCTCGCGTCCCTGGTTCCGGCGTTTCTGCTCGCGGGCGGATTCGGCGTCGCCCACGCCCAGAACGCGGGAGCGCCAGCCGTCCAGGCGACCAAATGGTCGGATCCGGCCACTTGGCCGAATCGCACGCTTCCGGCCGCCGGCGACAAGGTCGTCATCGCCAAAGACCAGCACGTGATCCTCGATATCAGCCCCCCGGCTCTGGGCGGTCTCACCATCGAAGGCAAGCTCACGTTCTCGAACGACGTCGACCTCGAGCTCACGACCGAGTGGATCGTGCTGCACGGCGAGCTCGAGATCGGCACACCGGACAGGCCGCATACGCGTAACGCGGCGATCACGTTCACGAACGACGTCCCCGACGAGAACGTCATGGGCATGGGTGACCGCGGCATCATGATCATGGGCGGCACCCTGAACCTGCATGGCGATCGGACGCACACGTGGACGAAACTCGCCGCGACGGCCGAGAAAGGCGCCACGCAGATCGAGGTTCTCGATGCTTCGGGCTGGCGCGTCGGCGACGAGATCGTGCTCGCGTCGACCGACTACAACCCGCGCCAAGCCGAGGTTCGCAGGATCACGGCGATCCGCGGCAACAGGATCACGCTCGATCGTCCGCTCGAGTGGATGCACTTCGGCAAGATCACGTTCGAGATCGACGAGCGCGGCGAGGTCGGGCTTCTCACGCGCAACATCAAGATCCGGGCGTCGGAGGACGCCGAGGAGACTTACTTCGGCGGCCACATCATGGCGATGGCCGGCAGCACGATGCACGTCTCCGGCGTCGAGCTCTCTCGCATGGGGCAGCATCTGACCCTCGCGCGCTATCCGATTCACTGGCACCTCGTCGGTGATGCGACGGGTCAGTACATCAAGAACTCGGCGATCCACGACACGTGGAACCGCTGCGTGACGGTGCACGGCACGCACAACCTGCGCATCGAGAACAACGTGACCTACAACAACGTCGGTCACTGCTTCTTCCTCGAGGACGGCATCGAGACCGGCAACGAGTTCGTCAGGAACC